>Ga0164318_10000435_pt1 | contig 31672 bp, 38 predicted proteins | sample GuaBasSedimGuay9_FD_113734 | JGI IMG/M metagenome (GOLD analysis project Ga0164318, IMG submission 113734) | Subseafloor sediment microbial communities from Guaymas Basin, Gulf of California, Mexico - Guay9, Core 4571-4, 0-3 cm | ecosystem: Environmental > Aquatic > Marine > Hydrothermal vents...
GGGCCAAAATTATTTTAAAGCAATGGCATGCGCAATCAATTATGCTTTTAATAATCGGCAATTAATTACTCATTGGACAAGAGAAGCTTTTGAATCTGTTCTAAGAACATCTGCAGAAGATCTAGATTTAAATTTAATCTATGGTGTAGCTCATAATATCGCAAAAATTGAGGAACATGAAATTGAAGGTAAAAAAATCAAGGTTTGTGTTCATAGAAAAGGCGCCACAAGAGCATTCCCTCCTAATCACCCTGACCTTCCTTCTAAATATAAATCGACTGGGCAACCCGTTCTTTTACCTGGCTCGATGGGGTCCGCTAGCTATTTATTAGCTGGAACTTCTCGCGCTATGGAATTAAGTTTTGGGTCAACTGCTCATGGTGCAGGGCGAAGTATGAGCCGCTCAAAAGCTAAGCGCACTTTTTGGGGCGAAACTATTGAAAAAGAAATGATGCAAAGTGGGACTTATGTCAAGGCAAAAAGTAAAGTAGTATTAAGTGAAGAAGCACCTAAAGCATATAAAGATATTGACATCGTAGCAGATATTTCTCATAGAATTGGTATTGCAACAAAAATTGTACGTTTAGTCCCTATTGGAGTGACTAAAGGTTAAAAATTTTTATTTTTTATCATTATTTTTTCTATTTTTATTTTATTTTTGAGTAATTCTTTAAAGTATTAATCTCAAAATCTTTATTTTTGAAGAAAATAATGAACTTTTTTAATCGTTTTAAAAATTCTGTCCCAGTATTAAGCCACCTATCTATTCTGAAAATCTTATCAAAAGTAGACTGGTACATTTTATATTTTTTTAAAAGATATCGCACATTAATTGCTTCCCACGGGTGTAAATAAAAAATTGCTAACTTGACCCGGTTTAAACTATAAAAAATTTGAAAAGCTTTAAGTCCCATTGGAAATCTAAAAAATACATTTGGAAATAATACTTTAAATTCAAAACCTTTTTCAAGGAATTTCTCCATCCTAATTTGATTAAATCTAAAAAGACCAAGGGATGAATCATATTTGAAGCCTAAATCTTTTAATTTTACAAGAAGTCTTGCATCAATATCAAGAAATGGTGCCCTAAAACCATAAATTGGCGTTTGTATTATTGATTCAATATTGTTTTTTATTTCGATAATTTCATTAATTATTCTATCATCAACTTTTCTTAATCTCTCGTGTTTATATATCCCGTGCATTCCGATCTCATGTTTTTTGTTTAAATTTCTCACTAGATCTGGAAATTTTTCCGCAATTTCTCCTGTAATAAAAAATGTGGCATGAATTTTTGTTTCATCAAAAATTTTTAATATCTTGGGGAGCCCATATTTTACTCCAAAAAATGAATCTTTTATTGGGTCGGGTTCTACATCTACAGTTATCGCAATTTTCATGAATATTCTCCAATGTTTTTTAATTCTAAAACAAATTGATTTTTTTAATCTAATCTATATTTGGAATGAAAATATCTGATTTAGGTGTATTATCAATTTTTCTATTTAATATTTCAAATTTTTTCAATTTTTCACACGTATTTTTCAACTTCAACATGGTTAAAGCTTCGCTACCTTTCTTTTCCATTACACAAATGATTAATGCTTGGCTATTAATATTTTTAATAACAATTTTTCCTTTTTTATTCTTTATAATCATTTGCTCCATTAATCCTAGATCAAAAATTTCTGAAGTTTTTTCTGATAAAAGAAAAACGCTAGCACCAATAGCTGATATTTTATTCTCTAATTCATTTTCTATTTTTCCACTTTTTTCATTCCACGAGGCAATTGGTAAACCATTTTGATCAACTATTACAGCTTGAAATATATGAGTTGTTTTTACAAGATCTCTTAATATTTCATTCATTGGTTCGATTTTTTTATTCATACAGTTTCACATTTCTTTTTCAATTAACATTGAAAAATGTCATCATTAAATTTTTTAATTATTGTTCATATTATTTTTCAAATTTGTTCTAACAAACTAAATGAGAGAAAAATAAAAATGCAGACAACAAGAGAAATAATTGAAACTTTTATTAAAATAATTGAAGATGAAATTAAAGATAGTGATTTAACAATTATTAATAATATCAAAAATACTATTAAAAAAGCTGATTTCCGTAAAAAATATTATCGGCTTAAAATTTGGAACTTATTAACGGAGTTTGGAAAAAATAACCCTTCTTATAAAGATACTATTGATAGTTTATTAACTGATCTTGCTGTTAAATGGGAAAATACAATGACAAAAGCATTGAATGATGGAATTTTAATAAGTTAGTAAATTACTTTTTTATTTAAATGTCCATGACGAATCGCAAGCAAAATTTGTTTTTGTCTGTAATTATTTCCATTAAACTATAAGTTGCTGCTTTAATACCTACTTTTGAAATATGTTTATCTGGGTTATACTTCTCACCTTTTAAAACGCCATGCAAGAAATACGATCCATTTTTATTCTCTATTTCAATTTTAAATTCTTTAAACAATAACATTTCAGTATCAAAAATAAATAAAAGCTCGTCTAAATAATCATATAATAGTGATTTTAGATCTTCTGATTGAATTGATATTTTATGCATTGTTTTGAATTCAATTTTACTAATGTCTGTCATAGTATCAAAAACCGCACGTCCTGCTTGTTCAAAAGCCTCTTGTAATGACCTTCCACATGCCTCTATATAGACATCACTTTTATGATCCAAAAATTTATAGCCGTCGTTCATTTTTATTCTTTATATTACATTTAGAAATTAAAATTATTTGTTAATCAAATAAAATATTTAAATAATTATTCTTAAATAATACAACCTATTTTAATTAATTTGATCGTAAATAAAATTTAAGATCTATAAATATGGCGCTTAATATTATTTAAAAAAGCCGGGATAGCCAAGCGGATTACGGCGCAGGCCTTGAGTATATGAGTCATGATAGTCTGTGACACTCTGTGTCGCGTGAGTTCGAATCTCACTCCCGGCGTTTTCTATTTTTTATTTCTTTAAATAATAAATCTTATCTTTTTTATAAAAATTGGTCAATAAATGTTTGTTTAAAAGTTAAATTCCTATAAGCTTTAGCTAATCTGTCCAAATTTTGTTCAAAACTTTCTTGAGATAGACCTATTTTTAATAAATATTCTTTTGCTTTAAATCTATTAAGATTAGATGGTTCTGGAGACAAGGTCAATGAATCAGGAGTAATAAAGAAATTTTTAAATTCTTGAAAATCGTGTTCATTAATTATACCATGTTTGATTAAATTTTCTAAGGTACCAAATTCTTTTATTAACTTTAAACTTGTTTTAACTCCATATGATTTTGAATTTTTATTAGAAAAATAATCATTGCCCATAATTAAATTAATCGCCAGAAATTGATCAAAATTTATTTTATTTGAATTTAATACATTTTGGAGCAAAATTCGCTGTAAAGTATCATTTTCAAAATTTAATTTTCTATACATTTCATGGATACCAAATAAAAGGCAATTATAATCATTTGTAATTATACCTGCGGCTTTTTTTTCGCTAATTAATTTTTTACAGGCTTGAAAAATATTAGTAGGGGATATGACCGTGTTAATTCCAAGAAATTTTATTAAAGTCGAAATATTATCAATGAAATTTACATAATTTTCATTTATTGATCTATTATTTAACATATTATTAGTATTCATTTTTTGAGTTTTATCTTTTGATTTTTGTTTATTTAATATTTCTACAATTTTTTCTATTTTATCTTTTACTCTAATATTATAATTTAGCGCATTTATATTATCAAAAATGAAAATTGGACGAATTTTCCTCTCTAATAAATTTATTATAAAATCTAATAAATATAAATAGTGCGAAATTGGTTCTCCTTTATCATTATAAAGAATTTTATCTTGCCGCTTTATTCTTGTTAATGCATTATAAAGAAAATCATAGCCATCAATAACCAACGTCTTAAATTTTAATAAATCAAAATGATTTAAATCTATAGAAGGATTTATTAAAACTCCTAATTTTAATCCCATTTTCACCAATCTTAAAATTTCAATATATAATTAAATAACAAAAATGATTTTTCTTATTTTTCAAATTATTGGTTGTTTAATTTAAAAATCTAATAGAATCTAATAGCCATAGGTTCATTATCATAGAATAAAAATATTTATTACTTTATATTTTACCCTTAATCATATCCTTTACAAGTAATTTAAAAGTTTCCTTAATATTTTCCGAAGTTTTAGCTGAAGTTTCAATATATCGATAACCATATTCCTGGGCTTTTCTAATTCCCTCTTCTTTTGATACTTTTCTTAAATCTTTAAGGTCTATTTTATTTCCAACTAACACTACTGGTATATTAATTGTATTTGTATTTATTTCTTTAATCCATTTATCAAGATTTCTAAAAGAATCTAATCTTGTGGTGTCAAATAATAATAAAGCACCTTGTGCACCCGAATAATATATTCCTCTCATACTAGCCCACCTATCTTGTCCAGCTAAGTCCCAGATAGAAAAATGAATTAAATCCGTATCATTCATCCAAAACTCATTTCTTACAATATTTACTCCTAATGTAGGTTTGTATTCTGAGGTAAATAATGCTTGGGCAAATCGCACAGTTGTTGTAGTTTTACCAACACCAGCATCCCCCAATATAAGTATTTTAAACACATATTCGTTCTTAGGTTTTCTTTTAGGCCTTTCTATTTTTCCCAAAGTCGGGACAGACGGGTCAATTTGAACATTTTTATTTATTTTTAAAATTTTAGTAGCTACATAATCAGAATAAGGATTTATAATGTTCAAATCCGATTTCAAATCACAAATTAGGACAAGAATAAGGTCATCAATCTGTCTGAAAATAAACTTTCTATAATCAGTACTTAAAGATGAATTTTGAAATAATCCTGTCTCGAAATCGATCTTTATTTTATCGGAAATAAACGAAATTAATGATGTAGTACCACCAATTTCCTCTTCATCAAGTGTACTATTCATCATTGATGTTAATAAATTTCCCTTATTATCGAAAATCATTGCTGCTTGAATTGATGTTAATGCATTTATCAGATTCTCTAATACCTTATTTACCAAACTAAGATCTATTTTTAACATTATCATCACTTTTATAATAAATTCAAATTGAAATAAGAATTTTTACTATTTAATTTTTATTTAGATGAGATTGAATAACCACAAATTTTACAAACATTAGTACCTTGCTGTAAACGAGAAATCAAACCATTTTTAAGACAATTTGGACAAATTAATAATTCCTTTTTACAAACTGGACAAATAGGTCTATAATTTTTCTCTTTAAAACAATCTATACATACAACATTTTGACAATAAGGACATTTAAGCGCATGATCTCTACATGCAATTTTCTTATGAAATTGACATTCAAGTTTGGCTTTATTTTTACAAAAATTACAAATTTTGACCAATTTTAATTCCGTCCAATTATGCGTTCTTATATTTTTATGTTTAAACAATTCTAGATAGATTATTTATAATTATTTTTATAATAATCTACTAAATTATTAAACATTAATTCCAGAAATCTTAAGGAATGAAAAAATATTAAAAATTAAATGAGCATTAAGTAAATATCAAAAATATTTGACGGAGTTAGCCTAATGACTTTAAATCCAATGGAGAAAAAAGAGATATCAATGAATGTTTTTTATGCTTTACTTACGGCATTAAATGATATAATGGGACAAGATGGTAAAAATAGTGTTTTGAGATATGCAAAATTAGATAAATATATTCATACTCACACCCCTGATGAAATTTCAATGGACGAGAAAATTGATTATAATATTTTTCATTCTTTAATTAATTCTATGTTTGTCCTACTTGGGTTTGGTACTTCTGCCATTTTATATGAAGCAGGGCGAAAATGGTTGATATACTTATCTCCTTTTGGGCTATCTTTAGATGTAATGATTAAAAAATTGGAAAACTGGATTGGAGGCAAATGGGATTTAATTAAGAAAGATGATTTAGAAATAGTGGACGTCTATGAATGCCCAATTTGTTATGGACTTAAATCAATGTCTGGAAAACCTATTTGTCATATTATCGGTGGTGCTTTAAGTAAAATTAAAGAATCCGAAACAGGAGAAAAATATGATGTAATAGAAGACAAATGTATTGCATTGGGAGATAAATGTTGTGAATTTAGAATTGTTAAAAAATATAAACTTGATGTAAAGGAATATCTAAAGGAGTGATTATAAATATGGATGAAAAATCAAAACATAGATATGTATTCAAAGTCGTAGTTATTGGTGATGGCGCAGTTGGTAAAACATCACTAATTAATCGTTTTGCGGAACAAAAATTTATTAAAGAATACAAACCTACCTTGGGCACTAATATTGTGATAAAGGAAATTCAGGAAAATGGCGATAATATCCGCTTGTTAATGTGGGACATAGCTGGACAAAGTAAATGGAAAGATGTCCGCCATTTGTATTATCAAGGTGCTTCATCTGCTATACTTGTATTTGATGTCACAAGACCTGAAACATTTAATAATATTCCACATTGGTTTGATGACTTACTCAAATACTCCGGCGATATTCCCCGCGTTTTAATTGCTAATAAAATTGACCTCACTGAAATTAGAAAAAAATCTACTGAAGAAATAAAAGAAATGGCAGAAAAAGTAAATGCAAAATTTTTTGAAACTTCTGCCGCTGATGGCACAAATGTATTAGAAGCTTTTATTTATCTAGCACGTTTAATGACAAATAAAATAGTAAAATAACAGACCTTATAAAGTCTAATTTTTAGGTTAAAATTGTTTAGCCTAATGTACCCTATTTTATTATTTCATGTAAAACCATTATCAAGTAATTTAAATTTTATTTAATTTCTTTATATGCCCTAAAATAATACTAAATTTAAATTCGGACTGAACAAAATTTTTAAATTATATTATTACTCTCTTTAATTTGACCTTAAGTTTCATATTCTAATTTAAACCCAAAAATTTTATATTACTTCCAAAATTTAAAATATCATCTTTATTAGATTATTTACAAATCATTAATAAATTTAAAAAAGTTAAATGTTTTTTAATTTAAAAATAAACAAAATTTATAACTTAAAAGAAATTGATTATATCTCCTTATATTGGACATAAAAAATTTATGAATTATTCAGGAGAAAACCAATGTCTGAAAATTATAGGCATATTATACGTGTAGCAGGCACTGACTTAGATGGCTCAAAGAAAGTCGGCTATGCCATGACTAAAATTAAAGGAATAAATATTAGAATGGCCCATATCATTTTAAGGCTAGCTGAAATTGACCCTAATATTAGACTGGGGTTTTTATCAGATCGTGATATTAAAAAAATTGAGGATATAATCAAAAACCCTCAAAATTATCCTATTCCACCATTTGTAATGAATAGACAAAAAGATATCAAATACGGTCATAATACTCAAATAATTGGGTCTGACTTAATCTTAATACACAAATCCGACATTGATAGATTAAGAAGTATTAAATGTTACCGCGGAATTAGACATGCATTAGGGCTAAGAGTTCGTGGACAAAGAACAAGGACAACTGGTAGAAAAGGTGCCGTAGTAGGTGTTTCTAGACGTAAGAAAAAATAATTAAAATGATTTTTATTTTGAAATTGGTGTTGAATTATGGGTGATCCTAAAAAATCTAAAAAGAAATATTCAAAACCATCCCATCCATGGGAAGCTGAACGATTACATGAAGAATTAATTCTTGTTGGAACATATGGCTTGAGAAATAAACGAGAATTATGGCGCCATCAAACAATGCTCAGAAAATATCGTCGTAGAGCAAGAGATATTAGAATAATGCCTAAAGAAAAACAAGAAAAAGAAACCGAGATATTAATAAAAAAGCTCCATAGAATTGGAGTATTACCTGAAAATGCTACTATTGATGATGTCCTACAACTAACTGTTAGTGATATTCTTGAACGAAGGCTACAAACAGTTGTATTTCGTAAAGGCTTAGCAAAAACTCCATATCAAGCTCGCCAGTTTATTGTTCATGGACATATCGCAATAAGCGGAAAAAGAATCTTAATACCTAGTTATATTGTAACTATTGATGAAGAGCCTGAAATTACTTATAGTCCTACATCTCCTTTAGCAAAAAATCCTAATCATCCTGAGCGGCAAAAAGGAGTTGTATCTTAAAAATTTAGGGTTGATTAAAAATGTCTAAAAAGAGTTCAAAAAATAAAAATGAAGAAGTAAAAGAAGAAAATAATGAAGAAGATGTAAACATTAATCAAGATAAGACAAAATCTAATGATACTAGTGAACTTTCTTCATCGGAAGAAGTAAAAGAGGAAGTCAAAGAGGAAACAAAAGAGGAAGTCAAAGAAGAAGTTAAAGAGGAAACAAAAGAAATAAGAAGAAAACATAAAAAGAAACAAAAGAAATTATGGGGTATTGCTCACATTTTTTCATCGTATAATGACACAATTGTCCATATTACTGATATTACTGGAGCTGAAACTCTTGCAAGGTATTCAGGTGGAATGATTGTAAAAGCTGATCGGGAAGAATCTAGTGCATATGCTGCGATGCAAGCAGCTTTTCGTGCTGCTAGAGAAATCAAAGACAAAGGATATAATCATATACACATTAAAGTTAGAGCGCCCGGTGGTCATGGGCCTCGGACACCTGGACCAGGTGCTCAAGCTGCGATTAGGGCATTGGCTAGGTCAGGCCTCCGAATAGGAAGAATTGAAGAAGTTACACCCATTCCTCATGATACTACAAGAAGGAAAGGTGGCAGACGAGGAAGAAGAGTTTAAACTACTTAGAATTATTAATGAATTTTATTTTATTTACTTAATAATATATAATATTAGATCAAAAACACTCAAATATCATAAAATTTTATTTATAAAATTCCAAATTAAAAGGAATGATAAAATCATAAGATTTTTAAATATTCTAAATTTTAAATAAACAAATTTAATTTATCGATATATTCTTAAAATATGGAAAAATGATTATTTTACTAAACAAAAAGATTTAAATCAATAAATAATCTCTCAAAAATAATTAACTCAAATTTATCAATACAAATTTATCTGTTAAAAAATAATTACAAAATGAATGTAAAGGTCATTTTTAACATATTCCATGATCTTCACTTTTTATAGATGATAATTAATGAGTATAAAAATATTGGAACTATCTGATGATGGAATGTATTTGAAAATCCTTATAGAGGATTTTCCAAAAGAGTTCGTAAATTCATTACGAAGAATAATTCTTGCAGAAGTCCCTACTATGGCTATAGAAGACGTTTGGATTGTAAAAAATTCAAGTCCTTTGTATGATGAAATGCTAGCTCATAGACTCGGATTAATCCCATTAACTACTGATTTAGAGTCATATGTTTTACCTGAAGAATGTGAGTGTAAAGGTGAAGGGTGTCCAATGTGTCAAGTAGCATTTACATTAGAAAAACAAGGTGATGAACATAATATTATGGTCTATTCAACAGACCTAAAATCTGAAGATGAGAAAATACAAGTTGCAGCAAAAATTCCAATTGTCAAGTTAAATGCTGGGCAATCAATAATCCTTGAGGCATATGCTAAATTAGGTAAGGGGATTACTCATGCAAAATGGCAGCCAGTTGGGACTTGTGCTTATAAATATATGCCAGAAATTAATTTACGAACTGATCTATGCGAAATGTGTGAAGAATGCGTAAACCAATGTCCTCGTCATATTTTAGAAATAGTTAATGAGCCATTTCATTCAATTGCTATTAATGATATTGAAAATTGTACAATGTGCAAAATTTGTGAAGAAGTTTGTGAATTTGGTGCAATTAATATATCATGGCATGATGATGTCTTTATATTTACAATTGAAAGTACTGGTGCTTTACCAGCTCTAAAAATTTTAAATACTGCAATAGAAATATTGAGAAATAAAGCAAAAAATTTATTAACAAAAATTGAAGAAAACGTGGAGTAAAATGAAGCTAAAGACGAAATCAAGCAATGAAAATTACATTAAATTAATTAAAATGCTCTGGAAAACGAAAAGAAGGTCTTGGAGGACAGTATATAATTGGTTAAATAAACCTAATAAAAAAAGAGTGGTCGTTAACATTAATAAAATTAATAGATTTGCCAAAGAAAATGACCAGATTATAATACCTGGAAAAATTTTAGGTGATGGTAATTTTGACCATAAAATTGCTTCTATCGCGGCATTATCATTTTCAGAATCTGCTCGAAAAAAAATATTAGAAAATAAAATAAAATTAGAAACAATTGAGGAATTATATAACCGAAATCCAGAAGGTAAAAAAATTAAAATTATTGTATAATTTGAAATAGGACTGAAATATTATGACAAACCCAACTATAATTGATGCAACTAATTTAATTCTTGGAAGAATGGCATCAATTGTTGCTAAAAGACTTTTATTAGGCGAGAAAATAGTAATAATTAATGCTGAAAAAGCAGTTATTTCTGGAAAATATCACCAAATTATTGAGTCGTATAAGGAGCGGCTAAATATTCGAACTTTAACAAATCCTTTAAAAGGCCCTTTCCATCCACGGAAACCCGACCGAATTGTTCGTAAAACAATAAGAGGAATGCTCCCATGGAAAAAACCCCGTGGTAAAAAAGCATTTCATAATTTAAGAGTATACATTGGAATTCCTGAAAAATATCAAAATAATAAATTAAAATTAGAAAAATTAGATAGTGCATCTGTTTCTAGATTAAAAGAAAAATATATTCACATATCTGATCTTGCTATTCAAATTGGAGGCAAATTTTAAGAGTAAAATAGGTGCGAATGAATAATGGTAAAGATTGTATTAACTTCTGGAAAAAGAAAGACTGCTATTGCAAGAGCTACTACGAAAACGGGCAAAGGAAGAATTAGAGTTAATAAAGTACCAATTGAAATTATAGAAACCGACTTAGCAAGAGAAATTATGATGGAACCACTCTATCTTATTGACGAAAAACTACGTAATTCTATTGATATTGATGTGAATGTTAAAGGTGGTGGACGAATGGGCCAAGCACAAGCTGTAGCAATAGCTATTGCTAGAGCACTGGTACAATGGTTTGATACCCCTGAAATTAAAAATCTAATTATGCAATATGATCGGACATTAATCGCAGGAGATTCCAGAAGAACTGAACCTAAAAAATTTGGTGGCCCATCCGCACGTGCACGTTTTCAAAAAAGTTTTAGGTGAAGGTGTTTTTTATGATTATCCCAATTAGATGTTTTACATGCGGAAAAATTATTGCTGATAAATGGGAAATTTATGAAGAAAGAGTAAAAAATGGCGAACATCCTAAGGATGTCCTCGATAGCCTAGGTATAAAAAGAATATGTTGTCGTCGCATGTTTATCAGTTTTAGAGATTTATTAGATGAGATAAGTCGATTCGAACAAACTCCAAAATAAAAAGTAAATTTTTGTAATAAAATTTAAAAAACAATCTTTTATTGAATATACTCAAGTTTTTGATGAATGATGAAAGGCTATTTTGCCTAGAAAGAAAAAAGGTGTATGATTAAATGTCAAAATTTGCAAAATATAAAGTTTCTGAAGAGTTAGAAAATATGGCACTTGAAGTCCTTGATATTGCAGTTGATACGGGTAAAATCAAAAGAGGAATAAATGAAACTACTAAAGCAATAGAAAGAGGTATTGCCAAATTAGTTTATTTTGCGGGTGATGTCACACCGCCCGAAATAATTATGCATTTACCTCCTCTATGTTCAGAAAAGAAAACACCATTTATAATGATCTCCGATAAAAAGAAATTGGGTAAAAGAGCAGGCATAGAAGTCCCAACTTCGTCTGTAGCTATTATCGACCCTGGCGATGGGGTTAAAATACTAAAAGATTTAATATTTAAACTAACTAATGAATGAATTTTTAAAAATGGTGGTTAATAATGGAAGAAGAGACAGTTCCTGCGGAAGTAATTGAAATAGTTGGCCGAACAGGAACTACTGGCGAAATTATTCAAGTAAAAGTAAGAGTACTTGAAGGTATTTCTAAAAACCGTATCTTAACTCGTAATGTTAAAGGACCTGTACGATTGAAAGATATCTTAATGTTAAAAGAAACTGAACGCGAAGCTAGAAAAATTAAAGTCCCATAGGTGATTATATGGTCAGAATTCAAAAATGCGCATTTTGTAATAAGGATATCGAACCCGGTTGTGGGTCCATGCATGTTAGAAGCGATGGAAAAGTAACATACATCTGTTCCTCTAAATGTTACAAAAACTATTTTAAATTACGACGAAACCCCCGAAAATTAAAGTGGACTAATTGGTAATTTTTGTTTCAGTTTAATTCTAATTTTTTAATTCTCTTAATTCTTTAGCATTTTTTTCTGGATTAGATGAATTTATAATAGTCCCAGTACCTCTTTCAACTCCTCCCAAATATTTCTTTTTTCCTCCTCCCCTTTGAATTACTATAAATTCTACATAAAAATGAAAATATTCGTAGTTTTCTTCCGTTGTAGGTTTCTGATGAAAAAGCATTAAATAATCAAGCTGATTGGGAAATCTTTTTCTATATATATTTAAAATCTGCTTTAAACTTATAGCAAAATTTCTAATTTCATTTTCTTTTAAATCTGAAAGACTTTGAATGTGTCTTTTTGGGATCAAAAATGTCTCATATGCATATTGTGAAAAAAATGGTATAAAACAAACAAAATCATCATTTTCAAAAATGATCCTTTTTTTATCTTTTATCTCGAATTCTATGATGCTACAATAAAGGCATTTCTCATTTTTTTCAAAATAGGATTTTGATGAATTTAATTCTACTTTAATTCTTGGTGGGATAAATGGAAAAGAATAGATCTGACCATGTGGATGGTCTAAGGAAACTCCAATTTCAGTTCCTGTATTTTCAAATATAAAGACATATTTAATTTCGCTAATTTTACCAATCTCTTCATATCTATTAGTCCATAATTCAATAATTTTAACAATATGGTCAACAGGAAGTCGTTCCAAAGTTTTATAATGGTCTTTCGTGTATATTATTACCTCACAAACCCCTTTTGCTGGTAAAACTGGTACTAAATCATTCCCTAAAACACTTGGTTCTGGTGGTTTTATTTGCAAAGAAGGGTATTTATTTGGTAAGTATTTTACAATCCATTCGCCCTCTACTTCTTCTTGTCCCTCGCAAAATGGACAACTTTTCTCCATTATATTAGCTTTTTTATGCACTTGCGGCCTTATAGCTCTATGTCCAGCTATAATTGTCCATTCTTGAAGAATTGGATTCCAGCGCAACTCCGTCATCTTATCAACCACTATTTTTTGATTTATAAATTAAGAGTTTAATTTTAAATATTTAATAAAATTGAATAATATAGTTATATTTTTAACCTTTTTTAATATCTTATTTAACTTCGTAATATTCAAAAATTATTTAACATAATTTTTAAGGTACAACTAATTTAGCAATGCTAAGATTACTTATATCTTATATTCATTTATTTAATTCTCTTAAATAATCTTTAATTTATTTATAAAACAAAAAATGTCTAATAAATTAACTAAAATTTTGTCATAATTAAAGAAAATTCAACAATAAATGGAATTATATGTTTAATATAAATATTTATGTTTAGTTCTTTTTTATACTTTTCAAAAAGTTTAAGTTTGATTATAGAAACAGTTATTGTTAAAAGTTTAAGGCATATTTTCTTTTATAGTTTAAAATTTTATCATTTTAAAATATTTCTTTAAATTGTACTTTTAATTCATATAGGATTAAATCAACTCAATTTAAATACATATTTTTAGTTATTTAATAAATAATTAAAAAATTGATTTATAACTTTAAGTGAAATAAAAAATGAGTCAGAAAGAGGGTGCAACTTTAAAGAAAAAGTTTCTTTTTGGTTTAAGTGCTATTCCTGATCAATTAACATATCAATCATTTACATTTCTAGTATTCACATTTTACTATAGCGTAATTGGACTTAATATGACGCAATTATGGATTGGATTTACTATCTGGGGTATCTGGAATGCTATAAATGACCCATTATTAGGTCTTTTGTCAGACAGAACAAAATTGTTTAAGAAGTTTGGTAAACGTCGGTTTTATATAACGATAGCTTTTGTGCCATTATGTTTGCTAATGATTTTCCTATATACTGCTCCATTTACAAGCAATTTAATTAATTTTATCTATTTTCTCATTATAATTAATGTAAATGAAGGTGTTTATACTTTATATTCAGTAAATGTTAATGCATTATTTCCGGAAATGTTTCCTTCAGAAAAAGAACGAGCTTCTGCAAATATTTTTATAAAAAGTTTTACTGTCATAGCTTTAATTTTTGCAATAGTAGTCCCAACCTTTATTATTACTCCAATGGTTCCTAAAAATGGAATAACTGCAACTGACATTTTTCCAAAATACATTATAAATGGTATTTTTTTGGCGATAATAACTGGATGTATTGGGATATTTTTTGTCCTTTTTGGTATTAAAGAACGTCCTGAATATGCATATGATGTAGAGAAAGGCCCTGGTTTTGCAGAAGCTGCAAAAATAACATTAAAAAACAAAAGTTTTCTCATTTTTGTTATAGCAAATACATTTGTTTGGTATGTATTCGGTCTTTTACCGACTATTTTTCCATTATATGCTGCTTATGTATTAGAAATACCTCCTGAATCAACCTTTCTCTCAGGCATACCACTAATTGCTGCATTTATTGTTGCTGCGTTTACTTTTCCTATCCACAGAAAAATGGGGAAAAAATTTGGTTTTAGAAAGGCATTTATAATAAGTTGTATAATCTGGTGCTTTACTATGATACCATATATTTTTCTAGGTTCAGGAGATATTATCTTGTGTATTATATTTACTGCAATTGTCGGTTTTCCATTATCCGGAGCATTATATTATGTAGATATTTTAATTAGTGATATAATTGATGAAGACGAGACAAAAACTGGCTGTAGACGAGAAGGCAGTTATTATGGAATGAATGCATTCATTCATAGATTCTCTATCTTATTAAGAATAACTACTGTAGCCTTAGTGTTTACCGGAGCTGGTTGGGCAGAATATACACCGAATCCTAATATTAATGTAATTTTTGGCCTAAAATCTTTAATGGTAGTATTTCCTATTCTTGCTATTTGTATTGCTATAATTTGTTTGATAAAATTTCCATTACACGGCGAAAGGTTACAAAAAATGAGAGAGGAACTTGAAAAAATTCATGAAAATAAACGAGCTAGTGTAAAAGATAATAAAATTTAAAAGATTTTTCTTATCAACCAATTTTTTTTTATTTTTATTCCAATTTTTTTTCTCCTATTGCAAACTCATATCATTGTAAAAATTAATTTGAATGCTTTTAAAATATGTTTAATCTTTTAGGATTAAAAAAAATCTTGAACTTTTTGTAATAATTTCTCAGGTTCAACTGGAGAAATATTATCATATATAAGCCTTGGGAGAAACCAAACATCATTTAGCGGAATTTTACTTATATTTGGCCTAGCAATAATTCGCATAGAGCTCCAAAAGTATTTTCTAATTTCATCTAAATTATCTTTAGATTTATATGGCGCAGAATATAAAGCAAAATTAAAAGAAGTAACTTTATTTTTATGATAAAATTTTAATACATTAGATAATCCTTGAGCTATATCCTTAAGATTATTATCTGTAAATTCATGAATACATGTTTTATTTTTAACTATGCATTGGATTTCATATACCCCTAGAGGAGCAAATGAAACAAGCCATTCTGTAGTCCCAATTGCCCCTATATAACGTTCTTTTAAATTTTTTTCTGAATTAATTAAATCATCCCAAAAATTCTTTTTATTTTTTTCAAAATACTTTTTACTATTTATCAATAGTATTTTATTATAATAAAAATTATTTTCTGACAAATAAAGTTGAAAATGCGGATGTACGATAGTAGAACCTGCCGAATATAAATAATTACAACCTAAAATACAGTTACATTCAACATTTTCATATTCTTTTAATATATAATGCGTGTATTCCCTTGCAACTTTTAATGCAGAATAAATTATATCTGGTGAAAATTCATCTAAATTTAAAAAATGTTTCTCGGTAAATACAATAACAGCAGAATGTTCAAAAAAAGAGAAAATATTTGGAAATCCAATTGCTCCATCAATTTGAATTTTTCCGTTTGGAATAATTTTTTCGTCAAAATTTGGTGTTTGCGTCATTATTTTATCTGGACAAAATGGGCATCCAGCTTGGGTATTTTCGATAATATTTTGAATTATATTTTTAGATGGTTTATTCATTATGATTTTTACTTTATCTAATAGCGACTCTGGAATTATACAATTCTGACCAGTTAATGGGTCCTCTCTGAACTCTACTTTCTGTTTTTTTAATTCAAAATTATACATTGGATTATGAAATTCAGCATATTTTTTTATTTTTTTAAATTCGATCATTTATCTCACATAACGAATCTTTTAATAAGTTAAATCATTAAGATTTGTAAATTTTATTTTTATTCAATAATTGGTCTGAATTTTAGACCGTACCTTATTACATTTTCTTGTTCATATATTCTTCTAAAAACTGCTGAAACTTTCATTCCTATATTTACATCTTTGAAAGGATCACAATCCGTTAATTGTACGTTTATTTTTAGTCCCTCTTCTAGTTCTACTATGGCTATTGCGTATGGCCCGCATTTTTTTTGCATTTTTGCAAATTCCGGAGGAGCTCCTCCTCTTCCAATAATTGTATATGTATATACTGTACCTTTTCCTTTTAATTCGATGTGTTTTTGAGTATTTTCTTGTCCACACTTTTTACATAATGTAGTCGGTGGAAAATTCAACTCTCCACAATTTGAACATTTTCCTGCCACTAATCTATATTTCTGCGGTAAAGCTTTCCAATATTTAGGAATTGACACATGTGCCACTTTTAATTCACCTTTTATTAATCCAAATCTATTAATTCTTTAAATTTTAAATATTTTTCATAATTAATATACTCTTTTCTATTTATATACTGGTCAATTGTAGGAATTTCATTAATTTTATCTTGTTTTCTATTTACTTTTATTCCAAGTGCATCACTTCCAGCTCCCGAACCATATGAAACTATTAGAATTCTGTCGTTTTCTTTTGCTTTGTAATATAATATTGCATTTAAACCCAATAATGCAGATGCTGCACCTGTATCTCCAATAATTCTAAGAGTATCCAAATAAATTTTATTTTTATTTAATTGTTTAAAAATACGTGTGGGTTGCCTTGAATCATGGCCTTGAATATAAACATGATCAAATTCATTAAGTTTGATCTTTAACTCATCTGTTAAATCGTTAACTGTTTTTTTGATAGTGTTATTATAAGCATAATTTGAGTATGGTGCAATTTCTAAGTCTTTCATCATTTTTGTTCCATTTCTTTTAAATCTATCCGAAATGTATTCAATATTTGCCGTTTTTTTACCAACTATTTCGGCAATGGATTTATTATTGTTCCCAATAACTATTGCAGCTGCAGCTGCAGCTTGTACATGTTCCAAGCTATCTCCAGGGGTTGCTAGCGGCGCATCTGACCCTATGATAAGACCATATCCACCCTTATTTTCTATTATATCAATTCCCGTAGATAATGCTGTTGTCCCTGCTTTCTCTGATTCTGTAAAATCTAATAATAATATGTCCATTGGTAGTCCTAGTGCCATTGCAACTTCAGATGCCATTGATTTGACATTATATGGAGATGATACACTTCCAATAGCAATTAATTTTAAGTCATTTTTATTTATCCTTGAATTGTGGATAGCATTATATCCGGCTTCCACTGCCATTGTAATAACATCTTCGTCATATCCTATTACTGATTTTTCTTCAATTTTTCCTGAAAAATGCCCCCATGTTTTTATATATTCTTCCTTTTTAATCCTATATCTTGGTATGTATGTACCATAACCTATAATCCCTACATTATTACTCATTTTTTATACTCTCCTCAATATTGTAACCGTACAGGCAGAGCCCGTGCCTCCTACATTATGCGTTAATCCAATTGTTGCATCATGCACTTGATTCTCATGCTCGCCTCTTAATTGTTTGAATATTTCATATATTTGAGCTGTTCCTGTTGCTCCGATTGGGTGTCCTTTCGCTTTCAACCCTCCTCCTGTATTTACTGGAATTCTCCCATGAATAGTAGTTTCTCCGTCTAAAATCATTTTTCCTCCATCACCTTTTTTACAGAACCCAATATCTTCATAAGCTAAAATTTCTGCAATAGTAAAACAGTCATGCACTTCAGCCACCTCTATATCTTTAGGTTGCAAATTTGCCATTTTAAATGCCATTTTGCTTGCTTTCACTGCAGCATCTATTCTTGTGATTGATTCTCTTTGATATAATGCCAAATGGTCTGTCCCGGCACCAAATCCAACAATTTCAATAGGTGTATCTGTATATTTTTTTGCAATTTCTAAATCACATAAAATGACACAAGAAGCACCGTCCGTAATTGGGCAACAATCATAAATATTTAATGGGTACGCTACTATTGGTGCATTCATTGCTTGTTCTAATGTAATTTTTCTTTGAAATTGAGCTTTTGGATTTCTTGAAGCAAAATCATGATTCTTAACAGCAACACTTGAGAGTGCTTCCTTTTTTGTACCAAATTCTTTCATATGCCTTGTCGCCATTAAAGCATAATTTCCAGGAAATGTCATACCAGATAAACGCTCCCATTTTATGTCGCCCGCAACTCCAAACCAATATAACCTTGTTGCTTTGCTAATATCTTGCATTTTTTCAACTCCACCTGCAATCACTATATCATTTATTCCAGAAGCAATTGACATTATAGCATATCGTAAAGCATATCCACTTGAACCGCAAGCATTTTCAACTCTTGATGCAGGTATTCCTATTAAATTTACTGAGTCAACAACAAGTGCTGACATATTTCCAAGTTGAGAACCACCAAAAGCTAAAGAACCAACAAAAGCTTCTTGAATATCTTTAGATTCTAAATTATCTACTTGTCCCATCGCTTCTAAAAATGCTTCAACAAACAACTCTTCATATTCCATTCCTACTCGTGCTCCAAATTTCGACTCACCAGCAGCTATAATCCCGACACGTCTCATCTATTTCTAACCTTCATTGGTCTCATTTCTTTTTTTATTCATAATTTTATTAATAATTTCAAATTATAAATAAATAGAGACTTATATCTAACATTTTTAAATATTTAACATAGTTCTTAATCTTAAAAAATTTAAATAAATATAATTAACAAAATTTAAATTCTTATTTAATGGGCTTATCTCTAAAATATTTGTCATATTAAATTATTTGTTATTAATAAATACATTATAAAAGGACTTCATATAAATGTCTGAAACCGAAATTAATGATTTGCTAAAGTCTACATCCAGTATTAAGGGCTGGCTTTTAGATAAAGAGGCAATTTTTCTATATAACACGGCTAAAAGTTGCACTGGTAAAGGGGTTATCCTTGAGATTGGCTCTTGGCATGGAAAGTCAACAATATGGCTTGGTAAAGGCTCAGTAGCAGGAAAAAATATTAAAGTTTATGCTATCGACCCGCACACTGGCTCTTCTGAACATAAAGATTGGTACGGAAAAGTTTGGACTTTTGAAATTTTTAAAAAAAATATTTCTAAGTATAAACTTGATAATATTGTTGTCCCCATTGTTAAAACATCTCAAAAAGCAGCAAAAGAATGGGATGGTAAAAAAATCGAATTTCTATGGATAGATGGGGCTCATGAATTTAAATATGTTCTTCTTGACTATAAATTATGGGAACCATTTTTAGTTAACTCTGGAATTATTGCTTTTCATGACACTTTAGGTTTTTATAAGGGTCCTAAAAAGGTCATTTATCAATATCTCTTTATGGGAAACAAATTCAAAAATATCGGTTTCATTGGCTCAATAACATTTGCTAAAAAATCCGACCAAATCTCTTTCCTTGATAAAATTAAAAACCGTATTATATATTTATTAAAAAAACTATATATTATCGCAATTAAAATTAATATGCTTGGTGGAAATTTTAAACCAATTGTAAGTATTTTCTCCATTCTTAAAATAAACCGATTTCTTAATTTTTAATCCATTAATTTAAAATTATCTATAAAACATTGAATAATAATCTAAATATTCACCTTTTTATAATTTTATTAGTAATTATTTTATTAATATTCGGTATTTTTATTCCAGTCTTTTTAACTCTTCCTTCATTTTGTTTAAAACTAAAATAATCTTCTTACTATCTCGTCCTGGTTCATAACTTTTATTTATTAAATTTTCATAAAATTGAATTTTATTCAATATTTTTTTAACAAGAGAACCTTCATCTTTAATATCACCAATCTTGTATATCCTATTATTATAATAAATTGGGATTATCATCCAATCGATTATATTTCTTTTTATGTGTTTTTCTATAATTTTATTTATATTATACGTATTATGTAAAATTATATCTGCTTTTTTGTCTGAATTGCGTTCAATTTTAAATTCAGGGGTAATTGTTATCTTATATCTATACTTTTTTTTGTTACTCTTGAAAAAAGCCATAAGAATTGGTGAATTATACTTTAAGGCTAGCGAAACTACTCCAATTGGTGTATAACATAGTTCATCAAAAAAATCCATTATTTTATAGTGTTGGCTCCCAAAATCTTGTAAAATAATTAAAATTTCATTGTTATATAATACTTTTTCTATTAAATTTCTTATTTTTATCCTTAATTTCTCATTTCCTGAAGGTGGGCTAGGTATTATTTTTAATCCTGATTCTTTTAAAATTTTTAAAATACTTGTATAACTCTGAATTTGCATTATTATATTTACCTTATAACCCGATAAAGCCAAGAACATGAGAAACAGAAGATAATTGTCGATATGATCCGAAACTATTATTACTCCATTACCCTTTTTTAGCGCATTATCTAAATAATTACGTCCTTTTATTTTAACATATTCATCAATTTGTCTATACATATTAAAATGAGGCATCAATAATATTATTTCAAAAAAGAATTCAAACATTTTTATAAAATTGTGAAATAAAATCCTGTTTATTATGTATTTTTCTCTCCCAGGATATTTTTCATTAATCTTTTTCCCTAAAATCTTTTTAATGAATTTAATAATTGGTTGGTTGTATGTTTCATCTTTTATTACTACGTGACTTACTCCTTGAGCTAAAAATTTTAAAAATGATTTGGGTATTTTTGGGAAAAACGAATATAATCTAAAAAATTTGAAAATTTCTATAATGTTTTTTACCATTTTTACATTGAATATATAAAAAATTTCTTCTTCGCTCTCTATTATTTTTCTTGTAGGCATTAAATCTTTTAATTTGAATGACAAATTTTTCTCACAAAAATTTATTATTGAAATATTAATATGGAAAACTGAAAATTCGGTATTCTTTTTATGACTATTTAAATATTCTCTCTGGGTATGGTTCTTTCCATTTCCAATATTCTACCCATGCATTGAAAATTTCTAACTTTCCAATTGGGCCTAATAATTTCAAATTTAAATTTTTAGACTGAATAAAATGCTTTTTATTTTTTACTCTATATAATTTATCTGTTAGATCGAATACTGTATCCGAGAATTCTCTACCTACTATTACGATCATTTTTGGGAAATATGGAAATATTTCTTCGTCTTTCTCGTCAATTTCCATCTGTCCAAATTGTTCTACAGATTCAATGAAGTCTTTTATTTCTCCTCGTCCTACAATTCCATCAATTACTTTAATAAATATTATGTCTTTCTTTAATCCTTGAAATCGAAAAACCGAAAGCTTGTCATATATTGTTGAAATATCTAGTTCTCCTCGATCTAATAATATATCCACCTTCAATTTTGATGCCCCTTTTTCCGGACTCAATAAGGCATTAATTTGTAATTCTCCACCAAATTCTTTTTTGGCCCATTTAGCTACTTCTACTAAAAAGTTTTTCTTTTCCGATTTGAATATTTCTTTTAATATTTCTGAAAACTCCTCAAAATTTCCAATCTCCCCTGACCATTCCTCTAAATTATATTTTTTTTCAAATTCTTCACAAATTATATATGCTTTACTGAACCAATCATCGATATTATCTTCTAAATCTACTATTAATGATGCAATCACTTGCTCAGACGATGAAATTACTACTACCTTATCATTAGTAACAAAGCTTGTTAGCCTCCCAATTTTCAAATTTTCAGCAAAATTTTGTACCGCCGTTAAAAATCCTGAAAATAATGTAGAATCAAAATCTAACTCTTTTTCACTGAAAAGACATATTCCGGAATCCTTTTTTATTATTATTACTGAATGCAACATTTTTATTCATCATTATTACTAATTTTTTATTGAAAACTTTTATGATTCATTTATTTAACTCAATTAATTTCATTTGAATAAAAAAAATTTCTATTTATTAAATTTCGTTATTTCTTTATTATATTTATTACTTTTTTAAATGCCATATTTTTATCAAATATCTACAAAAATTCGTTATAAATATCCAACCATCAATTCATATCTGTTTTTTCCACCTTTACCTCGATTTATACTTAAAATTTTAAAAAAAGCATTGCGCATTGGCTTAATATTTTCATTTACTTCTAGTTTCATATCCTTTTTATACAAAACAATATTTAATAACCTTGAATAATAATCATTTATATCTTTTGCTTTAAATATATAATTAAATGAACTCCTTGAGATCTTTAAGACACAGAAATCTTCTTTGTTTATATCCTTAACATTATTTATGTTTATTTCATCATTAATATATTGAAGTAATAACTGTAAATTCCCTATTTTTATTAATATTTCTCCCTCTTTTATTGGTCTAACCTGTGGAATTCTTTTAAAAAATTTGTATTGTTCTTTAATTAATTTGTTTTTCATATAATGAAATATTGACTTAAAACTTTTAAAATAAATTTATTTTGAAATCGATTTTTTATACAACTTAATTTTTATGGATTTATTTGACCAATTTAATGTTTTTCAAATTACTAAGATAAAATTTTATGATTTAGATTGTTCGTCCTTCATTTTTCTAAATTCAAAATTCGCTTCATCTAAAATTTTTTCTATTTTTTCGTCATCTCTATTAACTTCGTAACTAAATTTTAAATAATCTTTAAAAAATTGGATTTCGTTGATTAAATTATCTAAAATTGAATTTTGCTCAAATAAGTTCTTCTTTTTAAACGATTTCCTTATATGATATATTGCTAAATTATTCCAATATATAATATTTCTCCTAATTTTCTCTTCAAGTATTTTATTTAATCTATATGTATTGTAATAAATTATTTCTTTATCGTTCTTAATGTTTTCTCTTTCAATCTTAAATTCAGGATAAATTGATATCTCATACTCATGTTTTTTAGCTTGACTTCTAATGAAAATTGGTATAATCGGCGATCCATGTTTTAATGCTAAAGATATAGCACCTGTTGCTGTATGACATGGTTCACCAAAAAAATCTATTAACATATAATGTCTTAAGCCCGCATCTTGCATAATAACTACTATTTCATTATTATCTAAAGCTTTATCTATAATTTTTTTTATTTTGTTTCTAATTTTATTGTTTTCTATTCTTGGAACTGGGATTAACTTTATTCCACAATTCTTTAATAATTTCAAAATACCTCTGAATGACCTGTATTCTAAAATAAAGTTTATTTTATAACCTTTTAATGCTAAATAACAACACATAAATAAATAATTTCCAATATGCCCAGAGATTAATATTACTCCTCTTTCTTTCTTCAATGCATTATCTAAATAATCAAGTCCTTTAATTTTAAAAAATCTGTCTATATCTCTCACGTGGCAAAAATATGGTAATAATATAATTATTTCTAAAAATAGTTCCGTCATATAGACTGTATTATGGTAAACTATTTCATTTATAACCCAATCTCTCTCTTCAACTGTTTTTTCTCTATATTTTCTATTTACTAATTTTCCCATAATTTTCCTTGTTGTTTTGACCATTTCTTTTTTATATTCACCAAAAAATTCCCAACTAAAACCTCGTCCAATAAAATAATATACTATTTTTGGTACTCGTGAAAATATTTTATATATTTTTGTCTTCTCAATAAATTTAATTATCGGTTCAATTATATTACTTGAAAATATTGCTTTAAAATCTTTTTTTTCAACTTCATATTCCATAATCTTTAATCTTTCGGGTTTTTCTTCCATTATTTTACTCCGACATATTTTATTATAAAAAATGGAAAATATGTCTTTAAAAATTTAATTCCATTGACCTTTAAATTAAACCTTCATTATTCCTCTTTTAAAATGAATAGCTTTTTGCAATTATTATTATTTTTTTTTAACTCTATTAACTTTTTTTTTGAATATTTTATTTGGTAATTTTAATAACGTCAGACTTAAGGATATTTACAAACCCATTTTTAATATTTTAATTTTTTTTTTCTTTATTTTTCTTATTAAAATTATTTTATAATTCTCTTGATTTCAGTCGGGTAATTTTATTTTTTATCTACTTTTTATTATTTTTATTTTTGACTATTTTAAGACTTATCCCACTGTATTTTATTACTTTTAACCTTACATCTTATGTATCATCATTTTTTCTCGTCCTCATCCTTTAAAAATTTGGCGTTTTAATTCTCGCATTTCTTCTGTTATTGTGGTCTTTTTATATCTTCTTACGCTAAATATTATTATGTCCACTGATCAAAGTTCTGATTGCGATTTTAGCGAAAAAATTAACAGAATAAAGATATTTCAGAAAACATTCTATAATTTTATCTACGATTATAAACTACACCATTCTAATTCTACATGATTCGGTTATAAGCCTTTTTTAAGTTATAACTTTAAACCCCAATATCTTATTATATTTCTCAATTATTGGCTTTAATTTCATCGCTAATACAGTTTCCCCATTTATTTTTATATCTCCAGATAAATATGCCGATATTGGATCTATTTCATTTTTTATTATCCCTGTCGCTACTACATCTGTCATCTCAAATTTTATTGCTGGGTTTTCTATTACTCCCTCTACCACTTCTAAATTTCCATTTTTTAATTGTAAATATACATCTATCGCCCCAAAAATCGAAAATTGTATCACAAAATCAGGCATTTCTCTTAATATTTCTCTAACTTCGTTATCTTTTATTGCCAACTCCTTTATTGCCATTAAATATATCCCAAAATCCTTTGCTTCAAATTCTCCTCTTTCTACCTTCGTTTTTATTGTTTCAACAGCCATTATTTAATACTTCCTTTTTTTTACCAATATTTTACTAATTCTAAATTAATTTTCTGATTAATTTTCTTATTTAATTTCAATATTTCTGTATTTCTGTATTTAACTCTTATTATTTTTTCTTTTTATTTTTTTCGCTCTTTTTCTTTCTTTCTTAATAATTTTTTTCTTTATCCAAAATTTTATTCTACTACAATCCTGCTGATGGTTTTTTTTTAAATTTTCCACTTCATTTTATTTATATTATTATTTACCATGCCATTTTATATTTTTTGTGGACTTTAATTAACCCGTCTCTTCTACAGGTTTTAATTAAAACTTTTTTCCTTTAATAATTATTTTTTAAACTTTTTTATGTTAAGAAAAATCTTTATAACTAAACATAATTTTTATGATATACATAAAATTCGGAAGTTTTTAATTATTAATATATTCTATATTTGTAAATATACTTAATATACAAAAATAAACTTCCTTGTAGTAATAGAATAATTTGATCTACTAAATGACCAAATAGAGGTTAGATTTATGAGTAAAATTGATGAAGTAAAAAAATTAATTGAAGATGGCGCTTTTGAAGCTAAGAATCTCCCAGTCTTCTTGGGCGCACTACAAGAGCTAGCAGAAACAAGTGAAGATCTACAAGATGAGCTTGAAGACACCGATGATGTTAAAATTCAATTCGATGTAATTGATACAATTAAAGCTTGGATAAAAATAGAAGATCATAAACTTACTGCTGGTGAAGGAGAAATTGATGATCCTGATGTTACTCTTCAAATGACTGAAGAAACTGGTAAAGGTATGTTTACTGGCGAAACTGATGCTGCAAGCGCTTATATGCAAGGAGATCTCAAAATTATCGGTGAAATGGCCAAGGCTATGAAATTACGAGCTCTCATCGAAATTGTCGCAGAAGAATTAGATCTCGAATTAGAATAATCTCGATGATTTTCTATAAATAATAATATTCTCCTTTTTTTTATTTATTTTATTATCATGTTATTTCTTTCTTTTTATTTTGAATGTATTAAATCCTTCAAATGATGTTTTTAGCAATATAAAATTAAAAAGTTTCCTTTTATATTTTGAAATTTTCCTCTTATTTTATTATAATAATCTACTGACAATTTCTAAAATAACTATAAAATTTCTATCTTAATTCTATTTATTCAAGATCAATTTTTTAAAATGACATTCTAATTTGAATTATTTTTATATCATTACACATTTATTAAGTCTATATTTCTTTCCTTTTATTTATTTTCTCTCATTACTAAAACTCCCCTTAAAAAATTTATAATTATACTTGTATTTTTCTCAAGTAAGAAAAATTTTTAAATTATATTATGAATCTTTATATGTCCTTTTGGAATAAATTACTAAAATATTAATCTAAAATTTTTAAATTCGCGTGATTTAATGCGAATATAAGTAATTTCAAAAAAGGAACCCTCTAAAAAAATAAGATATAATGAGGTATTTAATATGGGTAAAGTAGATGAAGTTAAAAAATTAATTGAAGAAGGAAATTTTGAAGCGAAAAGCTTACCTATATTTTTAGGTGCACTAGAAGAGTTAGCAGCTAGCAGTGAAGACCTTCAAGATGAATTAGAAGACTCTGATGATGTTAAGATTCAGTTTGATGCCGGGGAATCAATTAAAGCTTGGATAAAGATTGAGGATCATAAATTAACTACAGGTGAAGGTGAAATTGATGATCCAGATGTCACATTACAGATGAACGAAGAAACTGCAAAAGGTATGTTTACTGGAGAAACTGATGCCGCAAGCGCTTATATGCAAGGCGACTTAAAAATCATAGGTGAAATGGCTAAAGCCATGAAACTAAGAGCCTTAATAGAAATAGTAGCAGAAGAATTAGATTTAGAATTTGAGTAAAAATCAAAAATATTTTCAAATTTTTTAATTTTTTTCAATTTTAAAAAGAAATAGGGGAATAAAAAGGGATAAAGATTATATTGTGGTTAATAAAAAAATAAAAATATATTGTCATAAATTAACCAAAATACAATAGACCATAGAGTAAAAAGAAGTTTATAGATTAACAAATCAAAATAAATATGTTGATAAAATATATAAAAAGTCTAAAAAAATATAGCGCAAATACATTAAGAATTTAGCCATAAAAAAACAAATAAATAAAAATATAAAAATAATTAAGCTATCTATAGGTACTAATTATCAATATTTTGATTAAGTTTATAACTTTTTATTTATAAATGAAAAAATAATAAAAAATAGGTAAAAATAATTAAAATTTATTTCTGTTTTTTAGATTTCTTAAAGATATTAAATTTAGAGAGTTTATACCAAAAAATCCCTAATAAAAAAGAGATTGGGACAATAATTAATTCAAGAATTGTAACAAAAAAGACCAAAAGGTTGGAGTTGAACCTCGATAATAGCGTGATATGAATAACTTGAGAGGTATAATAACCAGCTGTATCATTTAAAGTGATTATAATGGACTTAGTCCCACTTGCTGATGGATTAGGAGTAAAAAGAAGTGTATCATTATCAATTATTTGCACTTTACAAAATGACGGGTCAACATTAGATAAATTCCATTTAAGAAGTTTGTTGGAGTCAACTTTGTCCCATTTATACATTGAAAGGTCGTATCTAAGGGGTCCTGCATCAGAATATCTAATAACATCTTTAATTTTTCCATTAATAATTTCAGGTTTTTTAGAAATACCAATAAAAATTGTAACAGAATCAGTAGATATCCCGGATTCACTTATTGCTCTTAAGTTAACGTGGTGTATACCATTTGATAATGTGGAAGGATTAAACGAGCCGTTCCAAAGTGGCTTTATTAATGGTGAATTAGTTAGATTATACCAAGGACCATTATCGATATTGAATTCGACTTTAATTATAGGCTTTTTATCAAATACAATCGCTCGAATCGGGGCACTTTTAGATGAATTAGGGATGTCATAAGCAGTACGAGTTAGGTCTCTGTCCATTGGAGTTGTAATCATAGCGATTGGCCAATTATTTAGGACACCAACTTTTGTAGAAACGCCATCATTATCGATTGCAAAAATTCTAATAGATTTATCACCTTGACCGAGAGTACCGGTTTCGATACAAATCGTCCCACCCTGGTTTAACTCAAGATCTTCATGCCCATGTCCGAAAATATCGGCAGTAACATTATATTCTTCAAGTAAATCAATAAAAGATTTGCCAGTAGTAGTAGTGAAATTACCCACATCTGTATATGGGTGATGTTGAAAGACAAAAGTCAAATTAGAATTTTTGTTTTTAATTAATTGAGATTCAAACCAATCAAGTTCAGATGTATTAAGTTCTCCACTGGTCCCATCTGGCCATTCAGCACCATTAGACCAGACTGAATTTAGTACAATAAAGGTATAATTTGAATTTCCAATTGACCTATTGAATGTATATTGTAGTTTTTTCTGAATTGACCAATTAAGAAAATAAGAAAAATTATCTGAGTTCCCATAACCATCATGGTTTCCAACAAGGTCATAATAAAAAGAGGAATTCATTTGAGTATCCTGTAAGACTTTATATCTTATCATCCATTGTTGCGGGTTCTGGTGATATGGTAATGGATTGAGTCCATTAACAAGGTCCCCTGTATCAATAATAAAGGACGGTTTTATGTAATTTTTAATATCATTTAAAGCTTGTCTAAGTAATTCAGATTGGACACCAAATATTTTTTCAAAAGAGTTAATATGAACATCTGTTATTTGAACGAACCAAAGAAGATTTGTTTCATTACTAAGATGACCTGGATAATGGTGTGTCTCAACAATTGGAGTGCTCTCCCAATATTTTTCACCAGATTCAGCAATAGGTGAAATATTAGAAAGCGTAATGAGTAAAGAAAGGCTAAATATTAAAAGTACTAATGAAATACTATAATTTCGTTTCAATTTCAATCAAGCTCTTTATTAACTATTTTATTATTAATTTGAGATAATTTAATAGACCGGCCCAATAATCTGGACCCAGACCTATAAATAATATTGATCATAAAATAGATCAAGAATAAATTAAATAAGTTGGAGAGGTCAATAGGAACAGCATCTTCAGATAGTAATTGGTGGGGAAAATAATTAATTGATGGGATAATTTGTAATAAAAATAAGATAATAAATGTTATAACCGTAAAAACCAGGATGTATCCAATAAAAGCAATAATATTAACAGACATTATCGGTTCAGTATTAAACTTTTTAAAATCTTTAGATTTCTGGTGAAAATTAAGTCCAATTTCAAGTAGTAAAGCAGAAAGAATTCCCCATAAAACTATATTTATTATGACTGTCAATTGAGGGTTGTCCATAGAATAAAAAAATTGCGGGATACTTGCATAATTAAAAATTAAAACAATAAATAAAATGCTCGAGCTTAAAATACAAAAGATACCTGTAATAAATAGAATTTTAGGTAAAATATTTCGTTTTATTTTAATCACTTCGCAAATATTTTATAGACCAATCTACAATACGCGAGCCGGTATAAAGAATGATTAGGAGCATAAGAAACCAGCCTAAAACATTTATGAATGGCATTAAATCGAGTGGTTTCCCAGTAGGAGGAAAAATAATTGGCTCAACCAATCCAAATAATGTTAGAGTTGCTATTACTGCTGGAAAAATTACTAGGGATACTCCAATCAACAAAAAAATAAGTCCTTTATTTTTTTTGTTCAAATTAAAATCACCAGTAAAACAAATGACAGAAAGATTAAAATAATTTTTGATTGAATAAATCAAAAGGTAAAAATGGAGAAATCAGAAATATCTGACGTGATATTCGTAATATCATTATTAGTAATATTCAGTATAATTTTTTACATATTATCATAACTGAAAAGTGAAGGAAAATTAAAAAATGGGATGGATTAGACTTAGGCTAAAGCAGTCCAAATAGTATGAATTGTCGTATTTAGGTCAATTATAATTCCAGCATAGCTGCATTGTAAAGAGCAAAATAGTCTTAATGTAGCATTATTAGTTATAAGCCCCGGGACATATTGAGGGATAATATCAATAGTAAGATTTTGGTTATAAATAACTTGCATAGCAGGGAATTCAGGGTAGTAAACGTCTTTTATTTCTCCGATTTTTGTATTATCCGGTAATAAAAGTTGCGTGGTATCTGTTGTATTAACAGTGTAAATGTCAATATTAAGATGTATCTTTTTTACAGAATAAATTCCCAAATTCGGAACATCAAAATATGTAATAATTTGGATTCTATCATCATCATGAGAAAAAGGGTTAGATCCAGTATCCCATGTATAAGTATATTCATCCTTTAAATTAAATGATAATCTTGTTCCGCTTATAATTATACTTGCAATAAATGCTCCAATAATTAGATAGATAAAAATTATTGATATTAATGCAATATTTCGTAATTTTATTTTTTTGCCGACAAAAAAAACTTTCTTTTTAGAACTTTCAATACCTTTAATAATATAATAGGTTGTGTTTATAAGGGAAGCAATAAAGATTAACCAAGCAAAGAATTGCAGACCAAAACTTGCTTCCAAATTACTAGTTTTCACTTGATAATAACCAAAAGTCCTATCAAGGCTAAATCCACCAAACATGTAAAAAAAGTAAATCCCTGAATAAATTGAAGTACCAATACCTATTAAATTAAAAATTAATGATTCCGAGGGAAACAGATTTTTAAAATAAGAAATTCCAGATTGAATGAGTCCCATAATCATAAGTGAGATAACAAAAGTTGGACTGAATTGTAGAATCTTATAATATGACATCATAAAAATTATAATTGACGGTGCAACAAGATAAATAACCAAATTAATGCTACCAAAAAGTAGGCATTTACCAAGTTTTAATTCCATTTTTTAGATACCTCTAATAAATTAATTGGGTAAATTTTTTCTTATATTTTATTGATATTTTATTAAAAATAATTTAAAGATGAAATAAAATATTCAAATCTCTGAATAAAAAAATAAAAGAAATACTTGCTAAAGTGTTAGAAACATCATTAAAATAAATAAAAATTAAATGGATACCAATTGGAAAAATTATAATAAATAAAAGAAATCATCAAGTAAAATTTGATAAAATAAAATAAATAGATAATAGATCTGTAAAATAAAATTAAAAAAATATAATATTATAAAAATTGAGTTTTTTTAATTTCCGTTGCTTTCATTATTTGGAATTTTTTATATAAATAGTTTCCGACTTTAATTTCTCACCACTTTTTAATAACTTCCAGAATAGATTTTCA
>Ga0164318_10000436_pt1 | contig 31671 bp, 23 predicted proteins | sample GuaBasSedimGuay9_FD_113734 | JGI IMG/M metagenome (GOLD analysis project Ga0164318, IMG submission 113734) | Subseafloor sediment microbial communities from Guaymas Basin, Gulf of California, Mexico - Guay9, Core 4571-4, 0-3 cm | ecosystem: Environmental > Aquatic > Marine > Hydrothermal vents...
AGGGAGCTCAGAACAAAGTCATCCGCCCATTTGGTAAACACGATATAGCATTGCACATAGATGACGGATGCATGGGTGGGGGAGAATCGATAAAACATACTGAAACATTGAGTGAAGATGAATTTAACGATTTATTTGATAAAAAATACAATACAAATGAAGGATTTACTCAGAGTCGTAAAAAAATATTTCATTATTGTATATTTGCCGATAATATTTGGACTGGAAGAAGTGGTAAATCATATAGTAGCAACAAATTTGTAGTAGCTGATGGCCATAGCGTGGTTAATCCGATAATTGGGAGCCATGTTAAAGGCCAAGCAGGATCATTTATGCATGAATTGGGACATTCATTAGGTCTTTTTGAAGGTTCTGAAAGCAAGGGGCCCGGTTATTTTCCAGGGATAGACAATGATAAATCAGATGATTGGACATGGCCTTGGAATACTGACCATCCATATCATAAATATAAGAATTATAAGAGTTGCATGAATTATAGATATCAGACAGAGATTATTGATTATTCTGATGGAAATCATGGCTCAGGTGATCATGATGACTGGTCAGATATAATGATAACAATTAAAAATATTAGGAGTTGATTTAATGAATTTTAAAATAATCAATATATTAATAATTATGATGTTAATAAGTATTATTTCTGGTTGTATCTCAAGTTCAGATGACGAATCTTACCATGAATTATATTATGAAATTCATATAGAATATGCAGGAAACGGAGAAGTATATTTACCAATACCCTATGATTATCCAAATGAAGGTGATTTAGAACCAAGTTATGAATCAAAAATTATTAGTGATCTTAAACTAACTAAAGGAAACGGCCATTTTAAATTAATTAATACTGAAAAAGGAATTGCGTTAAAGTTGAACTTTACTGATGAAGTAACTCTAACAGCCAAAAAAAGATTTACTGATATCAATGAACTGGATTATAATGATTATTTTTTTGATGGACTCTCTCTAAAGAATAATGAGACTAGTGGTTATTATTATTTTTATTCAGATCAAGATGATGTGAAAATAAATTCTTTTATATGCTACTTTGATAGAGTTGGATCAAGAGATAGTCATATGGCAGAATGGAAAATAACAAATAAGACTTTACAAAAAGGATGGAATTCTTTAGAAATCAACTGATAATAAAAACGTCTCTCCCTAGTAGGTTGATAATTCGCGACTAAATATGAATTGGAAAATTGCCCTAAACGTTTAGAAAACAAGTTGTTTACTTTGGCGTATTTTTGAAGTTTGAAGGGGAAATGCATCTAAGGAGACGTCCAAAATGAAAACAGGAGGTGGTCAATCAGGTACCACGAATTGTTCCAAATATTTCCGAATCTCCTCTACATTCGAAGGAAGCCTGGTACAATCTACGATGATGATCTCGTATCCTGGCATCCTATACTGCTCTATCTTCCGGTTCCGGTAACTCTTCGAAACATGGAACTCGATCTCATACAAGGTTCTTGTTGTCTTATCGCATAGATCAACATATCCGTTTGGAACCTTCCATTCTGATGAAACATCATGTTTCATATCCCGGAGAATCCAGAACAGGATCGCTTTGGCTACAAAATGCTTGTAGGATTCGTTCGATAACTTTGTAAGATGGTTTGGCCAACTCATTGATTTGTTCCTCCTGAAGATCTTTCTTCAGTGGGTTTCGAGAAAGATCGGAAGGAAAATTGGGAACGGAGGAACCGGATCTGGTGAAAATATTTCCCTGGTCTCTTCAAGCGATTTCGAACAGAGCGCAGAAGGGTGGAGTGTTCAACGTGGGAAGTGGATGAATGAAGATGAAGAAACAGTTAGGTGTGGGGCGAGTGCGAGTCGATGATAAGAGTCTCCGAAGGATCCAATGAATAGGTTAGGTGAATGGTACTTACAGTAGGATCCGAGGTCAGTGAATTGTCAGCGAGGAAACAAAGGGAAAGTATCGAAGACCCCATAAATCATGGTATTATGAGATAACGCCATAATCTTAGGATATCACATAAATCACATTAAGGTCAGAAGTGAACAGCAGATATTGGATCGTATCCCATCCGATGAAGATAAGGATACATACCAAACGTTACATCGAATTCACCTGAATGCTTCATTTCAGGAAAACCCATTATATCGGATGATGCCTTGAAAGGTCAAGGGGAGCTCATGGAAACAGCCACCGTTCTGATCGCGTTCGGACTCACCCTGTTCGCGGGGCTCGCAACGGGTGTTGGCTCTGCCATAGCTTTCTTCTCCAGGAGGACCAATACCCGGTTCCTCTCCATTTCCCTCGGTTTCTCCGCAGGAGTGATGATATACGTTTCACTTGTGGAGATATTCTTCAAGGCAAAGGATTCACTTGTTGAGGATCTCGGAAGCGTCCGGGCGGGAACATGGGTCACGGTTCTCTCGTTCTTCCTGGGCATGCTCACAATAGCCCTGATAGACAAGCTGGTCCCGTCCTTCGAGAACCCCCACGAGGCCCGCAAGGTGGAGGAGATGGGAAGCAAAGCCGAGGCAAGGAGGTTCCGCAAGCTCTACAGAATGGGTCTCCTCACTGCCCTTGCCATCGGGATACACAATTTCCCCGAGGGGCTTGCCACCTTCGCATCCGCCCTGAAGGACGTATCCATCGGCATTCCGATCGCGGTGGCGATAGCGATACACAACATTCCCGAGGGGATCGCCGTATCCGTTCCGATATTCTATGCGACGGGTAACAGGAAGAAGGCGTTCATCTACTCGTTCCTGTCCGGGCTGTCCGAGCCCGTGGGAGCCCTCCTGGGATATTTCATTCTGATGTTCTTCTTCTCCGACATCGTGTTCGGAATACTGTTCGCATCCGTTGCGGGGATCATGGTGTTCATATCGCTGGATGAGCTCCTTCCGACGGCAAGGGAGTTCGGGAACCACCACCTGTCCATCTACGGATTGATAGCCGGCATGGCCGTGATGGCGGTGAGCCTGCTCCTGTTCATCTGATCCGGGATCGGGTGAATTTCTCCCCATTGAAAAGGCCTGCCGGCTGACCGATACCGCGAAGAACCGGCACTTTCAGGAAATCGAGTGAGGCCTGCTTCGACCGGATTTTCCATCCTCAGGATATGTTTATTGATCGTTTGATTCCGAAAAACCATTGTTCATTACCATTCAGGGGATATCCATCTTTTCGAATGGCAAGAAAAGGAATGCGTGCACCGGCAGGATGTCCTTTCCGAACAGGTCCTTGGAGAGCAGGAAATATTTTCTGAAATTTTTACGGTTCGAGAGGTCCTCGGTCGATATACTGTTCTGGTATTTCACCTCTATTCCAATGTCAGGAGAGATTATGAAATCCGTTTCCCTCTTGACCCTTGTATAGTGGATCTCATCCATGACATTCATTCTCTTTATTGCCGCTCCAACAAGACCCTCGATGATCCTTTCCCTTTCAATATTCAGGTTCAATCTGCCGGAGAAGATGTTCAGGATGAACGGGTCATGGAAATAGAGTTTCTTGTTCTTCCTGTAAATAACTCTTTTCTGGTTGATATCGTAGAAATAACACTCGAAGATGACGAAAATACTCGAAAGCAGCTCCACATATGAACTCACCGTGACGTGACTTCTGACCGATGACCTCTTTGCAAGTGAATCCCAACTTACAGGTGTTGTGTAGCTGGTCATGATGCTTCTTATCAATTCCTTGGCAGTCTGTTCATTCTTCCCATCCTTTAGAATATCCCCTATTATCCAGGAATAGTAGAGATCGAATATGTGGTTGGGAATCTCCCCATTCTTCTCGTACTCGTTGATGACAAGGGGGATCCCGCCCGTGATCAGATATCTCTCGAGGTAAATCTTCAACCTGCTGCTGTCAAATCTTATTCTTTTCATATCGTCCCTTTCATGCTCGGCATACCAATCGGGATCTATCAATTTCACATATTCCCTGAAACCCAGAGGGAGCATGAACAGGTCCTTTCCGTGTTCTCCCCTCCTGCCAGGGAGTCGCTCCGACCCCTTTCTAAGATCGATGGCATTCGAGCCGGTAAGGACGTAGCATGCGTCCCCGCAGATGTCGTTGTCCACAAGGAACTTGATGGCTTTCTGCCATTCGGGGATCTCCGTGATCTCGTCCAGGAATATGTATTCCGGTTCGGCATTCATCACCTTGCAGAAATCGGAATACTCCTTGATGAGGTCGATCAGGTCCTCCCTCGACCTGAGATTGTCACAGGACCAGTACAATATGTTCCTGCCGGCCACGGTTTCCAATTTCTTCCTGATTAGCAGCTTGAGGAATGTGGTTTTTCCTATCTGGCGGGGACCTCTCAATGTGTACACATTCTTCCTAAGATATTCCTCATCAAGCAGCGGCGACTCATAAACGAACCTGACACCTTCAAGGGCCCTGATATGCTTGTCGAGATTGATGGCACTTTCATGCTCCCACCATGGATTCAGCGTGATGAGTTCCATATTGTCAATGATATTAACGAATCGTATATATAGACTTTGTTATTTATATTAACAATAGCATATATTACCGTGAACAACCAGGTTCGACCCTCTCATTATTTCGTTCATCCCTCCAATATCATGTGGCGGATCACAACAGCAATGACTCCATCCGATACCACGATATCAATTTCCATCTCTAAGCGGACTTCATAAAAAAATTTTAAATACAACAACGGTATGCATGTAAGCAGTTACTTACATGGTGATGCGGAATGGAAACAAGAGAACGGATACTTCGATCCGCCCTCGACCTGTTCTCTAAACAGGGGTACAGGGCCACAACCACTAGGGAGATAGCAAGAGAAGCTGGAGTGAACGAGCTTACCATATTCCGTCACTTCACATCCAAGGAAAAGCTCCTTGGCGAGGTGATGGATTTCGGTTTCGACTTCGATGGATTGAAGAGGTCCGTCGAAACGGATCTGACGGGAGATGCTGAAAGGGACCTCGAAGCTCTCGCACACCAGCTCATACTCAACATGCGCGAGAGGGAGAGCATCTATGCCCTCATGTTCAGGGAGATGTCCACAAACGAGATGGTGAGGGGAAAGCTCGGAGAGCTTCCCGGGATGGTGAAGGATGTATTCCTGAGAAGATTGAGGCAGATTCTCGGGGAGAGGGCAAGGGACGACCTCGACATGGAGACGGCCGGGATCTTCCTTGCATCCTACTTCATCAGATCGGAGATAATGAGGATCATGATGGGGAAGGACCCCTTCCACGAGATGAACGATGAGAGAATAAGGATCGCGATCGACATCTTCCTCTATGGTTATCTCGAAAGGGGGGATGAAACTTGAATGCCGTGGAGATCAGGGACCTCGTGAAATCGTACGGAAAGATCAGGGCCGTGGACGGACTGGACCTTTCGATACCGAAGGGAACGGTCTTCGGTCTTCTGGGGCCGAACGGATCGGGGAAGACAACGACGATCAAGGTCCTCTGCAGGCTCCTCAACCCGGACTCCGGGAGCGCGAGTGTACTGGGTCACGACATATCCGACAGGGGATACCTGCAGAAGATCGGGTACATGCCCCAGGAAACGGCACTCTACGATGAACTGACGGTCCATGAGAACCTGAAGCTGTTCGCCGGCATTCACGGGCTCAGGGGAAGGGAATTCGAGAAGAGGGAGACAGAGGTCCTTTCGGATGTGAGGATGATCGATCGAAGGGATTCGCTCCTCTCGGAGCTCTCCGGAGGTCAGAGGCACAGGGTATCCCTTGCGGCCGCCCTGATCCATGAACCGGAGCTCCTGTTCCTTGACGAGCCGACGGTGGGTGTGGATCCCCCGCTCAGGGCGCGCTTCTGGGAAGGGTTCTCGAATCTGAAGAAAAAGGGTATAACGATAGTGATGTCAACCCATTACATGGACGAGGCGGTGAACTGCGACCTCATCGGGATGATGAGAGATGGAAAGCTGATCGCACAAGGAACACCGTCCTCCATACTGGAAAGGACGGGTGAGAGGGACCTGGAAGATGCATTCCTGCACATCGTTTCAGGGGGTGGAACGGGATGAGGTTCCGCAATGTCATGCTCGTTTCCGGGAAGCTCTTCTGGTCCTTGAAACATGACAGAAGAACGATGGCCCTCATACTGGTGGCACCCGTCATGGCCATGCTGATCTTCGGGCTCGCCTTCAGCGGAGAGGTGAAGGACGTCAACGTGATAATCATCAACAATGACCGGGGAGCTTCAATTCCCGGGAAGAACGTCACGTTGATGCTCTCCGAACAGGTGATATCCGCCATCGACTCCGAAGTACTGAAGATCGAGAGGGGGGACGACCTCGATGCGGCCCTGGAAAAGGTGAGGTCGGGGGACGCGAACTCCGTCATAATCTTTCCCGCAAACTTCAGCCGTGACCTCATGGCCTTCTCGCAGGGGGAGATGACGAACGCCACCGAGAACATCATCATAAGGTCCGATCAGAGCCAGGTAACGGTCTCCCAGGAGGTCGTATCCCAGGTGATGGGTGCTCTTTCCAGGACAACGGAGGAGGCGGGTTTCAGCAATCCCATCCATATCGATGCCTCGGACCCCGTGTACGGAAAGGGGGCCACGTTCCTCGACATGTTCGTCCCCGGAATAATGGGATTCGTCGTGTTCCTCCTCACGACCATACTCACCCTCATTTCCTTCGTGGGTGAGAGGACCAGGGGAACGCTGCAGAGGCTTCTCGCGAACTCCGTGACCGAGGGGGAGGTCATATTCGGCTACACGGTCTCCTTCAGTATCATAGGCATGATCCAGGTGGGCATTCTGATGACGATCGCCATCCTGGCCTTCGGGATAATTGTCGAGGGGAATATTCTCCTTGCATTCCTGATAGCTTCCCTCCTGGCCGTCGTGAGCGTATCGCTGGGAATCCTTCTCTCGTCATTGGCAAAGAGGGAGGCCCAGGCGATCCAGTTCTATCCCCTGATAGTGCTTCCGGGATTCCTTCTCTCCGGGGTGTTCTGGCCCATAGAGGCAATGCCATACTGGCTCAGACCGGTATCATACATGGTACCCGTCACCTATGCCGTGAACGGGTTGAGATCCGTACTTCTCAGAGGATGGGGCATCACCGACATATGGGTGGAGCTCGCGATGCTTCTCGCTTTCGCCATCGTATTCCAGTTCCTTGCGGTGATCACCCTCAGAAAGACATCGCTTTGACGGAAACAAGGTATAGAATGATGGGGATACCAGGTCCATGGCGGGAGTCCAGAGAGCCTCCCTTCAGAGGAGACAGGTCGGGAGCCTCATCGAACACCACAGGTACCTGATATCGAGATATGCTCAGGGATGCAGGACAGCTCTCGATGTCGGCTGCGGAAGAGGGTACGTCATGGAGAATCTGAAAGATCTTCTCGATATGAAGGGGATGGACATCGACAGGAACGAGGTGAGGAATGCCGGCATGAGGGGGCTCGATGTCGTGTCAGGCAGCGGGCTCGAACTGCCCTTCGACGATTCGTCGTTCGACATTGTCATGTGCTCCTTTTATCTGATGTGGGTGGATGACATCGAGAGAGCCCTAAGGGAGATGGTCAGGGTGTCGTCAGGAAAGGTCATCATCCTGTCGGAACCTGTCTGGTCTCGTGCATTCATCATACCGAAAGACATGAATGACATCATCGAAGCATCCATTTCGAACATCATCGAAGAGGGTGGCTGCCCGGACAGTGCCATCGAGATGCTGCGAATTGTACGCGGACTCGGGTTGGACCACAGGTTCGGGACCGTGCCCATGGATACATCACCGAAGGAGATGGTGGAACATACGGAGTTCTGGATGGAGAGCGTCGGGATGGAACGTTCCGTGACAGATGCACCCGTGATATTCCACGTCCCCTTCATCTGGGCCGTGATCGATACCTCATGAGGAGAGCACGTTCCGGCAGATGTAATCATCCCGGTCCCACGAGAGAGGACATCCTCCCGCGCATACCTCCACGAGATCGCATGAGGCACACTTCTCCGGAAGGGCTTCCCTGTTCCGTATCTTCCTGCAGAGATCGCTCTCCCAGATCTTCTTCCATGGATCCTTCAGTATGTTCCCGAGGGATTCGTAGTAGCTCTGGCATGGGATGACGTTCCCATCAGGCTCCACGGCCATGTTCAGCCTGCATGCGGTGCACTGCTTCATTCCAAGGCCCAGCTCCATGGGGTTCAGAACGCAGTAAGGTGTGGGGGAATACCATCTGAACTCGAAACCGCTCTCCAGCCCCATATCCCTCCCCGTCTCGAGCAGCTTCCCGAGCCTTTCGGGAGGTATGCCTCTTGCATTCTCACCCTTGCCCGAGCGTATGATGGAGTTCACCGCGATATGTCCGACACCCATGTCCCTCAGCGCCCTGATGGTATCGGGCACCGCTGCCTCGTTCTCCTCCATTATGGTGGTGTTCGTCACAAGATAGATGCCGGACCCAACGCAGTTCCTGATCCCCTCGATCGTTTCCCTGAACGATCCCTTCCTGCCCGTGATCTTGTCATGCACCCTCTCATCAATGGATTCCAGCGTTATCTGCACATGGTCCAGACCCGACGACATGAGCTTCTTCAGATATTCTCTGTCCTTCAGCTTTCTGCCGTTTGTGTTCATCCCCGTTATCTGCCCAAGGCTCTCTGCGTACGAAATAAGCTCGGGAAGATCCTCCCTCATCGTGGGTTCCCCTCCGGTGAACACTATGTGGGGGATACCCAGTTTCCACAAACGTTCAAGGACCTTCTTCCACTCCTTTGTGGAGAGCTCCCTGCTCTCCCTTCTCTCGTTGTAGCAGTGGATGCATTCGTTATTGCAGCGGTATGTGAGGGCAAGATCCATCCTGTAGGGAGCTCTCTGGCCCTCGTACAGCTTGCTCAGATCATCCTCCATGTTGGTGACTATCTCGGTGGAAGTGAGCAGGGAAAAGAATTCCTTCTTGAATGCCGCGAGATCCTCTTCAAGGACCTTCTTCTTCACACGGTAGCGCCCCAGAAGCTTCCTGATTATCTGTCTGTCGTTCATACCTTTCAGGATGAGATGGGAGAATTCCACTCCGGTCCTGTTGAGGATGAGCATCCTCGAGGCATCCATTATCAATATTCCCCTGTCGGGTCCGTCAACCCTGAGATGTATGCGCCTACCTTCCAGCTCGCCGGTGCCAACATAATGGTGAACACCGGGTCTGACCATCCCCCCCCTCTTGAACGGCCACATCATCTCCCACCCCCGGCACAGGCACAGGCACAGGCACATGCGCAGGCACAACCACCCCCGCCACCGAAGGAGCCGCCGGAATAATGACCTCCCGAGCTGGAAGGATGCAGCGTGCTGACCACCGATCTTGTCAACGAACCGGTGGAATCCACCAGTCTTCCAGACATGGATATCATGCCGTCCGAGAACGATCTGGCAAAGCTCCCCGGATTGCCGGAGCCGGGCATCGTTCTATCCCTGACATCCACCCCCATGAACCATACATGAACGTGATCCCCCATCTTTTTCCTATATTCCTTGTCCAGAGGGAGCCAATCACCGTTCCTCTCTATGGCCAGGTCCATCTCCTCCAGGCTGCTGCAGTTTTCGATCTCCTTCCAGGCCATCTTCACTATGTTCCTGTAATGATCCTTGGTCTTTCTCAGGCTGAAGCCTCTCATCTTCCTCTCGGTCTCCTTGATCATATCCTCCAGGGTCGATTCGAGTTTCCACCTGTCGATCCTGCCGTCATCGTCGACGGCATCATAGAGGTCGAGTTCGTACTTCTCCGTGAGGACATCGCGCCATTTCTTCGTTATACGCAGCTTCTCATCATCCTTCCATGTGGTGATGGCTCCCTTTCTCAGCATGCCGAACACTATCATCTCCACAACCCTGTCCAGGGGGAGCTCCAGAACAAGGGCCGCCTCGGGTGCGGTAAGTCCGGTTCTCGGCGGGGCACCGGGGGGTGATATCGAAGGCCGGAAATAGTCCTTTGAACGTCTCATGGAAAATGCAAGAAGGAGGCCCACGAAGATCGAGACGGATATCAAGCCCCCGCATATGCATGAGACCTCCTTGTTCATCCAAACCATGCCGATGACATCATGAATGAAGAACTGGAACGAGACCCATAGATTCTTCCTGTAGTAATTATCGACATATCCCTTCGGAAAAGCGCATCCCACATCGGTATAGCCTGATTCGATATCTTCCGGGGATTTATCATAGAAGGTCCAGTTCAGAAGTACTCCGTAATCGTTGGAGGAGATCGTATCCCATCCCCTCTCATCCGGTATGACGCTGTTCGCATCGGACATCGGAACGGGCAGATTAATCGAGATTGCCAACTTCCTTGTTGGTCCGATCTGGTACGAGGAACCGAACCATGTGGGTCTGAACTGCACGGATGCAAGATCCTTGTTGTTCGGACTCTCCCACACCATCCAGTCACATGTGATCGAAAAGTCCAGGATGATTATAGGTTCATCCCCCGCATTTACATGGACCTCCACTCCGGGATACACATACCAGCTCCTTTTTATCTTCGGATCGGTGTCCTGGTGGAGAATCCGGGAATGGCTTCTCTTCACGGTCACCGTGGCATGGGCGGAATCGAGATCGAATTTGTGATTGGGCATTCCTATGTCCACAACATCGAAGCCCGTTCCGTAATTGGTGAAATGCAAAATATAGCGTATGACTGCCCTACCATCCGTCAGGACCTTGATGCGGACCTCCTCCGAATCAACCGAGAACTCGTAATCGATCGCATCTGCCGTTTCAGGGACGTAAACCAGGGCTCCCGCTGTCATCAGAAAGATCAGCCCCATCATGAGAAATCTTCTCATGGGGTGGTTCTTGACATCACTTCTCCTCACCATTTCGGAGCCTCCTCCATGATATACACTGAGCCGCAGTAAGGACATCTCACGGCGATGCCTATATCAGTTATCCTGATATCCCCCGGGGAAAGCACGGCACCGCAGCTCCTGCACTCCATCTCCCTGAGCTTTCTCTCTCCTCCGACAAGGTCCCTGCCATCAATATGGATGCTCTGGGAAACGTTCACGGGTCTCGAGGCTTCCCTCTTCATTATGTATGTCACGATTCCTAACGGAATGAGACCGAAAAGGAACAGGATCCCCGCACCGGCGAGAATGTCCGGTCTGATGTCCGGCGAGATGCCGCCCAGGAAGAAGATCGCACTCAGCAGGAGAAAGAAAATTCCCACTCCGAGCAGGATCCCCTTTATCCACCTATTCATCCAGATATCGAATGGATACAATGGATAAAAATCATCCGACCGGTGAAATGTGCATATTACCCCTGGGAACGATCCCTCGTATGGAAGGGAAAGCTTTTCAATCCCTCCGAACCATGATATATCATGGAAATGAGAAGAAGCGGGGGGAGGGAGGTCATCGTGTGGAAGCTCCGGGGAAAACTGGATGACGATTCCGCATTGAAGTTCGAATGCATGGTGCTCAATTCGGACTACAGGGGAGAGAACATCCTGCTGGACCTCAGGGATCTCGATGAGGTCACACTGATGGGAAGAAGGTCCATTGACAGGGTGGTCAGGGGAGCAAGGAACATGGGTGCCTCCGTGGAGATAATACCCCCTGATTCGGGAAGTGATGCCCCATACAGCATCCTGCCCTATCGCAAACCTTGATGGCGGGCCCGCAATTCTCGAAAGCCTGCATCCGATAGGATGAACCCGTCTTCACCGTTCCACGAGAAGCTCGGACAGAAGGTCCAGGTCCTCCGAATGGCTGTCGATCATCTCTTTCGCTTCCTTCTTCAGGGCATGGATGTTCCTGGCCCTGGAATCGTCCATATCGTCGTTCCCGTTATCGAGCCTTGTCTGGAACCTGAAGTATCTCTTTCGTTTTCCCGAGAACTGGAGGAGCTCCCTCAGCTGATGATCCACCACATCACCCTGTCCGTCGAACATGACGTTCAGCAGAGGATGGGCCCACTGTGCAAGACCCCAGTCCCTGGCATCCTCGTGTGGTATCCTTCTCGTGAGCTTCCCGCTCCCCAGGGAAACGAAGATGAATCCATCCCTCTCGGGGTACATCTTCCTCGCCTCCACGTAAGCGCACATACCGGGGTTGTTCCCGAACACACAACCGTCGATCAGCGAATGGTAATCACCGCCGGATTCCAGCTTCTTGGGAGGAAAATAGGTGGGAGTTGCCATTATTGCCCGGGCTACATCCTTCATTGGGAAATCGAAATTCGGCGATACCCTGGCCCTTTCACTCCTGAAGAACCACGGAGACCTGCTTTCTGTCTCGTATGCCGGAACCATCACGGGGCGCAGCGCATCCTTTAACCTGCTCTCGCCGAAATATCTCGACAGCACTTCTTCCAGCCCCTTTTCGGGGTATTTCTCATCCAGAAGGTTCCACGCGGATTCCACCCTTTTCCATACGGGGACATGAAAGATGTTCCTTCCTTCCCTCTCGAAGAACGTTGCAAGGGACTTTGCATCATATTTCGGCATACCCCTCTCTCCGGGAAGAGACAGACCGAGGGAGATTATGCCTCCGGATGATGTCCCGACGATCAGATCGAAAAGGTCCGATATCGGTCTCTGGGCTCTCCCTTCAAGCTCTTTCAAGATCATGCAGGGGATGATCCCCCTAATACCTCCCCCGTCGATCGAGAGTACTCTTGCGGGCTTATTCAATCGGACACCTCCGTGTCATACATGCGACGGGGAGATATATATTATGTATTCTCCGCCGGGGCTCAGATAACCAGGGAACTGTCCACCTCGGTCGCGAGCTCCGTGTATCTTTCCTTCAGGCTTTCACCGTTCCTCAACCTGTCATCAAGATACACTATCTCCCCTCCAATGATGGTTCCCCTTACCATCTGGCCCACCGCGGAATAGACCAGCGCGGACATGAGGTTGTCGGAGCGCAGCGGCATCAGCATCGGATCCACTTCCACGATTGCCAGATCCGCATTCATCCCCGGAAGAATCCTGCCTCCCCGGAGACCCAGAATATCATTTCCGTTGACCGTGGCACACAGCAGGGCATCCTCCGCCAGTGCAGCGGTGGGGTCCCAGTACTGTCCCTTCTGCAAAAGTGCCATTGCCTTCATCTCCCTGAACATGTCCAGGGAATTGTTGGAAGCAGCACTGTCGGTTCCGAGCCCGATCCTGATACCCATCCGCTTCAGGTCCCTGTATGGAAAGAAACCTCCGGTCCCGAGCTTCTGGTTGGAGTTGGGACAGTGCACCGCGGAGGCCCCCCTCTCCCTCATTGTGTTGAATTCCCATGATGAGGCCCAACCCAGATGCGCCAGTATGGACCTCTCCCAGACACATCCGTTTGAATCCAATTCCTCCAGTGCGAGCTTTCCCCTCTCCCTCCTGTTCCCGAAGACCTCCTTCCTGGTCTCGGAACAGTGGACATGCAGGGGGATATCCTCCTTCCTCGAGAGCTCCCCTGCCTTGATCATCGCTTCTTCGTCATTCGTGTAGATGGAATGGAGATTCACCAGGGGGATTATCCTTTCATCATGCCGGTACCTCTCTATGAATTTCCTTGCCTGGGAAAGCCTCTCCTCCGTTGAACCGAAGTTTGAGATGAGCGGGGGGCCGTTCGCCATCCTAATTCCCACCCTTTCCGCGGCCTCCGCGGCCTCGAATGCACCGTACATGTCGATGCAGGCGGTGGTTCCCGTCCTTATCATCTCGAGAAACCCCATCTCGGCTCCCATTCTCTCCAGATCGGGTGTGAGCCTTTCCTCAACCTTCCACATGGATGAAAGCCAGCTCTCGAGCGGGGCATCGTCGTTCAATCCCCTGAGCAGGACCATCGCTGCATGGGTGTGGGAGTTCACCATTCCGGGAATGATGACGGATGAGGAGCAGTCTATCACCTCATCTCCCCTCTCCCTCTCGATTTCACCGGCCCGGGAGATCTGGCCATCCTCCAGTCTGACACTTGCATTCTCCAGGATCCTGCCCCCGTCCATTGTGAGGACGAGCCTTGCATTCTTCAGGAAGATGGGTTCTTTCATACCGTCCTTGCCTCCTCTATAATGAATCTGGCCGAGTATTCTCCTGTTTCCTCGACATGACCCTTCACCTCCAATCTCTTCCTGAAGAGAGGAGCTCCGGTGATCATGGTCTCGGCCTCCCCACCCTCGAATGCGGGATGCATTCCCCATTTCCGGGCATTTTCCATGAACCTCTCCTGCATCGCGGTCGTGACCTCGACCCCCAGATCGGAGGGGGAAAATCCGGGGGATGCATACGAGACCAGCATGTAGGAGAAGCCGAATTCACCCATCTCTTCCATGTATTTCCAGCCATCCTTCCTCCAGATGGGCGTGTATGAGATCAAACCCGCATCCATTGCGGCATGCGAGAACCTCATCCTCTGGAAATCGGAAAGAAGTGCCCCCGAGCAGATGGCATCGAGGTCGTATCTCTCCTTCATATCGACCAGGGTCCGTCTCAGCGTTTCCTGCTCCTCCTTGCTCACCTTCCCCGACCGGACCACCTCGGTACGGATCCCGGTGAGATCTGAGAAAAGATGGGCAGCCTCGAGTCCAGGAGTATGATACAGCCATGAATCCGGGTCGTCCGATCTGATCGTGAGAAGGACGGGAACCTCGAACCCGGACAGAAGCAACCTGTGGAGGGCGAAGGCGGAATCCTTGCCTCCGCTGAAGAGACAGCATACCCTCATGTTGTCCGTAACGGAGAGGGTTTATTTACGGATGATGCCGGGGTCTCACATCAGATTCCCGGGATCGAGGCCCTTCAATTCGTCCAGGACGAACAGGCCGTTCTTCCTGACCAGCACATCGTCGAAATAGAGTTCCCCGCCGCCCCATTCCTCGGTCTGGATGAGCACGATGTCCCAGTGGACCTTCGATGAGTTCCCGTTGGGGGCAAGGTCGTAGGAGTTGCCCGGTGTGAAGTGTATGGAGCCCGCTATCTTCTCGTCGAACAGCGTGTCCAGCATGGGCCTGGTAACGTAGGGGTTGACTCCTATCGCGAACTCGCCCACGAACCTTGCGCCCTCGTCCGTGTCAAGGATCCGGTTCAGTGCTTCGGTATTGTTCGCAGTGGCATTGACGATCTTCCCGTCCTTGAATTCGAGCCTCACGTCGGAGAACACCTTGCCCTCGTACAATGTTTCTGTGTTGTATTGGATCACTCCGTTCACGGAGTCCTTGACAGGGGCCGTGAACACCTCCCCATCCGGTATGTTGAGTTCACCGTCGCATTTTATCACGGGTATATCCTTGATGGAAAACGTCAGGTCAGTTCCGGGCGATACAATCCGTACCTTGTCCGTCCTCTCCATCAGCTTGACGAGGGGGTCCATGGCCCTGGACATCCTTGTGTAATCCATTGTGCACGTGTCGAAATAGAACTGCTCGAAAGCCTCCGTTGACATCTTGGCCTGCTGGGCCATGGAAGGTGTTGGCCACCTGAGAACCACCCATTTCGTCTTCGGAACCCTGTACTCGATGTGGACCGGGCCGAACCAGAACTTCTTGTAATGGTCCATCTTCCCGGAGGGGACGTCGGAATGCTCCGTGATGTTGAAGGACCCCCGAAGACCCATGTATGCATCGGCTTTCTTCATCGCCTCCATCTCGAGGTCGCCGTAGGTTCTCATCACATCCTCGTCGCATCCCAGAAATATCTTCCTCAGGACCTTTGCATTCTTCAGGGAGACCAGCGGGATGGCGCCTGCTTCATACACCCGGTCCACAAGGACCTCGACCATTTCCGTCGGGATGTCGAACGCCTCGATATAGACGGTCTCGCCCTTCTTCAGCTTCGTCGAATGTCCCACAAGAACATCGGCAAGCTTCCTCATTCTCGGATCGTACATGAACATACCTCGAATGGGCGAAGATTGAAGAACATAATAAAAGTGATGGAGGATCATGAAGGTGTTGAGTACGAATATTATTTCGCAACTCTTTTTTCGTCATTGATGGAGCCGAAACGATTTCCGTGAAAGCATTCAATTCACATCGGATCCATGAGCATACCCATTCGCATGGATATTATCCTACCCTTTCCCAAGAAGGAATTTCCACATCGGTACGATGGAAACCCAATCAGGGCCATCTTCCTCGCCCGTCCATGTAATCATGGTTGTTCGTACCCCGCCATGTTCTTTCCTGAATTTTTCGAGGGGGGCCAATTCTCTTTTCTCGTTCTCGGGGTTGATTGAATGAGTTACCTGAATTATCTCCACCGGTTCCCCCCTCCTGCATATGATGAAATCTATCTCCAAGCCATGATCTTTCCAGTAGAATACATCCATGCCTGCTCTTTTGGAATTCCTTCTCAATAATTCCACCAGAACCGCATTTTCCATCTCCCTCCCTATCTGATCTCCCATCACATAAAATGCCAAACCTGTATCTGGAAGGTACACCTTCGGTACGGATAGACTGGAAGACCTCGCGGTTCTCGAAAATTTCCTGACAAGTATGGCAAAACCAACATCCTCCAGATACCTCATGTATTGGTAGAACGTCTTCTTTCCGGCTTCATATCTCATGGATGTCCATGTGTTGTACAACTTGTTCAATGAGAACTCTTTTGAATATGACCTCAGAATATTCCTTATCAGGAATTTGAGAACCCCCAGGTTAGATATTCCGTATCTCTCCACCAGATCCCTGTAGATGACCAAATCGATGTAGTCCTCGTAGAATCCTTCCCTGGAATCAGATTCTCTCACTATTCCGGGAAATGAACCGTACCTCAGGTACTCATCGAGCTGGGACCTTATCCTGATTATCTCGTCGGTTCCCGGGTGAACGCTGATTCTTTTATTCTTAAAACGGAGATATTCCGAAAAAGAGAGGGGATAGAGCGGCTGTTTGAGCGACCTTCCTCGAAGGGAGGTATCTATCTCCTTCGCAAGCAGCTTTGAACTTGATCCGGTGAGGAAGATATCGTATCGCTTCGATTCGTACAGCGTGAGAACTGCTTTTTCCCAACCGTCCACATTCTGAACTTCGTCCAACATGATCATTTCGGGTCCTCTTCCGAAGATCTCCATGAAAACCGGGACGGAATCGTAAATGTCTTTTCCCTTCCATCCATCCAACCGGATGTCGTCGAAATTCAGGTAAAGTACTTCATCGATTTTCTTTTTCCTGATGTTGTAAAGGAATAGATAGGACTTTCCTGCTCTTCTCGGACCATATATGACCTGAATGAATTCCTTGGACGTGGTGAGCTCAATATCCCTTTTTCTGATATCCAACCTTTCTGCAACCTCCTTCTTATCGACAATATATCTTTCCAGGGCATCCTTGTTAACCATATGTACTCATGAATAACTACATATCTTAAAAATATTGCGTCATGTAGGACCAAATGTGGGAGAAGCGGTCAACTTATTCATCTGAACAATCAATGAAAAATCGGACACGAATGATAATACATTCGTATCCGAACTCCTAACCCCCGCCCCCGAGGTATGGTCGATAAGAGGAGTCAAGGTGTATTTGAAGAGATGATCCACCGAATGCTTTGAATTCGCTATATGATAAAAAAAGAGCGAAGATTCGGTGTATTTCACCGAATCATCATACAATACTTCATGAGCATTCTTCATGCCAAAGAAAAGCAGGGGGGAGCTCCGCTCCCCCCCTTATATCATTTCGCGATCATGGGCCGTTTCAGTAATCCATGCCGCCCATGCCGCCCATGTCTCCCATACCGCCGGGAGGCATCCCGCCCGGAGCTCCACCGCCGCCTCCGCTGTTTGCCTTGGATGCGATGACATCATCGATCCTGAGCACCATGTTGGCGGTCTCGGTGGCCGCCTGTATTGCCTGGGTTCCGACCCTGAGAGGTTCGAGGACGCTGAGTGCCCTCATATCCTCGATCTGTCCGGTATAGACGTTCACCCCGTGGTATTTCTTACCATCGGAATGGGCCTTGTTTATGTCTATGATCGTGGAGATCGGGTCGAGACCGGCGTTCTCCGCAAGGGTCCTCGGAACCACCTCGAGCGCTGTGGCGAAGGCCTCTATGGCGAACTGCTCCCTTCCTCCGGTGTTGATGGCGAAGGAGCGAAGCTCCCTGGCGATCTCCACTGCTGCGGCGCCGCCGCCTGCGGTCATCTTCCCGTCCTCGATGGCCACGGCCACGGTCGAGAGGGCGTCGTGCACTCCCCTCTCTATCTCATCGATGACGTGCTCGGAAGCTCCCCTTATCAGTACGGAGACCGCCTTTGCGTTCTTGCAGCCCGTCACGAATGTCATCTCGTCGCCGCCTATCTTCTTCTCCTCCACCATTCCCGCCTCGCCCAGATCCTCGGCGGCGAGATCCTCCAGATTGGAGATGATCTTTGCACCGGTGGCCTTGGAGAGCTTCTCCATGTCGGACTTCTTCACCCTTCTCACGGCAAAGATGCCCTTCTTTGCAAGGAAGTGCTGTGCAAGGTCATCGATCCCCTTCTGGCAGAATACGACATTGGCTCCCGCCTTCTCGATCCTGTCGGCCATTTCCCTGAGTATGTTCTCCTCGTTCTCAAGGAATGCCTGGAACTGGGTGGGGTCCGTTATCTGGATCTTCGCATCCACCTCGGTCTTCTTGACCTCGAAGGCGGCGTTAACGAGAGCTATCTTCGGATTCTTCACCAGTGTGGGCATTCCCTCGTGAACCCTCTCCTTGTCGACGATGATACCTTCGATTAGTTCGGTGTCCTTGATGGAACCTCCCTGCTTCTTCTCGACCTTTATGTTGTCGATGTCCGCGACCTTCCTGCCGTCGCGATCCTCCACGATGGCCCGGACGGCCTTGACGACTATCTCCGCAAGCTCCTCCTTCATGTCTCCCGCGGATTTTCCGGTCATGGAGGTCTTCGCTATCTTGAGCAGGGCCTCCTCGTCCTCCTCGATGGGCATGGCGACGTTCTCGAGAACCTCAAGAGCCTTCTGGGATGCCAGCCTGTAACCCTCGGTGATCAGTGTTGGATGGATGTTCTTCTCGATGAGGGATTCCGCCAGTTTGAGAAGCTCTCCCGCAAAGATAACCGCGGTGGTGGTCCCGTCGCCGCACTGTTCATCCTGGGTCTTTGCGACCTCGATGACCATCTTGGCTGCCGGATGCTCAACATCGACCTCCTTGAGTATCGTCACACCGTCGTTGGTGATGACGACATCTCCCATGGAGTCAACGAGCATCTTGTCCATTCCCTTGGGTCCCAGTGTTGTCCTCACGGCATCGGCTATTGCCTTTGCCGCGGCGATGTTGTTGAACTGGGCTCCCTTTCCGCTCTTTCTATCGGTGCCCTCCTTGAGCACCAGGATTGGTGTTCCTCCTGCATACATATCGATCTTACCTCCGAAACTTCTGTTTCTGGGGAAAGTGTGTAAGACACACTTCTATAAAACACTTACCTGTATGGTGGACTTCTATAAATATTTATCTAAACAAAAGGTTAACTACTTCATTATGTATTGAGACCATGCCAAAACCGGAAAATTGTGCATCCATGCGGGGGGATCTTGAAATTCCTGCATGATACAAAACAATAAATAGAGGATATCTTGTCCACAATCAGTTCGGATCATTGGTCCAGAACGAGGTAGATCTGACATGAGCGATGATGACCCTCACCAACGATGGATGATGGAAGGTGATAGCCTTGGCAGTGCTGAACATTCCGAGAACCTCAAGGAGTTCAAGTTCAGCCCCGAGGCCGTACCGCAGGGTTATGGTAGCTCTCGCGGGGTCCCTTCATCTTGAACCTTCCATTCTCAGGCAGTCCTTCATCGTCCTTCTCATAGCAGCGTTGTTGGAGCTTCTTCCCGGTTATTTCCTGGGTTCCCTTGAAAGGTATCTCATACTGGTCCCGGGCCTTCTGGTACTTCTACCACCAACGGTTGGCCTCAGGGGCAATACGTTCGGCTCGCTCGCATCCAGGCTGGGCTCCAAACTGCACCTGGGGACCATGCGTCCGTACCTCAAGGACAACAGTGAACTGGCCGATCAGATAATTGCGACCATGCTCCAGCTCATGTTCCTCTCGTCGCTTCTGCCCCTGGTGGCGATGGTGATAGGAAGGATCATCGGACTGGAATTCGCTCCCTTCTCGACCCTGCTGTTCATCTCCCTTGCAGCAGGTTTGATCTCGGGCCTGTTGATGTTTGCCATATCCCTGGGAATTACCCTGATTTCATTCAGGAAGGGGTGGGATCCCGACAACGTGTCCTCACCGATCATAGCTTCCTCGGGGGATATACTAACAATACCCATAATGCTCATTTCCGCATGGATTGCCCTGAACATCCCGGAGACAGCGGTCAGGTTCACTTCCCTGGGTGTGCTCGGGCTCATCATCATCGGTTCGGTGCTTACAATGGTCCGTTTCCGGAAGGAGACCAGATCCATACTCATCGGTACCTTTCCCGTGGCCCTGACAGCCATTGTCATCTCCACCTTTTCCGGAATACTGCTCGGAGCTTCCTTCGACCCCTACCTGAAAGGGACGATGTTCCTGCTGCTCGTCCCCGCCTTCAACGGTCAAGGAGGGGCGGTGGGCTCCATCCTCGGATCAAGATTATCCTCTGCGGGCTACCTTGGTCAGGACAGGCTGACAATTCTACCAAATGAGACGGGGAGGTCATCCGCCCTGACCCTGTGGTTGATAACGCTGGTCCTTTTCCTGCTGCTGGGGGCCGGCGGTGCGGTCCTGGGCATGCTGACAGGGGTGAGTATACCCCCTGTGCTGTTCATTCTGCTGACGATGATCGGCGGCGCCACCCTGGTCTCATTGATATCGTCCACCATCGCCTACTACATTGCATACGCATCCTTCCGCCTGGGGCTCGATCCCGACAACATGGTCATTCCCATCCTGACCTCGCTCATGGATGTTGTGGGGTCCGGCTCACTTATTCTGTGCATCCTTGCGGTCGGCCTCATCCTCTAGGAGCATAAGCAATCCTTAATTATGACCGCACCTTTCAGCGCCCTGGTGTTCGCTTGACAGATGACAGGTATCAGGGATACAGGGGTCCTGCCCTGGAGGTCCTGAAGAGAGAGAACGTGGCCGTATGGGACCGCATCGTGGTCAGGACGGGGGATGCCGAGATCGAGGGGATACTGCTCCCCAGGTCTGCCGGGGACGATTCACATCTGGTCCTCAAGATGATCACCGGATACAACATCGGTGTGAGACATGACAATGTCCTGTCCATCGAACAGGTTGGTTCGAAAAAGGCCAACTACAAGATACCCGAGAAGGAGTTTCCCTTCGATGAGAGCAAACCGAATGTCACGATCCTCGGAACGGGGGGAACCATAGCTTCAAGGCTGGATTACAGGACGGGAGCCGTCATCCCCGCATTCACACCGGGAGAGCTCTTCGGAGCGGTCCCGGAACTCGCGGACATCGCGAACATCAAGACCAAGAAGCTTTTCGGGGTCTTCTCGGAGAACATGGGACCCCATCAATGGAAGGTGCTTGCAAAGAACATCAAGAAGGAGATAGAGGAAGGGGTTGCCGGGATCGTGATCGGGCATGGAACGGACACCATGCACTATACGGCTGCAACCCTTTCTTTCATGGTCCAGAACAGCCCGGTACCCATAGTTTGCGTGGGGAGCCAAAGGTCCTCCGACAGGCCCTCATCCGATGCTGCAAGGACCCTCATCGGGTCGGTGACCACGGCCGCTTATTCCGATGCGGCGGAGGTCATGGTCAGCATGTTCGGGACCACCTCGGACAAGTTCTGCTACCTTCACCGGGGGACCAGGGTCAGAAAGATGCACTCATCCTACAGGAACACGTTCAAGACCCTTGGCGATGTTCCCCTCGGAATGGTTCAGGACGGGAAGTTCCGTTACTTCAAGGACGATTACAAGAGGAGAAGGTCCGACCGGGAGGTGGACATCTATCCGTTCTTCGAGGAAAGGGTGGCGGTGCTTTACTACTACCCCAACATGCATCCGGACATACTCGAATCCATGATAGACAGGGGATACAAGGGGATCGTCATAGCGGGAACGGGACTGGGTCATGTCAACAAGCCTCTTTACGACCCGATACAGAGGGCCCATGAAGAGGGAATACACATGTTCATGTCGGTCCAGACCCTGTACGGCTACACCCAGATGTTCGTGTATGATACGGGCAGGGATCTGATGGCCAGGGGCGTGACCCCGCTTGACAACATGCTGCCCGAGGTTGCATACTGCAAACTGGGATGGGTACTCGGTCAGGTACAGGAACCGGAAGCGGTGAGGAAGATGATGACCACACCCATAGCCCACGAGATAACGCCCCGGGAACCCTATGACGGTTTCGTTCAGGGACAGGGGGGACTCGACGTTGTGGAGGATTTCCTGAAGGATTTCAGCTGATCCTTTCACAGGAACCATCCTGGCATGACGTCCTCCACTGCCGTCGTTCCGGTATAGATTAAATACTAGCATTATTGTTCTAGTCCTCGAAGTTGGATACGCCCTTTGTTCGGGGCTGTCCCAGCAGCATTACGGAGTGTTCCCCATGCGATATGTTAAGGTGCACATGGTATTCTTTCTGACATCGCTTCTCCTCCTTTCGATGTTCACGGTCCTGCCGGACCGTTCCGGTGGTCTCCGCTACATCGAGGGGAACGTTTCGTACCGTGCCTCATGGAACATGATGGGGAACGTCACGTCCATAGGAGACCTGGACCAGAACGGATATGTCGATGTGGCGCTTCTTCTTCCCGGGAACTCTTCCATCCATCCGGACGGCGGGACCGTCCATATCTTCTGGGGATCCGAGGAGGGACTTCCACCGATATCGCCGGAGAACGCCGGGATCACCTTCTACGGGAACGACAGCTTCCGCCTTGGAAGCTCCGTTGCCATCTGGGACCATGACGGGAACGGATGGGGGGAGGTCGTCCTCGGCTGCCCGGGTGCCGGGAACGGAAGCGGTGAGGTGCTCGTATTCGATTCCATCCTGGTGAACGGAGCACCCGACGGAACCGTCCTGGGACCGCACAGGGCGATGTACACGCTCCTGGATGACAATGTATCCGGTTTCGGATTCGAACTCTGTTCGGGAAGGTTCCTTTCCCCCGACAAGGAGGACCTGATGGTCATGTCCAGGGGAAACTCGACAAACGACCCCACACTGATGTTCTATCAGGGAGGGAGGCTGCCCGTAATGGGTCTCGATATCTCCATTCCACCCTTGAGCGTAACGGAAGATACGGCCTCCATTTCGATCGATCTGTCCGGAAGGGGCAGGGATTCCTTCATATACTCGGCACCGGAGAGGGGTGAGGTGCGCATCCTTAACCTGTATGTCAACGAGAGCTTCTTCCCGCTGCCGGGCTCAAATTCATCGGGAGTTGTGGATTTCGAGGGGGCCATCTTCAAAACGGCGGATACGTGGGGGTGGGGGGCCGGAGATGATGGCTGGGACACGGCCCCGGCGCACGTATATGACAGCGATTCCGGAGCGGATTCCGTCAGATACAATCAGGAGACCGGAAATGCCAGGGGATACAACCGATCCGTATCCCGCGTGAACAGGCTGGACATGGAGGTGGGAGGCGTTCTTTCGAATTCGGGCGGCAGGGACATGTCCGGCGCCTACGGTGTCTCTTTCCATCTGTCAGCCGAGAATGTGACCGGGAAGAATTCCGCCGTGATCTCCTTCGACTACACATGGGAGGACTGGGGTTTCGAGAACACGGAGAGGATGTGGATCAAGGCCCGTCTCACCGATCCCGATCAGAACGTGAACTGGCTCGGCTCGGACCTCGACTTCAACCCGGATCCGGACCCCACCAATGAGATATGGTCCATGAGAGGTCAGATGACATCTCCCCCCAACCCAACGGGGAGAATACTCTCCGGGAGGGGGCATTTCGAGGGTGAGATAACACACATGCTCTCCGGACCCGGCGAATACTATCTTGACATGGGGGGCAAGATAACCCAGTGGACCACATCCAACGAGTTCGGGGCCTTCGGTTTCGACAACATCACACTCAAGATCGGCTCCGTAAACAGCGATCTCAAGCTCATGACCGGCCCCAGCGGACTGGGGACGAAGCTTTTCTCTCTCGATGCCACGGGCGACGGGGTCGATGACCTTATCGTATCGAACCCGGGAAGCTCCGTCGTTAGAGTGTTCAGGGGGGGCGACCCCTACTGGGGGAGGATCCCGGGGATCAATGCCGAGATGGACAATGTCACCATCTCGGGAGAGGATGATACCGGTTTCGGGACGTCCTCCCTCTCCCTCGATTCATCTCCGTTCACCCCGACCGAGGCCCTCTTCATCTCTGCACCATACACCGAAAACGATTATGAGGAGGGAGAATCCGGAAGCGGCGCCCTCTACAGATTCGATCTTCCACTCCCGGAGGGAAGTGTGGATACCCTTTCGAGTTCATATCTGGTTCAGGCCCCCAACGGGACATTCGAACTGGGGAAAGCACTTGTCAGTCTCGAGGATCCCGATGACGACGGATACCCCGACTTCCTTGCAGTTTCCAGGGACGCCTCGTTCAGACTGAACGTTCTCCATTACGACAGAGGGCCCAATCCCCCTCTTCTATCCATAGATTCTCCGGACCGGGGGGTTCCCCTGTTCGGGGTGGTGAGGATAAGTGTCACCGTCAGGGACCCGGACAGCGATGTGGATCCGGGGGACGTGAGGTTCTTCCTGTCCATAGACAACAGGTCCTGGTCGCTCCTGAACGGTGGAGGGCCGGATCTCGTGGAGGACCAACATGCCGTCAAGCTTTGGAACACCTCGAATTACGAGAACAGGGTATACTTCCTGAAGGTGGAGGTGACGGATGCATTCGGGCTGAAAACGGAGAGATATTCCAATTCCGTCACGGTCTTCAACCACAGGGCGCCATCCGTCATACTGACATATCCCACGGATGGAATGGTCCTGAAAGGGAACGAGGAGGTGACCGCCAAGGTGTTCATGCCGCAGGGGGAGCTGCTCAACGGTTCCGTGAGGTTCCTGTTCAGCAGGGACAATTCATCCTGGTTCGAGTTCGCCAACTCATCCGAACCCAACCCGGGTTCGGATACGGATCATACTGTCCTGCTGGATACCACGTCCATTCCGGACGGAAGGATCTGGCTCAAGGCGAATGCAACGACCGTTTACGGCCTTGGAAAGGAGGACAGGAACAGTGCACCCTGCATGGTGGACAATGCCTATCCCGTGGAAGTGGAGTTCCTTGCGAATCTCTCCGGGAACCTCTCCGGAATCGTGAACGTCACAGCCAGGATATTTGACAGGGACGGGGATCTGAAGGAACCCGTGGAGCTCTTCGTGAGGGAGGACGGGGGGATAGAATGGACCTTCATCGGGAACATGAGTGCCGGAATGAACCATACATACTTCCTGATGTGGGATACCACATCCGTTGACAACGGGTGGTATCAATTGAGGATCCTGGCCCGGGACCTTACCCACCTGGAGACATCCGAACTGCTCAACCACACAATATTCATCTCCAACATCTACCCGCCCACCATACATTTTGTGGATATCGAAGCGGGCCAGGTCTTCACGGCCCCTCCCAGATTGAGGGCAAGAATGGAGGACCGGGACATGAACTTCGGGAAGGATGACGTGAAGTTCTACTACAGGGACCCCGCCGTTGGTTTCTGGAACAGGATATCACCCGTGCTGGTCACGGGAGATCTTGCCATAGCCGACTGGGACACTTCCATACTGAAGAACGGCCTCTACGATCTCAGGGTTGAGGTGACGGATCGGGACAATCTAACGGCCTTCGACGAGATACGGGGGGTCCATGTGAAGAACCTCAGAAAGCCCACGGTTGAGGGGGATCTACTTCCCTCATCGGGTCCGCTGTCGGGAACGGTGAGGATAGTGTTCAATATCACCGATGACGAGGAGGTTCCCATCGGGAACATCAAGGTGGAAGTGTTCGTATTCTCCGAATGGAAGGAGGTTCCGGGGGTCATGAAGCTGGACAACGGCTCCGCTTTCACCCCGGAGAAACCCGTGACCTATTTCGTTGAATGGGATACCGGGGCATTTGATGAATCCGGGAACCGCATATACCCGGACGGACCCGGGTACGAGATAAGGATCACGGTAATGGACACGGATGGGGAGCAGGGTATTTGGAGATCAGTTATCTCGTACAATGTGGATAATTCGGTCCGTAATACGAGCAACGGCCACCAGCAAACCTCATCATCCGCTATCGACCCGGGGTTGATGGCCATACTGATATTCATAGGCATCATCGTCCTGGTGATAGTCATCATACTCATTTTCGTCATCAGGGGCTCCCGTTCGGAGAAGAAGGGATCGCTCCCACCGCCGACCGCTGCTCCCCCAAGGAAAGAGGAACCGAGAGAGATGGTAATTTCCGAGAAGGAGTCCGAGAAGGAAACGGTGTACTCGCCGGCGGGATGGGGGGAGGCACCTGCTGCCATCGAGCCGGAAACCGCGGCAGTGGAACCTGCCGCTCCATACCTCGAAGATATGGAGATTTTCCCATCCACTCCTGCCGTGGAGAAGGAAGAGGAAGAGGAGGAAGACCTTCTCAGGGAGCTGTTTTCGAAAGAGGAGGAGAGGAAAAAGGCAGGGAAGAAGGCGATCAGGGACGTGAAGGTGGAGGTGGAGCTTCCCGAAGGAGTGATGCCCTCGGAGGATGAGGAACCCTGGGAACAGGTCGAGGAATGGGAAGAGGAGGAAGAGGAGGAGGAATGGGAGGAGCTCGAGGATATGGAGGAAGAGGAGGAGGAAGAATGGGAAGAGGAAGAGGATGACTTCGACGAGGAGGAAGAGGAAGAATACGAGGAAGAGATACTCATCGTCGAATGCAAGTGCGGAAACGAGATAGAGATCCCTGCCTCGAAGAGGAAGGAGAGGTTCAGATGCCCCGTTTGCGGAAGAACGGGACAATTGAGATGAAGACAAACGGTCACCTTCGGAGCTGAAGCCAGCCTCACCGGAAGGTCAGCGGGATGCATTGGATTGGCAGGATGATCAAGAATCAAATGAAGCGGAGCTTCATTTGAACGTACAAATTCCCCTCCCCCCTAAGGTTCGGTGATTCAAGCGCTATACCATTACTTAAAGACAAAATCGAATGAAGCAGAGCTTCATTTGAACGTACAAATTCCCCACCCCCCTAAGGTTCGGTGATTCAAGCGTCATTCTCTCATTTAACTAGTTGAACGAACGGACCGATTGAAATTCCCGAATGATAACAATCATGTTCCAATCTTTGCTTTAATACACATTGTCATCTTTCTCTCACGTTGGGATGGAATGGACCATCTCCGAGGTGAGAGAAATGAAGGGAAAACGGTTCGAGGTCCCCGCGGGGGCCGTATATGCTCTGGCTGCTGCAATAATGATAATCAGCGCTGCGGTGCTGATCCTTGCGCTGTCGGGAAACAACACCGATGGCAGGGAAGAGGAGGAGGCTCCGAGGGAGCTTCTCCCCCATCTGAAGATCGAGGATGTGTTCTTCAGGACACACGAGAGCTCCTCCATATCCGTGATGATGTCGATCTACCTTACAAACGACGGTCTGAAGGATGCAAGGGATGTGGAAGCACACATCTGGCCCATTGTGGAGGAATCCAACATTGCAACGGACAAGGTCGAGATCGTCTTCGGGAACATCGGTGTGAACGAGACAGGTGAGGCCGAAGAGACCATCGAGTTGAAGGCGGGAACGCTCCATTCGGTGGACATACTTGTATTCGAATCGGAGAAACTGGTGCTCCGCGGCAGGTCGACGGTCTCCACCGAAGGGGCTGGTGGTTCGGATTACGTGAATGTCGAGGTGAGGGGAACATCGGACGATTCGGATTATGACGGCATGCCCGACAGCTGGGAGGAATATTACGGTCTTGACCCCGACAATCCCGATGATGCCAGCGAGGATCCGGATAAGGACGGCATCTCAAACCTGGATGAGTACCGGCTGAACAGGGAGCCGATCGGAGGAAATGATGAGACCTCCGAATCCAATGCTGGCAGCCTAATCCATAACATGATCGGGAAGGAGGAGAAGGATAATGCCGCCATCTTGGGCTCCGCACTCTTCCTGCTCCTCGTCATCGGTCTGATACTCATCATCGTCTTCGTCATTGCAGCTCACGGAAGGAAAAGGAGGAGGAACGGGGAGGAGACCTTCTTCGTGAAAGAGGAATCTTCGGGGAAAGTGGATTTCCCCGTCATCGTGAAAGAGGGGCATGACGAACCCCGGCATGATTACGAGGAGAGCGACCTTCCCATGGGAAGGGGAATATATGAGTGAGGGGGCTCGGGGTGAGAGGAGACATGAAACGGAAGATGGAGGCTGCAGGGATCGGAAGGATCACCGTTCCCGTTCTGTTCCTTGCATGCCTCCTGATATTACTTTCAGCACTTCCGTCCGGAGCACAGGAAGAGGGCGCGGATACCGACTCCGACGGGATGCCGGACGAGTGGGAGAGGACCTACGGCCTCAACGAGACGGACCCGTCGGATGCATTGGAGGATCCCGACGGGGACGGGTTGATAAATCTCGATGAATACAGGTACAGGGTCTATCCCTTCGATCCCGATTCGGATTCCGACGGAATGCCCGACGGATGGGAGGTGGAACACGGACTGGATCCCAAGCTGTATTCGGCCGGGAACGATCAAGACGGGGACGGATTCACGGACCTGGAGGAATACCGGAACGGAACGGATCCCGAGGACCGCTTCGATCCGCAGGAGGGAAATGAAGGCACGAGTGCATCCGAAAATGCTAAAGATGCCGCTTCCGCGGCAGGAGCTCTCTGCATTGTCCTTGTTTTCCTTGCGGGTTTTCTCATCGTGATCTTCCTCATACTCGGGTTCTACTCGAAGATAAGGAAGGAGAAGCTTCTGGACCACGAGACCAGACAGAGGATGGTGGATTTCATAAGGGAGAACCCGGGAACCTACTATTCCCAGATCAGGAGGGAGCTCGACCTGCCACACGGGGTTGTCACACATCACCTGAACATGATGGAGGCCCAGGAGCTCATCTTCTCGAAACAGGACAGGCAGTTCAGAAGGTTCTACGTTGACGGCCTGTACAAGGACACACCCCTGGTCACCGGGACACAGAAGAGGGTGCTCGACGAGATTAGAAGATATCCGGGAAGCTCCCAGAAGGAGATATCGGACCACCTCGACCTCTACCCGATGATGGTATCATACCATGTGGGCCAGCTGGAGCTTCTGGGACTCGTGGAGAAGAGGAAGAAGGGAAAGAAGAACCTCCTCTATCCCGCAAGAAAGGAAAAGGAGGAGGTCCGGAGCGAGGAGCGGATCTTCGGTAGAGGACCTTTCGAGGGCCCCGCTCCGGAGATGGGGCTTGTCAATGAGTAGGGGTATTGTATCGAAGCTTCCCGCTGCCAATATGTCAAACCCATCATGATAAACACCAAATTAATATGATCTCGAGATTCCTGCATGATGAACGCAATGACAAATACCCGAAATTATTTTTCTTCATGTGAATGGTAGTGATAAGATATTAATGAGATGCTACCTTTAATAGTATCCCATATGTTCAATTTCATCTATCTGCTCCTCCTCCTTATCGGAGCTCTATTCTTCGGTAAGCTGGCAGAGATGATGAAGCTCCCCACCATCGTGGGCAACATATTCGGCGGATTGATGTTTGGACCGCTCCTCATCTCCATCCTCGAATTCACGGGTTCCACGTTCGATCTATCCATTACGGAGGATATAATAAGGAACCTCCAACCCGAAACCGTCGAGAAAGAGATCTCCTTCATGATAGAGTTTGCAATCGTCATGTTGATGTTCGCATCCGGCCTCCAGACCAGGATCAGGGATTTTATGGCGTCGTTCAGAACGGGGATCCTCACAGCCTCCCTGGGGGTGATATTCCCGTTCACCCTCGGATTTCTCGGAGCCTACCTTTATCTCGGGGATGTCATCGTTGCCCTGTACATAGGCGGGGCCCTCTCGATCACCGCAGTGGCACTTTCGGTCGCCACATTGATCCAGATCGATGCCATCAGGACCCGGTTCGGAATGACAATAATCAATGCTGCCATAGTCGACGATATCATCGGCATAGTTGTGCTCTCCATCCTGCTTTCCATATCCTCCTCGGGACATCTCCCCAACCTCCTCACTCTCGGTGGAATGGTTGCACTCGCGCTTGTTTTCGTGCTGCTTGCCATTCTTCTCATGCCCCCTCTTCTGAAAAGGACCTACACAATGATGAAGGAGATGAGGTCGACCGAGGGGGTGGGTTTCACCATTCTCATGGCGGGGCTGTTCGCCCTTGTGGCACACCTGATGGGGCTCCACCTGATGATAGGTGCCTTCCTCGGGGGAATGGCGATCAGGGATTCACTGAACAGGAGGACGGTTGAATCCCTTCACAGATGGTCATTCGGATTCTTCGCTCCGGTATTCTTCGCGTGGGTGGGGTTCTCGGTGACATTCTCGGGAGCTGCCATGTCTCTCTTCGTTCCACTGATAATGATACTCGGACTTGCCGGGAAGGTCCTTGGTGCCGGGATCGGCGCAAAGATATCCGGTCTGAACTGGTTCGAATCCCTTCTGGTGGGAGTGGGTATGAACGGGAGGGCTGCAGTGGACCTCATTCTCGCATCGGTCGCCCTGCAGGCCGGTATCATAGGAAGGGACCTCTACTCCGCTGTGGTGTTCAATGCGATAATAATGGCACTTCTGACCCCCGTGCTGCTCAAGTACCTTTCGAGAAGGTTCAGGGACAAGGGCAGGATACACTGGAATGGCATCTGACCATAAACTGAATTACATTTAAATAGGGATATTATGATGAATACTGGGAGATAAGGATGATCGACCGTCTCAGGATCCGGCATTTCAAATCCATCAGGGAGCTCGATATGGACTGCTCCAAGGTCAATGTTTTCATCGGAGAGCCGAACACGGGAAAGTCGAATATCCTGGAATCATTGGGGTTGGCTTCATGGATGGCTGTTTCGGATAAATCAAATCTACATGAATTCATCAGATTTCGAACACTTCAGAACCTTTTCTTCGATGATGAAGTCGATACAGATGTTCAGATAGATATCGGAAATATCAACATTGTTGTGAGTTTCAAGGACAACAATTTTACCATCAAGCTAATAAAAACACATTCCCCAACCTCTGAGATCATCTTGGATTATCATGGGAAAAAGAAAAACCATATGGGAAACCATGATCAACGGATCAAAAACATTATTGATTTCATCAGGTTCTTCAGATTCTCGAGATTGTTTGAAAAGAAAGAAGAACTGTCAGACCATCTGATGCCGCCGGATGGAGGAAACATTGTACCGTTGATCCTTTCAAACAGGTATTACAAATCCTTCATATCAGATATACTGAAGAGATATGGTTTCTATCTTGTTCTAAAACCCCAAGATGGCAGGATGGAATTTCAGAAGAACATCGACGGGATAATATATTCCTATCCCTTCGAGCTCCTCTCGGATACTCTGCAGAGGATGATTTTTTTCACACTCGCAATGGATTCCTCAAAGGATTCCACGCTGATATTCGAGGAGCCCGAATCGCATGCTTTCCCGTATTATACGAAGTATCTGGGAGAGAAGATAGGAAGGGATCCCACAAACCAATACTTCATAGCCACCCACAACCCGTACCTCCTGAACTCCATAATCG
>Ga0164318_10000437_pt1 | contig 31599 bp, 25 predicted proteins | sample GuaBasSedimGuay9_FD_113734 | JGI IMG/M metagenome (GOLD analysis project Ga0164318, IMG submission 113734) | Subseafloor sediment microbial communities from Guaymas Basin, Gulf of California, Mexico - Guay9, Core 4571-4, 0-3 cm | ecosystem: Environmental > Aquatic > Marine > Hydrothermal vents...
ATCAACGCCTGAGGCCGAATAAATGAACAGGGCCGACGACTATGACCGGCCCCGATTCTCATCCAGCTTGAAAGTGCTAAGCTATCTTATTTGCTGCTGTACATCATTCGCTAATTCCCCAGTCTTATGAGCCCTGAGGCTGTATCAGGGCATCTGGCGGCATTAAGGACCAAATCGGGACCACCTCTTTTCACCTACTGGTCATAGCCGAAACAACTGAAGATCTCAGTCCTCCAACACTCGTCACATATTGAGAAGCACAAAACGCTTCTGGTTTGTCCACCGCCAGTGTACTCGCCGGGGTCATCGGTTCTGTATCCGTGGAGAGGCCTTCCTCTCCGCAGATTGTCTGGCAATATCGAAAACGGCTCTGGTGACCTCGGCCAATTCTGGCCAGAATTGCCAAAGGCAACACCTGCGCTGGGTTTATCACGACTGCGGAGACCCTGAAGCCTGGACGACACTGTGTCAGACGTCGGCCGTCTCGACACTGCACCCATGCGTGCAGAGATGACCTCTTCCTTGCAACAGTTTCTGCAATCGGTTCACAACCCACAGGGTTGTAGCGGCACTGCGTCCTATATTATGGCACCGAGGAGGTATTTCTCAAAAACCAGCTCTGAATAGTCTTCACCATCTTCTCAACGGAATCAAAGGTACAAACTCGCGTGGGCAGAGATTCCAAGAATGCCCTTCCGTACCTTTTCGTAAGGGCACGGGTATCCAGGATAACGATCACTCCTTTGTCGCTCTTGGTGCGAATCAACCTACCAAATCCCTGCCGGAATTTAATCACCGCTTCCGGCAGTGAGTAGTGCAAAAAACTGTTAATTCCCATTTTTTCAAGTCGCTCCATATGAGCAGCAACAATGGGCTCAGTGGGTACAGCAAAGGGAAATTTTACAATCACTAACACCTCCAGAGCCTCCCCGGGCAGATCTACTCCCTCCCAGAAGCTCTCTGTTCCCAGAAGCACAGCCCCTGGGTATTCTATAAACCGAGCAACAATATTGGAACGGGAGCCGTCCAATCCTTGACCCAACAAAGATGTCCCCTCCATATTGGTGAGCTCCCTAAGCCTGTAGTAGGCTTCATTCAACATTCTGTACGAGGTGAAAAGCACGAGAGTTCTTCTCTTCACTTTTTGCAGCAGCTGGCCTATTAGTCCCTCAATTGCCTTCTGAAAATCCGCCGACTTGGGCGATGGGAAGGAAGAAGGGATACAGACCAGGGTTTGTCTGTTGTAGTCGAAAGGAGAGCCCAGGGCAAGACTCCTCACCCTGGCTTGGTCTGTGAGGCCAATTCCCACCCTCTCAGCAAAGTAGCCGAAATCGCCATGTTTGCCTTTCGTCTCTGAGGGCACGGTGAGGGTGGCTGAGGTGAAAATGCCGGTTCTCAAGCGACTGTAAAGTTCAGAGGCCAAGAGCTCGGAGATATTCAGAGGAGCAGAGAGGATGCGCAGATCGAAGCTCTCCGGGGCCGTAGGCAGCTCCACCCAGTACACCCAATCCTCTTCTCCGGAAGAGGTCAGAAACGTGAGGTCGTCGTAAAGCTGTTGACAGTCCACCAGCCTGGCCCCAATCTCTGCTGTAACCTCATCCTGGTTTTGAAAGCTACCTTCGGGAAGTTCCAATAACCATTGTGAGAGCTGGGAAAGCTCAGCAGCAAGCTTCCCAAGCAGGCTCCTGAGCGTTTCTGTTTCAGTCGTCAGGGTACGGGCCAACTGGTCTCCCCCCTTGAACCTGATCTTCTGGTAGTACTCAGGCCCACCGTCCTCAGAGAACCATCCATCCAGCCGGCCTGCTAATCGAGAGAACACTTCCCTGGTTTCCTGCCAAACCGATCGGGAAAGTTCAATAAGCAGTTCCACCTGACGTAGAAAGGCCCTGGATTGAAGTGGTTGAGAACCCCTTTGGAGCAGTCGACTCCGAAGGAAGGCCAGGACGCCGGTCTCAGTCACTCCTTTGGAATAGAGCCGAGCGGTGAGGGCTTTAACACTCCAGATACTCAGCTGGCGCCCTAAGTACTGGGCCGCTACCTTTTCAATGTTGTGAGCCTCGTCAAAGATCAGGTTTTGATAAGAACCCAAGATACTATTCTCCAGACACAGATCAGAGAAGAGTAGGGAATGATTCACCACCACAATGTGGGCCCGTAAGGCTTCTCGCCTCACCTTCATAACGAAGCACTTTTGATAATATTTGCACTTTTGTCCCAGACAGTAGTTGCTTTCAGCGCAGAGTTTATTCCACAGGAGCTTGGATTTAAACCCGCTGTTTTCGGCAATATCCCCCGTTTCAGTCTCTTGTACCCAAATCACTAAAGGAAGCAGCTCCCGTCTTTCCTCGGGGGAAAAAGCTGTCTCTATCTGGCTTAAGGCGGTATACCACTTATTGAGACAGATGTAGTTGGAGCGCCCTTTCAACAGAACCGAGCGGAAGGGAATGTCCAAAATGCGGGAAAGTTCCGGGAGGTCTTTGTAAAAAAGCTGCTCTTGGAGGTTTTTAGTGTTGGTGGAGACAATCACTCGGTCGTTATTTTGAACTGCCCAGTAGATGGCCGGCACTAAATAGGCCAGGGATTTCCCCACTCCGGTGCCCGCCTCAACCATCAACAACTCTCCCTGGTTAAAAGCCTCAGCAACTGCCTTAACCATATCCAACTGCTCTTGTCTCTTCTCATACCCCTTCAGCTGCTGCTGAAGGGGACCGTCGATGTCGAAGACAGAAAGGACAGACTTCAAATCCAGATGCTGCGAACGTTCTCCCCCACCTGGCAACGCCTCAACAGCCTCGTGGCCGCCTATATTGAAAAGCTGCGTAAGGTAGTTAGCATCCGTGCTTTTCGATCTGATTTTCGTGAGCACAGACTGTTTGGCGATGACAGAGGCAACCTCAGCAAGTAACTCTGTGAGGCTGGAGTCGGTTCCCTGGACTATCTTAAGCATTCTCTGGATGCTGGCCAGGTCTGTCTCTAACAGTAGCTCCACCAATCTGAGGAATATCAATGCCACTGCCTGGGCATCGTTTGCAGCCCGATGCAGAGACTGTTCTATCTGAAAAAAGCGCACCAGAGTCTGCAGCTTGTGATTCACCAATCTCGGCAAAACCAATCGCGCCAGTTCAAGCGAATCATAGACCCTCTGCGAAAGGCAAATCTCGGGGTGTTTCTGGAGAAAGGAGAGATCGAAAGGAGCATTGTGGATAACTAAAGGGAATTCCTGGATGAAATCTGTGAAGAACGGAATAACTTGACTCAGTGGGGGTGAGCGCCTCACCATATCTTCAGAGATACCTGTCAGCCGGGTAATAGCAGGGGGCAGGGGTCCTTCTGGTCTGACCAACTGGTCGAATTGTGCCTTGATCTCTCCCTTCTCCACCTTGACTGCACCGATTTCAATAATCTCAGCTCTCTGGGGATCAAGGCCGGTGGTTTCTAAATCGAGGGCGACAAATGTGTCTAAGACCGAGTTTTCCAAGATAAGGCTCCTCGGCGTTTTACGACGTTCGGAAGGGACCACCTCTCACGCTCTTTTCCGGCCCAGAATGGAGGAAAATCACGCATAGATGGCCATATCTGGCCGATTGGCTGAGTGACAGATACTGGCTCAACTTACCGAAGGCTTATCACTATCTCCCAGCACCCGTTGGATTGCTTCAAGAGCTGTTTGAGGGGTTATCTGCTCCATGCACTGGCGGTGCTTGGCGATGCAGCTTTTCTCTCCGTGGAGGCTACAAGGACTGCAGGGCAGGCCGGCATGGAGAACGACATCCCTGGGACCCAAAGGAGAGAACCCAAGCTTAGGGTGGGTGGGACCAAAGATGGCTACCACCGGTACACCCACAGCGGTGGCAATGTGCATAGGACCGCTGTCGTTGGTCAGGAGAAGGCGACAGCGTCTAATGGCAGCAACTAATCCTTTCAGGTCAAACCTCCCAGTGGCCACCAGCGGTTTTCCTCTCATCCGGATAAGTATCTGCCGAGTGAAATTCAGATCAGTCCGGTCACCTAAGAGAATGAGCCGGATGTCGGGATTTTTCAACAGCTGGTCAGAGACCTCGGCAAAACCGGAAGCAGTCCATCTCTTTGAGGGCCATCGGGCACCAGGGGCAATCCCGACCAGCACGTGCTGAGCCGAAACACCATGCTCGTTTAGAAACTCATCCACTTCGGCCACTGCCTCCGGCCGGACAAACAACTTTGGAGGACGGACGGTTGCCTTAACACCCAGCCGCCTCAACGGTTCCAGAAACAACTGGACAGTATGGTAGGGTCTAGCCATTCGGGAAAGAAACTGAGCCACCAGAGTACACGGAATTAGAAGGAGCCTCTTTCGGCTCGGTGCCCTCAGCCTCGCTGCCTGAACCATCACTGCCCTCCGCCAGTGTCCCTTCCGGTAACTGAGCTTTCTGCCAGCAGGAACCAACATTCTAACCAGCAAAGTCTTGATGTTGAAATGAAGGTCAAGGATGGTGTCGAAGCGCATCTTCCGTAGCTCTCGCGGCAGGCCAAAGAAGGCTGAGGGATAAGGAGGAAGAGAAATCACATCTGCCAAGCGGGGGTCCTTGTAATAAAGACTGCTATATTTTGAATATACCAAAAGAGAAATATCTGCGTTAGGAAACTTCTCCTTAAGGGCATCGATAACGGTGGAAACTAACACCACATCACCTAAGGAACTGAGTCTGATGATTAGAATTTTCATCTATGAGCCGAGAATTCGAACTCCGAAAACACCCCAAAAGGATTTGAGGAAGTTCGCTATTATTCTGGAAGTGGCTTTTCTGGAAGAGACTTACGGGTTGCATCGGCTCGGGATCGAGAACCAATAGTAACGGAGCCCTTCAGGTCCTCATAGAATGGAGATCTAAGGCCCTCCGTTACGAGAAAGCTGGTACTCCATTACGGTTTGAAGAGCTGATCTCTTTCAACAGTCTGATTAGCTCGCAGTACACTTCAGGGGGACCCGCCCGTCCGTAGTATTCAAAATTAAAGAAACCGTTCGCCTTTGGACTGTAGAATCCAATCCTCAAATCTGCCCCGCTGTAAGCACACATATAGGCCGAAGGCAGACAAAACTGCCAATGAAGGTCGATAGCTATGTCTATTCCCTGCTTGCGGATCTCTTTTATCAAGCCCCTCCTGGGAAGACAGAGGAAACCAAGCCCGCTTTCAGACAGTGAAAATACCCTCACCCCAGAAGGGAAATAGACACTCTCACAGGTATTTTCTGTTAACACAAATATATTTTGAGGCTTCAGCTCGACTTTTAGCAACCCGAGGATGTCTGCGACATTCACTTTCTCTGGAAGACAAACCAATATGTTCTTTCCAGAGCAGAGAACGCGATTCACAGCAATTGGAGGTTTCCTCTGGAATGAAAGCCGTAATTGAGCTATTTCCCTGCCCAGAAATGTGCGAAAAGAATCGAGCATATTCCTCACCTTTTGTGAAGTTTTCCCTGTATCTGTTTCCCCTTGGGATAGGAACCGAGTACTCTGAAGAGGGTGGTGATCTCTTTTAGATCTTCTATCGCCCGCTGGCATCTGGCCTGCTGGAGGCTCCCATCGAAGTCAAGGTAGAACAGGTACTGCCAGGGATTGCCGTGGAGAGGACGCGACTCTATCTTCAACAGGTTGATATCCCTCAAGGCAAAGACACTCAAACTCTTGAAAAGGGCCCCGGGGATGTTCTGTGTGGAAAACACGATCGAGGTCTTACAATCGCCTTCCATCTCCCCCCGCTCTGGGGAGATGATGATGAACCGGGTGAAGTTCTTATGGTTGTCTTCGATTTCACTTTTGAGAATCACCAGCCCATAGTCAATTGCCGCCTGGGCGCTGGCAATAGCCGCTGCGTCTGTCAGATCCTGGGTCTTAACCAACCTCACCGCCGCCGCTGTATCGTAAACTGGCACAGGCTCTGCTGTCCTCAGGGACCGGATGAAATTCTTACACTGAGAAAGCGCCTGGGGGTGAGAATACACCCTTTTAATCTGCTCCAAACGAACCCCAGGATTGACAATCAGATTATGAACAATTCTAAGCTTTATCTCACCTGTGATGAACAGATTGTGGGCTAAAAGTAAGTCGTAGTTCTCGTGTATGCTGCCGGTCAGTGAGTTCTCGATGGGCACTACACCGTGCGAGCAATCTCGGCTCTCCACCGAATTGAACACCTCTTCAAAGCTTGCCAAAGGGCGTACCATGATCGGCTGAGAGAAAAACTCCCGGGCGGCCAGCTCGCTATAAGCACCCAGTTCGCCTTGAAAGGCAATCCTAAGTTTATCCATCTTTGTGACCCTTGCTGTCGAGGTATTCTAAGAAGGCGTTTACATCCTTAGCAATAAGGGCGGTACCTTGGAATCTGAACATCCTTACTGCCCCCTCGTCTAAATGGTCGGTGAGGCAAAGGCAAAATTCCATCTGAGGCAGAGAACGGGGACCCATTTTCTGATGAGCCTGAAAATTGTTTACCATCCTCAGGTCATCTATCGTATCCCCCACATAAATTCCTATTTTAGTGTGAAATTTGTCGCACAGCTCTATCAGACCAGTGGGGTTGGGCTTAGTAGGAGATCGACCATCATCAGCCACAATGGCTTTCTCAGGGATAGAGTCTCTGAGACTCAGCATCTCTAAGGCCATCTCCACCTCCCCTGGTGTTCTCCCTGACAGAATTCCGCAGGAGAGGTTTTGGTTTACCATCTGTTTCTTCAATAGGGCTGTTTTCAGTATCACCTTTTCTTTCTTAATCTTCCCCTCGCCAGCGAAAAATCTGGGCTCAAAGCCATAGATCCTGCGGCAATGCCTGCCGCTATAGGACTCTAAGAACAACCTCCGGACCAGTTGAGAGTCAAATAGAGAGTTCAATTTCTCTCGCATCTGTGGAGTTGAGTGCTCTTGGGTGAATCTGTAGATGTTTCCGAGTCCACCACCTCTGGAGGCTATCTGTTGGGTGAACTCCCTGACAGAGGGTTGCTGTGAATGTACCTCTTCAAGTGTATTCAAGTTAAACCGGAGCATCTTCCACAGGAAAAAAAGCAAAGCACCCTCGGCTAAATCCCGATCAGAGTTGAACCCTCCTGCCATCTTGAAAAGATGAACCTCATCGGGGTAAAGCAGTTGTACCCCACCCTGTATGTGTAAGACATGTTCAAAGTAAAACTGGATTGCTTCGCAAACCGCCTCGGAAAAGGAACCCCGAGTGTCAATCAAAACCCCGTCGATATCGAAGATAATTGTATCAAGCCTGGATAGAAGAGACCTCAACTGTCTCCGAACCAGAACCGACTTATGGGCTAAGCAGAAATGTTTATCTTCACTGAGCAGCATCTACAGCCTCCCGCAACGTGCGGATGAATCTTCGATTCTCTTCTTCTTTGCTTATGGTTACCCTGAGGGCTCGGGACAACATAGGATATCCGCTCACATCCCGAACGAGTACTCCCTTCCTTAACAGCGCAAAAAAAAGAGACTTGACATCAAACAGGGTCTCAAATAGAATAAAGTTACCGTAGGATGGATACGGCTTCACCCCTGGAATCCCTGACAGAGCTTGGTAAACCATATCCTTCTGGCGCACTATGTATTCCACCCTTTTCTGGAGCAACGCTCTGTTTTCCAATACATAAGTAGCAGCTATTTGCGAAAAAAAATTTAGGTTATAAGGAAGTTTCACCTTGGCAATCTCCTTGACCAATTCCGGATCGGCGATAAGATAGCCGACTCTTAAACCTGCCAGAGAAAAGGCCTTTGAAAATGTTCTCAGGATGATCAGATTCCTGTGCTTCTTCAAGAGGGGCAAACAGGTGGTGCCGCTGAACTCATAATAGGCCTCGTCTACCACCACTAAGGAGTTGGTTTCTTGCAATATCTTCTCCAGGCCATCTATAGGTAGAATGCTGCCCGTAGGGTTGTTTGGAGAAGAGAAGAAGATTAGAGCGGGTGAATGGACTGCAACTGCCTCGCTCAGGGCCTCCATGTCGAATGTGTAATCTGCCTTCAGCTTGACTTCTACTACCTCGGCGCCCAGGGCAGTGCTTATCAATTTGTAGAGGGTGAAAGTGGGCACAGGGATTACCACCCTGGAGCCTTTCTCGAGAATCAAAATGCAGATATCTTTAATCAGCTCGTTTGAGCCGTTTCCCACCAGGATTCCCTCTTTTGCCCATCCCGTGTACTCAGCCAGTTTTTGGTGAAACTCTTCAGGAACAAAGTCGGGATAGCGAGACCAACTCCTCCGGCGTGCATAAGCAAGCAATTTGTCTTTGAGCTCCAAAGGTATGTCGAAGGGATTTTCGTTCTGATTGAGCTTCAACTCATACTGATACTGTCTGAGGGTGTAGGGAAGCAGTTCCCGGATACTCGGTTTAACAAAATCAAGCGGATTCATCAGCTTCAGACTCCTATCTTCGGTGCATTATCAGGTTCATTAGTTATATCCCTTGGAGAACGGCTTAATTAGCCAAACTGTATTGGCTTCGGCTCAAGCTTATGATGAAGATGCTTTGGAGTTACCGCTTGCTCTATCGGGTTCATATTTAACAATGTAAAGGAATCAACAAATAGATCGATTCAAGCGGTAACCCGATTTGGACTTCATAGCGTCTATCTAGCAGTTGAGGGACATCCTGGGATTTTCCCCCTGGTACAAATTGCTTGCATTTTTCCCCTGAGTTGTTATATTATAAAACAATTTTCACCGGTTAGCAAGAGGGATGGGCACAAAAATCCTCTATTTCCCGAACCTGAACATCGATTTTATCTTCTGCAATGAGCTGAGGAATCAAGATAGATAAAGTTTGCGTCGAGGTTGTTTGGACCTCGACGCAAACTTGAGCCGTTGCTCATCCCGTTGGACTGTTCATACTCAAGACAGCCAGGAGGTAGAAATGGCGCGCGAATGTGCATTATGTGGCAAGAAGCCAGCGGTCGGATGTCGAGTGAGCCACGCTCACAATGTCACTAAACGGGTATTCCGACCCAACCTGCAGAGAGTGAAGGTAATCGTCAATGGAACTGCAAAAAGGTTGATGGTTTGTACCCGTTGTATCAAATCAGGCAGAGTCCGCAGGGTGTAAGACTGTCCACTAAGGGGTCTAAAAGACCGATTTATGGGTGGTTGCTTATCTGTTGTTCCTTTTTCTCCTCCAGAAGGTCCGAATGGCTCCAGAGTTTGTCTATGGGTTCTGTCAGAATATCCTCCACTGGACCAGGCTTTCTTCTGGTTTGCCTTCGGTTTCTTATGAAAGTGGGTACCTCGACAGACCAGGTCTTTCCCTGGGAGGAGATCTTAAAACCTGACTCCTTTTGCATACCGGCAGTTGGTCTGTTCAGGCCTGTGGCGATAACAGTCACCCTTATCTCCTCATCCAGTTTCTCGTCGATGACTGCCCCCAGAATTATATTGGCATCCTTTCCTGCCTCTTCATATATGATAGTGGCAGCGGTGTCCACGTCATGGAGTGTCATATTAGTTCCGCCGCTTATATTCACCAGAACACCCTTGGCACCGCCGATGGAAATATCTTCCAGCAGCGGGGAACGGATGGCCTGCTGAGCGGCTTCAACGGCACGATTCTCACCCCTGGCAGTCCCAGTGCCCATCAAGGCATCCCCCATCTCTAGCATCACCGCCTTCACATCGTTAAAGTCGAGATTGATTAGTCCTGGGACAGTAATTAGGTCTGATATGCCTCTGGTGGCCTGATAAAGCACAGAATCAGCCATTTTGAACGCCTCCAATAAGGTTTGTTTCTCATCTGCTATGGAAAGCAGCCTCTGGTTGGGGATAACAATCAAGGTATCCACCCGCTCTCTGAGCTGGTAGATGCCTTCCTCGGCACAAACCATCCGTTTGCTTCCCTCGAACAGGAAGGGTTTAGTCACCACTCCCACGGTCAGGGCGCCGGCGTCTTTCGCCAGTTCGGCGATGAGCGGTGAGGCTCCAGTGCCTGTTCCACCTCCCATCCCAGCAGTGAGGAACACCATGTTGGTATCCCGAAGTACTTCTGCAATTTGGTCCTTGTCCTCCTCGGCTGCCTTTTTGCCAAGCTCCGGGTCACCCCCTGTACCTAAACCTTTGGTTATGTTGTTCCCAATCTGAACCTTATGAGAAGCTTGAGAGAAACTTAACGCCTGGGCATCTGTATTGATTGCCACCAGTTCGATGCCCCCCATTTGGGATGAGGCCATTCTGTTTATTGCATTCCCACCGGCTCCTCCTACTCCGATCACCTTCATGCTCACATATTTCTTCTCCGCCAGGTCAAGTGATAGATTCATCCTTCACCTCCTATGTTTAGAAAAAATCCTTGAACCATTGTTTTACCCTGTCGAATGTGCCAGATGACCCTAATTGATGTCTATCCTTTTGTATCTTCTGGTCTGCCCTGGTCACTGGATAGCGGAGCAAGCCCACAGCGGTGGAATAGATGGGAGTTTGGATGGCATCGGTTATGCCAGTTACCCCCTGGGGTATTCCTATTTTTGTTGGCATTCCGAATACCTGCTCTGCCAGTTGGGCACTTCCCTCCAGCATAGCACCTCCTCCGGTGAGGATTATCCCGGCCGGCAACAATTCAGCATAATCGCTTTGCTGTATCTCTCGCAGGGCAAAGCTGAATATCTCTTCCATCCTAGGTTGAATAATAGAAGCCAGAAAACTCTTGGGCACTTCTCTGGGAGCACGTCCTCCCACCATCGGCACCTGGATCTTCTCCTTCTCATCGACCATAGACAGGAGGGCACAGCCGTGTTCTTTTTTGATCTGTTCGGCTCGGTCCAAAGGGGTACTCAATCCGATGGCGATGTCCTTACTGACGTTTGTTCCTCCTAAACCGACGACAGCTGTATACCGGAGAGCACCCTCAAAAAAAAGGGCTATGTCAGTGGTTCCGCCTCCGATGTCTATAACCGCCACTCCTAGTTCTACCTCATCTGGAGAACAGACGGCATAGCTGGAGGCCAGAGGCTGCAAAACTAACTCTTTTATTCTCCTGCCAGCCTGGTTTACGCTCTTATAAATATTCTGGGCAGCGGTGACCGCTCCGGTGACGATGTAGACGTTGGCTTCCAGGCGAATTCCCGATATCCCGATGGGCTCTTTGATTCCCGGCTGGTCATCGACGATAAACCCCTGAGGCAACAGGTGAATAATACTCCTGTCCTTAGGTATAGCTACTGCCTTGGCAGCATCGAACACTCGTCTCACATCCTCCCCAGTTATTCCCCTATCCGGATCGGAAACTGCTACCACTCCGCGGCTATTAAGACCGCGGATATGGTCTCCAGCAATCCCAGTGTGAACTGAACCGACCTTCACACCCGCCATTCGTTCTGCGTCCCCTATCGCCTTTCTTATCGCTGCTGCGGTCTGGTCGATATTGACTACCATCCCTCTCCTTATCCCATAAGAGGCGGCTGTCCCCATTCCCACGATCTTCACCTCACCATTGGCTGTGATCTCACCTATAATAGCGCATACTTTTGTGGTCCCTAAATCTAATCCTGCAATCATTCTCTCTTTAGCCATCTCTTTTCCCCACAATATGACCAGGCCTGGGGAAGGCCGGGCTGACCTTTTTTGTCCATATCCCTCACTTACGACTTATATCACCTAATCGGTTAACAGCGCTATTTCCTGTCCTGAATTCTGAAAAAGCATAACCAACTATGGAAAGTCCAACAATCAAAAAACAGCCATCTGTGCTCTCCACAGTCTCTCTCAATACGACATTTATGTCCCAACCACTACTTGTCCATCAAATCTGAGGTCGATATACCGAGGGTAGATCTTACAAAACTTTAATCTCTCCAAAATTGCCTCTAAACAGAGGATCTGTTTAGGAAAATTCTCTTGTTTCAGCCTCACTTTGGTACCACCCTTAACCAAAAACAACACCGGAGAGTTACCGATGTTTACCTCTGATACCTCACCCAAGAGCGAGGGGGCAAGGCGGCCAATTTGTTCCAAGAGCTCTATTGCCTGGTACAGTTGAGGGGAGGAAACTCCCTCTCCAACTTTATAGGAAGGCACGTTTACACCTGTTATTATGGGAACAGAGGGAAAAGATGCCAGATAGGGCAGCAGGGTTGCCTCTTGATCCACCCCGTAAAGACGATCAAGGTTGATCAACGCAATAGGCTTTCTTTCTTCAATCCGGATAACTATCTTCCCGGGTAAGATCCTGGAGAGAGTGACCTTTTTAATCATTGGATCTTTCACCACTCGCCTTGCTGTCCGCTCCAAGTCTATCTCGAAGATACTCTCCCCCTTTCTTAATCTGGAAAGTTCTACAACCCTTTTTCTATCAAGAAGGTGGAAGCCATCTACCCTGATTTCGGCCACCTGGAACAACGTTGTCGACTCCAGCAGAGACCGGATCTGACCGAATGTAATCCTCAAACCTAAGGCAACACAAACGAGAAAGATAAAGCGTCCAATATCCCTGAGTAGTCTTCTGCTCTTCGGAGACATCAGTATCCGCTCTTTGCTAAGCTCAGGATTTTCGGAGATTATGAGAGAAATTTAGACAATTCCCCTATTGTCCGACAACCTCTATTTCTAGCTCCAGTTCAATTCCGGAGGTTGTTCTGACTCGTTCTCTTATCTCGTCGATCAGTTTCAGGACGTCGCTGGCTTTGGCTTTGCTGCGATTTATGATAAAATTGGCGTGCAACTCGGAGACCATGGCATCTCCGCAACTCATCCCCTTGCAGCCTGCTTGCTCTATGAGCTGGCCCGCTGAGTGGCCAGGGGGATTTTTGAAGATACAGCCAGCACATTTTTCTCCCACCGGTTGGGATGTCAGCCTTGTCTTGAGATAGTCTTCTACCCTTGTTTTCACGTTCACGGGATCTTCTGGGTAAAGCTGGAAGGTGACTGCAGTGAGGAGAAGCTCTTTTGGCAGACTGCTTCGGCGGTATTTGAAGATAATTTGGCCCTTCTTAAGAATCGAAAGTTCCAGTGAGTTCGTATCAAGTGTCTCTACTTCAAGCAGGGGATCGGATATCTCTGCTTTCAGGGTACCGGCGTTGCCCTTTACTGCTCCCCCCACGGTTCCTGGAATCCCGGCAGTGAATTCCAGTCCCCCTAACCCTTGCTGAATGCACAATTGGAGAATCTGAGACAGCTCTACCCCTGCTCCTGCGCACAATCGTCCGTCAGAGGCTCTGATCTTTGAGCAGGACTGATTCAGTCTAATCACCAATCCCGACACCCCGGCATCGCTTACCAGCAGGTTTGTCCCCCGCCCGATCACAAATATGGGTTTTGCGGCTTCTTTGGCTATGGTGAGTATTTCCCGTAAGTCGGCTATGTCGGCAGGGCAAACAAATGCCTCCGCTGGTCCTCCAATTCCAAAGGATGTATGTTGAGACATAGGTTCATCGAGTAACACCTCACCACGGCAAACCCTCTCCAGCTCTTTTTGAAAGGCAAACTTGTTCATCCTAACCTCTTTTCAATAGATTAAGAAACTCCTCTGCTGTCTTCCAAATATCGCCCGCACCAAAAGTGATTACCAAATCTCCTGGCCGGGTAATCTGGAGCAGATACCCTGCAATTTCCGCTTTTTCGCGTATATAAGTAACAGCTGGATGACCATGTTTTCTGGCAGCGGCGGCTACGAGTTCGCCGCTTACCTCAGGAATGGGAGGCTCCCTGGCGGGGTAGATATCTGTAACTACTATCACATCGGAGACAGACAGCGCCCGGCCGAAATCTTGGTGGAAATCCCTGGTGCGGCTATAAAGATGTGGCTGGAAAACAGAGACAATTCGGTTCGACCATCCATCCCTCGCGGCTTTCAGGCTTGCGGCAATCTCAGTAGGATGGTGTGCATAGTCATCTACTATGGTGATGCCTCTGACTGTACCTTTCACTTCGAATCTCCGGTGTACACCGCTGAATTCCTCCAAGGCCTTTTTAATCTTTTCGAATTTTATCTGTAGTTCCAGCCCTACAGCGGCTGCAGCCAGAGCATTTTTAATATTGTGAACCCCCGGGACCCGTAACCTGATCCCCCCAAGGTTCTCTCCTCGATAACAGAGGTTAAAGCTCGAGGAGAAGCCCTGAAAGTGAACCTGACTGGCTTGAACCGCAGCATCTGGACTGAGACCGTAGGTGACCAAAGGCTTTTTCACCTCAGGAATAATGGATTGAAGGCCAGGCTCATCAAGACACAAGATCACCGTGCCATAGAAGGGCACTCGGTTCACGAACTCCAAGAACGCCGATTTGATCTGAGCCAGGTCTTTGTAGCAGTCCAGGTGGTCGGTCTCTATGTTGGTCACCACTGCCACGGTGGGAATGAGCTGTAGAAAGGAGCGGTCGAACTCATCGGCTTCGGCCACTAAGAATTCGCTGTTCCCCAGTTTTGCGTTTGTACCCAAACTGCGGATGCGGCCCCCAACAATTATGGTAGGGTCCAGTCCACCCTGGGTTAAGACGCGCCCTGTCATCCAAGCGGTGGTGGTCTTGCCATGGGTGCCAGCAATACCGATGCCGTACTTCATTCGCATCAGCTCTCCTAACATCTCGGCGCGCCGGATGATCGGTATCTTTCTCTCCCTGGCCCTTACCAGCTCTGGGTTAGAAGATTTAACCGCTGAGGAGTAAACCACTATATCTGCTCCCTCAACATTCTCTGGCTTATGACCTTCGGTAACTTTAATATCCAAGGACTCTAAATGCTCGGTGATAGACGTTTTCTTAAGGTCAGAGCCAGTCACTCGATGCCCAAGGTTGTGAAGCACCTCAGCGATTCCACTCATTCCGATGCCGCCAATACCCACAAAATGAATATTCCTGATCCGCTTCAGCATCGGTTTTTTGTCTGAAAGAGTTCTCTGCATAATACTTTTTGCTCTTCATACTATCTTAGTTTTCTCATCCCATCATTATTTAAAAAATCCATCTATATCAGGCCATTCTTTATCATTGTGCTGACAATAAGCTCTGCAGCTCTCGGGCGAGCTAACTTCCTGCTATTCTCAGCCATCTGCTGAAGTTCTCTTTTGTTATTTAACAATTCCCTGATGATGGTGGCAAGGCGTCTGCCATTCAACTCTCTGTCTGCGATTAGACGGCAAGCTCCGGCTTCAAGCAATACCCGGGCATTCTGTTGCTGGTGAAATCTGGTGGCATATGGATAAGGGACTAGAATCGAGGGTAACCCGCATCTGGTCAATTCTGCAATAGTTGTGGCCCCTGATCTGGATATAACCAGGTCTGCCGCCCCCAACGCAGAGGCCATATCAACAATAAAGTCCCAAACAATAACAGGTAAACTAAAAGAGCGCGTCTTTTTTTTCACCTTGGGGTAATCCTTCTTGCCCGTCTGCCAGAGAATCTGAAGGTTACTGGCCCCGGAAAGCTCCCCGAGTGCCTCCAGCAGCGCCTGGTTGATTCTGCTAGCCCCTTGACTGCCTCCGAAAACGAGCACAGTTTTCTTAGAGCTATCCAAGCCCAGCCTCCTGTGTGCCTCCGGTCTTGTGACCGTACCTATCTCTCTTCTAGTCGGATTGCCGCACACTACCAGATTGTGGTAATTGGAGAGATATTTCTTTGTTTGCTCAAAGCTTACATTGACCTGTCGGGCAATCCTGGTCAGCATTCTGGTGGTTACTCCGGGCAGAAGGTTCTGCTCCTGAATAACCACTGGTATCCCCAGGAGCCAGGCAGTGGTCAACACCGGCCCGCTGGCGTATCCTCCCGTCCCTATCGCCACTCGAGGACGATAGGTGATCACTATCCAGGCCGCCTGGAGGGTTCCCACCACCAACACCATCGGGAACATGAGAGCTCGCAGGGAAAACCCTCTGGGCAAGCTCCAAGCAGCTATAGTCTTAAACCTATACCCTGTCTGAGAGACCAGTTGGGTTTGCATCCCCCGGCGTGCGCCCACGAACAGTATCTGTGCTTGGGGATATCTACTTTTTATCTCATCGGCAATTGCAACAGCAGGGAATATATGTCCTCCTGTTCCTCCAGCGGCAAAAAGCACCCTCAGCCCTGCCATACCTGTTTTCCCTTCCTAGAAATACTGAGTAATATCCCTGTGCTTGCCAAAGAGGCAAGCAAAGAAGAGCCCCCATAGCTTATGAACGGCAGCGGTAATCCAGTAGTAGGGCAAACTCCTGTTGCAACTCCAATGTTAACCGCAGCATAGGTAGCAATCATAGCAGTCAAGCCTGAAGCAAGGAGAAAGCCGTGTAGATCTGGAGCGCTGTGGGCAATTTTCAATCCCCTCCAGATAAAGACCAGAAACAAGCAGAGAATAGCCACCGTTCCGATAAAACCCCATTCTTCCCCTATTATGGAGTAGATAAAGTCGGTGTGGGGGGCAGGCAAGAAGAGGAATTTCTGCCTGCTGTGACCCAGTCCCAATCCCCGCAGACCCCCGCTCCCCAGCGCTACAAGCGATTGATACGTTTGGTAATTTATACCTTGAAGATTTTCTGCTGGATGCAAAAAGGCCTTCAGTCTGGCCAATCTGTAGCCTACCTGAGATATAGAAAGATAGATAACGGGAACCGCTGCCAATACAAGACCTCCTAAATGGAGAAGCTTTATTCCGGCCAAGAAGAACATAGCCGTGACTACCGTCATAATGGCCACAGCGGTACCTAAAGCCGGCTCCAAGATAATCAAACCCACGGCCATAAGGAGAATCAATAGATGGGGTAGGAACCCCCAGACAAAACTCTTTATTCGATCCTGTCGCCTCGCCAGTGAATCAGCCATATAGATGATCAATGCGACTTTCATAAATTCCGAGGGTTGAAAATTGAACCTGCCAATGTGAATCCAGCGGCAGACCTTTTGAGGCTGACCTGTAAACTTCGGCATTAACACCAGCACCAAGAGAAGAAATCCCAACAGCAGAAGAGATATTGCCGCTGTGCCAGAAAGCTTGCTGTAGTCAGTAAGCGAGGCCAGAATCATCACCGATGTCCCCAGTAGAACTATAAATAGATGCTTCTTCAGAAAGAAACTGCTGTCTTGGTACTTCACCTCCGAGATCACCGAACTGGAGCTGTAAACCATCACCACCCCTATTCCCACCAGTACTATAGTGACGGCTAATAGTGTGAGGTCAACGGAATTCTCCTTCACTTTCTCCCCCTTCCAGGCATGGAAGAAAACCCCGCCGCTTTTATCTGATCTTAAGCGTACTTAAACTGAGCAGGGCAAAAAGTAGCCCCAGGATCCAGAAACGGATAACAATTTTAGATTCTCTCCACCCCTTGAGCTCAAAATGATGATGGATGGGAGCCATTAGAAATACCCTTCTTCCTCGCCACTTGAAGGAGGCAACCTGGATTATAACCGAAAGCGCCTCGATCACAAATACTCCTCCAATAATCACCAACAGTAACTCTTGCTTCACCAAGACAGCCACTATAGCCAGAGCTCCTCCTAAGGCCAGGGCGCCTGTATCCCCCATAAATACCTGGGCAGGATGAGCATTATACCACAGGAAACCCAGACAAGCACCTAAGGCGGACAGACAAAAGACCGTCAGCTCTCCTACTCCGGGCAGATAGAGGATATTCAGGTAATGGCTGAATACACTGTGGCCGCTCACATAACTAAAAGCAGCGTAAGCGGCCACCGCAATGCCCACCAGCCCAATGGCTAACCCATCCAGACCATCGGTTAGATTGACCGCGTTAGAAGTCCCTGTGACCACAAGGACTACTAAAGGGATGTAGAGCCAATGAAAATCAATAAGATAATTCTTTAAGAAAGGCAAATTTGTCTTAGTTGCCACCTGTTCAGAAAGAGGGTAAAGATAGAGAATGAGTCCAATTGTGAGACCTAAGCCAATCTGACCTAAAAGTTTGTATCTGCCAACTAATCCTTTGGGTGTTTTCTTGACCGTCTTAAGGTAGTCATCGACAAGGCCCACTGCGCCCATCCAAACTGTGGAGAAAAGAACCAGAAGCACGTATCGATTGGACAGATCCGCCCACAGGAGCGTGGGGAGAACGATAGCCAGAAGGATTAGGATTCCTCCCATTGTTGGGGTCCCTTGCTTGGACCGATGCTCCTTTGGTACATAGCGGTTGATTTGCTCGCACAGTTGACGACTCTTGAGTTTGCCGATAACCCAGGGACCGAAGACAAAACTCACAAGCAGGGCCGTTATGGCTGCATAGGCTGATCTAAAAGTTATATATCTGAAAATATTAAAACCGGAGAAATACTTCAATAAGACCTTGTAAAAAAGACAATAAAACATATTTTCCCCTTTCATGCCAAATATAGGCGAAACCCGCCAGAAGAGATCACCAACGCCCCTCTGCTCTTCTCCCACATTTCACCGGTACTTGCCACAGTCTATATTTTCCATAATCTCTTCCATTCTCAGCCTCCGGGAACCTTTGATCAAAATCACATCTCCCTCTCTCAAAAACTGGGAAAGCCACTCCGAAACTTCCTGGTTATCTTGGAAGTGCCTGGTCTTTCCGGTCATCCCCAGACTATCTGCCTTATGGGACGCCAGCTTCGACAATTCTCCCACGGTCAACAGATAGTCAATACTGCTTTCTGCCACATACTGGCCAATCTGTTCGTGAGCCTGTGGGCCGTGCTCTCCCAGTTCTAACATATCTCCCAACACAGCAATTCGTCGCCCTCGAGGTTTAACCTCCAGAGAGATAAGCAGTTGCAGTGCAGCTTTTGTCGAATCAGGGTTGGCATTATAGGTGTCATTGATGAATCTGACACCGCCTTTGTCCAGCATCTGGCATCTGAGGGCCGGGGGCCGAAAGCCCTCTATCACTCGCTTGCACTCCTGCAATGGCACACCCCAGAGCCCTGCAATAACTATTGCTCCTAAGCTATTGTAGATATTATGCAATCCGGGTGCTTTTAGCTGGATTTCTGTACCTTTTACCTTAATTCGACCGCAGCCATTCTGATCCCAGCAGAGGACTTCTGCCTGGAGATCCGTCCTGGCCTTGATTCCAAACCCTACAAATCTTCCCTTAACTTCACTACTTATGGCCTGCAGGTATGGGTCGTCCATATTGAGCACCACAGGGCCTGAGTTGTTCAGATATCTTATCAGCTCTGCCTTGGACTGCGCTATCTGCTGGATGGTGCCGAAACCCTCAAGGTGAGCCGGGCCGATGTTAGTAATAAGACCCGTCTCAGGGGCAGCTAACTCTGCCAGTCGTCCTATTTCCCCCGGGGCACTTGCCCCTAACTCTACCACCCCAAACTCATGTTGAGGAGAAAGCCGTAAGAGCGTGAGGGGAAGACCAATGTGGTTGTTAAGATTACCCTCCGTCTTAAGTACCCGGAACCGGGTGCCCAGAATCTCCGCAGTCATATCCTTAGTGGTAGTTTTGCCATTTGTCCCTGTAATAGCAACAAAGGGGATAGGGAATCTTCTCCTATAGGAGGCTGCCAGTCTTTGTAGAGCCAGCAAGGGATCATCCACCCTGATCAGCAATCCATCACTTTCTGCCAGCTTCGGATAATCTCGCCGGACAATGGCTGCACTGGCCCCTTTCTTGAGTGCCTGGGGCACAAACTGGTGCCCATCGAATCTTTCCCCTTTGAGGGCAAAGAATACCTGACCCCTCTGGAGTGTTCGGGAGTCTATGGAAACGCCTTGCGGTTTCCGGCTCAGAGAGGATGGAACAGAATTCCCTTCTGCCTGACCACCAACATCAACAATAATCTCTTCTATCGAAAGTCCCTTCATAGTTCAGCCTGCAGAATTTCCCTCACTACCTGACGGTCGTCGAAGGGAAGAATTCGGTCTCGGATTATCTGGTAATTTTCGTGTCCTTTGCCAGCAATGACCACCGCATCTGCCTTCTGGGCAATCTTCAGGGCAGAGGCAATCGCTTCTCTGCGGTCAGGCACGATCTGATAGGCCCCTTTCTTCATGCCATCAGTGATCTGTTTGATGATCTGGTCAGGGTCTTCATTGCGAGGGTTATCAGAAGTAACGAAGCACAGGTCCGCCATCTGCGAGGCAACTTTTCCCATTAGCTGACGCTTGCCTTTGTCTCGATCGCCCCCACAGCCGAAAACCAAGATAACGCGGCCAGATGTCAGCTCTCTTATTGTCCCCAGCAGCGCCTCTAAAGCACCTGGGGTGTGAGCATAGTCAACGGTCACTGAAAATGGTTGACCGCAATCTATTTGTTCAAAGCGACCGGGAATTTTCTCTATCTTTCCGATCGCCTCACCGATGGAGTCCAATTCGAAGCCGTTCACAAACCCCACTCCGATTGCTGCCAGAATATTCGTGACGTTAAACTTCCCTTTTAGACTTGACCTCACCCTAAGTCCTCCTCCTGGGGTTTTCACCAGAAGTTTTATCCCTTCCCAGTCAAGTTTGAAGTCAAGCGGATGGATCATCGCCTTCTGGGAGAGACCATAGGTCAGCACTGGTGCTTCTGTCCAGCGGAGGATCCATCCAGAGGCGGGGTCGTCTATGTTGACCACCGCATGGGCCCCGTCTGATACATCTAAGCTCCTGAACAGTTTACCCTTAGCCTTCAAATACTCTTCATAGCTTCTGTGAAAGTCGAGGTGGTCTCTGCTTAGATTTGTGAAAACAGCGGTTTGGAACCTAATACCATAGACCCTGTCTAATGCGAGGGCATGAGAGGAAACCTCCACTGCTGCCGCCTGCTGTCCGGACTCCAACATCCTCGCTAACATTCGGTTTAAGTCTAAGGACTCAGGGGTAGTTCTACTGGCAGCAAAAGAGTGCCCGCCCACCTGGTAGTTGATGGTGCCGACAAGTCCGGTTCTGATACCCATTCCTTCAAATAACTCTCTCACCAGGACCGAAACTGTGGTCTTACCATTTGTCCCAGTGATGCCCACTAGCTGCATCTTCCGAGAGGGATGTCCATAGAACTCATCTGATAAGATAGCAAGCGCCCTCCGAGAGTCAGGGACTTTGACGAAAGTTGCCTTCGTCGACTTTCGTGAGACGTCTTCGTGCTCCAAAACAACAGCTCTGGCACCTCTGGCCAGAGCTTCATCTATGAACTTGTGCCCATTGGTCTGAAAACCCTTGATGGCGACAAAAAGGTCTCCTTCTGCCGTATCTCTGGAGTCATATTCGATCTTTTTTACCTCAATATGAGGGTCTCCACTCACCACTGCCTCTGGCAGCGACTTGAGTAAGGAACTGAGCTTCACTGTGATCTACCTTTGATTATGGCGGTTACTGTAAACCGTTTTCTGCCTCAATTAAGCAGACTGTGCCGGCTTTGACCTTAACTCCTGCCGGGGGGATTTGTCTTCGTACAACACCTGTGCCGACAATCTTCACCTTTATTCTCTGGCGGTGGAGGAGATCTACTGCTTCCCTGAGGCTCATCCCGGTCACTCTGGGCATGAGATGACCCCCATCACCATGGTCTGCATAAGCCCGTGATTGATTTCTAGTTTGCATTTCTAAGGGGGAGGAAATGAGAGAATCGGTGCGGACTGCAAGTGTTGCCGACTTTCCCCTTATCGGGCAGTCATTTAAACTGAGGATGCGGCTGATGATTCTCTTAAAAGTGGGGGCAGCTACCTGTCCGGCCCAGTGATTTTTTTGCGGTTCATCAATGCTCACCAAGCAAAGCAGCTGAGGCTCCTCGGCTGGTAGAAATCCTACAAAGGAACAGATTACCTTTTGAGGGTCGTATCCCCGGCCATTCTGTCGGCTTTTCTGCGCAGTGCCTGTTTTACCAGCTATGGAGAAGCCTTCTATCTTGGCCTCAACTCCGGTGCCCGACTCTACCACATCGCACAGAATTTCGGTAACTGTCCTAGCGGTTTTCTCTGAAACCACCTTTCGTACCACCTCAGGAGATTGTTCCTTTATGAGCTTACCGTCTTTGCTGCTAATAGCCTTAAGGACATAGGGTTTCATCAAATATCCCCCGTTGGCAATAGCGCAGTAGGCGGTGGCGAGCTGAAGAGGGGTGGCGGATATCTCCTGCCCTATAGCTATTGTAGCCAGCGACCTCTTAGACCAAGAAGACGGGTGGTGCACAATTCCCTTTGCCTCACCTGGCAGTCCGATCCCGGTTCTGGTACCAAAGCCAAAGGCTCGGATGTAGTGGTAGAATCGCTTTTCACCGACCGCCTGAGCTATCTTTATCGCTCCGATATTGCTGGAGTGTTTAATCACATCCTTAAGGGTGAGCCATCCATAGCTGTGCCAGTCATGGATAGTCCCGCCGGCCACTTTCATCTTGCCGTTTTCACAGAAGATAAGGTCTGTGGGGTTCCTCAACCCCTCCTCCAAAACAGCTGAAATAGCAACCACTTTAAAGATAGAGCCGGGTTCGAAACAGTCCCTAATCGCTCTGTTCTTCCTGTTCCCTGGATTACAGGAAGCAGGATGATTAGGATCGTAAGAGGGAACGGAGGCCATTGCTAGAACTTCACCAGTCTTAGGGTTCATAATGAGAGCTGTTGCCGCCTTTGCGTCAAAACGGCGGACAGCGGCTTCTAACTCCTCTTCGGCGATGGCCTGGTATCTGGAGTCTATTGTCAGGACAACATTAAGGCCGTCGCGGGCTCCTTTTGGGCTATTCCCAAAGATAGAGAGCTTTCTTCCCCAAGCATCGACTCCCGAGACCGCCCATCCGTTAGTGCTTCGTAAGTACTTGTCAAAAGCGAATTCTACCCCTTCAATCCCCCGATTGTCGACATCGGTGCCCCCTATGAGTTGTCCTGCCACAGAACCCAGAGGATAGTTTCGCTTCGCCTCTTCTATCTCTCTTATTTCTGTCAGATTCAGAGAGTCGAGCCTTCTTGCTATCTTCCAGTCCAGCTTTCTGGCTAACCAGACAAACGATCCCTTATGCTTTAGCCGTCTGAGAAACAGACTCTCGGGTTTCTCCGTGAGAGTGGAAAGACAAGCAGCTACTTTAGCCGGATGTTCTATCTCCATCGGATTGGCTGCTAAAGAACGGGTAGAAATGTCGACGGCCAGACTGACACCATTTCGGTCTAGGATATTGCCCCGCTTGCCTCGCAGACTGATTCTCTGCTCACTCTGCCTTTTGCTCTTCCGCAAATAGGTCTTGCCGTTGAGCAATTGAATGTGGATCAGACGGTTTGTTAAAAATAGCCAAACAATAACGATAATGAGCCCTACGAGATAAAGCTTAGCTACATAAACTCGTTCCTTCATCGTTATTCTCTTAGTTCCACAAGAAGTTCCTCTGGTGGAGCGTCAGGGGGAAACATTCCCAGTTTTTCTGAGGCTATTTTTTTGACCCTCGAGGCACCGGACAAACGAGCTATCTGGGTCTGTAGATGTCTTTTCTCCTCAATCAGTTTTTGCTTCTGAAGATATAGGGCATCGATCTCCTTTTTCAGGCTGGTCACTGTCACCTGTTCCCAGACATACGCTAACATACCCGCTACTAAAATAATGAACAGCAAAACAAACCTCACAAATGTTTGCCGTTTCATTTCGAATCCGCTGTCTTCTCTGCTACTCTCAGTTTAGCACTTCTTGCCCGCCGGTTGGCCTTTTTCTCCTCTTCACTGGGTAAGATTGGCCTTTTGGCAATCAACTTCAGTATCTTTTTCCCCCCGCATACACAAGTCGGAAGTCGAGGAGGACAGATACAGCCTTTAGAGTACTGAATGAATAACGATTTAATTGTGCGATCCTCCAAGGAGTGATAAGAAATAATACAAAGCCTTCCTCCGGCCTTCAGAAGGTTGATGCACTGTTCAACAGAAGGCCTCAGGATTTCGAGTTCGCCATTCACTTCTATCCTTATGGCTTGGAATATCCTGGAGAGTATTTTTTGAGGTTTGGAGGTATAAGTGACTGATTCAATTATTCTTCTTAGCTGAAAAGTGTCCTCTATCTTCTCTTTTCCCCTCTGCTGACATATTCTGTGGGCTATCTTAGCTGCCATCTTCTCCTCACCATAGCGGCGGAAGACGGCCACCAGCTCCTCTTCCGGATAGGTATTAACCACCTGCCAGGCCGTCTTTTGGGCCTGGGGATTCATCCTCATATCCAGCGGACCGCGGAACCTGTAGCTGAAACCACGCCTGGGAGAGTCAAGCTGATGGGAAGAGACTCCCAAATCGAGTAGTATCCCGTCTACAGCTTCAATGCCTTGCTGTTGCAAGATTGCCGGTAAGTTTTGGAATCCCGACAGATGAAAGCTGACTTTTTCGCCGAAGAGAGAGAGTCTCCTCTTGGCTGCCTGGATTGCCTCCGGGTCCTGGTCTATGGCGATCAGCCTTCCCCTCTCGCCTAAGCCGGAGAGAACCTGGTAAGCGTGCCCGCCCCCTCCCACCGTGCCATCGACATATATCCCGTCCGGATTGGTGAGAAGATATTCCACCGTCTGCCTCAGAAGCACCGGAAAGTGAAAATCCTGTTGGGCAGTCATAGTTTCACACTTGGAACTCCTCACTAATCTTCTCTAAAGCACCCTGGTTCTGCTGTTTATATTGCTCAAACCGCTCTGGATTCCAGAGTTCTATTCGGTCCAGAGCACCGGCTACGGTAACTTTACTGTCGATCTCCGCCCATTGCAATAGGTTCCTGGGTATAAGTATCCGCCCCTGCTCGTCCATCTTTGTTTCCCAGGCCTGGGAGGCCACTATCCTCACATAGTGCCGCGCCCGAGTGGGAAGTTGGCGCAGTTTCTCTTCAAATTTTGTCCAGATATCTAATGTGTAAATTGCTAAGCACCTATCTAGACCACGGGTTACCACGAACGTCTTCTTAGCCTCAGGCGGAAGAATATCCCTGAAACTGGCTGGGATGTTCATCCTGCCCTTGGTGTCTATAGTGTACTCATACTCTCCTTTGAAGCTGGGCATAAATCTTTCCCCGTTAATGAATAGATAATAGATGCTTACCATGGGGCTCCATTTGAGCCCACATTCACCCACATTTACCCACTTACCATAATAACTACCTCTTGACAAAAAGTCAAGAAAAAAATCGATATTTTTCGCCCGTTCGCAATTTTGTTAACAACGGGCGGATTTCCTTCTCGGAGTGCCTTCAGTTTTGCCAAAAAGTGCTGAGATGCATTCTCTGAAGACTCTGGAGATTAAACATCCGTCTCCCGAGCTAAGCCTCGAGGACCTCTCCTATTAGAGGGTAATGGGGAGAACAACCCGAAGAACAAGTATCCAGAGAAAGCTGTTTTGGACAGAATGGGAAATATTTTTGCTTGACATTTCAAGAGAAGGATGTTATACTATTTGTCAACAATCACTGAACTTCAGCTTATTTTCTGGCGAACTGACAGTAGCAGGGCAGAGAAGGCGAAACGACATAGATCAACACGGGGATCCAAAAGAAAATCCCTGGGCATCGAAGTGCATCAAAAGGGAGGTAATTGAGATGGCAATTATGTGGATGTTTCTTCTATTTATCGGTATTATGCTCCTGAGCAGTGCCATCAGGGTCTTACGGGAATACGAGCGTGGGGTGGTCTTCAGACTGGGCCGATTGGTGGGGGCCAAAGGGCCGGGTTTGATTCTTCTTATTCCCATGATCGACCGCATGACGAAAGTGAGCCTGAGGACAGTCACTATGGATATTCCCCCTCAGGATGTGATCACCAAGGACAATGTCTCCATTAAGGTTAATGCCGTGCTGTATTTCCGAGTAATAGAGGCAGAGAAAGCCGTGGTTGAGGTGGAAGATTATCTCTATGCCACCTCCCAGCTAGCACAGACAACCCTGCGCAGCGTGTTAGGAGAGGTAGAGCTGGACGAGTTACTCTCTGAAAGAGAGAAAATCAATGTGCGTCTGCAGGGTATCATAGACCAGCAGACAGACCCCTGGGGAATTAAAGTTTCCATCGTAGAGGTGAAACATGTGGATTTGCCTCAGGATATGCAGCGGGCAATAGCCAGACAGGCCGAGGCAGAACGGGAGCGCAGAGCGAAGATCATCCACGCCGAGGGGGAACTGCAGGCGGCCTCAAAGCTCCTTGAAGCCTCTCAGTGTATGGCTAGGGAGCCCATAAGCTTGCAATTGAGATTTTTGCAAACCCTAACCGAGGTGGCCTCAGAGAACAATTCCACCACCATCTTCCCTGTCCCCATAGACCTACTCACTCCCTTTATGAAACAAGGGGAAGGGAGGAGAAGACCTTCAGAGGAGAAATAACGAAATCCTAGGCAATAGGACAAAAAGCACCTCGTTGAAGAGGTGCCTTTTTGTTTTCGGTACCCTCTTGAAAGGGATTAAGAATGCGCAGACCCTCGGTATTAGAATGGATTCTCATCGGTTTTCTTCTCGGAATTGTGGCTGGGGCTACAGTGGGGCCTTCCATTGCTATAATTAAGCCCTTGGGCACAGTCTTCATAAGACTATTGAAGATGCTGGTGGTGCCTTTGATATTCAGCACCCTAACCGTTGGGGTCTCTACCTCCAGCGGCGGCAAGCTGGGCAGAATGATAGGAAAGACCTTTCTCTTCTATTATGTCACTGGCATCTGTGCCCTCTTAATCGGATTGATCATAGCAGGGGTAAGCCGTGTGGGCACCGGGATGCAGTTGGGAGGAGTAAGAGAGGTGGCCCTCCAGAAGGCTCCGCCTTTGAGCCAGGTACTTCTGAATATCATCCCCACCAATCCAATAAAAGCCCTGGCTGAGGGGAATATCCTGCAGATAATCTTCTTCGCCATTCTGTTCGGGATAGCTATAAGCAAAGCAGGGAAAGCGGCCGAACCGGTTAAGGACTTTTTGCAGGCAGTGGCCCAGACTATGTACAGGTTAGTGAATCTTGTGCTTTACTACGCCCCCATCGGGGTGTTTTCTTTAATAGCCTGGACAGTGGGGACCCACGGTCTGGGCGTTCTGAAACCTTTTGCCTACTTGATATTTCTGTTCTACTTGGGCTGCGCTATTCAACTTTTCTTGGTCTACGGAGGTTTACTCAGACTCTTGAAGATAAGACCCTTCAGGTTCTTTGGCCGAATCAAGGAGGCTCCCTTTTTCGCCTTTAGCACCTGCAGCAGTTCAGCCACCCTTCCGGTCACCATGCGGGTAGTACAGGGCACCGGGGTTTCGGCCACTACTGCCAGTTTTGTCCTGCCTATGGGGGCTTCCATTAATATGGACGGCACCGCCATCTATCAGGCTATGTGTGTGGTCTTTCTGGCCAACGCCTTTGGAATGCACCTAACGGTTGCACAGATGGCCATAGTCGGGGTTACTGCCCTGTTGGCCTCTATAGGAACCGCCGGCGTGCCGGGCTCAGGACTGATAATGCTTACGATGGTACTGGGCTCAGTGGGTGTGCCTGTGGAGGGTATAGCCTTCGTTGCCGGCATTGACCGGATAATGGATATGGCCCGAACTGCAGTGAATGTGGTGGACGATAGCGTCGCCGCTGCCATGGTAGCAGTTACCGAGGGAGAAACTTTGTCAGAAGATATGATGATCAGCTAGGGATTGAATGCCAAGAAAAGAGAAAGCAGTTAATCCTCAAGCAATTTGTCTATCTTGCTCTTTATTCACGGATCCACTTTGAAAGTAGTCTTTTGATTGTCTGAGACCACTGTTCTTTTCAAAAATAGGTATAGAAAACTCCTTCTTTAAGGTCTCACTCAGCCGAGAGAATAGCTGATGTAAGGTTTTGGAATGAATAGCCCTCCTACTGAGCCGGTTGTAGAAGATCTAGATTCTCTCCAGAAGACGAGAAGAATACGCAGATGGCGCAGGCTATTCTCAAAACGACCAGAGAGCTGTATATCTTGTTTCGTTCGCCTTTTTATCGCCACTTGCGGTCAGATCAAATTTTCGCGAGAGCGTGATCTTCGGTTTTCGTTGCTGAGCTACGGCTGGCTTTATCCTCGGAATCGGCCGCACTGCCCACTTGCCACGGCGGGGTTTAATCGCTTGAAATCAACGCTAAGGAAACTGAATGTTTGCTCCTATGTGAGTCTTAGCATGTGGTCTTTTCCCGGTTCAGCCTAATATCAACCTCATTCAACTCACCAAGAGTGTCTGTCTGCCGTTTTTGCCGGCCAAGCAATTTTCGAAAATCCCTACACGGATTGCCAGTCAGGCAGCCCGGGAGAACCTCACTCTCAGGCGATCACACATTGGGACATAAACCTCGCGGCTCATGCCACCTATCGCCCGACCGCTGGTAGTATTCCCACCGCGAATGGAGAATAGTTCCAGCTGGCACACCAGAAATGAAAAGGGAAATATACTAACTTGCTGACTATTCGAGAAACACATTCTGTTGTGGTCTTAGTATCTTTGCAGCAAGAAGCGGCTTTGTGTCCTTCTGGGGGCGGATTAAAGTTTCCCTTGACAAAACTTGATGTTTGTTGTATAATGACTTTTCCTAGCTTTACCGCGGAGCCCAATCAATGTGTTTATTTTGAAGTTCTTAGGTGTGACACCGCAATATGATTATCCTCAAAACATCTCGGGAGATAGAGCTACTCCGAGAGAGCAATCGAATTGTCGCCGATGTCCTTGCAACCTTGAGAAATCTGATACAGCCGGGGATAACTACCAAAGAGCTGGACCAAATAGCAGAGGACCTGATATTGAAGAAAGGCGCTGTCCCTGCCTTTAAGGGATACATGGGTTATCCGGCAGCTCTTTGCACCTCGGTCAACGAAGAGGTGATTCACGGAGTCCCAGGGCCTCGCCAGCTCAAACCGGGGGACATAGTGAGCTTGGACTTAGGGGTGAAGCTTGGTGGTTACTATGGTGATGCCACCATCACAGTGCCGGTGGGAGAGGTGAGCAAAGAGGCCGAAAGGCTGCTTCGGGTAACAGAAATGGCCCTGTATGAAGGGATAAAAATGGCCCGGGTCGGCAATCGACTTTACGACATATCCTATGCCATTCAATCCCTCGTAGAGTCCAATGGCTTCTCTGTAGTGAGAGATTTTGTGGGACACGGAATCGGTAAGAATTTGCACGAAGAACCCCAGATACCTAATTTCGGACGTCCAGGTCACGGCCCGCGACTCAAAGAGGGAATGGTGCTGGCGTTGGAACCTATGGTCAATGAGGGGGGATGGCAAGTGAGAATTCTGCCAGATGGATGGACAGTCGTTACTGCTGACGGTAAGCTGTCTGCACATTTTGAACATACCATAGCTGTCACTGACACTGACCCAGAGATATTGAGTCTCCCATCCTCATCAGGGGAAGGCCAGAAAATTCTGAGGAGCTGAAAGTGGAAAAAGACAGACTTAAGCAGCAGGTAGCAAAGAAGATAGACTCTATCAAGGACGAACTTGTGGCGCTTAGCCACTTAATCCATCGCCACCCGGAGACATCCTTTGAGGAAAGGAAAGCGGCGGCCTGGCTCTCAGAGAAGTTGGAGTCAAATGGATTTCAAGTGGAAAAGGGATTGGGCGGATTGGAGACAGCCTTCCGGGCGGTATTGCCCCAGAGAGCCCAACAGAAACCGGTAGTGGCTCTGTTGGCAGAATACGATGCCCTGCCAGAGCTGGGCCATGCCTGTGGACATAACATAATAGCCACTGCCTCGGTAGGGGCAGCAATCGGTTTGACCGAGGTGATAAGTCACCTTAAGGGCACTATTCAGGTCATAGGCACCCCCGCTGAAGAGAGCGGTTGCGGGAAGAAGATCCTGGTAGAGAAAGGGATATTCAGCGGGGTGGACGCTGCAATGATGGTTCACCCTTCCAATCGCACCTTGGTGGCACGGGGTTCCCTGGCTTCCCAACTGGTGGAGGTGAAATTTTACGGCAAGGCTGCTCACGCTGCTGCTTATCCAGAGAATGGCATCAATGCCTTAGACGGAGTCATCGAGACCTTTAATAACATCAACGCCCTTCGACAGCACCTGCCGAGTGATGTCCGCATCCACGGTATTATCACGCACGGGGGAACAAGAACCAATATTGTGCCCGACTTCGCTGCCGCCCGCTTCCAGGTGAGGACCGCTGACGACGAATACCTTGATCAATTGTTACAGAAAGTGGAAAACTGTGCTCGAGCGGCAGCTCTGGCCACAGGAGCCACCGTAGAATTCGTACTGAGTAACAGTCTTTACCAGGCTATGAGACCCAACCGTGCCCTGGCCGAACTATTCGCCGCCAATCTTCGCCACCTTGGTGAGAAATTAGACGAACCACCACAGACCGGAACGATGGGGTCCACCGATATGGGGAATGTGAGCCAGGCAGTGCCAGCTATTCACCCATATATTGCTATCTGTCCCCAAGAGGTAGTAGCACATTCACCACAATTCGCTGAGGCTGCCATTTCTGACAGGGCGGATAGAGCGTTGATAACCGCTGCTAAGGCTTTGGCGATGACTGCTGTAGACCTGTTGAGCAATGCCGCTGTGATGAGTAGAGTGCAGCAGGAATTCAAATCGCACCATCAGAAATATTGACGAGATATTAGTGGGCTCAACTCCCCATTTGCCAGTCACAAGTCAAGAAGAGTCAAAACTAGTCGGCTTAGCGCCGGAGACTCGGTCAGCAGTGAAAATAGTAACCTTAGGAACAGGGGGGGCCATCCCTACCCCGGCCCGAAGTCTACCTGCAACCGCCTTGCAGAGAGAGGCAGAGATATTCCTCTTTGACTGCGGAGAAGGCACTCAGCTGCAGTTCCTAAAAGCAGATTTGAGTCCAGGAAAATTAAGGGCCGTCTTCATATCCCATCTGCACGGAGACCACATTCTGGGACTTCCAGGGCTGCTTATGACCCTGGCCCATCTGTCGCGAAAGGCTCCTCTCTCGTTGTTTGGACCGCCCGGGGTATCAGACTACATCCGCTTGACCTGTAGATGTCTTCAATTCAGTCCTGGATATGAGCTCATAGTCAAAGAATCAAGCGGAGGGCGGGTTTACAGTGGTCCTGACTACTGGATCGATGCAGTGCCTCTTGATCACACCGTGTTCACATTAGCCTATGTCTTTGAGGAAAAGGAGCGTCCCGGGAGGTTTCTCCTGGAACGGGCCCGACAGCTTGGTGTGCCTGAGGGGCCTTTGTACGGCAGGCTTCAGACCGGGACGGATGTCACCCTCAGCAACGGCAGAGTAATCCGGGCAACAGAGGTACTGGGAAAACCCAGAAGGGGAAGGAAGGTCGTCTACGCAGTTGATACCCGTCCCTGCCAACAGGTGAAAGAAATCTCCACCGGTGCAGATCTGCTGATCCACGACGGGATGTTCTCAGACCAACTACGGGAGGAAGCCCGTCTGAAAGGACACTCCACCGCTGTTCAGGCGGCAGAGGTGGCCCAGAATGCCAAAGTTGAAAGACTTCTGCTCACTCACATAAGTCCCCGTTACCGCAATCAGGACGCACTTCTGCAGAAGGAGGCAATGACCATCTTCCCCCACACCACCGTCGCCAAAGACCTGATGCAGTTCAAAATCCAAGTGCACAAATAGACGCCTCCAGGTAAGGGTATGGCTTATCTCCGCAGAAAAGCTCCGAAAAGCCCAACCTAACTAGCGAAGTCTCCCACCTCAGACCGAGAACGCACAAGACCGGCGAAAAGAACCCGAACTCGAAGCTCGAAATTAGAAATGAATTCGAATGAAGAGAAATCCTAACGCTCAAAACCAGGAGGCTTCTGCACAGAGTGACTCAAACTTTAGGATG
>Ga0164318_10000438_pt1 | contig 31595 bp, 24 predicted proteins | sample GuaBasSedimGuay9_FD_113734 | JGI IMG/M metagenome (GOLD analysis project Ga0164318, IMG submission 113734) | Subseafloor sediment microbial communities from Guaymas Basin, Gulf of California, Mexico - Guay9, Core 4571-4, 0-3 cm | ecosystem: Environmental > Aquatic > Marine > Hydrothermal vents...
AACGAAGAAAAAAAATTAAATAAAATGGAAAGTTAATTACGAGTTTTTATTTTCATTTTCAATCATTGCGATTGCTAATTGTTTTAAATTTTTATCTACATTGGGGACGGATTTTATGTAGTCAGGAGTTAGGTCTGAAAAAGTTTTACCTTCAGACATGGCATGCTCAAGAATTTTTACTAGACCAATAGTCTGAACAACTACATCCGAATTTAAAGACATTGAATTGATCCCACATTCCACAAGAAATGCAGCTAAACTTGGAAAATCGCTTGGGCCTTGTCCACATATACCGATCTTTTTATTATTTTTGTTTGCTATTTCAATTACCATTTTCAACATCTTTTTAACTGCTTCATGGCGCTCATTAAATAATGATTGTACTAGTTCACTATCTCGGTCCAGTCCTAAAGTTAATTGTGTTAAATCATTGCTACCAATTGAGAAACCATCGAAGATTTTAGAGTATACATCAGCTAAAATTACATTACTGGGAATTTCACACATTACATAAACTTCAAGTCCGTTTTCACCTTGAACAAGTCCGAAATCTTTCATGATATTTATAACTTTTTCGCCTTCTTCTGGTGTTCTACAGAATGGGATCATCACTTTTACATTGGTAAGTTTCATTTCATCTCTAACTTTTTTAAGTGCCAAGCATTCTAACCTGAACGATTCTCTATATTTTTCACTATAATATCTGGAAGCTCCTCGCCACCCGATCATGGGGTTATTTTCTTCAGGCTCAAAATATTTCCCACCAATTAAATTAGCATATTCATTAGTTTTGAAGTCAGATAATCTGACGATGACAGGGTAAGGGTGAAATGCAGCAGCGATTTTTCCAATTCCTTGAGCTAGAATATCTATAAAATATTTTGATTTGTCCTCATAACCTCTCGTTAATTTTTTGACTGTTGGTAATAGATCTTCATAATATTTTTTCATTTCCTTTAATTCTTCATCAGACCGTATCACATCAGCAAATTCTTTATCTAGATCTAAGTTTTTGGATTTACCAGTTACCCAATCTTTTATATTAGAATATTTTAAAAGGAATGTGGGGTGAATTTGTATATGTGAATTTATTATAAATTCAAGTCTTGCTAGTCCAACACCTTTATGGGGTAATTGACCTAAAATAAAAGCTTTTTCTGGAATACCAACATTCATCATTATTTGAGTTTTTGTTTCTGGAATTTTATCGAGTTCAACTTTTGATAATTCGAATTTTAATAGCCCTTCATAAACAATTCCGCGACCTTCACTACAATCAACTGTTATATTCTGACCAGCTTTTAAAATTTCAGTTGCATTTTCTGTGCCGATAACACATGGAATACCTAGTTCTCTTGATACTATCGCAGCATGACAGGTCCTTCCACCACGATCCGTGACTATTCCAGCGGCAATTTTCATAATTGGTTCAAAATCAGGATTGGTCATTTCAGTTACAAGAACTTGTCCTTTTTTGAACTTTCCAATATCTTTAACTGATGGAATTATGTTTACTGCTCCTTCGCCTATTTTAGAGCCAACTGCTTCTCCTGTAACTAAAATTTTACCATGTTCTTGTAATTTATAAAGTTCAATGAAATTTTTTCTCTGGGAATGAACTGTTTCTGGCCGAGCTTGAAGAATAAATATTTTATTCGATAGCCCGTCCAAACCCCATTCAATATCCATTGGTTTTTTATAATGATCTTCAATACGTATTACATATTCAGCTAACTCTAAAATTTGCTCATCAGACAACACAAATTTCTGGCGATCCTCCTCGGGAGTCTTCATTTCCTTGACTCCATCTTTAAAATAAATTAATTTAACATGTTTTTCTCCCAATTGTTTACTTATTATAGTTTTAGTAGGTTTAAAAACATAATATTGATCAGGAATTACCTTACCCTGTACTACATATTCCCCTAATCCATATGATCCAGTAATATAAACAACATTTGGAAATCCTGAATCAGTATCAATACTAAAAGCGACCCCTGAACAAGCCAGATCAGACCGTGCCATCATTTGGACTCCTACAGATAATGCTATACTAAAATGATCAAATCCTTTGTCGACTCGATACGAAATGGCTCTGTTGGTAAAAAGGCTTGCAAAACATTCTACCGTTTTCTCAAGAATATTATCGATTCCTTTTACATGCAAAAAGGTATCTTGTTGTCCAGCAAAAGAAGCGTCAGGCAAATCTTCAGCAGTTGCAGAACTCCTAACAGCACAATCAATATCTTCCTTTATATTTAGATCTATACTTAATTGTTTGTAGGCTTTATTGATTTCATCTTTTAATTCTTTTGGTAATTCAGCAGACCTAATAGCATTACGAATTTTTTCCCCTACTTCAGCAAGCTGCTTCATATTATGAGTATCAAGGTCTTTAAGTGTATCTTCTATTAATTTTTTTAAATTAGATTTCTCAATAAAATATCTATAAGCATATGCAGTTATTGCAAAACCGGGTGGTACTGGTACTTTGACTTTTCTGATCATTTCGCCTAAAGATGCGTTTTTACCTCCAACTAGTGGCACATCCTCAATCCCAATCTCGTCAAATGTTAAGATAAATTTTTTACTCCGCTCAGTCATTATTTTCATCTACATTTCGTTATTTTCAATTTAATTTATTTTAAAATATATTGATTATTTAAACTTTTTTTCTTTTCGGAAAATTTTTAGTTTGTGTCCATTTTTCAATGACCTTCTAAAAAAATTTGATAAATAAATTAATTTAATAGAAAAACTTCTATAAATATCTTAAACCTCTAAAAAATTCTTAAACATTTAAAGAAAATATTTTAAAAATTTAGAATAAATAAATAAATTATAAGGAACTATCGCTTTTTAATGATAACCTACTGTTCTAAATTAAAATATTTTTTCCAATTTCAAATATATTGTAGTAAACTAATTGTCTATATTGTAAAATACAACATTTTTTTCAATTTCTTTACTCCCTACGACAATTTTTCAATATTTAAAATTAATTTAAAAATTTAGTACAAATAAATCGGTTATTAAAGAATTATTGCGTTTTAAAAAGGTATAGTTAGACCAATTATTGTATTGATTTAATTTTATATCATTCATAATTTATTGTGATAAAGTTTTAAAATTAACAATATATTGAGGAGATTCAATTATAAAGTTTACTATAAAATTTGTTTGGAGTTTTTAATTATGTATATGAATATTGTTAAATCGATTAATTGAATATTATTTGTCAATATAAAAAAATACTTCTTATTATTCATAATTTATTTCATTATCATTTGAAAATTAGAGTGAAATTATTAAATTATCACCTTTATAGTTCATAAAGAAATATAAATGTTTAAATTACTTTTCTTCGAATGTTAATATAAAACCGATTAAAATAAGGATTTTCAAAAATCTTTATTTAATAAAAGATATATTACAAATATTGAAATAGATTTCACGATCTTAATAAATTTAGTAAAATATTGGTTTATATAAATATGAATATTGTTTACAAAGCCGGTACAAAATTAGTAGTTGGGCTTTGTCGGTGTTTCGGCAATAATTCCTTTATTTTATTTAGTTTTGGACGGCTTTGGAACAATAAATTTTGTATATATAATGGATGTGAATAATTTATGGAAGAAGGAGTATTTCAAAAACCAATTGTAATAGATAATGGGACAGGAATCACAAAAAATGGCTATGCAGGTGAAGACCAACCCAGATCAGTTTTCCCAACTCTAATTGGCTATCCAAAATTTACTTCAATAATGTCAGATGTAGAACATTATACTAGGGAATATTACATTGGAGAGGAAGCTTTACAACTAAGAGGTGTTTTAAGGCTATCATATCCAATTGGACACGGAATAGTGGAAGATTGGGGTGCTATGGAGAAGATTTGGCATTATACATTTTATACAGATTTACGAGTTGACCCTGCTGAGCATCCTATACTTTTAACAGAACCACCACTAAACCCAAGACCTAATAGAGAGAAAATGTGTGAAATTATGTTTGAAACATTTGGAGTTCCAGCACTTTATGTTTCAATGCAAGCAGTTCTCTCATTATATGCTTCAGGACGTACTACCGGACTTGTTTGCGACTCAGGAACAGGAGTTACACATATTGTACCAATTTATGAAGGGTTTGCTCTGACACATGCTATTTCAAGGTTAGACCTAGCAGGAAGGGATATTACTGAATACTTAATGAGGCTATTACGACAGAGAGGATATTCATTAACAACATCAGCAGAAAAAGAAATTGTTAGAGATATAAAAGAGAAATTATGTTATGTAGCACTTGACCCAGAAAAAGAATTGCGATATGCAGAAAAAGTAAGCGGAATGGAAAAATCGTATTTACTCCCAGATGGGTCCACTTTAATTATAGGTGTTGAGAGATTTTTAGCACCAGAGGTATTCTTTAACCCAGGGGCTGTGGGAAAAGAAACTCCGCCCCTTGATGAAGTAATTGTCCAAGCAGTATCGAAATGTGATATAGACTTACGAAGAGATTTATATGGTAATATCATATTATCAGGAGGTAGCTCAATGTATCAAGGACTAAAAGAGAGATTGACAAAAGAGATATCAGAGATGATACCAGACAATGTAGAAGTGAAAATTATAGCACCTCCTGAAAGAATGTATTCCGTTTGGATAGGTGGCTCAATTTTAGCCTCATTAAAGACATTTCAGAAGATGTGGGTTACTCGAAAGGAATACAATGAAATTGGTCCACCCGTAGTCCACAGGTGCTTCTAGACCTTTTTATTTTTTTTATAAAAACAAAAATTCAAGGCTTTTTTTCTTATTCAAGGTTTATTTGGGGTTAAGAAATAGAAAATATGAATAATTTTTATACTCGATTTTTTATGGCATATATGAAAATAGTTATTTATTTTTTAGCTTTTTTTTAATGAATAATTCCGATATCTGTTTATTTACATTCCCAAAATTCTTTCTAATTTTAAATAAATTATAGAAATAATAAAAAGATATAAAAATTATATTGAGAAAAATCTTTTATAGTATAAATGATGAGAAATTCGGTATATTTAACCAATTAATTCATGACTAGAAAATAACAAATTAAAAAAGTTAAATACAATGAAAAAAGAAAATTGGGGTCTAAAAAATAAAAAGAATTAGAGATAGAAATAGTAAAATTATGAGGTGTACCTTTAATTGGGAGAATATTGGATGATTGGCGCGAAAAATTCATATGAATCAAGAAGATTAATTGATGAATTTACTAAGCGTGGAATAAAGTTTGTCCAGTATAATTGGGATGAATTGGTACTACCATTAGAGAAGATTCCAAAATTCTGTTTACTACGATATTCGAGAGGTATGATGGAGAAACTGAGTATAGTTTATGTGCTTTCAATACTGGAAGAATTAGATAGAAAGGGAGTAATGTTAAGTCCATCTTTAAGTGGCATTTATCGAGAAGACAAGGTTAGTATGTATTTGTTGTGGAGGGAATATTTGGCTAATGACATTAAAATGCCAGATACGATTATTACTAAAAATATAAAAGAAGGAAAGAAATTTTTGGATAAAAAAGGTAGCATCCTTTTTAAACCTATTATTGGTGGGCTAGGAAAAAATATTATTAAAATATCTAATGAGGAGCATCTAGAAGAAATTTATAATAAATTTCAAGTGTTATATCTGCAGGAATATATAGAAAATCAAGGGTACGACATCAGGACAATTATTGTAGGAGATGATATAATAGCAAAATATGTTAGATATAACCCAAACGATTTTAGACATAATATTCATTCAGGGGGAGTTGGAAAGCGATTTGAAGAAATAAGCGAAATGGACCCGAATATCTGGAAATATGATAAGATTATTGATAAGATAATTATAAAATTAAATAAAATTACAAGTTTGGATTTAGTAGGTATAGATTTATTGCCATCAAATAGTGGAGATTTATATTTATTAGAGTGGAATTCTACTTTTGGTTTCGCTGGAGCTGAGTCAACTTTAGGTATAAATATAGCAGAAAAGATTGTAAAACATTTAATATTAAAAATAAAGGAGCAAAATATCTAAAAGGAAGAATATTTATTAAATATAAATTATATATTAAAAAAATCAATAAAAAATGTTAGACCTTTTTTAAAATAACATGTTTACCTGCTTTAACATGGTCTCCGACTTTTTTAATGATTTTAAATTTACCTACCAATTCAAATTTGAGGAGGCTTCCAAACATAATAATACCAATATTTTGCCCTCTTTTAACTTCAACTCCTGGTTTAACATAAGCTTTGCAACGCCTAGCAAAAATACCAGCTATTAATATTATTTTCATTGGTAAGCCATCGGAATCAATCATTTCAATATTGATCCTTGCATTTTTGTTTGCCGGGACAATATATTCAGAATTAATTTCGCCTTTATTAATAAAATAAATGGGGTGGTGAGATCCTTTGATACGTTCAACAGATAAAATTTTTCCGTCAGAAGGAGCTCTTTGGGTATGAACGTCAGAAGCAGCTAGTTCGATAAACATTTCCAATTTATTGCCTTCAGATTTGATTGACATAATAGTCCCATCAGTTGGAGCTAAAATACCATCGCCTTCAGGAGTTCTAGGCGGATTTCTGAAAAAGAAAGTAAAAAAAGCAGTTAAAATAAAGAGAGGTGAGAAAAACCAGCCAAAAAGCGGAAACCAATTATTGAATAGATAATTGAACAAAATAATTACGAATGTATTCACAATAAAAGAGGGAATAACAATATAAAAACCTTCTTTAGCAAACAAATTTTAATCACCTTTTAATTTATGCCATGTAATAACACCCCAAATAATATAACCAATGCAACACCAAAATGCGACAACAGACCAAGCATGGGCAATAACAAAGCCAATTGTCCATAAATTTGGGAAGAATGCAGAAATTTCAAGAATTATTATTATAGATATTATTGAGATTGTAGCTCCAATTATATAATATTGCCATAGACCTCGCTTTTTACGTACTTTTTTAGTATATCTCAAGAAATCTGCAAGATTTAAAATACCCAAGATTATCACTACAATACTAACAGTTATTGCATTTTTTAAATAATTTTCCCAAATTTGAAAACTTAAATAAAATGAATTAATAGCAACATTTCCCGTAGAAATAATTTTTTCATAAAAGTAAATTATTAGAAAATATAATATAAGAGTACTGGCGCTCATAGGAGTAACTAATCCGATATATCCTTCAGTTGTATCTTCAATATTAAACCAAGCAAGTCTTAGAACACCGCAGACGACCAGAATTCCACATGCAATTAAAAGCCAACCTCCGCCAAAAGCACTATAAATCATTACTGCTGGAGCAATAACAAATGAGACACAATCACTTAATGAATCAATTTGAACGCCAATATCATTTTCTTGCTTCATTTTCCGAGCAATAAGCCCGTCTAGAGTGTCTGTACAAATTGAAAAGAAAATAAAAAGACAAGATAGTAATATCCAATAATTATTTCTCGTTGAAAAACCTATTAATGACAATATTATTGAAACAAATGCAAAAAAGCTTCCTAACACTGTTACATAATCTTTTAATTTTAATAAATGTAATATTCTAGGCAATTAATAGATCACCAAAATTTATAGAGAATTATTTAATCTACCCCATTTTATAAAATATAACTCTTTCTGATTAAATATAATTCAATTCTTTGACAAAAAAATGTGTTAATCTATGAATTGAGAAGGTATGAGAATTAATAGAAATTTAAAAAAATATTTATATATGTAAGATTTTTGATTTTTCTTATGAAATAGATATTAATTTTAAAAAATACTTTATAGATCCAGTTTATTTGCTATAAATATATAGATAAATTTTTAATTTTAATCTAGAATATAAAAACGGATATTTGTTAAATAAATTTTAAATAATGATTTTCTATAAAATTTAAAGTTAATTGCTCAAAAAATGAATGGCGGTAAAAAATGGCAGAAATTAAATTAACACCCAAAAATTTGCCCGTCCGCATACCTCTAGAAGCTGAAAATATTAGTTGCGACTCATTTGCTGGAAAAAGTTTAGAGGAAATTAAGGGCTTACCTGTTTATCGAGGTAATAAAGAAGAAAAGTTGGGAACATATTTTGATATTTCAGGTTCTACTGCAGAAAATGCATCAGATTTGAAAATAGTGATAAATGGCGATGTAAAGAATGTAAAATACATCGGGTCAGAAATGACTGCTGGAGAGTTGTTGATTAAAGGGTCAGCAGGGTTTCATACTGCAGATAAATTAAATGGGGGCAAAGTAGTTGTTGAAGGAGATGTAGGAGATTTTAGTGCAACAGATATGAAAAAAGGAGAGTTTATAATTAAAGGGTCAGCAGGACATTACTTAGGAAGTAGTTATAGGGGAGAATGGAGCGGTATGATGGGTGGAAAAATTATAGTAGAAGGAAATGTGGGTAAAGAAACAGGGGCATGGTTAAAAGGAAAAAGTGCGATTATAGAAATAAATGGAAACGCAGACATATTTCTTGGCGTTCATCAACATCGTGGTGTTATTATTGTGAGGGGAGATGTGGGCCCGAGAGCAGGCGCTGAAATGGCAGGAGGAACAATAGTAGCACTTGGTAAAGTTGAGGAAATTTTGCCTAGTTTTAAATATTTAGAAGAAGTACCTGAAGTAGAAATTAGTGAAGGAAATAAAATTAAAGGGCCGTTTTTAAAATTTCAAGGAGACCTAGCCCAGCGGCCAGCTTCAAAACAGAAGGGAGCAATCTATGCACTTAAAGCAAAAAATCAGCATTTGTTAAAATAATAATTAAAATTATTCTCTTTTTTATTATTAATTTTAAACATTTTATCACTTGTAAATAAGATTTCAATTTTTTGTCTAATATTAGAATATTTACTGACTTTTTGAGTGTAAATAAAAAGGTTTTATTACATAAATTTGTTTTCTCCAAATGTAAAGAAATATAGAAAACTCATGTTTAACATAATAAAAATGAAAAATAAAGATTTAAAAAGTTGAAAATAAATTATATGATGATATAAATGCCTAAAAAAAATAAGGAAAAAAGATATGTAGTTATACAAATACATGATATGAATAAAATTACTACTACAAAAAGAAATGAAATTAAAGAGGGGATTATAAGGGTCAAAGGGTTATTGAAGAAAGACGAACATTGGGTTACTCAGTCATATGAGATCCCGCTTAATAATTTTGGAGTTTTTGATAGTGATATCAAAAAGAGATTAATGGAAATGTTTATGTACCCGAATTTGATTGCCAATTCAGAGACTTCAAGATTTATTAAGAAATTAGTAGACGAATATGGTGATATATTACCTTTAAAACCAAAAAATTTATTATTTAAAACAACGAGATATAAAAAGAAATTTAAAATCAAACAGAGACGTTTGAAATAATTTATTAAAATATGAATGTAGATCAATTAGAAAAAATGCTGTTGATTTTTGCTATAAATTCAGGCAATTGATCTTCAACATCAAGGGGGTCTTGTTCTCGGGGCATTTTTATTAATAAAATTGTAAGGGGGTTTAAATATTGGGCAAGTATATGACCATAGCCTTGGACATTAGTAGCTATAAAGAGGTCATTTGGTTTCACTTTAATTGTAGCATATTTTATACCGCTTAGTTGAATTGATGGTGATGATGATTGCCAATCAAGAATAAATTTTGCAATATCACTCTGAAAATCCCAGTCATGAGTTTGATAAAGAATGGTACCATTACCTTCCACATCAATCAAGGAAATTATTGAATTTAGAATTCGTTGACTTAGTTCATTAATAATATTAAGTACCATAGTCAATCTATCATCAGTAGGGGCTTGTTCTTCTAATGGGATTGGTTCAGTAGGAATTTCAGGTATTTCTTGGGGGATGTCTTGTTTTAAAGGTTCTTGGGGAATTGGTGGAACAGTAATTTGATCTTGGTGAATTTGGACTTGAGAAGTTGAGCCAAATTTGAATTTATAAGCATTTTCACTGGCTAATATTTTATTTAATAAGAGATCTCGATCTTTAGGATTTGGTAATTGGAAGATCTTATCTAGAATAATATTAATGACGGGAGTAGGAAGTTTAGGTAATTCTGATTTGATCCTAACGCGTATCATATCCTTCCCACCAAATTTATCCAAAAATTCTTCGGGAGCTACTGCTTTTTCCTCTTCAATTCCCTCTTTCAATTTACCAAAAATATTTTCATATTCTTTCTTTATTTGATTATCATCTTGAACATTTTTAATTTTATTTTTTAATTCTACTAATTTCATATATTGATCGAGTTTAAGAGTAATCCAACCTTTTTCTTCATATTCAATAATAGTCTTTAGAACTTTACTAATAGGCAATTTTGTTGCTAAATAAATATCTTCAATAGTTTTTTGACCATCACAATTTTGTAAAATATTTTTAATATCGTCTGGTAAATTACTAAAAAATGAAATATTCTTAATACATACAGGTTGGATAATTTTTTTCTCAGTTTCTTTCTTTATCTCATGTGTAATCTCTTTTAGAGGAATTTTAGGATAAATTTCTACGATTTTATTTTTTTTCATATCTTCTAAAATGTCTATTACTTTTTCATAATCGATATTTACTTCGTCAGAAATTTCTTTAACAGTCCGAGTCCCATCACATAAAAGGTTTATATCATATTTTTTCTTACTGATCATACCAAGTCGAACTGCAGTTTCTGGAAATTTTTTAATACTTAAAGGTTGAAATTCGGGAGTATCACCTTCATATTCTATTTTTATCCATCCTTTTTTTTCGTATTTTTTTAGAATTTCAACTACTAAATTCCAATCAAAATTAGTTAATGCCACAATATCAGAAATAGTATTTTCCCCATTGCTACAATTTTTTAAGACTTCATATTCGTCATCAGATATACCTAACGTAAGAGAGACATTTTGAATTAATTTAGGTATAAATCTTGTTACCATACTTTTACCTCTTTTATTTTATTTATCCTAAAGATCACTCTTTATGATTGAGTTAAGTATGAAATATTAATTTACTTAAAACAAATTTCAGCATTTTTTTGAATTTAATTATTAAATTTAATTTTGTTTTTAAGATTTAAATATTATATGGGTTATAACAAAGTTGATAAAATTATAGAATAAATTAATTAAAATAATTAATAAAATATTTTTATGTAAATTCTGGAAATTTTGTTAAAAAAAGGAATTAATATTAATAAGAGAATTGGATAATAAATAGATTTATGTATTGAATAGAAATATTATAAGAAATAGGAACTTGAAATGAAAATAGCATTTGTTTCATCAGAAGTTTTTCCATTTATAAAAACTGGGGGACTTGCAGATGTATCTGAGGCGCTTCCAAAAGCGATTTATGGTTTAGGACATAATATTAAGATTTTTTTACCAAAATATAAACAGATCAATAATGAGAAATTTAATTTAAAGGTTGTTAAGGAGAAACTACATGTCCCAATTTTTAATTTAAACGCAAAAATTTTTTGGACGAAATTACCCGGGACAGATATTGACGTTTATTTAATTGGTAATGATAAATTCTACAATAGAGATCAAATTTATAACGATTATCAAGATAATCTTGAACGATTTGCTTTTTTTTCTTTAACAGTATTAGAATTATTAAAATATTTAAAATATAAGCCAAAAATTATTCATTGCAACGATTGGCAGAGTGCATTAATACCTGTTTATTTGAAAACTATATATAAAAAGGATGTATTCTTCAGAAGTTCACGTATATTATTTACAATACATAATCTTGGATATCAGGGTATTTTTGACAAATCTAAATACGCTAATTTAGGTTTAGATAAAAAATATTTTCATTATAAATATTTAGAATTTTACGATAAAATTAATTTATTAAAAGGGGGAATTGTATTTTCTGATTTACTGAATACAGTAAGCAAAACATATTCTTTAGAAATTCAAAAACCAGAATTTGGATTTGGGTTGGACGGAGTTTTAAGAGAGAGAAAAGCAGATTTGTACGGTATTCTAAATGGAATAGATTATGATATATGGAATCCGATGACTGATCCATATATTTGGAGAAATTATGGAATAAATAGTATCGAAAATAAATATTATAATAAATTAAAATTGCAAGATATAAATGGACTTCCAAAAAAGGATTTACCATTGATAAGTATTATTTCAAGATTAGTATCTCAAAAAGGGCTAGACCTCATAGTGAAAATTATTGATGTATTACCCGAGTTTGATTTACAATTAGTAATATTAGGAGAAGGATCAAAGGAATATGAGGAAATTTTACTTAAGGCAAGTAAAGATTATCCAGATATTATAAGCGCAAACATTGAATTTAATATTAAGAAGGCACATCAAATTGAAGCGGGTTCGGATATATTTTTAATGCCATCATTTTATGAACCATGTGGATTAAATCAGATGATTAGTTTACGATATGGTACTATACCAATTGTTAGAAAAGTAGGGGGGTTAGCAGATAGCGTTAAAGATATTGATGAAGAAATAAATGGAAATGGATTCGTATTCCAAGATTATACTGCAATAGACCTTTTAAAGACAATTATAAGAGCGCTTAAAATATATAAAAATAAAAATTTGTGGAAAAAAATAATAAGAGAAGGTATGCAAACCGATTTCTCGTTTAAAAATTCAGCCAAAAAATACGAAAAATTATACTATAAATTGATCACAAAATTATAATTCACGAAATTTAATATAAATATGTATAAAAATTCATTGCCCGTGGATGTATAAATGGAATATAAAAAAGAAAAATATATGATTAATAATAGAATTGTAGCTGGAGCTAATATAGATATTATTCCAGAATTATCAGCAACATTAGGAGTTTCATATGGAACATTTTTAAAAAATAAAGGAGTAATTGTCTTAGCTAGAGATTATAGGGCAGATAGTAGGATGCTAAAAAGAGCATTTGTTTCAGGACTGATGTCGGCGGGAGTTAATGTCTTAGATATTCATTCTGCATCGACAAATGTATTAAGATTTACAATTAGACGATTTGGGGCTAGCGGAGGAGTAATGTTTACTGCAGGTCATTTATATGAGGGAAAGACCTCAATTAAATTTTATAATTCACATGGAATCGAATATGGACAAGATTTCTTTACGCAAATTTTCGATATTATCAATAAAAAGAAAATTATTCGAGTTCACCCCCATGAAGTTGGTCAAATATCGACTTCAGGAGAGATTCATTCTATTTATCACAAATCTATGAGACAATTTATTGATAGTAAATTAATATCGAAAGGGAATATAAGGTTAGTTATGGATTGTGCCAATGGTCCTATAGGAATTACAGCACCACCATTATTTAGTAGTCTAGATATCGATGTTATTGCTATAAATACTTTTGTACCGTATAAGAACACCCGTATTCTTCCAAATATAAATTCCATTCGAAAAATGTCGCGAATTATAGGTTCTGCTGACGCTGATTTTGGAGTTGCTTTTGATGCTGATGCTTCAAGAGCTATCTTTTTTGATGAAAGTGGTGCAGTTATTGATTCAGATTTATTAATAACATTATTTTTCACTGATTTAATAAATAAAGACATAAAAAATCCAATAGTAATAACTTCACAGACTACCACGAGAATATTAGATGAGATAGCAAATGAATATAATATAAAATTAATTAGAGTTGAGAATATCCCTGGACATATAAGTAATAATATCAGATTAAAAATGGCTAATTTAGGTATCTCAGATGGGGGGAAAGTAAGATTTCCAATTTACGCTCCGTTTACAGATACCATTTTAGTTGCTTTAAAATTATGCGAATTGATTGCAAGGTCGGGAGAAAAATTGAGTTCATTAATTTCTCAATGTAGTCAATCTATAAAAATACAAAAAGATCTGGTGGTAGATCAAGATGTTTTTTACAATTATCCTAAATATTTAGAAAAACTAAAAGGAAAGGCAGAAAAAATTATTGATATGTTATTTGGATCAAAGGTCTTTTTTGGAAAAGAGATAGGGTTTATTACAATAACACCATTAGTATATTTTGATAGACTGCGACTTAGCGCAGAATTGACAGATAAGGCAAATGCCTCAGAAATTTTTGATTTAGTAGAATCGGTATTAAAAGTTTAACCATAAATTAACTATTTATTAAGATAATTTAGAATTGGGTTCAATTACAACATTTTTATTTATATTATAATTATCAGGTATTTCTGAGTGAGCTCCTATAATACAATTATATAGTTTAATATTGTCTCCAATTAAAACATCATTACAGATGATGCAGTCTTCAGAAATACAATTTTTTCCGATTATTGTATTATCCCAAATTATAGTATCTTGGAATATAGAGCCAGATTTAATTGTAGAATTATCGCCAATGACTACACGCTCTTTTAAAACAACATCTTTCTCAATTTTTACATTATTTCCTATTGTGATTAATTCTTTTTCAATATTAACATCATTGTCAATTTGACAGCCCTTGCCTATCCAAATATTTTCCATAATTTCATTTCCAGGAGGTAATATAGGCCATGCCCATTTTCTCATTAGGTCCCAATTAGTCCATTTATAAGTTGTTGGATTTCCTGCGTCCATCCAATAATATTTCTTAATATATCCATATAAGTTATATTCTCGTTCTAGTAAATAAGGAAATACATTTTTTCCAAAATCCATCAAGTCGACTTTTTTAAGGATGTCCAAAATCTCATTTTTAAAAATATAAAGTCCGGTATTTATCAAATTAGTATAGAGGAAAACCGAACCTTTATGAGAGTCCATAATACTAGAAATTACTAATTCTTTATATCCTGGCTTTTCGAGGAACATATATATTTTTTGGTTTTTATCAAGTAAGATAACTCCGAATCTCTGAGGTTGGTTAGTAGAGGTCATACTTATAGTAGCAAAAGCATTTTTTTCCTCAAAAAAACGTATGTTATCTTTAAGGTTTATATTTGTAATTATATCTGCCATCGAGACAATAATATTTTCGCCTTCAATATAATCAGAAACTTTTCTTACTGCATCTGCTGTATCAAGAGGTTCTACATCTGGGATTTGTATTCGCACATTACCCCAATCCTTGGATTTTACGTAATCAATAATTTGATCTCCTAAATATCTAACCACAATAATAATATCATCTATTCCATTATATCGTAGTAAGTCTATAGCATAATGAATCATGGGCTTATTGACGACGGGAATTAATGGTTTGGGTTTAAGTGTTGTTAGGGGTCTTAGTCTAGAGCCTATACCTCCTGCTAAAATTATTGCAGTATATTTTTTCATATATATACACTATTTATTGCCCATTTTTATATACATTTAATAAGATATTAAAGTTTTTTTCAGCCCCGGCATCTATATTTAATTTTTTAACAAGTGTCATACATGTCCCTTGATATGATGGATTTTTTGTACCATCTGTACTTATAAAGGAAATGAGTGGATAACCAAAAAATAAACATTCTTCACTTATTTTTATATCAAAACTCAATTTTAAATCTTTTGAACTTATTCTTATTTCATTTGTATTAAATTGTTGGTTTAAATCAGCCGGAAAATCATTGCCAGGAATATTAATATTAGTTTGTGAAAGATCTCCACTTAAATAAAATGGAATTTCAGTTAGATAGTTAATTTCCAGGTCTTTTTCACTTAAATTTTGAATTTTGTATTTAACGAGAATTTCATGATTTTTCTCCAGAACCTCAATACTTTTTGAGATTTTTATTTTAAAAACATAGTCATTTAATTTAATTTCGCCAGATTTCCATAAAAATGCGATAATTTTATCATTATCTTGTTTAATTGAGTGCTCATATTGAGAGTCGACAAAATTACCTAATTCATTATAGGCATCATTAATAATAAGTTCTTGAGTCAAGGAATCGCTAGTAAAATGATCCATAAATGCATATTTTCTCCATCTATCAAATGGTAATTGAACATTTTCGTCATGATAAGCTTCTCTTCTACGTTGAAGGACGTTCAAAATATTTTGTTGGGTCTCTTTTTCATCAATTTCAAAAATGCTACCCCCGTGAAAACAATCAATATAGACGTTAAGCATATTTGTTTCCATTAAAATTTCATTTCGACCGCAAAAATTGATATCATATTCCCTGATACTTGGTGTAATTGGATTTTTATAACTAAACATTATATTTTCTACAATTTTTTCAGCTTTGATCAAGTGGTGATAAACAGCTTGCCGCATAAAGCCAAAATATATTCCGCCAAATTGTCCATGCCAATAGCAGTCGTTACATTGTGCTCTATATATATGATCCCACGCATTTTTTATAGCTTCAATTTTTTCTCCTTTATAGTCTAGTCCGTATAAACTTTCAACAAGCTTTAATTTATCCCGGATATATAACATTTTCTTATGCATTGCGTTTGATTCATAATATTTTATTAGAAATCCTCTCCAGAAACCACCTTTAACAAACTCTAAAATGTCTTTAGAATATGGGATTTCATTATTTTTTGCCTTTTGTATTAAATTTTCCAACCTTTTTCTAGCATGAGTAGGTAATACCCAATATGACATTTTATCATAAGAAGCAGTAGGCATATAAATTAATCCACGAGGTTTATATTTCTGTAAATATTCATTAATTGTAATTATATTAAGCCAATCTGAATCTTCTAGTAATTCAAAAAATTTGGGCAGCCAAGGTGTTCCATCATAGCCAGTTCCAAAACAAATATCATAAGTTGTCCTATCACCAGCTGGCCAAACGCCCATTTTTTCCGCGTCATCAATCAAAGTAATTAATCGGTCGCCTTTATCAGTTTGGTATTTAGAAAGGTATTCTATTGTAACCTCAGCTTTTTTCCATGGGGTAAGATACCTCAATGGTTCATTAATTGGAACGACTGTAATTTTAGATCCTTGTTCTTCAGTTATATATGGATAAAAAGTATCTATTTCAGATAGCCCATTTGCCTTAATATGAAAATCGTCGATTAAAATATATTTTAATTTAGCTAATTCAAGAATTCTTGGTAAATGTGGCTCCCAAACTCTCTCTGCAAGCCAAAATCCATAAGATTCAAGGTTAAAATTAGTTTTTATAAAATCCTTTAACTTATTTATTTGAGCTAATTTGTCTTCGTCTGGTATTACTGCAAAAATTGGCTCATAAAAACCACCTGAAAGGATTTCTATTTGATTTCTTTTACCTAAATCTTTTATTAAATCAATATATTCAGGATGTTTTCTCATTAACCACTCCAATAATCCGCCACTAAAATGAAGCCCACATTTAATTTTAGGATGGTCGAAAATTGTGTTAAGTAACGGTAAATACGAATTTTCATAAGCAAATTGAATAACGTGATCAAAATTGTCAACTGGCTGATGAAAATGAAAGACTATAGAAAAATTTAATTTCTTATTGATTATTATCACCCAAAATTTATTAAATATAAATTTAATTGAATAACAAATACACCGATTATTTAAATTTCAATATTATTAATGTAAAAAATATAATAAATAAAAAATTTTTTCAATTATATTTCTGGGTAAATTTAAGAAATATGTTTTTTTAATGTTCACCTCAATATTTCTTATTTTATTGAAAAATTTTAATATTAATTTTTTTTTCTTTTTGAGAAAAATTGTTAATTTTATTTTTTATCTGAACAATTTTATTTATTTTGACCTTCTTTATGGACGGACTTGGAGGTGGACGAGCAACTGAATATAATTGAACTAAATCGGGGCAGATTAAATCATATGCTTTAGACAAATTCTTCAAATTTTCATCATTTAAATTATTTATAGTACCATCGATCAACATTGTCTGAATTATTAATTTGTTGGTAGGATATTTATCCTTATAATTTTTTAGTCCAGCTATAATTTTTGAGATGTGAGGTACTGAGAAATGTGGATTATTTATAAGTATAAAATCTCTTTGAGTTGCTACGTCCAATTTCGCAATTATTTTATCCGTTTTTGCCAATTTATTACATATTTGGTCGTCTAATATTGTTGAAGAATTTGTAAATATCGAGATTGGAGTTTTAATTCCTAAACAATCTCGAACATGTTTAATCAAATCAATTATTTCTGCTAAATCTGAAATTAAGGTCGGTTCACCATTATATCCAATGGTAATTGAGTCTAAATTTTGCTCAATTTTTAATATCCGTGTTAATTTTTCTTTAATTGTTTTGTGAAATTTGGCTATTGAAATTCTTTTATTTACTGAAGAATACCCTTTTGGATTTGTCCGACCAATTTCACAATAGATACAATCGAATGTACATACTTTATATTTATTTTGAGCAAGTAAATCAATTCCAAGAGATAGACCTAACCTTCTTGATAAAAATGGACCATAAATAAAATGTTGCATATCAATAAAAATATGTAGGATAAGTATTATAAAAATAGTTATGTCAATTAAAAAGTACGACCGCCAAATATATTTATCAAGTATTTTTGAATTACAATAATATTTATGAACTGAAAGATTGTGATTTTTGATAAATAACAAATGTTTTTGCAGTATTTCAATCATAATTAATTTAAAAAATAGATATAAAGGTTAAAAATTTAATAAAAGGATGAATTAAATATATCATATAAAGGATATAAAAGCAAAATTCATGAAATTGCGCATTTAATATTAAAAAATTTTATTTTGAATTCATAATTAAGTGAAGATCTATGACGCAAAAAAAAATTAAAGTATTGATAGTTGGAACAGGTAGAATTTCAGATTTAAATGCCTTGGGATATTTACAAAATGACGATGCTGAAGTTTATGCGGTATGTGACTTAAAATATAAAAGAGCAAAAAGGCGGGCAGATAAATGGGGCGCTAAGGTAATATATACCGATTATACCGATGCATTAAAAGACGAAAACATTGATTTAGTTGAGATTTTGACACCACATGCATTACATGAAAAAATGGTAATAGAAGCATGTGAAGCTGGAAAACATGTCAGCGTCCAAAAGCCGCCTACGTTGACACTTAATCAAATGGACAATATGATAAAGGCGGCTAGAAAAAACGGAGTAAAGTTTAAAGTTTTTGAGAACTTTAGGTTTCATCCACCATATATGTTTGCAATGGACTTGATTAAAAAAGGAGTAATTGGTGATGCTATGACAGTAAATTATCGGATGTGGATGGCTCAAAATCCACTATCAATGTGGAAAGTCCCTCTTTTAACTTGGCAATGGAGAATTCAAGAAAAACATAATTATAAATTACCTACTTTATTTGATGATGGATATCATAAACATAGTATAATTCATATGTTTTTTTCACCGCACAAAATAAGGAGTGTTCAAGCTTGGAAGGGAGGTTTTAGAATTTATAATTTAATAAAAATAGATACTCCAGCAGTTGTAATTTATAAGGTATCAAAAACAAAATATGGCACATGGAATAGTTCGATGGGTACGAAACTACCCATAAAATCAGATTATTATGGATGTGATGAATATGTAGAAGTCCAAGGTGAAAAAGGAATAATTTTTATAAATGGATGTACTGGAAATATGTTTGTAGGGGCTACTTGTGGTGGGCCAGGTGAGCCGGGGGTTTATTGGATTGATGAAAATGGTGATTGGCATTGCGAAAATAAAATGGAAACCAATTGGAAATATAGCTTTATTAATTCGACAAACCATTTTATTAAATGCATTAAAGAAGACTGTACTCCCATATTAAACGGAAAAGACGCACGAGAAATATTACAAATAGCATTAGCAATGGTCAAATCTCTTAGATCAAATAATATTGACATACCTGTTAATACAATTAAAAATGGTATTGAATAAATTTAAAAACAAAAAATTATGGCACATTTTTTTGAATATTACCTATTTTTAACTATTTTCAATAAATAACTTTATCAATTAAAGAAATACAAAAATTCTGAGTAGAATCGTTTAAGTTGTCTAATTTAGCGTTTTAATCGATATTTATTTTCAAATACATCCTTAAAATCATTTTTCAAACCAATTTTCAATTATAATTTTATTTTTAATTGATAGTTAAGTAGTAAATCAATTGATCTAAAATGATTATTGAGTAAGTAAAACAAACCTTTAAATTTAGAATTGTCCAATATTTTTTAAAGATGTCCTCAATTGATAATAATCTTAATTATAAGCAGAGTATTAATTATATTATAAAAGAACATTTAGAAGATTTATATAAAGATGAACCTGAAATAGTAGCGGCAGCAGTATTTGATAGATTCACATTAGATTGTCTATATCAATCAAGTAATTGGAACATAATCTCAGAAATTAGAAATTTTATAATTGATTGGCAAAAAAATTCTCAAGAAATCTTTTTACAAGGAATTAAATATACGGTTTTGCAGTCAACTGATGATAAATTAATTGCTACAAACATATATAATGAAGGATCAATTGTTGCAATCCTTGACGACCTCATATTAATTATTTATATTGCCCCAGAGGGAAGCCCGGGTATTCTTTATATCCCTATTGCTGAATGTTTTAAAAAAATTCTTGACGAAATTATGATTTATAAAAATAGCTTATGAACTAATCAATCTTATTCTGAAAGTTCAAAAATATCTTCTTTTTTAAATTTAATATTACATCTTGGGCATCCATCTCTTCTTCCCCATGCCACTTTCCAGTGCATTATTAACCCACATTTTGGACATGTGTAATATTCTTTTTTAGGTTTTAGCTCCTTGAGTTTATGTATTTTTAAATCCTTTTCAAAATCCTTTTTTCTCTCAATTGCATTTAAACGTCTTTTTTCAGAATCAATTTTTTTCTGCCTTTTTTTCTCTTCTTCAGGAAATAATTTACTTTGTTTGATATAATCCACCTTAAATATTATCTGAGAATTTAAAATTATAATTATAAATTTCTATTATATAAACCATTTGAAATATCTTATCTTTGATTTTGTCCAGTTTGACAATAAAATTGACCAATCTTTTCTATCTTTAGAAGGTAAGAATTAAATAATATATTGATTCTTCAAATATATTTTCGAAAATTGAAATCCTCTTTAATATGTTTGATTTGATAGATTCTAATATATGAAATTTGATTGAATTATAAAAATTAATATGTAAAAAATTGATTTAATATTTTTTTATTTTTGTCCAATTAAAAGATTAACTTGAAGATATAAAATCATTTAAATAATTTATAAATGTTTTTAGGTTTTAAATTGAATTTCAATAATTTTATTTGATATCAATTAATATATTCTTTTTATCTTAACGAATCATTTCTTTTTTTTTTCTAAAGTAAAAAGGAAAATTCTAAAATATTTGATTAATCATAAAAAACACTAATGATTTATAAAAAAAATTTAGATAATAACGAAATTTTGGAATTATTAAAGAAATTTAAAGAAAAAATCCTTAAAAGAATAGATATTGAAGAATTAAAAAAGAATAATAATTTATGGAAACTAAATATTAGTAATTACATTTCAAACGAGGATAATACCAACTTTTTTTTAGATAATTTAATAATTTTTTATATTAATGATTATCTAATAAATAAATTATTTATTGAAATAACTAATCCCCCATTAAAAAATTTAAAAAATATGTATAACTCTTCTATTTTGCCCAATTTTAGTATTTTATTATCTTTAAAGGATCGTTTAAATTGGTCTGAGATATTTGAGAGAGAAATATTTGAGAAAAAAAACAATAAATTCACTAAAGAATATTTAAAAGTGATCGACTTTTACTATGAAAATTTTGTACTTCAAGATAAAAGAAAAATTTATGGACTATTTTCAACTCCAGAATTTATATGTAATTATATTTTAAGTCAAATTCCAATATTAAAGTTAAATAATGAATTAAAAATTTTAGATAATTCTTGTGGTATAGGTAAATTTCTTTTAAATACTATAAATTATTTATTAAAAATAAAAAATAATGAAAAAACAGTTAAAGACCATAAAAATATTTATTTAACAGGAATTGATATTAATCCTGTAGCTCTCCAGATATTTTTGTTGAATTTTATTTATAATATAAAAAATAATGATGAGTTTAGTCTAAATTTGTTTAACAAGGATGCTCTAATTTTTCAGAATCTGGAAAAATATGATGTTGTTATTGGTAATCCACCTTATTATATTATAGCTAAGAATTTAAGAAATTCGAAACAGCATCGATTAAAACGATCGCATAGGACATATATTTCAAAAAATGTCCTTAAAGAATATAGCAATTATTTTTCCTTTAATGAAAAGCAAGTTAATATTTTTAATTTGTTTATAGAACATGGAATTTTAAATTTAAAAGAAGGGGGTTATTTGGGTTTTATTGTTCCAGATATTATATTAACAGGGATGACATCAAAATTAATTAGAAAATTTATTTTGGACAATTGTTGTATTGACCAAATTGTAAAAATAAATGGAAGTATCTTTAAAGATGGAGGGGTCTCAAATGTAATTTTAATATTGAAAAAGACACAAAATGAAGTTGAAAGAATAACAAATAATATAAAAATCATATTTGTTTCTTCTAAGGAGTTAAAAAAAGGTGTTTTTCGAGTTTCACATAGAATTAGACAAAATAATTTTATGGAATTTCCAAACTACAATTTTGCAATTAATATTAGACCAAATGATTGGGATGAAATTAAGGTCATTCTTAATAAATTGAAAAAAAATGAATTAATTAAATTAAAAAAAATATCTAAAATTTCAAGAGGAATTGAAATTGGTAAGTCAAATTCCAAGATTATTTCAAAAGAAGATATAAAAAGGAACCCTAATTTGAATAAAAATCCAAATTTAGTAAAAGTTGTTTCAATAGATAATATTTTGAGTTATAAAATAGATTATAAAAATAAAAGATTTCCAGAAAAATATATTGTTTTCGAGCCAGATAATTTAAGAATTTACAAAAATAAAAGTAATTATAGAACACCTAAGATCCTTATAAAAAGAATTTCTAAAAAAATAATTGCTGCACTGGACTTTAAGGAGAATTATTATTGCCTTGATTCGGTACAGATATTACAATTAACATCAAATACTAATTATAATATTTATTTTTTATTAGCCGTATTAAATTCAGAAATTTTTAATAAATATTATCAATTAATTTATGGAAATTATAAAAAATTATTTACACGAGTTAATAAAAGTTATTTAATAGATTTACCAATTCCTAAAGTTAATATTGAAGAGCAAAATGAAATTGCATCTATAGTAAAAGAATTATTAAAGTTTGAAAATATAAAATCAAATGAATTTAAAGAATTGAAAAAGGAAATAGATAAGAGAATTCAATATCATTATTTGGACATGTATGGTTAAAAAATTTGATGGACGGAAAATATATGTATGACGATAGATATGATGCAGGAAAAAAGCTTGTCGATTTATTAAAAAATTATAAAGAAAAAGATATTAGAGTAATTGCAATACCTAATGGTGGCGTTCCGGTGGCTGCAGAAATTGTTGAAGAACTTGGAGGAAAGATGACTTTATTGGTTGTAAGAAAATTACAGATACCATATAATCCTGAAGCAGGGTTTGGCGCGGTAACAATGGATGGGATGGTAATTTTCAATGATAAATTGTTAAATTATTTACATCTAACACGATTTCAGATAGAACAAATAATTGTAAAAACAAAAGCAGATATATATGACCGCATTAAATACTATGGGATTGATTATACAGACTTCAGAAAAAAAGTTAAAGATAAAATTGTGGTAATGGTAGATGATGGACTTGCAAGTGGTTATACAATGCTTGCTGGAGTTAAATCAGTTATAAATTATAATCCTTCAGAAGTAGTTATTGCAGTCCCAACTGCACCAAAATCAAGTGTTGAATTGTTATCAGATTATGCAAAAGTAATTTGCCCAAATATTAGGGATGTTTCATATTTTGCCGTTGCTGATGCATATAAACATTGGCGAGATTTAAATAATGATGAAGTTTTGAAAATTATTAAAAAATTGAGAGCAGAAAATTTTTACTTTTAAAATTATTTTCTCAAAAATCAGCCGATTAAATTTTTATAATTAATTTATTACATTACAATAAAAAATAAACAATATTATAGGTATATTCAGATGGCTTTAGGAATTACTGAATGGACAATCTTGCTTATAACAATAGCATTTGGAATATTAGTGATATTATTTACAATTCAAATGATAAGATATCACAAAACAGCGTGGTCATTTTTGATAAGTTTGACATTTGGATTTTTAGCTGGATTGGTAGCGATTATTAATGAATTATTTTTCTCAAGTTATACAAATATTAGTAATTTTTTCCAATCATTACATTTAAATTTGTATGGGCTTCATTTCTTTTTCTTTTATATCTTTTTTGAGCAATTAATATCAAAAAAACTTAATTCTATAAGACTTTCGATTATGACGGGCTTTTTAATAATACAAACAATTGGATTATGGCAAGTATTTTATTGCCGGGTTAATTCACTCAATGCAGATATTGCTTGGGTTCTTGCGGATATTGGATATTGGACGCCAGCTTTATTTGTATATTTAGGAATGGGTTCAGTTATTTATATAAAGACATATATTTATACAAAAGAAAAAATGCCAATAATATTATTTGTAGCATTAGTTTTTGTTAGTTTTGGGTTTATAATTTCTTTATTAAACGATATGTACTTTATTTTAAATGTATTTACAATATCGATCCCAAAACCTGATTTAATAAATGATTTATCAAATTATGCAAATATATTCCCATTCATTGGAATAATTATGTTTGTAATTACTTACTTAAGTAATATAAATTATCTTTATAGATTACCGAATGATAATTATTTGCTAATGGTACTTGAAAAATCAGGTACTCCTTTATATTCAGTTCGGTTTAAGACTCGTAAAAAAATTAACGTAGAAGAGGTTTTATTGTCAGGGATGATATCAGCCATAAATAATGTGTTTAAAGAAATTTTTAAAGAAGAAACAGCAATAAGTGAAATTTCAAGCAAGAGGCTTAGTATCCTAATGGAAACAGGAGAAAAAACTGTAGCACTATTAATAACTGATAAAGTTACTTATTTTTTAGATAAAGCATTAATTTTATTTTTAAAGAATTTTGAGTTAAAATTTCAGAAAGAAATTAAAAATGATGTTAGAGATTTAATGGTATTTGAGAAAGCTACTGAATTATTAGCCCCAATTTTTCCATTTTTTATAATAGAAAAAGTTTCTGAGTAGATTAAAATTTTTTATTTTCGATGAACTCTATGTACGACTAATTAGATAAATGAAACAATTAATAAAAAAAATTAAAATATCGACAAAAAAACAAAAACGATTAAAGTTAGTTTACTATTAAATAATTTTATCTAAACTTTTTAGGTAATAATTTTGGATGCTAATCAGAAGTTAACGGTATTAGGTGCTGCAGCTAAATATGATATTTGTCAATCAAGTTATTCTTATCGAAAAACTAAGCAAAAGAATAGAATAGGGAATGTACTTCCTTCTGGATTATGTCATTCAGTATTACCAGATGGAAGGCGCGTTTGCTTATTAAAAGTTTTGTATACAAACAAATGTATACATGATTGTAAGTATTGTTTAAATTCTACAAATATGAGCCACGCGTATCAGAAGGCTAAAATATCATTTGAGCCAGAGGAACTATCAAAATTATTTTTGAATTATTATATAAGAAATTATGTGGAAGGATTGTTTTTATCATCTGCTGTCTGTGGAGATGTCGAAAAATCAATGATGAGAATGCTGGAAACAGTGCATATTTTAAGAGAAAAATACAATTTTAGGGGATATATTCATTTGAAAATATTACCTGGAACATCTTATTCGTTAATTAAAGAAGCAGCCTTGATAGCCGATAGGATAAGCATAAATTTAGAGGCACCAAATAGATCAAGATTTAGCGATCTAAGTTCAACAAAAGAATATAAGACAGATATACTTACAAGATTATCATGGATTAAAGGGTTAAAAAATAAAAGAACTTATGAAAATAGAGATAGAAAATATATACCTTCTGGATTTACAACTCAATATGTAGTAGGTGCAGCAAATGAATCTGATTTTGAAATTTTGAAAATGAATAATTGGTGTTATCAAAAATTAAATTTAAACAGAGGATATTATTCGGCATTTATGCCCATAAAAGGAACACCTTTGGAGAATTATAATGCAACACCATCAATTAGAGAACATAGATTGTATCAATGTGATTGGTTGTTAAGAATCTATAAATTTAAATTTAACGAATTGTATTTTGATGAAAAACACAATATACCACTTGATAAAGACCCGAAAATTTATTCGGCACAGAAATTTCATTCAGATTTATTTCCACTTGAAGTTAATGAGGCTAATTTAGAAGATCTATTGAAGGTACCAGGGATTGGACCATTATCCGCTAAAAGAATTTATAGATTTATAAAAGATGGAAAAAACAAAATTACTTCATTTGTTCAATTAAAAAATATGGGAGTTATAATCAAGCGTGCCAAGCCATTTATCCTAGTAAATGGTAAGCGTCAATCATCTCTTGATGAGTATTTTTCTCAAAAATATGTTACAAATATTAAATATTAGGAACATTAAATGTCGGGTCAAAAAAATTGAGTTACAATTTAAAACTATTTAGAAATGATATTAATAATCTAATTTTTTGGGCAAAACGCCATAAAAATGCGAAAAATTCAAATTTAATTGAAAAAATTATGACTAATTACGTTAAAAATCCGGATTTATTTATAAATAAAGTTTCCTTAGAAGCTAAAAACCTTTATAAAATGGCTGGAGAGGTCGCAACTGAATTTCATAGAGTTAAAGGGTGGGCACATTTTGAATTATTCCCTGAAATGATACTTATGTCCACAATAAATTCGGAACATGATATCTATGACTTACTTTTAGGTTTTTTCTGCAATAGATTTCCGGAATTTTTTATCTGCCTAAAAAATAAATTTCAAATTTATTTAGGGACCAAAAAAACAGATATTAAAATAAATTATAGACGGTTTAAAAAGAAATTTTACATCTTAAATGAGAAAGAATTTGATACTTTTTTAAAATTTATTAAAAAAAATACATCTAAAAGAATTAATCTTGGAAAATTCAGTAAAAATGACTGGAAATATTACTATAATTCACAATATATCCAAGAAAAAAGGAATGTAAAATTTGCAAAAAATCTTATGCCATTAAAAATGCAGAAAATTTTAAATCTAGACCATGAATTCAACATTTTTAAAAAAGAAGAGAGAAAAACTATTAAAAAAATTACAGATTATTTTGAATAGATTTTATTAATGATAAGATGATTTATTTATTTAAAAATTAATAATCAAATTGATAAATAACATGTATTCTCAAATAAGGTCGATCTTGAAAAGTAATGGAATTAAATTATCAAAATTAAAATCCCAGCATTTCTTAATAAATAAGGATATATTATTAAAAGAAGTAGAGGCAGGAAATTTAGTAAGTAATGACAGAGTAATTGAAATTGGAGCAGGTATTGGAAATTTAACGAGAATTTTAGCTGAGAAAGTAAAACATGTAACTGCGATTGAAATAGATAAAGAACTTGTAAAAATATTAAGAAAAGAATTAATTGAATATAATAATGTAGAAATAGTAAATGAAAATGTTCTAAAACTAGAAGATTCAATTTTTAAAAATAAAAAAATAATATCAAATCCGCCATATAATATTTCCTCACCTTTATTACTTAAAATTATACGAAGCCAATACAAGGACTGTGTAATAACTTTTCAGTTAGAATTTGGGCAGAGATTATTTGCCAAGCCGAATTCTGCAAATTATAGTAGGTTAACAGTCAGAGTTAATTATAATACTAATATAAAATATATTATGAATATATCAAGGAAAAATTTTTATCCAATTCCCCAGGTAGACTCTATTCTGTTAAAAATTATGCCTAAAACGCCAGTGATCCATGTTGAAAATGAAGATCGATATTTTTATTTAGTAAATAAATTATTCAACCATAAAAATCAATTAGTACAAAAGGTCATGAAGAATAGACTAAAAAGAATGAAACTTGATCGGAAATTTATAGATAATTTTATTGAAAAATTGCCATATAGGGAATTAAGAGTACGAAATCTTGATAATTCAAAAATTAAGGAGATATTTGATTATTTAAATGAATATAATACTGAGTTGAAAGAATATTGGAATATTTAGGACTTAAATTCGAAATTTTAGATCAAGTTTATGAGCCATGTGATGACAGTTTTTTATTTGCGGAAAATTTGGAGATAAACAAGGGGGATTTTGTTTTAGAGGTAGGGACAGGGTGTGGATTATTATCGATTATAGCTGCGGCGAGAGGGGCACATGTAATTAGTATAGATATTTCGCCTATAGCAATTAAATGTGCATTAAAAAATTCCAGATTAAATAAGGTCGAAAATCGAATTAATTTTTTGGTCGGGAATTTGCTAAACCCACTTATTCCATATTGTTTTGATGTTATTATTTTCAACCCACCATATCTACCAGGGACATGTGATAAAAGCGACTTACTTGCAAAATCTTGGAGTGGAGGAGAAAAAGGAAATGAAATCATTTTAGAATTTCTTGAAATGGTCGATAATTATGTCCATTTAAAAAGTCGAATTTTAATAATAATTTCATCATTATCCCGTCCAAAAGAAATTTTTGAGACCATTAAAAATAAATCAATGGAATTTAAGATTCTTAAAGAAGAAAAATATTTTTTTGAAAAAATAATGCTGATCGAAATTAAAAAAAATCAAGAAGTATTAATCTAAATTCCTGTTTCCTCTGAATATCCAAAGTCCACAATTTCATCGGGAGTTTTATTACTACCTGATTTAAAATAATAAATTACTAAAATTACAAGTGCACTAACAGAACCAACGATTAATACAATGAATAAAATGGTATATGTATCTAACCAAAATATTTTTTCAAGAGGAGCTGATGATATTAAAATAAATTGTTCTGGACTTGACCATAGATATCTGTTTACAACATTAACTTTAATATAATAGGTACCAGGTGTTAAATTCACCTTTAAATTTTCAAAATTATCGTATAAACTAGCTGATGATGCTATTGTTTGAAAGTTAGCATTTTCTATAAACAAATTCAAATTAGTAATCGCATTATTTTGCCAACCTGTGTATAAATGGTGTGTAAGGTCATATGTAGCGTCCTTATACCATAATAAACTAATATTGAATTTAGAATTCTTCGTTATTACAAATTTATATTTATAAACTGAGGAGCCAAATGAGTTAAATGAATCAATCAGAGCATGCCCATATTTGCTAAATTTATTTGCAGCAACAATGTCCAAATAACCATAACCATAACTATAATCAGGGCCAGGAGTCCCTTTATCTTCAGCGGTGTGTAATAATATTGCTTTAATTAACATAGGATAATTATTTTCAGAAATTCCTGGAATTGAATTTTTTTTATAATATTGCCAGAGGAGAGCAGCTGCGCCAGCCACATGTGGAGTAGCCATACTTGTACCGCTTTTTGATACGAAACCAATACCATTATTACAAGAAATTATATTTTGTCCGGGTGCGACAATATCTGGTTTAATTCTGGGAATATCCCATGTAGGTCCACGACTGCTGGAGGAAGCAATGGTATCAGAACTTCTATCTATATTATTTCCATCATCAATATTACCTACAGATATACAATTATAAGCATCGGCGGGAACATCCAGACTTTTGGAGGAAGGGCCATTATTTCCAGCTGCATTAACCCAAATTACCTTATAATATTTAACAACATAATCTACAAAACATGCAAAACCATTTGTCCCATTAGCTTCAACAGTAGCACCAGCACTCATTGTAAGAATATCAATACTAAAATTATTTTCAATTAAAGCCCATTCAACTCCTTGAATAACTTGAAAAGAATTGCCTACACCTGCAGTATTTAAAGATTTTATGTTTATAAGATTTACACCAGGAGCGACACCTCTATAAAGGGAATTACTGCTTGCGATTATTCCTGCGACATGAGTGCCATGCCCATCCAAATCGTTAGGGTTCGACCCACCAGTAAAATCTTTTTCTTGGATAACTTTTCCAGCTAATGCCGGATGACTTTTATAAATTCCAGTATCAATTACACCAACTATGATCCCAGAACCGTTATATAAATTATAATTCCATCGAAATGCCGGATCCGAGCCAGTATAATTTGTGATTGAAGGAATACTATAATTTAAACGGGTTTTTATTTGAAAATTTTTTTCAATTTTAATAACATGAGGTAATTTACTGACAAGGACGATATTTTTTGCCTTAATTTTTACAGATATTGCATTTAATATTACTGAGCTCCCTAATATTTCGCCACCTAATTTTATAATTTCATCGGATACATGGTCAATTAATGGAGTATTTTCATGGAGTTGGAGATTATAAAGAGAAGATCGGTATTTTTCTAATGAAGAGGTATTATCATTTACATTAAAAATATTTATTTCTTTGTTTAACTTATCATTGTTTAGATATACAATTATCTTTACTTGAGATTCTGGTGATTTTTCTATTATTGATAACAAATCGTCTGAAATTTTGTTAGAAACACTATTTATGTTAAAATCTTGAGATTTTACTAGGATTAAATTGTTGTTATTAATCCAATTATTGGGTTTTGAAGAAAATAATATACTAAAATTAATTGGATGTGTAGTGAATTCAAAAGAGGACAAGAATAAAATTGATATATAAAATAAAGTTAATAATTTGTGCTTTTGATACATAAGATTATGAATAAATCTTTAATTAAAATATCTTTTGAATATAAATTACAAATATTAATAAATTGAAAATAGGGAAAAAATTGCCGATCAATTTATCTCCAGAGGCATTGGAAGCAAAAGAAAAATATGAATCTGCCACGACATTGGATGAGAAAATCAATACACTTCAGAAATACATTAGTGCAGTTCCTAAACACAAGGGAACTGAAAAATTACTTCATAATTTGAAAAAAAAATTAGTAAAATTAAAAGCCGAGAGAGATAGAAAAAAAGAGATAGGTAAAAGTAGTGGTGGTGGATCAGAATATAATATTAAGAAAGAAGGAGCAGGACAAGTTGTTATGGTAGGATTTACAAATTCTGGTAAAAGTCAATTATTTAATGCGTTATCATCATCAGAAATAGCGAAGGTAGATACCTATGGATTTACTACAAGCAGACCCGAGATAGCAATGATAAAATTTGAGGACATTAAGATTCAATTAATTGAGTTGCCTGCTTTCTATGAGGGGAGTAGTGAAAACCGCGAACAATTTAATACTGTTAGAAACTGTGATTTAATACTATTCATTATAGACTTATCGAGAGATCCAGATTATCAGATGCGGACTCTAATTAAAGAAATGAATGAAGTGAACATAAAATTTATCTATAATAAAAAGGACATAAAAATCGAAAAAACTGGAATGGGAGGAATAGTTATAATTAATAAGGGAACGCGGATTGACAATGAAAGGAAGGACATAGTAAAATTATTGCAATCTTATGGAA
>Ga0164318_10000440_pt1 | contig 31507 bp, 29 predicted proteins | sample GuaBasSedimGuay9_FD_113734 | JGI IMG/M metagenome (GOLD analysis project Ga0164318, IMG submission 113734) | Subseafloor sediment microbial communities from Guaymas Basin, Gulf of California, Mexico - Guay9, Core 4571-4, 0-3 cm | ecosystem: Environmental > Aquatic > Marine > Hydrothermal vents...
TCAAATCCCAGTGCTCCCACCTATTGTTTTTCATCATTAATCATTGGAAATAGGTGACCGGATCGACGGGCGGGATTTGAACTCCGGCCCTGAGGGTTTCCGCCTTTGTTATCAACGATAAGGAAGCTTGCAGGAGCGTACAATCAGAAGGATTCCTGCTCTACTTTAATCCCGGGCCTCACTATTATCTTATCGTCAACGATATTTCGGAGCCCGGCATCACCACCTATTTATTATAGGCTTCATCCCATTCATTTCCATCAATTCAAAGTGAATGGAGCTTCCGACGAGCACGGGGGAAATGCAATGGAAGGGAAGCTTGCAAGAAAGGGAGATCGTGCTTCCGATCTTCCCGCAATCATCTGGGAAAGGGAATGGATCCTGCCCGTCATATTCGGTGCGGCCGGGGCCTTCATCATTATGCTGAGCATCATCAAGTACGGCCCGGGGGCCACTCACGCCTCCGTGAATTATCTCAGTGCCTCGAGCTCCCTTGTTAAAAACCTGTCCATGGTCCAGTTCGACGGAAGATATTTTCATGAATATGCCCCGCTCTATCCCATACTGTCCGCTATCCCCATCCTCCTCGGAATGGACCCGCTTGCCGCGGGAGGTGCAATCAATGTCGCGGCCTTCGGCCTCATCGCGGGCATCTTCCTGCATCTGCAGAGAAAGATGGGGATGAGGGCCGCCATAGTTATTCTTGGAAGCTTCCTAGTGCTCTTCTCCAAACCACTTTTCCAGGTATCCACAATGGCCTGGGACACGACATTGTTGATCCTCTTCACTCTCCTCTTCCTTTACTGGATGGGGAAATTCCTCACGGATGGTGAAAGAAGGGGGCTGATCATCGCATCCGCCTCTGCATCACTTGCGGTCCTTTCGAACTATGATGGAGCCGTCCTTATCATTGCGGGCTTCATTGTTATCATGCTCCGCAAAGGAGCTAACCTGAAGGCACGGCTGGGGAACTTGGCAGTATTCGTAGCCATATCGGCAGCTCCCATCGGAGCCTATCTCATCAGGAATATCCTGAGAGCCGGCTATTTGATAGGTCAGAAGGGACCGAGTGCTTATTCCCTCCTCGACAATGTCCTTCATTTCCTCTCTTCCACCGGGAACTGGTTTTTCCCCGGTTTCATACCCTCCATCCTCATCTCCGCTGTCATACTCTCGTTCTTTATCCTGGTGGTTATTTTGTGGAGGAAAATGGTGAATGATCCCTCCCTTCCGGACAGGACGAGGAATACTGTTACCACCGCTTTCTCCGTTCTTGTGATTTTCGTGATATTCCTTTTGGTAACAAGAAGCATGATAGGCATGGGGAGCCTGGATACGAAGATATGCGCACCTCTCTTCATTCCCTCGCTTCTGATATTCCTCCCGGGTCTGGATCGTATGATCTCCGGTGGAAACTCATGGATGCGGGACCCGCGGAAAGGTGTGTTGGACCAAAGAATGCAACTCTCCAGGAACGGAAAGAGACGTTTCCGGATGATCGCCTTCGCGCTGATGGTAATTGTTATCCTGTCCGCAGCATCGGTCGGTCTATCTTCACGGATACTCATAGAGAGGGGGGCAGGAGGATACAATACGGACCGGTGGAGGTCCTCCGATCTGATGGAGAGGATCGGGGATATGGAGATCAACGAGAGCGCATATTCCAATGCTCCGGACGCAATCTATCTCCTGCTGGATGTGAAAGGTATTGCACTCTCCCCAAGGGAGCACCTCTATTCATCGACGGAGGGAACGGACGATATGGAGCTACTGAAGGAAGACGTTGCCAATGGAGGCCCCGCTGTTCTGATATGGTTCAACAATGTTACAAAGGGATACCTTATAGGCCTGCCCGAGATCGAGGATTCATTCGAGACAGAGATCGTCCTGAAGGCTTCCGATGGGGAGATCTTGCGATTGCTTTCAGTGAAAACGGAGGAGGAGGAATGACGAATGGACCGGGAGAGCTGCTGAGGTCTTTCAAGGCCGCACTCGAAAAGCGAACGGGATGGACAGCGGTCCTGTTCGCATCCATGGCCGGTCTGTTCATATGGCTCTCGACATACAGATACGGAATAGGTGTATCACCCGATTCTACCATATACATTGATTGTGCCCGCTCCATTGCGCGCTTTGATGGTATGGAGACATTCATGGGCATATACCACAGATACGCACCACTCTATCCGATCCTTCTTTCACCTTTCGAACTGCTTGGTGTTGGTGCTCCCACGGGAGCTCTCATTCTCAATCTTGCATTCTTCATTTTGACAGCGTATCTTGCATCACTGATGATCAGGGAGCTCGTACCGAGGGAGCTCTTTATTCCCGCAGTGCTCGTCATTGTCCTTTCCAAACCTCTGATCGATGTTTCCGTCATGGCATGGACGGAACCTCTTTTCATCTTCCTTGTCCTCCTATCCCTCACATTCCTTTCCCGATTCATGAGGAGCGGGGAATGGAAGCCTCTCATACTTTCCGCATCAGCTGCGGCACTTGCATCGCTTTCGAGATACATCGGCATCACGCTTATCCTTTCCGGGTTCCTCATCATACTCATCCACTCAAGGGAGAAGGGTTTGAAGCAGAGAATGTCAATGGGAGCGGCGTTCGCATCGATATCCTCCATACCCACCGTTATTTTTCTCGCCAGGAATTACATGAGGACCTCCACTCTCATCGGTTATAGGCCTCCCTCGTCCATCTCCTTCGGGGAGAACCTGTATGGTGCCCTGTTCTCCATGACCAACTGGTTCGTTCCTTCGGTACTGCCCTCTCCGGTCTTCCTCCTTGCAATGTTGGTGTTTCTCGTTGTGGTTCCCGTGTCCATCATTGTTTTATGGAGGAATACGGGAATGGATGATAGGAAGCGGTCGGTCTCCGTCCCCCTGATATATTTCTCTTCCATTTACGTGTTCTACCTCCTTGGCTCATCTGCACTGGTGGGTTTCGACCGTATAAACGAAAGATTCATGTCACCGGTCTTCGTTCCGTTTGCCATCATCCTTTTCGGCGCCTTGGGATCCTTCACGGGTCCGGCGAAAGACAGGGGTAGGGAAAAGGGGGAGAGACTCACATTCCGGCACCTCTCATCCTCGAAATCATTTCTGGTCCTTTCAGGAATTGTAATCCTGATCATCATACCTTCCTTTGCCGCGATATCCATGGCTTCAGCCTCGAGGATGTCGGAGGGAGCGGGAAGATACTCCACCGATTCGTGGCGGGAATCATCTCTCATGAGATACCTGGAATGCAACGTCCCGAATCGTACGGTATACAGCAACGATCCATGGGCCGTCAACTACATAGCAGGCCTCAGGGACCTGGACCTGAGCCCCAGAAGGACCTATCAGAATTCGAACGAATTCACAGATGACATGGACAGGTTGAAGGTAAGGCTGAATGAGGGGGGAATGTGCTACCTTGCATGGTTTGATATTGTTGACCGGGACTATCTCATGAGTGTGGAAGAGATATCTTCACAGATCTCACTGAGAAGCATTGCTGTGTTCTCGGATGGACAACTATATGAAATGAGCCTCGGGGAAGAGGATTAACGATATCCATCATTATATTCATCTAGAACCAATTTTTCACCTCAACGACATGAGAAGAACGAACAAACCACCATTATCATTATATACCATACAGAAGAATGTTTTTCAAGGGTGATAATCTGTTCGACCAGAAGGATGTTTCCAACATAGGAGAGGAATTCGAAAGGGGCCTTGCAGCTTACAGGGGCACATTCGACAGGGCCCAGATCAAGGCACTCCGGACCGCTTTTGAAATGGCTATGATGAATACGCTTGTGCTGATTGAAGGACGACTCAGATAGACAAATATACGATACCCTCCATAATTACAACCCAGGGTAAGTTCTTCCCGATGGAATGGGAAGGATGTACTTTGAGAATGATGAAGGATTGGGGAAGGTCATTTTTCTATCGGGAATGAACCCCGAAATCATTAATAATGAACGTTCTCTTGAAAAAGTATCCGGGTGTAACAGATGACAAAGGCAGCCGACCATGATCCGGAGATCTTCCAAACCGTGTTCAACAGTGCAAACGATGCAATCATTGCACTCGATCCCTCCGGGTCAGTTCTTCTTCTAAATCCAAAGGCCAGGGAGTATCTGGACACCCACACCGATCCCATCGGGAAGAAAGTATCGGAGCTGGGGGTCTTCGAGGAGACCACCATGGCAAACCTCAGGGAGCTCTTCTCCGAGACACTGGAAAGGGGCAAGGTTGAAACGGAGATGGAGCTGTTCTTCTCCAAGGGTGTTTCTTCCTGGGCCAAGCTATCATCTGCCGTGATGAAGGATCAGAAGGGGAAAGAGACCGGCATCATCATCCATCTCACGGATATCACGGATCTGAAGAGGTCCTCAATGGAGCTCATGGAGAGTGAGGAAAAGTACCGTGCAACCGTGGAACAGTCCATGGAGAACATATACATTTACGATGTGGAGACAAAAAGTATAGTGGAGTCGAACAAAGCGATACAGGACCTGCTGGGGTATTCCGCGGAAGAGATGAAGAGCATGAGGGCCTCGGACTTCATTGCTCACGATGACAGGAACATCATCAGTAAGGTCGAGGAGGTCCTTCGCAAGGGACATGCCTTCGTGGGTGAGAGGCGGTACAGGAAAAAGAACGGCGAACTGGTTGATGTGGAGGTCTCCGCAAGCCGCATTACCCAGGGAAAGAGAACGATGCTCTGTGTCGTTTCAAGGGATATCACAGAAAGGAAAAGGTATCAGGAACAGTTGATAGAGGAGAAGACAAGGGCCGAGTTCTACCTGGACCTTCTTGCCCATGATATGGGAAACCTTCTTCACGGCATCCAGAACGGCATCTCTGCACTGGAGATCGTTCGCAGCGACCCGGCAATGGAAAGAAGGATAATTTCCATGGTCAAGTCCCTGGCGGACAGGTCCATGCGTCTCGCCAACAATGTTATCACCTTCTCCCGTATGAGAGAGGAGAAGCTCGATCTGGAAAGGATTCACCTGAAAGAGCTTGCAGAGGGAGCTTTCAAGAAGGCAAGGGAATTCTTTTACGAGCTGGATATCGATTTCAGGAATGATGTTCCCGAGGACCTCGTTATTGTCTGCGAGAGAATGTTCGAGGAGGCTTTGTACAACCTCTTTCACAATTCCATACGGGTCCAGGAGAACAAGATCCCGGTCCTGGGAATCCGGGCCCGAAGGACTCCAAGGGGTACGAAGATAGAGGTCTGGGACAAGGGAGGAGGCATCTCCGACGATATGAAGAATTCACTTTTCACCAGATACAGCGAGGTGTTCAAGAGGAAACACACCGGCGTCGGAATGACGGTGATCCACATGATCGTGGCAAGACATGGGGGAACCATCATGGTCGAGAATCGTACCTGGGAGGAGGGGATCGAGGGGGCCTCTTTCATGATATGGATCCCTCATCTTGAGCTGGAAAGATAGTGATTTTCGATGCTTGGGGGAATTCTTCGGAACGAATGGATTGTTCAAATATTTCTCAATAACATTTTTTTACCACAGTATTCTTGTTAGGTGTGGTGACCAAATGGCCCGAAGTGGCAGGTTATATGAAAAAGAGACGCGGGATGAGGAAAGCGAGGAAGCGAAAAGGGCTCACCCAATCCTGATCGTTGCGGTCACCTTGGTCGTGCTCATCCTTGTGGGTGCAATAATATATTTTCTCCTCGGAAGCGGGGATCTGAACTCCGTGGTCGTGGGAAATGTCGAGAAGGGGGCGGATGGTATCAGTTTTCCGATATACACATCGGTCGATGGAGCCGGGGAATATGACGGTGAAATAATCATTGAGATTTTCTATCAGGATCTGGAAGAACCGGTGTATCATGGAACGGCTTCAATCAAGGATGATTCGGGATTCCATACGGTGGCATATGATGATTTCGTATGGGGAAATGGCGAATACGAGATACACGCAAGGCACGGTGGGATAGAGGATTTCATCCCCATGAGGATCGATTCCGTGGCGGACAGGATCACACCTTCATGGAGCGGCCAGAACATGGACCTGTCAAGGATGACGCACGATTATCACGTGGAAGTCAGGATAGGATACATGTTCGGAGAGAGGTCATATCCCGATCCCGAGGATCCTCAGCTCTATTCCTTCAAAGGCACACTGTCCGGCCCTGACGGAAATAAGGTAGATATTGACTCTCACGATTACCCCGCGAATCTTCTTGTCCTCTCTCGAACCATCAACCATACGGTGAAAGGCACCTACATGCTTGTTGGCAGTGTGACAAATGTGTTCTGTCACCCCGATTCACCTTTCAGGACGGTGCAGGTTGTCGAGAATTCCACCTTCTCGTTCGATGCTCCTCCATTCGCTGTCCTTGGAGACGATCTCGAGCTGACACTCGAGGGAGGGTATGCAACCGCAGAGCTCGATGCTTCCGGATCCTGGGATGATTCCGGCATCGAGAGCTATGTTTGGTATATTTCCGGTGATGCGGACGATACCATCACAACGAACAATCCCACGCTGGAATATCAATTCACTTCCACGGGCACCTATTACATCTCCCTCGAGGTCAGGGATGATTCCGGAAACATATCGGAGCAGAATGCGGAAATATCCACAATGACAGTCCATGTCAGCTGAGAGGGGACCCCTCCAACCATTCATCCATTCTTTCCAGGGCCTCTCGCAATCGATCTTTCCCTGCATTCCCGTAAGATATTCTCAACGCCGGTGGAGTGTTCACCCCGAAAGGGGAGCCGGGCACCAGAAGAACCCTTGCCTCTTCCAGTATATTCCTGGCAATATCCATCGATCGGATCCTTTCGAAGGCGCCCCCCGTGAATGAAGGGAATGCGTAGAATGCCCCATCGGGCCGGGGAGCTTCCACGAGGTCCTCGTTCCTCTTCAGCCAGTCCATGACCTCCTTCCTGTTTTCCCTCAGAGCCCCCATATGGTTTCGAGCATGATCGGGGTGGTCCCGTATCAGGTACAGTGCCAATCTCTGCCCGACTCTCGAAGGGCAAATGATTGTCGTATCCTGGACCTTCAAAAGCTGGTCGAACATCCATCGCGGAAAGACCATGTAACCCTGTCTCCATCCCGGAATGCCGTAGCTTTTTGAAAGGGAGAAGAGCGATATCACTGGGAGCTCATCCCCCATCGAGGCCGGTGAGACATGCTGACCCTCGTAATGGAAATCCTCGTATGTCTCATCGGAGATCAACCATAATCCGTTCTCCAGGCATAGTTCCAGAAGAGCTTCCATCGAGCCCTTCTTCATTACCGCACCTGTTGGATTGCCGGGTGATACCATCACGATGGCACGCGTCCGGGAGTTGATCGCTTCATCCACCGAATCGATATCAACCTCACCGTCCTTGGCAGGTCTCGAATGAATATGCCCCACCCCGAGTATGTCGAGTGTCATTCCATGATTGAAATAGAAGGGGTCAAGAAGTATTATCTCGTCCCCGGGATCGCTGATAGCGGAGACGGCGTTCAGGAATCCCATGTTCGCTCCTGCCGTTACCATGATGTTGTCGAGTGACCCGGCCCGGATCATGTTCCTTGATCTCACTTTTTTCAGAATTATCTCCCTGAGCTCTTCATCACCCGCGTCCGGTCCGTATCCATGGAGGGAACGGATATCCTTCATTGCATCCTTGACCGCATCTTCCGGGGGTCCGAAAAAGGGCACCCCCTGGGAAAGGTCAATCGTGTCCCGTGGAGCCTTCAGGGATTTCATCACCTGCATGATGGGGGGACCGGTCTCCCTTACCCGGGATGATAATTCCGCCCTCGATCCTTCCATCATTGCCTACCCTTTCCTCCGCTGCGGGATGAGCTCCCCATTAATTTCTCCCCTATGATGAATGTTTCTCCCTTGAAAAGGTGTACCTTTATGGAACCATCGAGCCCCCTTTCCAGCTCATTCCTGATCGTCCAGTAGTCCGATGGGTCAACGGCGTATCTTATGGTAACGGACCCGGCTCCGGCAGATCGCAGCAGCCTCTTTACGCCTTCATACGAGTCTGCGGTCCCGAGAACCCTGAAGCTCTCCTTGACGAAAGGAGAATCCAATGGTGCATCGGACCAGAGCAGGGTCCTTCGCGGGTCGAGCTTCACAACTCGACCCGTCCAACCTTCCCTCAACATCAATTCCCCCACCAGAGAGGATCTCGAAACGGCCGGATCCAGTTCGTTGACCCATATCCCGGCCGTGACTTCCGGAGGCCTATCATTATTGATCCCGGAACCATCCCCCGAGATGGATGCCCCTTCCGGAAGGACCACGGCACTCCTTCTCGAACGTTTCAGGCTGCCCGTGTAAAGGTTCATTCGGTTGATCCTCCCGCCAAGGGATACATATTCCACCTCGCAGTCGAACGGAATCTTTTCAAGGGACATATACGGAGGCATCTCGAAACATGCTCCAGATATCCGTTCTCCATATTCCATGAGCACCTTCCTCGGATCGGGGGATATCTCTTCCATGGTCCTCTCCTTCGAGCCGGGAGGACGGGCCGGATCGCAGAAAACCAGTGAGCCTTTCTCAAGACCGCTTATCACCTTCCTGCTGAAGCAGTTTTCGGGGTATATAGTGACCCCGTCCAATCCCGACTTTTTCAGATTCATGGAGGTTATCAGACAGTTGAGGGGATCCATATCAACCGCGGTCACCATATCGCAGTGCCGGGCAAGGGAAAGTACCTGTCCTCCCTGGCCGCATGTGATATCTGCCACACTTTCCCCGGCCATTCTCCTTGCACAATGCTCCGCGGCGGCCTCGGGAGTGGCCCATCTCAATCCTTCGGATGTGAAGTAAAGCTCTTCACCCTTTTCGAACTTGGCTGCCGCTTTCTTCCTGGTCGAGATCATGTCCATTATCAGGCCCAGGACATCCTCATCCATTCCTTTCGAGAGAATGTAAGATGTTATCCTGCGGACTCCGGCGTTCTCCTTGACCAGATCCGACACCCCTTCCACAATGTCCATCATATCTTCAGGAGAGATCCCCCGCAACGCCTGATATGCCTTTACTGCTGCCGGAGCCGTCATGCCGCACCAAACCCCGTCACATACGAGCGCCCATAATAAACTTTTTAAATGATGTGGGCGTAGTGGGCTTCCTTCCCGCAGGGGAAGGATGACTGACAATGATGTCGGAGGAGTCAGAATGGCAAGTCCAAGAAAGACCGATCCGGGGCTTGTCTCTCTAATATTCGACCTGAAAACCTGGTCAAGAGAGAACGAGGCCCCAATCTGGCGAGACATCGCAAAACGCCTGGAGAAACCATCCAGGGTATGGGCGGAGGTGAATATCTCCAGAATCGCCCTCTACTCGAGCAAGGGCGATATGCTCATAGTACCCGGAAAGCTCCTTGGCGCTGGCGATATTGACCACCCTGTCACCGTAGCGGCCTTCAAGGCATCACGGGGGGCAAGGGAGAAGATCACCGCGGCCGGCGGTTCCGTCCTGACCATTCCCGAAATGGTTCGAAAGAACCCGAAAGGGACCGGTGTGAGGATCATGGGGTGATAACATGGTCGAAGTCATTGACGCATCGGGATTGATAATAGGGAGACTCTCCACTTACGTGGCAAAGAAGCTTCTGAAAGAGAAGGAGACGGAGATCGCCATTGTGAACGCGGAGAGGGCCATTGTTTCCGGGAACAGAAAAATGGTCATCGAACGCTACAAGAAGAAGAGGGAGCTGAACCACCCCAGAAAGGGGCCCTATTTTCCCAGAATGCCCGATAGAATCCTGAAGCGGACGATTCGGGGGATGCTGCCCTACCAGCAGCCAAAAGGAAGAGAGGCACTCAAGAGGGTAAAGGTCTACATCGGCTTCCCGGAAGAATTGAAGGGGGAGAAAACGGAAAGCGTTGACTCCGCAAGGAACAAGGGTCTCGATCAGTTCGTGGAACTGGCCGAGATCTCCAGGATACTGGGGGCTAAGCTCTGAGGAGGTTCAAATCATGGGAAAGCTTGTAAATACCAGTGGAAAAAGAAAGACCGCTATCGCCAGGGCCTCCGTGAGGTCGGGAAAGGGCAGGGTCCGGGTGAATCACAAACCCATTGAACTCGTTGAACCCGAGATAGCCAGATTGAAGATGATGGAACCTCTCATTCTCGCAAGGGAGAAGGCGGAGAAGGTCGATATAAGCATCATAGTCGAAGGAGGCGGATTCATGGGACAGGCGGATTCCGTCAGAACGGCCATTGCCAGGGGTCTGGTGGAGTTCTTCAACGACGAGGAGTTGAAGGAAAGATACCTGAAGTACGACAGGGCCCTTCTCGTCAACGATCCCAGACGCCATCTCCCCAAGAAACCCCTTGGAAGGGGTGCAAGGAAGAAGAGGCAGAAATCCTATCGTTGAAATGCCGCTTCGACGGACTATGGACTCGACTGCGGAAGGGATTGCTCTTCCGCAGCATCCCTTCCCGTGTTTCACAGCTCGACCGAAATCATAATGAAGGGTGAATACAACATCGCCGTTCGAAGATCGACCGCAATGTCCATGTCCCTAACGGGGTATAAAGATGAAAAGAAAGGAAAAGAAACGGATGATACTCATAGGGTCCGCTGTATCCTTCATCATCTTGATGGCCATGATCACGGTGGCCATAGTCGGGGGCAAGAATGAAGCACCCGAGATTAAGGTCCCCGGACTGGAGGAATACGGCGAGGAGATCGTTGATTTCACCGCGGAGAATGTGATGGTGGGCGATGGAGAGACGGTTTTCTGGAATGTGGGAAGACCTGCCAATGGTACTGATATCATCCTTGTAACGGGGGTGCAGGTGCTGATATCCTGGTCCGATGACGAACAACCCCCCCTTCTCCGACCGCTTTACTCCAACACACCCGATGTTTTCACACTGAGTGTGGAAGGTGTACCGGCCATCAGCAGGGGAAGCTCGAGCGGCGGGAACAATACCACCAGCACCGGAGGTGTCATCAGGATCAGCTCCACCTCGGAAATGGGCAGCACAAGGGTCAATCTGAACATCATGGATAATCCCATCATACTGGGGACGTTCGGAAACCAGAGCAATTCCACCGACGGTGGATGGTATTGGGAACCTTCCGGTTCGTCCGAACCCGCCGATACCGGACTTTTCATAAATGTATCGTGCACCGCCGGGGATATAAAGTCCTCCAGACCCGCACTGTTGATGTACAATGATCCGGGGGATCAGATCAACATGGCAGTTACGATATCGTTCAAGACCGTTCCCCAGGAGGTACTTGACCACTGGCTCCAGCAGAACAGCAGGTCAACGAGCTGATGTTCAACCGTATCATGACTTTCAAGGAGAGATGGAAATGATCGTGAAGCATGCGGATGATATCGCGTTCAGTAAGGTGAGCATGGAAGGGGTCAGCGGAACCTATATTCAATGGCTGGCTTCGAAGACCGATGGGGCCCCCACATTTGCCATGCGGAGGTTCAGGATAGAACCGGGCGGGACCATTCCCCTTCATGACCACCCGTGGGAGCATGAGATATTCATTCTATCCGGAAGGGGTGTGGCATACAACGACAGGGAGAGAAGGGAGATCGGTCCGGGGGATGTCCTGTTCATTCCCCCTGAAGAACCCCACGGATACGATAACACCGGAGATGAAGAACTCACATTCATCTGCATGATACCGAACTCGGGAGATACCCGAGAAGGATGAAGCATTGCCCCGAATCCCATCAACACGTGATCCGGGTCTCACCACCCCTATTGCAGGGGGATAGTATCCATACCAATACCGTGGGAACAGGGGATAGACCTTTGAAGCTAGAAAAAAAGTTTAACTCAGCGATACATGCTTTGATAAGATATAGGAACAAACGGGTGGTTTCATATGGCGGTCCATGCTGAAAGCATTCTTTTCAGAACAAATGGGGAAGGGGAGATCAGGGATATCACTAAGGATGTTGAGAGGATAGTCGATAAAGCGGGCATACGTACGGGCATCGTGAGCTGCTCGGTGGCAGGTGCCACTGCTGCACTCACGGTCATCGAATACGAACCGGGACTCCTGGAGGATTTCCCCGACCTTCTCGAGAGGGTCGCTCCCAAGGACATTGAATATGCCCATCACAGGACCTGGAATGACGGAAACGGGCACTCCCATGTCAGGGCATCCCTCATAGGGCCCGATATCACGATGCCTGTGAGAAAGGGGAGCATGGTAAGGGGAACATGGCAGCAGATAGTCTTCCTGGAACTGGATGTGAGGGAATCCAGGGATCGAGCCGTTCACGTCACTGTGATCGGGGAGTGAATGTCCCCGGGAAATAACGAACATTTTCATAGACAGGCAGAGCGCCCACTCGAGGTTCTGACCCGTTCCCGGGGGGTCTGTACGGTGCCTGGGTTGGCCTTCACATCATTCCATGACGTCACGTCTGAACGGTCGGCGAGGGACCCTATCGGGCACCGATGTTGTTCTTGTCACCCCGGTATTGCCTGGATGGATCATCGATCACCACCGTCTTCGATCACCGGGGCTTAAAACCATCATTCTCTCAATATTTAACGGTTGGGCCAACTCCAAGCTCATTTTCAGCAGGGACACTGATAAATGTAATATAAGGGATGCGGATAAGGTGGGGATCACGATGGCCAATATATTCCAATCTGTGGGAAAGGGCTGGAAAAGGCTCTGGGAGAAGAACAAGAGAGGGAAACTGTTCGCAGTGGCAATGGTGGGGACCATTGTATCCCTGCTCTCCCTCTGGGAACTCATGGTGATGTTCGAGACGGAGCCCCTCAAGGATTATCCGATACCTCTGGTGGAACAGCTCAATGAATGGGCATGGTTGACATTGATAATCGGCGGGATAATCGCGATAGGGGGGTGGCTCTACTATCATGACCACAACAAGAACTACAAGAGGTTCCACGAACTCATGGACACGGACTCCAAGGCGCAGTTCGTAAGGAACATCGATGAGATAGAGGAGCTCGCTCTTGACCTGGGCCCTGATTTCGAGAGACAGGTCATGGAAAAGAGGAAAGAATTCCGTGTGAAGACAAGATGAACATAATCTTTTTTAACCTTGACACTGAATAAGCGACCGTGATCATATGGTCGCCTATTGTAAGGACTGCAAGAGGTACGTGAACCAGTACTGCGAAATTTGCGGCGGTAATTTCGGAGTGGAAGTATGCGAGAGGTTCGGATGCGGAGGCAAGATGCTTTGCCCCATCTGCGGTGGGAACAATCTCTCGAGCAAGCGTGAGGTAGTTAGCAGCCCTTACGACTTCAAGAAGGAAAAAAGAAGATTGTACGGCTCGAATAAGGCCGCTTCCGAAATTGAGGCCAGATATTTTGAAGAGAAGATCACAAGAGAAAGAACGGAAAAACCAGGGGAAAGCATTCGGAAAACGGAGCATGAAAGGCACTGTCCGCTGTGCGGTTTTACCCTGATGCCGGGATGGAAATTCTGCCCCGAATGTGGTGTTTCGCTCATCAAGAAGTAGATTCGTCTTTTTCCTGTTTTGGAGGCTCCTCGTCGCTCTCGGACTCGGACGATCCGTTCTCGTCCTCTATCTTTTGGATCATGGCAACGGCTTTGATGATGTCGTCACCGTTCAACCTCATGACTATAACACCCTTTCCGACCCTGTTCACCATTCTGATTGAGGAGCTGGGAGTTCTGATGACCATTCCGCTCTGTGAAACCATCAATACCTCGCTCTCTTCCCTCTCCATCATGACCTTGACCACCTCCCCCGTTTCCTTTATCTGCTCCCTCCTGATGTTTGTCACACCCCCCGCTCCTCTCCTTGTCAATCTGTAGTTCCATGCGGGAGCCCTCTTTCCGAAACCTTTCTGTGTGATTGTCAGGAGAACAGGCCCCTTCACACTCAACAGTTCCTCCTCGTCCTCCGGTTCCCCTTCTTCCATCTCCTCTTCGAACGGTTCCTCGTCGGGCGAGGGGGGCAGGACCGCCATCGATATTACCCTGTCACCCTTGTATTTCAATCTCATCCCTCTAACCCCGGCAGTGACCCGGCCCATGGGCCTTACATCGGAAACCTTGAAACGGTTGGTCATGCCCAGTGCAGTGGACAGGGCGACCTCATCCCCATCCGTGCATAACTGCGTATCCACGAGCTCATCACCCTCATTCAGGAGAATTGCCTTGATCCCGGTGGTTCTCGGTCTCGAATAGGCATTCAGAACGGTCCTTTTCACGAGGCCCCTCTTCGTGCAGAAGATCAGATACTTGCCCTCATCGAAATCCGAAACATGAAGAGTGGACATCACCACCTCGTTCTCCTCGAGGTTCGGAAGTAGATTGACGATGGGTTTACCTCTTGCCTGCCTTGTTCCTGTCGGAATGTTGTATCCCTTTAACCAGAAGACCTTCCCCTTGGAAGTGAAAAAGAGGATGTGGTCGTGGCTGGAGCATATGAACATATCGACCACGAAGTCCTCTTCCTTCATGCTCAGACCCTTTAGCCCCTTCCCGCCCCTGTTCTGGGTCCTGTATGTGTCCAGGTCCATCCGCTTGATGTATCCCGTATTCGTGATGGTCACGGTGATGTCCCTCTTCACGATGAGATCCTCTATATCGATTTCCTCCGCATTCTCCTCGACAAGGGTCCTTCTCTCATCACCATATCTTTCCTTCAGATAATCGAGCTCCTCGCGGATTATCCCGTCGATGCGCTCGCTTCTTTCAAGTATGTCCCTGTAATCGGCAATTGTCTTCTCGAGCTCCGATGCTTCCCTCCTTATGGAATCCATCTCGAGAGAGGTCAACCGCTGAAGTTTCATGTCAAGAATGGCCTTTGCCTGGACCTCTGTAAGAGAGAATTCCTCGGTCAATGCTGACATGGCAACCTGAGGGTCCTTCGACCCCCTTATGATGGAGATCACTCTCTCTATGTTGTCAAGGGCCACGATGAGCCCTTCGAGAAGGTGTATGCGTTCCATGGCCTTTCTGAGATCGTGTTCCGTTCGCTTTCTTATGACCTCCCTTCTGTGGTCAAGGAAGATCTCGAGTAACTCCTTCAGGGACATGACCCGGGGTTGACCATCTACCAGGGCAAGATTGATCACACCGAATGTTGTCTGAAGGTCAGAATGGGCATACAGCCGGTTCAGGGTCACCTCGGGGACGGCGTCCTTCCTCAGTTCGAAGACAACTCGCAGCCCGTCCTTGTCGCTTTCGTCCCTGATATCGGAGATATCCTCGAATACTCTTGCCTTTACCAGCTCTGCTATCTTCTGCAGCATGTTGGACTTGTTCACCATGTAGGGAATCTCACTTACTACGATCCTGCTCCTCCCGTTCTTCATCTCCTCTATCTCTGCATTGGCCCTGAGGGTGATCTTTCCCCTTCCTGTGGCATATGCCTGATATATGCCGTTCTTTCCGTATATCGTTCCCCCTGTGGGAAAATCGGGTGCCATGATGTGTTCCATCAATTCCAGGAGTTCGATGTCAGGGTTATCCAGGAGCGCTTTCAAACCCTCGACTATCTCATTCAGATTATGAGGGGGCATGTTGGTTGCCATGCCCACCGCAATGCCGGACGAACCGTTCAGGAGCAGATTGGGGAGCTTTGTGGGAAGTACCACTGGTTCCTTGAGAGAGCCGTCGTAATTTGGAACCATGTCCACCGTATCCTTGTCAATATCGGCAAGCATCTCCATGGCTATTCTTGTGGTCCTCGCCTCGGTATATCTCATTGCCGCCGCGGAATCCCCGTCAACGGATCCGAAGTTGCCCTGTCCGTCTATAAGAGGATACCTCAATGAGAAATCCTGAGCCATCCTCACCAGGGCATCATAAACGGCCGAATCACCATGGGGATGATACTTCCCGAGAACATCTCCCACGACCCTTGCGGATTTCTTATATGATTTGCCGGCGACCATCCCGCCCTCGTTCATGGAATGCAGTATCCGCCTGTGCACGGGCTTGAGACCGTCCCTCGCATCCGGAAGCGCCCTTCCCACGATCACGGACATTGAATAGTTGAGATAGGAGGTCCTCATTTCGTCCACGATATCTCGGTCCTGGACACCCCCCTCCTCTACCTTTTTCAAGGTCTCTGATGAATTTTCAGGGGCTCCTTCAGACGTCAAGTTCCGTCACCTCCCCGGCATGCGTCTCTATGAACTCCTTTCTGGGTTGGACCTGATCCCCCATCAATATCGTGAACATCTCATCGGCAAGAACCGCATCCTCCAGTGTCACACGGAGCAGGGTCCTCGCATCCGGATCCATGGTGGTCTCCCACAGCTGGGAAGGGTTCATCTCACCCAGTCCCTTGTATCTCTGAACGGACACACCGGTTCCAAGTTCGGCGACAAGCTCATCCTTCCTCTCATCCGTGAAGCAGTAGAATTCCCTCTTCCCCTTTTTCACCTTGTAAAGGGGAGGCTGAGCAATATAGAGATGACCGCCCGTTATCAGCTCATGCATATACCTGTAAAAGAAGGTAAGGAGAAGTGTTCTTATGTGTGCTCCGTCAACATCCGCATCCGTCATTATGACGATCTTGTGATACCGAAGATTGGCAATATCGAACTCGTCCCCTATGCCGCATCCGAGGGCGGTGATCAGGGCCCTTATCTCGTTATTTGAAAGTATCTTGTCGAGCCGCGCCTTTTCGACATTTAGAATCTTCCCCCTCAGCGGAAGTATGGCCTGGAAGGATCTGTCCCTGCCCTGCTTTGCCGAACCACCGGCGGAATCGCCCTCCACGATGTACAGTTCGGAAATCGCGGGATCGCGGGATTGACAATCGGCAAGTTTGCCCGGAAGTCCCGATCCCTCGAGGAGCCCTTTCCTCCTGGTCAGCTCCCTTGCCTTTCTGGCTGCTTCCCTGGCCTGTGAAGCCTGAAGGGCTTTTTGAAGTATCTTCTCCGCTTCTTTCGGGTGTTCCTCCAGGAACTCACGCAGTTTATCATTCAGAAAATTCTCCACCAGACCCCTGACCTCCGAATTCCCCAGCTTTGTCTTGGTTTGACCCTCGAATTGGGGTTCCGGTACTTTGACGGATACAACGCTCGTCATTCCTTCCCTGATATCCTCCCCCTGGAGCTGCTGGTCCTTTTTGAATAACTCCGTCTTGCGGGCATAATCGTTGAACGTCCTGGTCAGTGCACCTTTGAATCCGGAGAGATGCGTTCCCCCTTCGGATGTGTTGATGTTATTGGCATAAGTGAATATGTTCTCGGTATATCCATCTGTCCAATCCATGGCAATCTCGATGGTCACACCCTCCCTCTCACCGATAAAGTATATCGGACTATCAATGAGGGAGTTCCTGTTCCTGTTTATGAATTCCACGAAGGACACGAGGCCCCCCTCGTAGTGGAAATCTTCCTCTTTTCCGGAAGAGGCATCCCTGAGGATTATATGAATTCCCTTGTTCAGAAACGCAAGTTCCCTCAGCCGGTACGAGAGTACATCGAATTTGAATTCCCGGACCGAAAAGATTGTTTCATCCGGTAGAAATGTCACCGTAGTACCGGATCGTTCCGGATCACAATCCCCGATGATCTTCATATCGGTGACGGCAATCCCCTTCTCATAACGTTGATGATATATCTTTCCGTTCCTGAAGACCTTCACCTCGAGATAATCGGAAAGGGCGTTCACAACCGATACGCCCACCCCGTGAAGTCCTCCAGAGACCTTGTACGCATCCTTCTTGAACTTTCCACCCGCATGCAGTCTGGTCATAACGATCTCCGCTGCTGGTCTCCCGTAAATGGGATGGATATCCACCGGAATTCCCCTTCCGTCATCTACCACCGTGACCGAACCATCTTGGTTCAATGTCACGTTTATTTTACTACAGTATCCTGCCATGGCCTCATCGATGGAATTGTCAACTACCTCATACACGAGATGATGAAGACCGTGAGTGTCCGTCGAACCTATGTACATGGCAGGTCTGATCCTCACTCCCTCAAGACCCTCCAGAACTTCGATGGAAGAAGAATCATAATTCCCATTTTTTTCCTCACCCGGGCCCTTATCACTCCTTGTATCATTCATCCAAATCGCCTCAAGCACCTGGAAACCTTGAAAAGGCAACCTGTTCACAGGATTTCCCGGGTGCATCCCATCGTGTTCTATCGAGGGCCTTTATGGTCGGTAGTATATATAAATCCATCGCGCGCGCGTACGCGCGCGTAACTAGTGCGTTTGGAGCTGTAAAGTAGGGAAAAGAGAATCGAATATCGATTATCGAATGTAAAAAGGATCTTGAACAAGCATAGAGCTATCCCAATTATCTCCAGAGAGCTCCGGCGAGCGGGTTCGTGAAAGTTTTTCTACTTTCACGTGTTGCACCAATAAGATGAATGATGAAATAAGGGCTCTTGTTCTTCAGAACGCCTTGGAACATAACGGGAAGGCCGATCCTGCACCCGTCCTTGGAAAGGTAATGGCATTCCATCCCGATATGAGAAAGGACCCTGCGGGAGCAAAGAGAATTGTGACCGAACTTGTCCTTGAGATTAATGGAATGACAATAGATGAACAAAAAGTATTACTGGAGAAATTGGGAGGGCCTAAAGAGATCCGCAAGAGAGAGCGTAGGGATCCCCTCTTTCCCCTTCGGATTGTGGAAGGGAAAGAAACCCGAATGAGATTCGCACCCGGCCCTTCGGGTCCTCTCCATATAGGCCACACAAGAGCTGCCATCCTGAACGATGAATACTGTAAAAGGTATGACGGGACCTTCATCCTGAGGCTTGAAGATACAAATCCCGAAAGAATTGATCCGGAAGCATATACGATGATCCCCGAGGATCTTCAATGGATGAACGTTTCCGTTGACGAGACCTACATACAATCGGACAGATTTGAAATCTATTATGATATTGCAAGGGAACTGCTCGAAAAAGGGCATGCCTATGTGTGCACAATGGATGTGGAGGAATGGAGAGACCTGAAACTAAAGGGGAAACCGTCACCCGAAAGGGACCAAACACCGGAGGAACAGCTTGATAGATGGGATGGAATGCTCCAGGGAGCATATGACGAGGGGGAAGCGTTCATGGTCATAAAGACGGATCTCAAACACAAGAACCCCGCTGTGAGGGATTTCGTCGGAATGAGAATTCGTCACGCTCCCCATCCAAGAACGGGGGAGAGATATCATCTCTACCCCCTCTACAACCTTTCGGTCGCCATAGATGACCATCTCATGGAGTGCACCCATATCTTGAGAGGGAAGGACCATCTCAATAATACGGTGAGGCAGAAATTTGTATTCGAGCACATGGGGTGGGAACTCCCAGAATATATCCACTACGGACTTGTATCGATCCCGGATACGGTCCTGAAGACATCTCTCATACGTGAGGATATCATGTCGGGTCAATACTCCGGATGGGATGATGTGAGACTTGGGACGGTCAGAGCACTAGCTGAGCGCGGGTTCAACCCGGATTCCATCAGGAGATACTGGCTGGAAGTGGGAGTCAAGCCGGTCGATATCAGGTTCTCCTGGGAGACCCTCGAGACCATGAACCGGGAAATAATTGACAGGAGTGCAAACAGATACTTCTTTGTGGATTCCCCAGTCCCTCTGACGATTGATAGCCCAAATCCGTTGGAAGGGAGGGCCCCTTGCCATCCGGAAGAGCCGGAGCGGGGGTACAGATATTATCGACTCGTGCCGACGGATGGCAGTATACGTGTATATCTGACACAAAAAGATGTGAATTCACTTGAACAAGGAGAACTTATCAGGTTGAAGGATATCTGCAATGTACGGATAAAGGACATTGAAGGGCCCAGGGCAGAATTCGTAGGTATTGATCTCGAGGATCTCAAGAATGCGAAGGGCAGGATATTGCATTGGGTTCCGGAGAAATCCCTCCCCTGCAAGGTATTGATGAGGGATGGCAGCATTGTAACGGGGCTCGTCGAGGAGGGTGCGGAAACAGCAGCGGAAAGAGGAGACGTTGTGCAGTTCGAGAGGTTCGGATACTGCAAATTGCGGATGGAAGATATGGTAGTGGGTAGGTTCACCCATAAATGAGAACGGGATTCCACGGGACCTCCCCAACCTCCTTTTATAGATATCCACTCTGATAACTGATCATGGAACGGAGAAAAACGATCCATATAGATGACGATCTTATTAACAGGCTAAGGGAGAGGTCACTCAAGAGAAGAGGACAGGTATCACTCCTTGAAGAAGATGACCGCAGCGACGGATTGATCTGATTGTAATGCAGTACCGGAAACCGGTATGGGAATGGGGATCCCTATTCCATATTGATGATCTGCAGGTTCCCTCGTAACAACCGGGTGATGGGGGGTCGATTGACTTGTCCGCCTCAATATTTGCGTGTTTTTCCTCAATACAAGAGAGTGGTAATTACTTAACGGATCAAACCACTGAATTGACTCCCGAAATGAGAACAAGGGAAAAGATGAATAGGATACAAACAATAAACGGTATGTGGAACAGTTGGATCAATTAAGGGACATTGCAGACAGCATCGAGTTATCCGTCAAGGAATGTTTTGCCGCGGGAGGAGAGGGTAGAGAGATCAAGATCGGTGCAGACGGATATCCCACAAAAATGATAGACAAGATGGCGGAGAAGGCCGCACTAGACCGAATAGATGAATTGGGCCTTGAATGGAACATACATTCGGAAGAGATCGGAGATATTGATAGAGGGAAGAGATACACATTGATTCTGGATCCGGTAGATGGTACTTATAACGCCATTTCGGGGATCCCCTTCTTCTCCACATCCCTTGCTCTTCTGGATGCTGAATCCGAATCGGTAACTGTCGGTCTTGTCAGAAACCTCCCCACAGGAAGAACTTACTCGGCAGTTCAGGGGAAAGGGGCATTTCTTGACGGTAAAATCATACAAACGAGAAAAATGAGATTGAAAAGAGCTGTTGTTTCCTCATACATCGGCCCTGAAGCAAAGGGATGGGTGGAGGAGTTGATCTTCTGGCCCAAGCGAACCAGATACCTGGGCTGCATATCCCTCGAGATATGTCTTGTAGCTTCAGGCGGGTTGGACATGTTTGTCATGTTCGGCAGAATTCCCAGACTGACCGATGTGGCGGCATCTCACGTCATACTCGAAGAAGCGGGCGGAAGGATATTGATGTTGGATGATAAGGGAAGAGCGGTATCATTCCATCCCGATTTTGAAAAAAAGGGGATCAAAGCATTCTTCGCCCTTGGAGACCCAACATCTTTAAAAAGGGTACTGGAAATATCAAAGGTGAAACACAATCTCAGGGAAAAGTGAAAAAATGAAAATGGGAATAGTGGCCCACAAGAGGAAGAAACTTGCTTCGGAAATTGCAAGAAACCTCATTTCATATCTTGAAAAGAAAAAAGAAGAGGGGGAGGACATTGAGATTGTTCTCGATGAATTCATCTTCAATTCAATGGGAATTGACGGTTTAGAATCGCAACCTGTGAACGAGATGAAGGTGGATTTCATAATATGTATAGGAGGGGACGGAACTATATTGAGGACTCTGCAGGTATCTGAGGCTCCTGTCCTGGGAATCAATGCCGGATCGTTAGGTTTTCTAACCGAGGTTCCTCCGGAAAATATGAAGAATGCCATAGACCAGATGATCTCCGGCAACTACACCATCGAGAAAAGGTCCAGGATCAAGACCATGCTCAATGATGAGAGGCTTCCGGATGCAACGAATGAAGCGGTCGTTGCCACAAGTACCCCTTCCAAGATCCAGGATTTCGAACTCTATATTGATATGGAATGGGCCCAGAGGATTAGGGCTGACGGGATCATAATATCCACACCGACCGGGTCCACAAGCTATGCACTATCAGCAGGAGGCTCGGTCATAGACCCACGATTGGAAGCCATGGAAATAGTTCCCATTGCTCCATTCAGGATCAACTCGAGGCCTTTTATCATACCGGATACGGCGGTTATCAATCTGAAGATTGCCCATAGAACAAGAACGGCAAATCTGGTTCTGGACGGTTTCATTAGAAGAACTATCAGAAACAAGGATGAGCTGCTTTTTACGAGGTCAAAGACATACAGTCATTTCATCAGATTTGATGTGAGTTTTTATAGGAAACTTCAAGAAAAGATAATATTGGAAAGACCCAACGTAAACAAAAAAGGTAAATACTGAATAAACATTACAACTATAGGTTGTATAGTATGTCTCCTGAAGATGAAGATATCGAGCTCGATGTAATTCTTTCCGTCCTTGAAAATCCCGTTAGAAGGGAAATATTGAAAAGACTTTCCCGCGAGACCAATTATCCCCTTCAATTATCAAAGGAGCTTAATGTGAGTCAGCAGGCTATCATGAAGCATTTGAAAGTTCTCGAGGAGAACGATTTCGTTGAATCCACAGAAGAGAAATCGGATAAGGGAGGTCCTCCCCGAAAGGTGTATTCTCCGAAAAGAAGATACTGTATCAGAATTGATATTGGTCCGAACACCTACCAAGAAGAATTCTATACCTATAAAAAATACGATATTGTAAAGAAAGAATTTCAGGAATCGGATGTTTCCTACGAAAAGCAGATCGAAATAAAAGGGAAGGTTACCGGAGAAATGAAGGATGAAGTTGTTGCAGCACTCCCTGCATTTACTGATCCGGACCTTGAAAAAATTAGAATAAAACTAGAAGAAATTGTAAACGAAACCAATTATAATGTGAAAATTAATGAACTTAAATTACTTGTTCAGGAGATTGAGAACAACATAAATACAATTGAAACAAAGAGAAAAAGACTTTTAGCCCTCAAGGAAAGAACCAATCAGGAAATAAATACACTGATATCGCATATATCCATGAATCAGATAGAGAAGGATCTATTGACTCTATACATAAAAACAAATACTCTGGATCCAAATTTTTTATCCGAGCAGTTGAATGTTAGAAAGACAATAATAGAGAAGACCCTTGATAAATTAGTGAATTTTATCGAAAATAAAAAAGATTGATAAAAACGTATTCATTTTTGCATGAAGAGAGCCCCCCCTCAATTTCCACTGGAATATGATAAATGCATCTCAACTATGTATTTTTCAACTAATAACTCACTTATTTAATCAATTAGATTATATTATATAATATTAATAATATAATATATATATATATAGTAAAGTTTTTATAAATTATTATTATATTAACAGTTTTTTCATTGGAAATTTAATTCATTTAAATTACATGGAAATAATATTGAGACTGTAATTATTGATCAATTATAAATATTATTTTTTTAGATTAACATGTGTTTTGGAGGTATTTTTCGCTATTATCGTTTGAATCTGATTACAAATAATCGGATGGATATGTTTATCAAACTGATACCGTTTCTTATTTTCAATGGAAATGCAGGGGAGTGTGTGTTCAAGGTAGATCAATAAGTCTTTCGTACTTTTTTAGAAGTTTATTATTTATATTATTCCAAGATCTTTTTTTGGAATAATTGAGTCCATTATTTCGAAGGATATTGTATAGGAGTTTATCATCGATTAATTTAATGACATTTTCCTCGAAGGATAGAGGATCTTTGGCCTTTGATATAAGTCCACCTTTTGATTTTTTAACTATTTCCATTCATCCCCCAAGATCTGATACAACAGCGGGAAGCCCTGATGCGAGTCCTTCTTGTATCACATTTCCAAATGTTTCTGTGGTTGAGGGAAAGAACAGTATATCACTGCTGGCATAAGCTCTTGAAAGATCTTTGCCCGTAAGATACCCGGGAAATATTGCCTCAGGCATCTTCTTTTTCAAATCGTTTTCAGCTGGCCCTGATCCCAAAACTACAAACAGGATATCTTCCCTTTTTTGTATTAATTTTTCGTAAACGGATACCATTATGTCGAGATCTTTGTACCATACCAGCCTTCCGGAATAGAGTATAACCTTCTTCCCATGAGCATTCCACGCTTCTCTTAGCTCCTCGGATCGGAAGTTAGGATTGAATCTATTGAGGCTGATTCCTCTCGACCATATAACAACATTCTTTATGCCTCTCTTCTGCAGTCTCTCCTTTATAACTTTAGTGGGAACGAGGGTAAGCCTGGAATTATTATAGAACCAACGAAGGTAACTCCAAAGCGGCGGATTGAGCATTCCCAGTTGATAGTATCCAAGGTAGGAGGGAAAATCAGTATGATAGGCAGAAACAACCGGTATATTGTTTCTTTTGCCGTATTGAAGGAATTCCCTGCCTACGAGATCAGGGGTGGATACATGAATAATGTCAGGTGCCATTTCATCCAATTGTTTTTTTGTTTTGGGCCCGAAAAAACCGAGTTTGTAATCGGGGTAGAGAAGGATCGGGACGGAAACAACCTTTTCCACATTGATGGCTGGCTTTTTCACCTTCTCCTGGATATCCGGAGACCAGATTGTTACCTCATGCCCTGTTCCTCTGATACTCTTTATGAATTCATAAAGGGTTCTTGCCACCCCATCCTTGTCTTTCACGAATGTGCCCGTATACAATGCGATTTTCATTTTTTCGGGCTTTCATATGAGTTACACCCATATTATCGTTTTTCCTTTCGGATAGCAAGGTCAAACTATTCCTCTTTTCTTAAATTGCTTATTCGGGAAAAAAGATTATCAACATATGAGCGGATACCTCAGAAAAGGTGAGCAACCATGGAAACACTCGATATCAAACGAGGCAGATTCAAGGATATTGAAGGCGACAATCTTTTCAAGAAAATGGAGGAGACCTTCGGGAACTGTCATAGGGAGGGAGACTGGTTGGTCTCTTCCTTCGGAGCAATGGATCCGATCAAGTTGAAGGTGATTTCAAAAAGTGAACTCGTTTTGGATATAACAACAGTCAAGGTTCCTGATGAAGAGGTCCTGAATAGTATGCGGAAGAAAAACCAGATACTGGAATTTGCCACGGGTTTTTCCGCAAAGGAACGCTTAAAGAGATTGAAGAAGAAAGCCAAAGAAGGAACTTTATGAGTATGCAATCGGGAAATCTTCATATTTCATAAGTATATATGGCCTCTCCTGTAATATGCGGATGTGGTCTAGCTCGGTAGGACCGTAGCTTCCCAAGCTACTTGCTCGGGTTCAAATCCCGGCATCCGCACCATTTTACTCTTTAGGATTGATCATTTATTTCTTTTCAGTTGAAAGGTGCTCGCAGATTGAGATAGAGGTTGTTTGCATGCACTGAGTCGGTTTTCAGTCTCTAACACCGTCTTCCGTGATGGTGATAACGGCTTCTCCCTCCGGAAGATTTGGTGAATCGATGAGTCTTGCAATCCTTCTGTTTCCTTTGGATTTCCTCAGATAGATTCTGAATGTGGATGTATGTCCAAGGATGTGTCCACCGATTGCCCTGGTCGGGTCGCCGAAAAAAGCATCGGGTTTTGCTGCAACTTGATTTGTTACGGCTACTACCGCCTTGTTCAGATCTGAGAACTGCATTATCTGATGAAGATGCCTGTTCAATTTCTGTTGTCTCTCGGCGAGGGCCCCTCTTCCGATGTATTCCGCCCTGAAATGGGCCGTCAATGAATCCACGATCAACAGCCGTATCGGAAATTCCCTTGCAATATCCTTCGCTTTTTCTATGAGAAGCATTTGGTGATGTGAATTGAAGGCCCTTGCGACGTGAATGGACTGAAGGACCTCCGTTGGGTCAAGGTCATAGGCCATCGACATCTGCACTATTCTTTCGGGCCTGAAAGTATTTTCTGTATCGATGAAGATGGAATGAGCGTCCAGGCCTCCATCTTCAACGGATCTGAAGTTGGTTACACACAACTGATGGGTGATCTGGGTTTTTCCGGATCCGAATTCGCCGAAAAATTCCGTGATCGAACATGACTCAAGCCCACCTCCAAGCAGTTCATCAAGTGCCTTGGATCCAGATGTCAATTTTGATATTTCTTTCCGTCTTTCCATTATAACGTCACCGGTAAGAAACCCTCCGACATCGGCCAGCTTCTTTGCTGCGGCGATTATCTTGACCGCTGTCGCCTCTCCGATATCCGCTGCTTCCGCCAGAGCGGATGGGGATTGAACAGCAACCGACATAAGGTCCTCGTACCCCGCCTCCTTCAGTTTTTCTGCAGTCGCTGGACCTACACCCGGCAAATCCTCCACCGTTTTCTCTTCGGACATAATCACACCTTCGATCGATGGCCCACTTGTTGTAGCCCTTAATAATACCCCAGTAGGAGAGGGAGTGGTGCGAAAGTGACGGTTCTATCAATAACCTTCAAGGAACTTTTCGATAAGTGGAAGGTATTCCTGATGTTTAATCGTTATCGTGTCTGCGGGAGAAAAGAGGTTGATCGACGGTTCCCCTTTTATTCTGCAAAAGTCTTTCAATGCCAGCTTGTATCTCTCCCTGCTCGTAGTGAATTGATTGAAATCCTGGAATAGCGAGAGGGAAACTGTCTTCGATTCTCCATAAACGGCAAAGAAACTGGGAAGATGAAGGGATTCCACATTGGGATTGAATCTATCTCTTTCCCCGAGCCTCTCGTATTTTGCCTCGAGAAGACATAGAATATTGAACCCCAATCCTCCATAGTCAATGACCCGGGTCTTTTTTATAACTCCAAGGTTCAGCAGCTCTTTCTTGTGTCTTGCAACAGCCTGTCTTGTAGTGTCTAATCTGTTGGCGATCTTATTATCGGGAAGGTCCGGTGCTTCCAGGATTCCTTTCAGTATCAACTTTTCCTTCTTTGACAGGTGGTTGATCTTCTCTTTTGCCCTTTCCAGATCTATCCTTTTTTTATCTGCCGGAGAAGCTCTTTCGGGTTCGATATCGAAAGCTTTCTCCAGAACCGCGGTATAATCGAAGTTCTTGGTTAGTGAAGAAATGCCAAACGGATAGAGCGAGGAGTGACACCGATCCTCGAGAAAGAGATCCATATCCTTCAATTCCTTGATAATCTCCGAATGAGCCATTTTGTATTCGGTATAATTCTTGTAAAGGGAAAGAAAGAAAAGGGTATCTCCGAAAACCATGGAGGTGTAAGTGTCCGTATGTTGATGAAAAAGCCTTTCAAGACCGCCCCTGTCCTCTTCCGAAGAAGGTGTTCTGTTCAACGGGGTCCATGAAACCGCCAACATCTCGTAGTCCATTATCCCGAGGTTGGGGATAATACGATCACAGATGAGCCCCATTCTCTTCATCTTGTTCCTTATGGCATTCAATGTTGACATCCTTACCTTGATCCTATCGGCAAGCTGCCGGTCATTCAACATGGGATACTTGACAAGTCCCCAAAGTATGATTTTCTCGTTCTTCGAAAGCTTCATTCTCCGCCCCCATCTATTTGTCATTGACTCTGTCCACCTCCATAACGAGGTTCATATTAAACTTTCCTGATAAGTCGAATGACATTAGGAATGAGTGAGGGGTTGTGAACTTATACCGGCACATTATATTGAATTGAGAGTTGTGGAATTGCCAAATGGTTAATGAAATTGTCATTACAGGGACAGCTTACAACAAATCATATGAAAGGGTTTAATCAACGAGTCCGTGGAATCGGTCAACTCCCTTTTCGAACCGCTCCAATCTCTCCTCGATGGCCGTTGAACCTTCCGATTGGATCCTAATCCCCTCTTCACCTTTCAAGGTCCCATCAATGATCGTGTCTGATGTGGTGAAAATCCAGCTTCCTTTCACATCTCCGGTAATCCTTGCAGCATGGTGTATATCAACCCGGCCATCGGATTTCACACGCCCATTGATGATGGTGTTCTCCCCTATGAAAACATCTCCCTTGGAGGAGATATCCCCGAATATCTGGACCTCTTCTTCAACGTCAAGCGATCCCGTAACCTCTATATCCCCTATGACCTGGCATTTCGAGGAGATCTTCATGTTACCCGGGATATGGAAACCCGTTCGGGTAACCTTTGTCCCTCTGGGGAAATAGGTGAATTCCTGAGAGATCAGAAAATTCTCCTCTTCGCCATCTTCCAGTTCCTTGAAGAAGTTCTCGACCTCCTGCGAGTCGTTTTTTCTAATGAGATCGAGTATGTAGAGCAAGATATAGACTATCACTGATATCGGATTCCTAATATTGACCCTTCCCTTGGAATCAATTGCCTTGGGATCCACCTCGACGCCCTCTCCGATCTCCAAATTTCTCCCCACAACGAGCTCACCTGCGATTATGCATCTCTCCCCTATGAATATATCACTATCCCCGGTGATATTTCCCTGAACCTTGGTCCCTTTGTCTATTCTTATGTCTCCAATGGATATGATATCCCCCTCAACCTCCACGAACTCCCCCATAAAGATCCTGCCCTCCGTGATGAGATTTCTTTTAAGTGAGGATCTATCGGAAAAAATGACATCTCCCCTGCATCTGATCCCGTTCTCGTCAAGAACGGTTTCGGGCGGTATGTGGCATAATGATCTGTCGAACACCATTTGGAGACGTTCCCCTTTTTTCCTTTAAGGCAATACAGGAATATATTATTTAATGAAGCCCGGGAGCTCCCAGGGTCGATGCTACAGATCGAGAAGAACCTTTGCGACCATTTCCCTCCCCTCTTTCCTGATCTCCGTTCCGTGATATGTTACTGCCTTTATTTCCATTCCCATATGTTCTTCGGGAATCTCGAATTCGTACCACTTGCCAGATAGATTGATGCGATCCCATTTTTCACCCCTCTCGACGGATACGATCGATTCAACGACAACATATGGACCGGCATCGAACATGTACAATACTTCGGAGAGGAGTTCCACCAGCGCAGTCTCCAAATCTGGCCCCTCTCCTTGTATTTCTTTCCGGACCCCCTCCCCTTTCACATTCATCGATGAAGCGATCACCCCGTATAGCCCATTGACCAAACGATTCACCACTTCTTCGATATCTTTCCCCCGTGCTTCGACCCAGAGGTCCGCAGTATGTTCTCTATAAGTTACTCCATCCCGCAGGGGGCGAAAAGGTTGATCCATATCACCTCATGTTCCCAAATCATTAAAAAACCTCACATGATACTCGACCTTGTTTGGAGATGGGTGATATCCCTTGAGATTGCTGTCCTCAGACCCGGATAAGGGCGAGTTCAAGATACGTATAACGGATGAGGATGATCTTTGGTATCTCTATCAGGTCATAGGTAGAGGTTGTGTCGTGGGCGCTCAAACCTTCAGGAAACTCGAGAGTAGGGAAGATCATGTGAGACCGGACAATCAACCTCGGGTTAGGGTGTTCCTCCGGATAGAAGTGGAAACGGTGGAGTTCCACCCGTTCACTCAGGCACTAAGGATCTCCGGACGGATAGTGGAGGGCCCCCCGGATATGGGAGGTCATCATACGTTCAATATTGAACCCGGTTCGACGCTGGAGCTGAACCATCCCGGCATGTCCACGGAGGAGTTCGCATTGCTCGAAGAAGCAGTGTCCTCTTCCAGGGTTCCTAAATCCCTTGCTCTTGTCGTGGACGATGAATCGGCACAGCTTTTCAAGTTAAGGGAATACGGTCTTGAGCCTTTGGGGACCATCAGAGCCGAACCGGGAGGGAAGATGTATCCTTCCGCAGAAAAGTGGGAACATTTCATGAAGGAATTATCTGAAACATTGCTTCATTTTTACAAAAAGGGAATCCCGGTGATCATTACCGGTCCCGGTTTTTTCAAGGAGAAGGTCGGAAGGGCCCTAAGGGAAGAGGGGCACGTTCAATCTGATGACATCTTGATACTGTCATCCTCTTCCGGAGGAATCTCCGGGTTGAAGGAGGCTCTGATCTCTGGAGGAGGTTCAAACGATCTCATATCAAGGATGAGGTTCGCCAGGGAAAGTTCGATGGTTGACAAGTTGATGATGTGTATAGGTAAGGGAAAGGGAGGGACATACGGTCTGAAGGAAGTGAGGAGAGCTCTGGAAATGGGAGCTGTTGACACCCTGCTGATCACCGAATCCGTTTTCAGAAAGGATGTTGGGAAGGAGCTCCTCCGGATCTCGGAACGCATGGGAAGCACTCATCACATCATATCCCTATCCCATGAGGGGGGAAAGATGCTTGATAAACTGGGAGGTGTGGGGGCTCTTCTCAGGTATGATCTTCATTGACGTGAAGGATATAGTAACAATCCAAAAACAGGCGTCCATATCTTTCCGGATCATGATAGTTACCTTAATATCGAACATGAACTTACTCTAATCGGCAGGTGATTGATATGAAGGTCTTAGTAACCGACGGTATCGCCGAGGAAGCTGTGAAACTTCTCGAGGAAGCCGGGCATGAAGTGACCCTTGATGAAGCTTCTCCCGAGGGGCTGCTGGAGATAATTGGCGAGTATGATGCTTTGATAGTCAGGTCCCGGACCAAGGTCAGGAAGGAAGCTCTTGATCTGGCCCATGAATTGAAGGTAATAGGCAGAGCAGGGATCGGTGTTGACAATATTGACATTCAGTATGCCAAAGAGAAAGGCATCAAGGTCGTCAATGCGCCCAGGGGTTCCACACTTTCCGTGGCCGAACTTGCATTGGGACATATGCTCTCTCTGGCCCGGGGCATCGCGGCGGGTACCCGGGGTATCAGGGAGGGAAAATGGTTGAAGAAACAGCTCAAGGGAATGGAGCTGGCGGGGAAAACTGTAGGGATAATTGGTTGCGGGAGGATAGGTCAGGCGTTGGCGGAAAGGTGCAAGGCATTTGGTATGAGAACGATAGGGTTCGACCCGTATCTTCCGAAGGAAGTTGCAGATAAAGTCGGGATAGAGCTGGTGGATCTCGAGGAGCTGTATAGAACGTCTGATTTCATTTCCCTTCATGTGGCCCTGACCGATGAGACAAGGCATATGGTCTCTCGAGAACAGTTCGAGATGATGAAAGATACGGCATACATAGTGAACTGCGCTCGCGGGGGTGTCATAGATGAGGATGCTCTCTACCTTGCCCTCAAGGAAGGTATTATCGGCGGAGCCGGACTGGACGTGTTCGAAACGGAACCTCCGGGGGAAACGAAGCTTGCGGAGTTCGACAACGTGACCTTCACCCCTCACATCGGAGCAAATACAAAAGATGCCCAGCTGAAAGCGGGAACCATGGTAGCCGAACAGGTGATCATCGCCTTGAGGGGAGAGGAGCCAACCAACTGGGTCAATCGATAGGCCGGAAGTTCAGCGCTGTATGGAGCGGTATAGTTCCTCCAGCTCCTTAATGTGGTTCTCAATAACGTAATCCTCCCTCCTGAATGATGGAGGCTCCATGGAAACAAGGGAAGGTATGTCATTGACATCCCTGAAATTCCTTCCCGTGGAGGTCCTTCTCACAAAAGGACCGAGAGATTTCGATTCAGGCACCAGCAGTGGAACACCTGAGGCCAGATAATCGAACATCTTGTTCGGCATCATGGTGTGGATGTATTCAGATTCCGTCCCGACGGGTATGAACGGTATCAGTCCGAAATCATACCTTGTTATTTCTCTCATCAGCTCATCATGGTGCAGGGTCCCCTCGAAATGATAATGTTCAATTTTATTTTCCGGCTCCTTGTAAGTAGATATGA
>Ga0164318_10000441_pt1 | contig 31497 bp, 26 predicted proteins | sample GuaBasSedimGuay9_FD_113734 | JGI IMG/M metagenome (GOLD analysis project Ga0164318, IMG submission 113734) | Subseafloor sediment microbial communities from Guaymas Basin, Gulf of California, Mexico - Guay9, Core 4571-4, 0-3 cm | ecosystem: Environmental > Aquatic > Marine > Hydrothermal vents...
GCCTTAGAATGGCAAGGGAAATTTTATCTAAGCGGCTTAAGACTGGCAAGATTTGCAGGTTGAAGTTTTAATATACCCTTGCCGGACTACCGGCTACCAGGTTTTAGCCTTGTCTTTCTAGAAAAAGATATTATGTTGTTGACATGCTTTGGACAACAGCGGGGAAAATCAGGTGGTTCGGCAAAATTACGGCATAGAACCCGAGACGGCCATGGGGGTGAGCCCCGGGTCGCCCCTAGTGCCCTTTATACTATGAATTTATCTGAAATTAATTTGACATTTAGCAAAGAATAAGGAATATTTTTTTTATCAAGCGATATTACCATAAATAATGTTTACCAGAACATCCGGATGGCCAGAATAACCAGAAAGGCCGCAAAGATATTTTTAAAGGTCGGGCCGGAAACATAGGTCAGTAGCCGGGCGCCGATCTGGGCCCCGAAGATGCCGCCACCCCCCCAGGCCAGGCCGATGGGATAATTGACGTGGGCCAACTTGCCGTGGGCGACCAGGGCTGAAAGCGAAATGATCAGGATGGCCAGAAAAGAGGTCCCTACTGCCTCCTGCACCGACAGACCCAATAAAATAGCCAACGGCACCATGAGAAAGCCGCCGCCCAGACCGCTGAAACTGGCCGCGACCCCCACCAGCACCCCAAGCAGCAGCATGGCCAGGGCTTGCCAGAAGCCGCGGCCCGGCGTCGGCGATTCAGGGGTAATTGCCGGGCTCGCCGGGGTTTTCCCTTTGCTTAAGGCCATACGCAGCGCCAGAAGCACCAGAATCAGGGCAAACAGCTTTTTAAAGGTCGCTGCGGCGACATAGGGTAATAAACGGGCTCCCACCTGCGCCCCTAGCAACCCGCCCGCCCCCAACAACAGGCCCATGCGGCGGTTGACGTGCTGCAAACGGCGATGGGCGATAACCGCGGATAAGGAAATGACCACAATGGCCAAAAAAGAGGTGCCCACCGCCTCCGGGACGCTGAGGCCCCAGAAAATGCCCAGCGGCACCATCAAAAAACCGCCGCCCAGGCCGCTGAAGCTTGCGCCCAGGCCGACGGCCACGCCGACCACGATCATTATCAGGAGATAAATTATTGGCCTCCGGAGCGACTGACTTTGCCTTGCAGGGCATTGAACATATTGAGGACCCGAGCCGCGACGCCGCTGCCCTGGCATACCGTGGTCGTGATATCCTGCGGGCCTTGGCAGGTCCCGGCCAGAAAAACGCCGGGCAATGTGGATTCCAGGGGATGCAACACCGGTTCCCGACATTGATAAAAACCAAGCCGATCACGGGCCGGGGTCGGACCCTCAAAAGGTAAATCCTCTTTGGGGGCTTCCAATCCCACCGCTAAAACGACTAAATCCGCGGTAAGCTGGGCGCGACGGCCGGTATGTTGATTTTCGTAAGCAATGACCGCCTGGCCGGTTTCATCTTCCTGGATCCGCCCCGGCAAGCCCTTGATAAATTTCACCCCGGCCTGCCGGGCCCGCTGGTACAGCTCTTCAAAGCCTTTGCCCGAAGTGCGGATATCATTATAGAAGATAGTCACTTCGACGTCGGGCTGATGTTCCAGGGCCAGCATCGCTTCCTTAATCGAGGCCGTGCAGCAATAGCCCGAGCAGTAAGGTAAAAAGCGGCGGTCCCGGGAGCCGACACATTGGATAAAGGCCAGACGCTGCACCGGTCGGCCTTCAGGGGTGACCAGGCCGCCTAATGTAGGGCCGGAGGCACAGACAATCCGTTCGTATTCCAGGTTGGTGACTACGGTAGGGATGCGGCCATAGCCGTATTCGCTCTTGATGCTGGGGTCAAATGGCCGGGCCCCGGTAGCCAGGATAATGGCGCCGACCGTAAGCTGCCGGGATTGGGGCTCTTCTGCTAGATTAATCGCCTGGTGCTCGCAGGCCTTGACGCACAACTGGCAGTCAATACAATATTCCTTGTCGATGGCCGCCCTGAGCGGCACGGCCTGGGCAAACCAGATGCGGATACATTTGCTGGGCTTGAGGTCCAGATCCCAGCGGCTGGGAACAATTATTGGACAGACTTCGGTGCAGGACCCGCAACCCACACATTTGGTCATATCCACATATCGAGGTTTCAGGGTCAGATCTACTACAAAGTGCCCAGTCTGTCCGGCAATCCGGTCGATGCCAACATAGGTCAACAATTCAATATTGGGATGACTGGCCACTTCCACCAGTTTGGGGCCCAAAATGCAGATCGAGCAGTCCAGAGTGGGAAAGGTCTTGTCTAATTGCGCCATAATGCCGCCGATGCTCAAGGCCCGGTCCACCAGATAGACCTTATGCCCGCCCCTGGCCAGATCCAAAGCCGCCTGGCAGCCGCCGACGCCGCCCCCAACAATCAAGACCTCTGGAGAAACCGGAGCGATCGACGGCTCTGGCTGGGAAGGCGTGCTCTGGGCCAGGGTTAACGCGGCCACCGCGCTCTCCAGATCTTGATAGGCCAAGAGATCGACTACCCGCACCACGGCCACCGGGGTCAGGCGTTGAAACAGGCCGGCGTGGCGCTCCGGGCCACAAGCCGCGATAAGCCACTCTCCAGTTTGGCTCGCCAGCCGTGTGCGTAACTGCATCAGGCCGTCGGGGGTACACAGCGGCGGCAGCAATTGGACCTCGGCCCCGCCCCGCTCCAGCCAGCTAACCAGGGCTTGGGCGTCAAGGGCCAGCTCCGGGCACTGGCAAACTATGATCTTGACCTTAGCCATCGCTTGCCTGTGGTTGGTCCTCGGTCGGATGCTTAAGTTCCGCGGCCAGTTCATTGATAACCTGCTGGAAGTTCCGGCCTTCGGTGGCCGACACCCAGGCCAGGCGCAGGCGCTGGGGGTCAATACCCTTCTTGACCAATTTTTTCTTGAGCTTCTCGATCCGGGCCAAAGCCCGCAGATTACCGGAGACATAATGGCAATCACCGGGGGGGTGGCAACCAGAGATCAGCACCCGACCGGCGCCCTGGGCCAAGGCGCGCAGAATAAATTTTTGGTGTACCCGCCCGGCACACATATAGCGAATGATGCGGACCGCGGGAGAATACTGCAAGCGCGACACTCCGGCAAAATCCGCGCCGGCATAGGAACACCAGTTGCAGCAAAAGGCCAGAATCTTATCTTCCGGATGGTCGGCTAAAGCCGCGTCAATCTGGGCCATAATCATCTCATCGGTAAAGCCGCGGGCAATCACTGCGCCCGCGGGGCAGGCCCCGGCACAGACCCCGCAACCCTTGCATGCGGCTTCAATGACCTGGGCCTTCTGCTTTTTGCCGGCGCCCACCATTTTGATGGCCTGAAAAGGACATTCCTTAAAACAGGTCTCGCAGCCGATGCACTTTTCCGGGTCGATCTCGCAGACTATGCCGTCCAGAGTAATGGTTTCGTAGGCAAACAATGATAAAATCTTGGCTGCGGCACCGCTGGCCGAAGTGATGGATTCCGACAAGTCCTTGGGACCTTGACAGGCCCCGGCCAAATAGATGCCATCCAGTACGGTCTCCAAGGGTCGCAGCTTGGGATGGGCTTCCAGAAAAAAGCCGTCATCGCTGATCGGCACTTTAAGCACTTCGCGCAGCGCCGCGCCGCGCCCCGGCACCATGCCCACGGCCAGGACCGCCAGATCGACTTTATCTGCGCTGACTGTCTGGAATAATTCGTTATCGGCCCGGATAATGACTCGACCGTCCTGATCCGCCCGGACTTCGTGGACCTGACCCCGGATAAACAGCACTCCCGCCTCTCGGGCCTGGGTATAAAGGGTTTCCCAATCCTTCTTGGTGGTCCGCATATCTCGATAATAAATCCGGACATGGGCCTGGGGCAGACGGCTTTTTAACTCCAGGGCCTGCCGCAAGGCGGTCGGACAACAGACCCGGGAACAGTAGCGGTGGCCCTCCTCTTCCCGGGAGCCGACACAGAGAATAAAGGCAATCTCCCGGGGCGGGGTGGACTCGCCCGGGGCCTGCACCTGGCCCGCGGTCGGACCATCCGGAGCCAGCAGGCGCTCCAGGGCCACGGTAGTGATCACCTTGGGGAACGCGACCCAGGATTCATAGCGGCTGCCTTGCGGGTCAAAGGGCAGAAAACCGGTGGCCAACACCATACTTCCAAACCGTAAGTGGTGTTCGACCTCTTGAGCCGCTAAGTCAATGGCCTGGCGCGGACAGGCCGGGACGCATAGACCGCATCGGTTGCAATGTTCCTGATCGATCACATACGAAGCCGGAAACGCGTGCGGAGCCGGTAAATAAATGGCCTTGCGCGGGCTTAACCCTTGTTGCCGTTCATCCGGGACCTCGATCGGACAGACTTCCAGGCACTGGCCGCAGCGATCGCAATCCTCGTTTATCATAGGCAGTGATTGCCGGACTGTTACCTGAAAATCACCGACGTGACCGCTGACCTCTTTGACCTCGCTATTGGTCAGTACCTTAATCCCGGGATGCAGCGACACCGCGGCCATCATCGGGTTGATCAGACTCAAGGCGGTCTGCCCCCTGGGAAACGTGCGGTGCAATGCATTGGCCATACCACCCAGCACGGGCTGACACTCCACCAAAGTCACAGGAAATCCGGCATTGGCAATATCCAAAGCCGCCCGCAATCCGGCCGGACCACCGCCGATGACCAGGGCCTGGCGGTAGAGCGGTACGACGCGCTCGGTGAGCGGCCGGGCTAGGCGCACCCGGGCCAGCCCCATCTTGATTAACTCCAGGGCCTTATGCTGGGCCGCTTCCGGCTCCTGCATATGCACCCAGGAACAGTGCTCCCGGATGTTGACCATCTCCAACAGATAGGGATTGACCCCGGCTTCAATCAGCAAGCGCCGAAAAGTCGGCTCATGGAGCTTGGGCGAACAGGCCGCAATCACCAGTCGATTCAACCCATGCTGTTCAATATCTTCTAAAATCTCGCGTTGCCCGGCCTCGGAGCAGGTATAAAGATGATGACGGCAAATTACCACCTGGGGCAAATCCTGAGTCTGTGCGACCAGCTTCTCGGGACTGATGACCCCGGCGATGTTTAGCCCACAGTGACAGATGTAGAGGCCGATGCGAACTTCTTCGTCCATAAATTCCAAATTTTAGGGGCGGGATGACCCCGCCCTACCTGCCGATTAGTTTGGCCACGGCTTGCTCCCAGGCTTGGGAATATTCTCCCGGCTCGGCGATTACTTCTTCCCGGATCAGGGAAATGGCGTCCTGATCGCAGATATTGAGGCAGACGCCGCAGTAAGCACAATCTTCAAACCGCAGGAAAACCCGCTCGCCTTCCCGGACGATCGCCTTGGTCGGGCACAGGTTAATACATTTATGACAATCGGCCGGGCACTTGGCATCGTCAATGATCAGCCGCCCTAAAAATTGGGGATTGACCTCAATGGCGTCATAGTCACAGGACTGCAAACATTGGGTACACCGGATGCACAGCTCGGGCCGGGGCAGCACATTTTCCCCCGTCTCATCCCAGACAATCGCCTGCCGCTGGCAAGTTTCCACACAGACCTGACAATGTTTGGGACAGTCCGTCTGGGTATTAGGGACCAGCTTGAGTTCGCGGCGGCACCAGCGCCACTCGGTATCCGGATTAAGCGGACAGGGCAGCGGACATTTGCCGGTGTCAATATTGATCTTGGGTAAAAAGGGCGCCAGACCTTGCTGGTCAGCAAAAATGGTTTTGGGTTGCTGATTATAATTGAGGCTAATGGCTGCCACCGGGCAGAAATGGGAACAGATTTCACATAAGACACAGAGTCGGGGATCAATAGTGATGTCCAGGTCTTCCTCGCCAGGGATGATGGTCACTGCGCTGCGGGGACAGACGAGAGAACAGATATCACACTTTAAACAAACCTGTTTGTCCAGGCTTAAGGTTACCTGGTCAACGTACATCTGGAGGCTGAGTTCCAGATGATCCGCGTTTTCTCGTTTGGCTACCCTGGCTTTCATACCGTATAAGAAGTCTTCTTGACCATAAGCTTAAAAACGAAATAATTATTTTATCACTAAAAGCACCCAAAAACAAGGGTAAAACTATAAATAATCAAATATATCAATATATTATGCATTTATTATAGTAATCTGGAAATACGGCGGATTTTAATAGCGGTAGATATCTGGGTGCGGTCAAGCACTTTTTGGGCGCGTCGGACGCGCCCTATCAATAACTTTTATAAAGTCTGTTAGACTACTTGGGGCGTGTGGGGCGCGTCCTATCAAAAACGCTTATCGGACATTCGTTTACTGCCGGCGATCGACGAAGTAGGGGCGAAGATTTTCCGGCGGTCCGTATCCCTTGAGTAACTGCTGCCCCCGGCCCAGATCTGTTAAGCGCGCCAAGATGGTCTTACGCCACTTAATAAGTAAGGCAAGCAGCTTCCGGTCCTGAGCCAACACTTGCTTTAACTCGATCTCACAATCCAACCCCGGTTCTGGTAGTCTCCTCTTTGAGGTCGACGGGGGGCCGGTGAGTCGATCCCAACCATCTAACAAAGCCCGTCGTTGGTTTAGCAGAGCGGCTAATTGTTCTAAATCCCCCTGCGCCGCGGCCTCCCAGAGCTGTCCGCCTAGCCGCTGCAGGGTTGGTAAGCTGGCTTCGATAACCGACCGCAGTTGCTTAGCTCCGGGCGCGGCTTTCAGACCTTGGTCATCTCCCCAAGTTGTATTAGAATGTTTTTCCACTTGGCCACCGCGGGTAGAAGTTCATATTCCATCAGGTCGGCCAGGAGGATAAAATCACTCTCCTGATGCACCTGAACCATTTCATTAAGTAATTCTTCGAGGTCGTTGACATAATTTCCGACCAGGTCGCCATTCTCTTGGCGTAGCCGGGTTAAATTAACGCCGAGCACCTGCCCCGCCATCTCGCCGATCTGCAGCAGCCAGCGCAAGGTGTCCAGGACCTGGGCATAATAATGATTGGCCTCATTTTCATCGGCCAGGCGGAACAAGGTCGCCCCTTGTTCCAGGGCCTGGATCAGGACATCAGCCTGACCACCGGCTTCCTTGAGGATTGCCAAAGCCAGTTCCCGATCCGTAACCGTATGGATATCCAGGCGGGTGACGGTTTCCAGGTCGATATAACGGGCTTCCCGTGGATAACGTTCGCTGAACAAATCCCCGTTAACTTTCACCTGAAACAACTGTTCGCCCTCCGGAATATAGGAATCGGCCACTTCCACCAGGGCCTCTTCCAGATTCCGCAAATGGTCAAAATTGACCTCCAGGGCTTGTTCATTAATGGTGATATTCATGATTGAACTCCCACGTGGTAAAAAACTCACACTTTATTAAAAATCTAATTTACGCATTTACCGTACCAAATTAAATAATCGGCAGTGCCACTCAGAAAGAGTTGGGAGCGGCAAAATTTGTTTCAGCACCAGTCAACCAGGATGCGCTAGATGGCAGCGGATGGTCTCGCCGCAAATCAGAATCATTCCACTGACAGTCGCACAGCGACAGAATTTTCAAAAAGATTTTCCCCTGCCGGTAGAGCTGGCCATAAAGCTCACGGGTCTGGCGGGTTAGCGGTATCAGGTCGCTGCCTTCCAGATAGGTTTGCGCCAGCTGGAACATCTCGACTAGCGAGGCGATCTCTGGAAAGATGTGCCCCAGCCGGACAATAGCCGTATCAATCTGGGCCAGACGCTCCCCCAGCGTTTTAATGCGGGCTAGATGCCGGTCGGCATCAACCCCTAACGGCAATATTTGCCCAGTTCGCTTTAGGCCTTGCTGGGCCAGCTGGATAAGCTCCTGCAATGCCTGTTCTCTCTGCAGTGCTCTTAACCTGTTAATCGGGGGTTGAAAATAACGCCTAATAAATTCCATCCCTTGCTGGACTACTAATCTGAGCGGTTCAGGGCTGCCATCCAGGAGCCATCGCCAGCCCAGGCGCATTACCAGATTCCAGAAATAGGCCGGGTCCAAGGGACGGCAAATAAGCGGGTAATATACTTGATAACCCTGGTCATCATAGTCCGAAACAAAGACATCGACGTTCTCCCAGAAAGGATTATCGTCTATCTGGGTCAGCGGCTGGCCTTGCAAGCGGTGTTGCGCCAGGTGGGCTACCAGGGCCGGGTCCAGCGCCTGATGACAGCGCAACGAGGTACAGACGCCGGTGTTCTGGCAGGGGTAACAGTCCAGCCGCGGTTGCAACGCCAGGTGGCCACGGCCGGTAGGCCCGGTATCGTGAACCCGGGCAGTGGCCAGGAACAGACCCAGCACTGGCGTGCCCACTCCGCAAGCGACGTGCATGGTGCCGGTATCGTTGGTAATCAGCAGTTGCAGGCGGGCCAGATAAGCCGCCAGGTCGGCTATGCGGGTCTGGCCCATCAGGGAAGTTGTTACCCCCACCGGCAACCGCGCCTGGATGAACTCTCCCAGGTGACGCTCCTTTTCGGTCCCTAACAGCAGGAAGTGACAGGAATGGGTCTCAAGAAGTAACCGGGCCAGGGTAACAAAGGATTCTGGCGGCCATTGCCGGAGCACGGCACTGGCTCCAGGCTGCAGGCCAATCAGCCAGGTGGACGGATCCCGGCCCAACGCGGCCAGATGCCGATCAACCTGGTCGAGCACGGTCGCCGGGGGCTTGAGCGCCACCCCCTCGCCCTGGGGCCGGAAGCCTCCCCCCCGGGTGAACTGATCGACGATGTTAAACGGATTAAACCGGTAGTGTTTGGCGGCACAGAGCATATAAGCCATCCAGGCCGGCTGACTCCTGAACTGACGGTCGGCAGTCATCGTCAATCCGCGCACTTCTGGTCCCGCTACCAGTCGCGTCAGGATGGCCCCCAGCCGGTTGGGGGTGAGATTGATGACCAGGTCAGAGCGCGGATTTTTCAGAGTCGCGGTTATAGTGGCCAGATAATCATAGGCGGCGAGGAGATTTTGGCCTTCCTGGTCCACTAGGGGAGCCAACCTGAGAAAATCAAGAACCACTAACCGATCATAACCAGGCATTAATTCGGCCACTTCTTGGAAAACATCCTGGACCACCAAGGTTATCCGGGCTGTGGGGTGCTCCCGGCGCACAGCCCGCAGCAAAGGGGTAGTCTGGACCAAATCCCCCAACCGCATCAGATTAATGATCATGATCTCTTTCATAACTGGCCGCGTTGTAGTCCCTGGCGGAACTCATTTAAAAACAGGATAATGCCCTCAGGCTCGGAAAGCTTGCCCTGGCCCTGGGCAATTCGGGTAGCCAAACCCTCCAAACTAACCGTCTCCGTCGGATCCCAGCGTGCCAGATAACTTTTTAGGGAACTGTCGTCGGGCAGTCGGTTGAGCAGTTGACCGATGGTTGTGGCCGGGGGTTGCCGGGTCGGCCAGGCTCCGGGATTAAGCTCCTCGATCAGCTGCAAGGCCTGCGCCAGGCGATGTTCATAAGTGTGCTGGCGTCGGACCCGTTCCCGACCCCGGCGGGCAATAGCCTCCCGCTCTTCCGGATGCGCCAGGTAATAGTCAATCTGCTGCCGCAATTCTTCCACTGTGGTAAATGTGACAATTTCCTCCCCAGGTTTAAAAAATCGGGGCAACTGGCCGCGCCAATCTACCAGTTGAAAAGCACCACAGGCGGCCAGATCAAAGACCCGCGGATTGAGATAATCGCCCTCAGGGTTAATGCCCTGATGAAAGGGCGAAGAGTGCAAATTGAGATTAATGCGGCTGGCATTAAATATTTTGACACTGTCTTCGGCGGAGATCCTGGCACCCTGGCATTGAATATAGGGTCCCAGGGGGGATTTGAGGTCCCAGTCGCTGCCCCAGATTTTTAAATCAAAATCAGTCAACCCCTGAAAAACCTGACGGCGGTTGAGATAACCGGCGCCGACAAAGGCTAGCGCCGAGCCGAAGCGGCGTTTTTCGGCGGGGGATAACTCCAAAAGGCGAAAAATCTCGGGATCGGTAGCCAGCGGCAGGAAGGCATACTTTTCGACCCCGGCCTTTTCCAGGGCCTGATAAAAGGGTTCCTCCTGAATCACCAGAAAGGCATCGACCGCCGGGGCCAGTTCTCGCCAATAGGTCATGACCCGGAAATCCTCGACAAACCAGTAAGCGACTCTGCTGCCCTGATCTTGCAGGGCCTTGATTAATTGGCAATCAAGCGGGGCCTGGGCCAAGGCCCAGACCAGGTCGGGCTTATATTCGGCAGCTTTGACCAGGATGGCCTCGGAAATCAACCGCAGTAAGCCTTGCTTAAGTCCCAGGGTATGTTGGGGCGTGCGGCTTATCTGTTCCAGGGCCTTGTAGGCTGGGAAAAAAGGCCCGTGATCAAGCATCTCGGCCTGATGGCCCAGACGCTTAAAGGCCCGAGTGCAGTATTGGGCAATCGGATAGGACCCGCCATAAAGAGGAGAAATAACCAAAATTTTCAAGGGGCGACCCACAACCGCATCTGCGGTCGCCGGTCCTGGCTGGCTCGGGTCGGCCAACCAGCGTTCCAGGCGTCGATAAGCCCCGCGTTGCTGGCGTAGGGTAGGCTGGTGCACTAACAGCCGGGCCGGACGCGGTAAGTCATAGAAATCCCGGCCGACGCGCAGTCCTTGCCGCTCCAACAACGGGGTTAGATCCACCTGCTCCAGCGCTAGCCGCGCCACTTCCAGCGACGGTTCTACCACAAACAACGAGTCTGCGGTGTCCAAAAAATATTGCCAATGATACCCCAATCCCAGGCCAAAGATAACCAGCGGCTCCCCGGCGCTTGGCGGCTCCTGCGCCCAGGCCCAGCGTTGCCCTTCGGCGGTCGGATCATAAGGGGAATGCAGGCTGACCTCGCCGATCTTCAGAATCGGCTGGCCATTTCTGGCCTGGACTACCTGAAAGTGCGGCGGCACTACGACTTGACCGAGGCGTTCCGCCAACGCCGGACGAGTTTTTCTCAGAACTGCCAAATTTTTCTCATAGATATTCATGTTTCCAACCCTTTGGCCTGGCTCAGCCAGCCTTCTAAACTACTCCACAAGAAATCTGTAACACAGGCCCCGTATTGATCACCATCGGCGTTCAAGTTGGGCAAGAAATAGCCGGGCAACTGAGCTTGCCGCCTTAATTCCTGCTGAAAGGCTGCCAGTGGCACTAGGGCCTCTTGAAGTTCAGGCTCTCCGGCGGTTTGACTGTTGCCCTTTCGTAAAACTTGCTGAAATTTTTCCAGTTTTCGGAATAGCATTTCACGCCGCATCCCAGAGGGCAGATAACCCCAGCTATTTGGGGGCAGACCCGGACCATCAATTCCCAGCAACTGCTGGCCGGCCCGGCGATAGGCCTGTCCGACCAGATTGACAAAGGTCCAGGGGCGGGCTAATTGAGGCCGATAATTTACCCCTAAGGCGTCAGATTCACTACGGTAAAGCTGAACTCCGGGCCAGGCCGCGCTATCGAGGCACAACGCCTCACCGCCCAGAAGGTGATCAATAACCGCGGCGGCCATTTCCGGTCTGATCATCTGGCGGCAACCGGCATGGTCACAACTGGCCCTGGCTTCGGCACAAGGGTGGCAATCGGGTTCGGCCTGCAACACATAATGGCCGTTACCATAGGGTCCAGTTTCAAAGCACAGAGCCGGACCCATGAACAGGGCCAGCACCGGCACCCCCAGATAAGCGGCCAGATGCATGGTGCCAGTGTCGCCAGTCACCAATAGTTGCGCCTGAGCGAGCCAATCACTCAGTTCGGCCAGGGAGGTTCGCCCTTGCAGATTGATTACCCGCTCCCGATAGGCAACAGGAAGCGCCCTCAACAAGTTCTCCCCCAGCTGACACTCATCTTTAATGCCTAATAATAACAACCGCAGGTCGTATGCCTGGATTAACCGTTGACTCAAGGTGGCGTAAAAAGCTACCGGCCAGCGGCGGCGGTGATGGCGGCTGCCCAATTGCAGGGCAATCAACCGGAGGGTAGAGGTGTATCCGGGCGGCTGGTCCTGCCCACCGAACAGGACCGGAGCCAGTTCGGGAAACTCCGCCGCCGGGGCTAAGTGGCGGAAGACATCTACTAAATTTATCCGATTGAACCGCCGCGCATGCACCAGGGCATAGATATAGGCCAGCCAGGGAGATCTGATCAGGCCGCGGCCGTCTGCCGTCGGCTGATAGCCCAAAACCCTAGGCACTTGCAGGAGATAGGCCAAGAGCCGCGTCAAGGACGAAAAATTGATATTAAGAACCAGATCATAGCGCTGCTGCTGCAAAGACTGCACTAATCCGGCAATCTGCTGGTAAGCCCCCCAGCTATCTTGCCTGAGAAGTTGACTTAGCTGTGCCAGATCAACCGGAATGACCTCATCCACGGCGGGATGGCCGGTTAACAGCGGTTCACCGATGCGGTCGGTCAGGACATTTAGGCGGGCCGTTGGATAGATTGCCCGTAACCGGCACAACAGCGGCATGGTCTGGATTAGATCGCCCAGCCGGGCCATTTGCATGACCAGGATGCACTCCGCCGTCACCAGTTTCTCCTTAGACAGGCCAGCATGGTCTTAAGCCGCTGGACATAGGTATGTTCTTTCAGCACCCGCCGTCGGCCGCGGTCGATTACCCCTTGCCGTTGCCGGGGGTGGCTCAAATAAAAGCGGACTAATTCTGGAATCTCTCCCGGGTCGTGATAACAGATTACCTCATTGCCGATGCTAAAGAGTTCCCCCAATTGCTCTTTATAATCGGTTAAGAGAAAGCCGGCGGCAGCCGGGACATCAAACACCCGCTGATTGACGGCCGTCTTCATCTGCAGGCTGGTAGCATTGAAGTTAATCTGGGAAGCGGCATAGACCAACGGCAGCTCATCATAATAATTGACTTCCGGATGCAGTTGGAAAGGTGGCGACAACAGCTCCTGCCAGCCGCGATCACCATAGATGCGCGGGTAGGCCAGACTTAACTGCCGCACCCGTTCCAGGCGATAATCGCGGGTGCCGGCCCAGACCAGGGCCGCCTCTAGATCATTTTCTTGCTGAGCGCCGCAATATTGCCAACCGGGGTGGGCCTCAAGACCAGCCTCGGACACCAGCCGGGCCAGTGGCTGATAAGGATGCTGCCGGACAACCTTTAACAACTCCTGGAATAATTCCAGAAACGATCGGTCCGCCGGGAGTCGGGACAGCTTTTGCTCGACCACCCCCACCATGGAGTTGCCCACAAAGCTCACCGGGGCCTGCCAGGGCTTACATACCCGCGCTGGGCGGGGCCGGAAGATGGCCGGGTCCGTTGCCAAAGGCAATTCATATACCTGTTCAAACCCTAAGCCCTTGACATCCGGCAAGTAGTCCCGATCCCAGACAAAAATGGTACACAACTCACTGACCGGACCCTGGTAAAGGTTAAGAATCAGGCGGGGACTATCAACATACCAGGAAACCGAGGGCAGCCGACCGCGCTGGAAGGTTTCCATCAGCATCCCTTCCCGATCAAATCCCAGATGGTTGACCGTAAAGATCAGATCGGGGGAGAAATTCCCGACTTCCTGCAAGATACGCCGAAGGATCTCACCGCCCTGCTCCCGGCGTTTATCGATCATTACCAGGTGGCACTGATGCCCCAGATGCTTAAAAGCCCGCAGGATTTCAGGAATCAGAAAATAGTCGGTGTTAAGAATCAGCACCCGCAGGCAGTCCTGGTTCAGACCGCGGCGGCGGGCCGGCAAGGGGCCGCAGGTCCCCTGCAAACCTTCCATGAGCTTAAGGTAAAAAGTCTTTTCGGCCCGCAAGGAGGGGGGATGCCCCCAGAAGTTGAGGCGGCGGCCGTTGCCCTGGGGCAACTGAGCGTTAAGGTGTTGGAGCAGGGTCGCTGGATCGTCATGGACCAACAGAGCGGTGCCGGGCCGGGTTAGCAGGGGGGCAAGATCTATACTGCGCAGGGCCGCGGTCAAAATATCCCGGCGCTTCTCCACCACCAGAAGCGGTTGTTCAGGCGAAAGGTTTTCGATCAGGCGCAGCAGATGATAGCCTAATCCCAGCCCCAGGGCCACTATCGGCAGTTGCTGATCAAACCGGGCCTGCTTTACCAAGGCCTGGGCTTCTTTCCAGGGGTCACGGGCGCTATGGAGGGTTACTGCCCTACCCTCCTCACCCCAAACCCGCAGGGCCGGAGGTGAGCCGGAGATGGTTCCGGTATCCGTCTCCGGCGGTTCTTGATCCGGCAAGGACGGCAACAGATCCACCCCCGCCGGCCGGGCCTGCAACAGGCTGTAATTGCTTTGCCAGAACGACATCAACGCTTCCTCGCACCAAGCAGTAGAATCTGGGCCCGCCGGTTATCGGGCCACTGGATTAATACAGTTTTCTGTTGAAATGCTTAATTTAATCAATGTATTAAGTAATAAATCCGTTGGGTTCGAATCAAAACTTGGTATAATCATATTTCCAGGGTGACAGCCGGAACAGATGCTGTAGAGCTGAAGCAGATCTCTGGCACTCAAAATTTTCCGACCGAGTCCGGCCCGGTGGAAATTATCATGACAAGGTGTTGGTCGCATTCTGATCCGCACCTTGGACCCGAGCCAGCAAGTCTTGCGCCTCCAGATTATCCGGCTCAAAAATTAGAATCCGCTCCAGCAAGTCCACCGCGTCCGCCGCCTTCCCCTGTCGAACATAGATGTCGGCCAGACGCTGAAGCATCTTCAGATCAGCGGGCCGACGCTCCAGGTGAGTTCGCAGGGCACCGGCCGCCAGTTCTAGACTTTCGGGCTCCTCCCCTGTGGCCAGGATTCCTTTTAAGGCCTCAAGATTGTCAGGATTTCGTTCCCAAGCAGCTTGAAACCACTGTCGGGCCTCCGGCAGTTGCCCAATCGACTGGGCTACCTGGCCCAGACCGTAAAGCGCCTGGTCATCTTCGGGCTTCAAGGCCAACGCGGCTTCGAAATAGTTTCGTGCCTCTTGCGGCTGATTTTCCTTTAAAGCGATCACCCCCAAACTCACCAGCGGTCGGGGATCTTGCCAGCATTCCTGGCGGGCCTGGTGGAGATACCGGGAGGCTCGAGCCAATTGGCCGACCGCAGTGTAACATTCACCTAACTCCTGATAAATCTCGAATCGTAACGCCTGATAGCCGCTCATTAAAATCCCCCGCCTGGATCAGATCTGTTTATGGTGTTTTTTGCAAAATAAGTACCATAGTCGGCTATTAATTAAGTGCATGAATTTAATTATATATATTAAATAATCTCTATAATTTCCCTTCGCTTTACCGGCAAGATCTACCGACCTGGCAAGGGCGATTGGGCAAGATCCGGCCGATTTCTCCGCTGGGCTTGAGATAATAATGCTAGATCGCCGCTTCTTCCCTCCTACCCTTCCCAGCGGACCCAATTTATTGGAATATACTCATTAATCCGTAAAGATAATTGTGCCCTGAATTACAATCTGCTATAATACCTCACATCAATTTAGGAGTAATTAACAGATGATCGGAAAGCATCAATATGCTTGAATTAATCGTGGAGAAACTGCGGGAGCTTAGCGACCAACGCCGCCAGGCCATCCTGACCCGGTCGCGCGAAGATATCTCGGCGGTGCTGGATGACGTCAAGAGGATCGTCGAAGCGGTACGAAAACGAGGGGATATCGAAGCCCTGGAAATCTACGGGGATTATAAGTATAATCTGTCTCCCGACGACCTGGTGGTCAAACCTGCGGAAATTGAGGCGGCTTATAATTCTGTCGATCCTAAAATAATTGAGGCCCTGCAGCTTGCCGCGGCCAACATTGAAAAATTCCACCAGGCCCAGTTGGAGAAGGAAATGTGGTCCATTGAGGTGCGGCCCGGCATCCTGGCGGGGCGACTCTATCGCCCCCTGGAGCGGGTGGGCTGCTATATTCCCGGCGGCCTGGCTAAATATCCGTCGACGGTGCTGATGACTATTATCCCGGCTCGCGTAGCGGGTGTGCGGGAAATCATCGCCTGCACACCGCCCGATCAGGGTATGGTGGTCCACGGCGCTACCCTGGCCGCGGCGCATCTGGCCGGCGCCCAGCAGATCTACAAAATCGGCGGACCCTGGGCCATCGCGGCCATGGCGTATGGCACCAATTTGGTTCCCAAGGTAGATAAAATCGTGGGCCCGGGTAATAAGTATGTCACCGCCGCCAAGTTGTTGGTGTTCGGCGAGGTGGCCATTGATTCCCCGGCCGGCCCCAGCGAAGCGCTGATCCTGGCCGATGACCGCGCCGACCCCCGCTTGGTCGTGGCGGATTTTTTGTCTCAGGCCGAACACGACCCGGACGCCTCCTCGGTTCTGGTTACTACTTCCGAGAAACTGGCACATCAGGTGTTGGAAGCCATAACCGCAGAGTTCCCGCACTTGCCGCGCCAGGAGATTTTACAGGCTGCGATCAACAACCATTCGGCCATCCTGGTCGCACACGACCTTAGTGAAGCCCTGGAGTTCGTCAATCTTTATGCCCCGGAACATCTGCAGATTCTCACCCGCGAGCCTTTCGAGGTGCTGCCCTGCATCCGGCACGCCGGCTCCATCTTCCTGGGACCCTATGCACCTATCCCCGCCGGTGATTATGCTTCCGGCACCAATCATGTCCTCCCGACCGGACAGTGCGCCCGCATGTTCTCCGGACTGTCGGTAGACGATTTTATCAAGAAACCTACGTTTCAACATTTGTCTTTGGAGGGCTTGCAGTCCGTCAAGGAGGCGGTAATCATCCTGGCCGAAGCCGAGGGTCTGCCCCTCCATGCCCGAACCATTGCCGAACGGTTCCGATATGTCTGAAAGTGCGGTAGGCAACCCCGTACGCCGATAAACCCCTGGGCTTGTAAATGTTGTAATTATGACATATAATTGAATTTAGATTAATAATTTTTTAGCTGGGTTAGTCACCTGGCGGAGCAAACTCTCCGGGAGGGGAGACCGTGCAGAAAGGCAAAGTGATAGCTGCCATTGACCTGGCCAAAATTGCTGATGTCCAGAGCCGGCCAGACCATCGGATGATTGATATTGACAAGGTCGGAGTGAAAAATATCTCCTATCCAATTGTCGTCCTCGATAAATGTAACGGCACCCAGAATACGGTGGCGCGTATCAATGTTTACGTGAACCTGCCCTATCGCCACAAGGGCACCCATATGAGCCGGTTTATTGAAATTTTAAGTGAATTTCGCCGCAACATTAGTATCAAGAATATCTCGATTATCTTGGAAGAGACCCGGCGGCGTCTCAATGCCCATTCCGCGCATCTCGAACTGACTTTCCCGTATTTCATTGAAAAAGAGGCGCCGGTGACCGGTTCCCGCGGTCTGATGGAATATATCTGCACCATCAAGGGATCGCTGAATTCAAACGGGCATATCGACCTGTTGGTCGGCGTCAAGGTACCGATCACCACGCTCTGCCCCTGTTCCAAAGAGATCAGCCGGGTCGGGGCCCATAACCAGCGGGGCGAAGTCCGGGTTCAGGTGCGGTTCAAGAAGTTTTTCTGGATTGAGGACCTGATCCGAGTGATTGAAGAATCGGCGTCGTGTGAGGTTTATGCCTTACTAAAACGCCCTGACGAAAAGTACGTCACCGAACATGCTTATGCCAATCCCCGCTTTGTTGAGGATGTAGTGCGCGAAATCGCCCTGAAGCTTGATAAGATGAATAATTTTACCTGGTACTCCATAGACTCCGAAAACTTCGAATCCATCCACAACCACTCCGCTTATGCCTATATCGAATCCCATAAATTGTGATGAACAGGCTTGGCTCTGAACTGCAGCGAAACTAGAACAGATGAGACCTGACACGGGGCAACATAACTTTAAAGGGCCTCAGGGATCTTTATTCAGCTATTATTGTAAACTCGTAAAGTTTTTTATTCGTTTTCTTTGCTGGCGCCTTTTTCCTCTTTCATCAGTTCCCGAGCGGTTTCCATCATCTGCCGCAGCTTCTGATCGACCCGGTAGTTTATCGTCCCCGGTTCAAAGCCGCCTTCGGGCAGCTTCTGGCCCGCAGGTAAATCGGTCATAATCTCCAAGGCCTCGTTTATCTGGCCTACGGCCCAGACATGAAATTTGCCTTCCCGGACTGCGTCCAACACCTCTTTTTTCAGCATCAGGTCCTGAACGTTGGCCTTGGGGATGATCACCCCGTGGCTGCCGTCCAGTCCCCGGACCTTACAGACCTTATAAAAACCCTCGATCTTCCAATTAACCCCGCCGATGGGCTGAAACTCACCGCGCTGGCTGATTGAGCCGGTGACGGCGATATTCTGGGCCAGAGGGACCTCTGCCAGACAGGAAAGCAAGGCCAGCAGCTCCGCGCCGGAGGCGCTGTCCCCTTCGACCATACCGTAACTCTGCTCAAAACAGAGGCTGGCCGATAGGGTCAGGGGCTTATCCTGGGCAAAACAGCTTTTGAGATAGCCGGAGAGAATCATCACCCCTTTGGTATGGATATTGCCGGAGAGCTTGGATTCTCGGTCGATGGTCACCACGCCTTCTTTGCCCAGCGACACCGCGGCGGTAATCCGACTGGGGCGCGCAAAGGCATGATCGCCCAACATATAAACGGACAGCCCATTGACCTGGCCCTGCACCGCGCCGCTGGTTTCGATGGTCAGCATGCCTTCCTGAATAAATTCCTGCAGCTTTTCTTCGGGCAGGTCCGAGCGGTAAATCTTTTCAGCAATGGCCTTTTCCATATCCTCGGCCCGGATGACGTCATGGCCATTGGTGCCGGCCCAGAAATTGGCCTCTTTCAGTACCGCGGCCACCTCAGCCAGTTGCAGGGTGAGCTTCTCTTGATGCCCCACTAACTCGCTGGCGTACTCCACCAGCCGGGCGGCCCCGGTCTTGTGGACTGGCCGCAAGTTCTCCTTTTCGCAGTAACTTCTTAGAAAGGCCGAGAATTTCTGCAGGTGTTCGGGGGTGCGACGCATCTCCCAATCAAAGTCGGCCTTGACCTTAAAAAGTTTATGCATGTCCTCATCATAGGTGTAAAGCAATTGATAAAGCAAGGGGCTGCCCGTTAAGATTACCTTTAGTTTTAAAGGGATAGGCTCGGGGTGCAAGGTCTTGGTGGTGATCAGGCCCAACTGTTCGCCCAGGTCTTCGATCTTGATTTCCTGATTTTTTAAGGCCCGTTTCAGCGCTTCGTAAGAAAAATACCACTTTAACAGATCCAAGGAATTCATGATCAGATAACCGCCATTGGCGCGATGCAAGGCCCCGGGACGAATCAGGGTAAAATCGGTGACCAAGGCCCCGAACTGGGCCCGACGCTCGATGCCGCCGAACAGATTGGTATAGGTCGGATTATTTTCTAAGACTACCGGCGCCCCTTGGGTAGCCGAATGATCGACGAAGACGTTCACCCGATATTGGACAAAACTGGGCTCGGGGATAGGAATCGGAAAGGGCGTCGGGGTGCTACCCGGACGACGTTTTAAGTCATCAATATTTTTTAAGATATCTTGTTCGACCTGACGCAAATACTCGGTCACCTCCGGATAGCCCTGATATTTTTCGATCAGCTCCTCGATCCGATGGCCTACCACATAAAGCGCAATATTTTGGTCCAGTTGCTTCTCTTCGGCTTCGAACTCCTTTTCCATTTTACGGATTTTATGTAAGGCCTCGGTCATCTCTGCGTGTAGGGCATTGGATTTCTGGCGCAATTCCTCCCGTTCGGCATCACTTAAGGCCTTAAGTTCCTCATCCCCCATGGGTTTACCATCTTTACCGGGGACGATCATTAAGCCGGTTTGGGAAACATTAAGAATAAAACCCTCGGCCCCGGCCTTGGTATCTAATTCCTGTAGTACGGCATTTCTTTCCTTGTTAAATTTGCGCACTAAGGCCTCGCGCCGCGAGGTATAATTTTCACTCTCAAAGACCTCCGGGATCTGAACCTTTAGAGTGGAAATTAACCCATTTAAGTCGTTTTCCAACTCCCGTCCTTTCCCAGTCGGTAGCTTCAGGGCGTTGGGCTTCTCCGGCTCTTTAAAATTATAGACGTAAACATAGTCAGGTGGAGTTTCTTCTTTAGAGGCCAGTTCATCAACATAGGCCTTGATCATTTCGACCTTGCCGGTCCGGGGCAAACCCACCACAAAGATATTGAACTCCGGGTCTTTCATGCCGAGGCCAAACTCCAGGGCATGCCGGGCGCGATATTGAGCTACTACCTTATCCGTCAGGGGTTCCAGTTCCGCCGTGGTTTCAAATCCTAATGAGTCTGGATCACAAACCGTGCGCAAGTTCTCTGGCTTTAATTCCCAATCAGTGCGTGACATTTGTCCTCCTTAGGATTGAAAGTAAATAGCGGCTCGGTCCGGTCATGAACTACTCATGCGAATCTCTAATATCTGATATACCCTTAAGCCGCCCGGGGTCTGAATCCGGATCTGATCCCCGACCGCGCGGCCCAACAGGGCCTGCCCCACCGGCGCGGTGATCGACAGCCGGCCGTTGCGGGCATCGGCCTCTTCTTCCCCTACCAGTTGATAGCTCAGCACCTGACCGGTAAACAGGTTGCGAACCCGCACCTGGGAATCAAACACTACCCGATTCGGAGTCAAGTTGCTGCCGACCAGCACTTCCGAATTGGCCAACACCTGTTGTAACTGCGCAATGCGGTTTTCTACCTGAAGCTGGCGGGCCCGAGCTTCCAGATATTCGGTATTTTTCTCCAGCCGCCCCTCCTGAGCCGCTTCCATTACTTCCGATAAGGTTTGGGGACGCACGACCTGCCGCAACTGCCGCAATTCCTGGCGCAGTCTTTCATATCCGGCCCGGGTTAATAATGATTTACTCATAATGACAATGTTACCTCGGGGTAGCCTCACTAGCCGGTAAGTATTGCTAGTTAATTCCCGTCTAGCTGCTTATATTCTTATCTAAAAAGCTAGATACGGTCAAGATCGACCCGGGAAACTGCCGATTTTTTTTGCTCACTGAGATACAGGTTACCCTTCAGCTTAACAATTAAATATTGCTCGTGGGGAAGTCCATCTGGTAATTTAAAATATAGGTCTGAGACGCCAACCCGCACAATTGAGAGATATTTATGTTTTATCGCCTGGCTCCGCAATTGGTTATCCGATCTGCCTGGCGACCCTACCGATCCCGTCCTGGCGACCGGGTATTGACTCTGCGAAGTGGCACGGCCTTCCCGCCCTCTCACTCTACCACCCAGTTATGTCTGGAACTTTTGGCTGCCGCCCAGATGGAAAAGCCGGCTAATACCTTTCTGGATGTCGGCTGTGGGGGCGGAATTCTGGCTTTGGCCGGAGCCCGGTTGGGCATTGCCTTTAGTGTGGGGATAGATCCATCGGCGGCTGCTATTCGGGTTGCCCAAGACAACGCCCGGCGGAATCGTCTGGCTGGCCAGGTGCACTGGCTGCAAGGTTCAACCGAAGCCCTGCGGGGCCATTTTGAGCTGGTCGTGGCCAACCTGCCCTGGACCGTTCATATGGCCAAGGTGATGGAATTGCAACGCCTGACCTACCCTCAGGGCCGGTTAATTCTCTCCGGTTTCCGGGAAACTCAGGAACAGACGCTGTTGACCCTCTATCTGAACCAGGGCTGGCAACTGCATCGTCGAGCCACCCTGGACCGCTGGGAAATAGAGCTACCCGCGGAACGAAGTTACACCTGGGTGGGCCTCACGCTTGGTTACCAATAAAAAGCTTAGAAAATTAAAGGGCGCTGGTCTAGCGCCCCGCTGCTTCAAAACATTTATAGCCAAAATTTAAGCGCTGAGGAAAGACCGCTTTAAACCGGACGGATGGTTAGAACCGGACAGGGCGCGCTCTTGATCACTTTTTCGGCGACACTACCAAAAATCGTGCGTTCCAGACCGGTACGACCGTGGCTGCCCATAATGATCAGATCAATCTGTTCTTGCCGGGCGACCTCAAGAATTTTTTCCTCTGCCTTGCCGGTAGGCATCCTGGTTTCCACTTTGGGCAACTCTTTTAAATGCCGCGCGCTAAACTCCTTCATTTTCTTTGCCGCCCCCTCTTTGATCTCATCCTGGAAGCCTTTGATATTGACATGGGGAGCATAAAAACTGGCAAAATTCGAGACATCCGGCGTAACCGAAATCAGATATAAGGTAGCATCAAATTGCTTGGCGAAAGTTACTACCCAAGGAATGTATTTCTCAGATGACTCGCTAAAATCGACGGGGAACAGGATTTTCTGTATTTGCTTCATAAGTCTCGGCCTCCGTTTCTACGCCATTGAGTTGCAGGCTTAATTTTATTTTAAGTTAATGAGGGACTGGACCGATGTCAAGGGAAGATGCTTTAGAATTGAGGACTTTTAGTAACTCCTCCCTGGGGAGCAGTCACTCATAAGCCTTTGGCTCTCTACAAAAGAAGGGAAATTGGGCAGGCGGGCCAGCCCCACTCTACACTTATCGGACTCTGAACCGTGAATCTTGAATCTTGAACCTTTCTAAACCGAATGAAGGGCGTGGCGGGCCAACGCCCAAAGCAACTCGTAGGTGACCGGGATCGTCCCATTTACCCGGTAACCGGCCTCATAACTGGCAATCATCTCGGTCAACAACCGGCGTGACAAAGCGGCCGGAGAGGGCCGGGTCGCCCCCATGCCGCGGATGGCCTTAAGAAAAGCGAGCACTCCGGGATAACTCTCCATCCACAACTGACGATGCACCTTTACCCCCACAAATCCGGCCTGGACTAAGAACTGCTGCCATGCCGCGCTTCCGGCAAAGCCTTGGGCCGGAATCGGCGGTGGGGATATCGCCCCGCCCCCATTAAGAGAAAGTTGCTGGGCGGCGCGCTCCAGACTGAGGGCTAATTCCTGGAAGGTGGCCGGTCCCAGAGTCGCAAAAATCAGCCCGCCGCCGGGGTGCAAATGCTCCCGATAGCGCCGGCAACTCTCGGCCGGCTGATTAAACCACTGGAACACCGAATTAGAAGTGATCAGGTCAAAGCGGCCCCGGAGTGGTTGCTCGCCATCCGCTACCAGCCAATCGATCCAGGGATCGTGGCCGAGCCGCCGCCGGGCCTGCGCCAGGGCCGCGGGGGCCAGGTCCAGGGCGGTCAGATGCGCGTCTGGAAAGGTCTGCCGCAATAGGCCCGTCAGATAACCGGTGCCGCAGCCGATTTCCAGGATGCGGGCCGGGGGGCGCTCCAGAACCTGCAAATACCCCACCAATTGCTCCGCCATGTAACGCTGCACCTGGGCATATTGATCATATCGGAATGCCTGTCGGCCGAAATTATGGCCCAATCGGTTTTTATCAACTTTCATCGACTAGTTCCATCATTAGGGCATTAAATTTAGCTGCCTGGGTCAGAAACGGCAAATGCCCGGCATCGGGGAAAATTTCCAACCGCGCCCCCGGCATCTGCTCTTTAAGGTAATAAGCCTGCGCCACCGGCGTAACCCGATCCGCGTCGCCGTGAACTATAGTGACGTTTCCCGTTAAACGTCCAAGATAGGGCCGCAAGTCCTGGGCCAGCAGATAATCCAGGCCCGCGGCCAAAAATTCCGGAACTTCCGGCGGGGGCCAGAGAGATAATAATTCTTGGCCAAAATTCTCTTCGCCGGGTGCCAGGCAGAGTTGGGCAAATTCCTGAACCACCTGGGCAGGATCGGAACACAGTTGACGGCGCCTGGCTCGGACCAGGGCGGGAGCGACTCCCCCGGTGAAATCCGGCCGCCGGCAAAAACTGGCGGCCACCCCGACCAGCACCAGGTGCCGCGGGGCACTTCCTATCCGGGCCAGGGCCTCCCCGGCCAGCATTCCCCCCAGCGACCAACCCACCAGCACCGTCTGATCTAAAGGCAAGGGCCGCAAATAATCGCAGAGCCAACCAGTCTCCCAGGCGGGCAGGTCCGGGGTGAGTAGCTCCAGGCTAGCGCCGAAATGCTGGCGCTGCCGTTGCCAGATACGGCTGCTCGCGGCCCAGCCGTGCACCAGCACCAGGGTAGTCACGGAATTAACCCCAGTTCTTGTCCGATCCGGATGATTATCTGGGCTGCTCCTGCCAGGGCTTCAGGTGTATGGCTGGCGGCCAGCGAAAAGCGCAGTCGGGCCCCGCCCGGTGGCACGGTGGGGGGGCGGATGGCCACCGCCATGATCCCCGCCTGGCGCAGGGACTCGGCAAACTCTAAGGCCCGCTGATTATCTCCGACTAACACCGGGACAATCTGAGTTTCGCTGTTTAAGGTGTCAAACCCGGCCGCCTCAAGTTTTCCCCGGAACCAGGCCGCCTGGCCCAGCAAGCGCTGGCGCCTTTCCGGCTCCTGGGCGACGATCAGGAGCGCCGCCTGAATCGCGCCCAGGACCGGCGGTGGGAGCGCGGTGGAATAGATAAATGACCGGGCCCGATTGTATAAATATTCGATTAAGGGGACCTCGCCCGCCACATAGGCCCCAAAACTGCCCAGGGCCTTAGAGAAAGTGCCCATGTGAATCTCGATGGCGTCGGCGACTTCCAGGGCTTCGGCCAATCCCGCGCCGTTCGCCCCCCAGGTCCCGGTCGCATGGGCCTCATCCACCATCAACCACCCGCCGTAACGATTCTTCAGTGCCACTAGCTGGCGCAACGGGGCCAGATCGCCATCCACTGAAAACACGGTATCGGTGACGATCAGGCGTCTTTTAGCCCCCGCGGTTTTAATCAGTAAATCCTCCAGGCGGTTCAGGTCCCGATGCGGATAGCGGTAAAAGGTAGCCCCGGAAAGCCTGATACCGTCAATAATACTGGCGTGATTGAGACGGTCGGAGAGGATGACATCGCCGCGGTCCATCAGGGCCGCGATAATCCCCAGATTAGCCATGTAGCCGGTATTAAACAAAGCAGCCCGCTCCATCCCTTTGAAGGCCGCCACCTGGGCTTCGACTTCCGCATGCAGGGCATAATTGCCGACAATCAGGCGGGAGGCAGTGCTGCCCGTCCCCCAACGGGCCGCCGCCCGTTGGGCCGCCATGATCAGCCGCTCATCCAGGGCCAGACCCAGGTAATCGTTAGAAGAAAGGTTAAGCAACCGGCGGTCGCCGACCTGCACCCAGCCGCCCGGCAGCACCTGATCGATGACTTGCAACTGCCGCCGCAAGTGCTGGCTCTCCAAGTCCTGGAGTTCTTGGGTCAGCGGTGCTAAGGATGATCGCCGGTCAATCATGGTCGGGGCCAGTCAGATCGGCAAACAATGGTTTGTAAAGCCGCTAGCAGAGATTTTCTGCCGCTCGTTGTATCAAGATCGATGATAACATGCACCAGGCCCAGGATCGGCTTCCCCGTAAGCGCGGCAATGATCTCGGGATTGGTGCGTGCGGCCAGACCGGGGTGCTCGGGGTACTGGTTGATGATGATCCCCGCGACCTCTAGTCCGGCCGACAACGCGGCTTTGACGCTAAGCGTGGTATGGTTAATGGTCCCCAGGCCGGGGCGTGCCACCACCACCAGCGGCAGATTCAGCCAGCAGGCCAGATCTAAAACCAGAAAATCGGTATCGATCAACGGGACATACAAGCCGCCCGCCCCTTCCACCACCAGAAAGTCATAGCGCCGGGCCAAGTCATTAAAGGCCGCGGCGATGCGATTCAGATCGATCCGCACCCCGGCCTGGGCCGCGGCCACGGCCGGGGCCAGGGGCAGCTTAAGACTTATAGGGGTCAGCATGGCCAACGGCTCTTCTAAGTTTGCCATCTGTTGGGCAAAAAGGGCATCGTCGGGAATCAGGCCGTCCTCAGTGGCGCGGGCCCCGCTCTGGATGGGCTTGAAATAGACCGCGGCCTGACCGAGCTCCCGGAGCGCCGCGGTCAGTCCCGCAGCAATAACCGTCTTGCCCACCCCGGTATCGGTGCCGGTGACAAATACGCCGCGGGTCGGGGCGATTTCGGGTAGAACTACCATGACTAATCATCTCCGTCGGTCGGATGCAGACCCTGATCGGCCAGCATCTGCAAATCTTCGTCCGGCAACCGGCCTTGGGTGGTCAGATAATCCCCGGTCATCAAGGCATCGGCGCCCGCGGCAAACATCAGCGGGGCCAGAGAGCGCAGCGTCGGGGTGCGACCACCACAAATGATCAGGCGTTTATCCGGAAAGCTCAGGCGAAAGGCCAGGATGATCTTTAAGCCCTCCAACGGCGACAGCAAGGGGCGCGAGCCCAACGGCGTCCCGGCAATGGGATGCAGAAAGTTCAAGGGAATCGAGTCCACTGCCAGCTGCTTTAAGGCCTGGGCCACTTCCCAGCGCTGGGCCACGCTTTCCCCGAGCCCGAAAATGCCCCCGACGCAGACTGCCAGCCCCGCGGCCTGGGCTGACTGAATGGTCTGGAGCCGCTCGGCGTAGGTATGGGCCGTACAGATCTGGTGGAAATAGGAGGCTGCGGTTTCTAAATTATGATGGTAACGATGGACCCCGGCCACAGCCAGGGCCTGCAAGAAATCAGGCTCTAAAATGCCCAAAGACACGCAAACCTTAAGGTTGGTGCTGGCCCGAATGGCCGCAATGGCCTGTAAAATAGTCTCTTGTTCCTGCTCTTTGACTATCCCCCGGCCCGAGGTGACGATGGAAAAGCGCGCCGCGCCCTGCCCGGCCGCGTGTTGGGCCGCGGCCACCAGCTCATCTAGGGCTAGCAGCGGGTAACGCTTGATCTTTGCTTGCGATACCCGGGATTGAGCACAGAATGCACAGTCCTGGCTACATAGCCCTGACTTGGCATTGATAATCACACACAGACTGATCCCCGACCCGACCCGCTGCTCTCGCAGAGCACTGGCTGTCGCCATTAACGGCCAGAGGTCTCTAAATGGCCGCGCAAACAGGTCTTCCCAATCACCTAAATGCATATGATACCTTCCAACCTTGGCTTTAGAAAGGAAAGATGCTAGATTCCAAACTTATTGTCAACCAAATAATCTATCCTGGTTAACATATTAATTCTGTCCTGACTTGTCAAAGTTAAATTAAATGGTTATTTTCCTTTTTAAGAAAAGTCATTATTATCAGGTGGGAGCCGGAGGAGTTATGAGGTTATGGTCAGGAGAACGGTCATGGTCCTATGGCCGGGGTGGGCTGATCATCATTGGCCTGGGGTTATTATTGGGGCTGGCCCTCGGTTGTGCCCCGGTTTTTTCGCCCGCAGTACTGCAGCAGGTAAATCGAGGACTGTCCTACGACCTCGTCGCCGCCGACCCCGAGGCTTATCGGGGTCAGACCATCCTCTGGGGCGGGGTTATTGAAAAAAACACGCCGCAAGAACATCATACCGAACTGGAAATTATCCAAAAAAACCTGGATCGTCAGCATCGTCCCGAAAATGGGGACGCTTCCCTGGGAAGATTTCTGGTTAATTATTTCGGGTTTTTAGATCCGGCCATCTACAAAGAGGGCCGGAAAATCACTGTGATCGGCGAGGTTCGGGGGTTGGCGGTGCGCAAATTAGGCGGGGGCGATTATCATTACCCGGTGATTGACGCGGTGAACCTCCATCTCTGGCCCAAACCCATGCCCCTGGAAGGCTATCCCTATTATTGGGGGCCGCCTTATCCATATTACTATTGGGGGCCTTATTACTGGGGTCGTCCCTGGATGTGGCCTTAAGGTCTATTGCTTGGCGGAAGGCGTTATTGGTCCGAGGCCGAGCGTCGCCCCAGACCAACTTGAGCAGCCAGGGCACTTAACAACTAACCCACCTTATTACCTTTAAAGCCAAGCTGATCTGCTCCCACACCAGGGCGCGGTGTGCGCCAGGGCTTAGCTGCTGTCGATTTGTAACTTGAATATTGCTTAATGCCTGGAAAAATGTTATCTTATTTAATATTTTTAAATATTAAGCTTCTCGCGCCCCAAAATACCAGCCCAATTACGAGGTAAACCTGGTTATCCTCCGGAAGGGACCGAAGGAGGAGCATGATTGCCTCGGGCCAGGAGGGAAGGCAAACGGTAACTCCATGAATTGTCTACAGCGATCAGTGACCATGAATGCGGTTGAATTTGATCAGACCGTGGAGCGCTTGACCGCGGATATCCTGTCAACTCATCCCGACCTGAGCAAATTGGTGCTGGTGGGTATTCGCACCGGCGGAGCTTTTCTGGCCCAGCGCCTCGGAGAAAAGATCAACCAGCAGCAAGCGGTCAAAATCCCGGTGGGCATTCTGGACATTACCTTGTACCGGGACGACTGGACCCGGATCAGCCATAAACCCCAGGTAGGGCGGACCGAACTGCCTTTTTCGATCGACGACCAGGATGTGGTCCTGGTCGATGATGTGTTATTTACCGGCCGCACGGTGCGGGCGGCGCTCGACGCCCTGATCGATTTCGGGCGGCCCCGGCGCATCCGGCTGGCGGTCCTGGTGGACCGGGGCGGCCGGGAATTGCCCATCAGCGCCGACTTTATCGGCCAAACTTTAGAATTATCCGTAGAGCAGCGTGTCAATGTCTATTTTCGGGAAATGCAGGCCCAGGATGAAGTGGCCATCGAGTCTGCCAATCTATCCAAAAAATGAGAATTAATGAGAATTGCCGTGAACGATAAAAAATCTGACAAAAAAAGCAAAGAACCATTTGTAGTTAGCCTGGATGAGGCCTCCCAGGCGGCTCTAACTGAGTTACTGGAAAGGGTTAAGCAAACCCTGGCCGGTGGTCAGGGTTCGGAAGCAATTCTGGAAATTCTGGCCAGCCAACCGCCCGGCCGGTTGGCCTGGGATTTAGCCTTGATCGACCAGCTGGCTAGGATCCCCCACCCGGCCCTGCCGGAAGCCTTGTTGGGTTATTTCGGCCCCGGGCTTGAAAAGATACGTTATAAAGCCTTGAAAAAGGCCTTCCACGCCTGGAAAAGTCGCCAGGTGCCGGTTCCCGCCCTCCACCCCCCCAAGGACACCACTCCAATCCGTTTGCCCGATACCGAGCCCTCCGAAGGGTATCTAAGTATCATTGACGGTGCCGGAAGTCGTATGGTAGTCCTGCACCTCGCCAAAACTGGCATAGACTTCAATGTCGTACACGCTTTAATCAACGACCAACAAGGTCTTAAAGACTTATTTAGTTTATCCCTCAGCAAAAAACGACGCAGGGAATTGCTGGCCGAATATAGCCAGCAGGAGGTAGGTCAACTGGTCTCGGTACCCCCTGCCTATGCTTTGAAATTGATCGAGGAGGCTTATTCCCACACCACTGATCAGAACCTGGAAGGCCCGGCCATCTACCGCCGGGTGCGGGAGCAGCTGTTAGCTCGGATTGATCTATCAACCGCCCCCGAGTTGGAGGACCTGTTGCCTAAACTAGAAGACTCGGAGATAGAAGCATATTTGCTAAAATCCCAGGAACTGATCCTGGATGACGCCTTCCAGAGGTGGATGGCGGCTCCGGAAGATTTGGCTCCCTGGCTTCAGAAAGTCCATGAGGTTTATGACAGCCCGCTTGTGCTTAGTGAAGATCAAACGAAAAATCGAGTTGACGCGGTCATCGATCAGGCCGTGAGCGATCTATTTCCCTTAGACCAACGCCCCCTGCTGAGTCGGCGGTTGTTGGAAATGGCTTATTTTCTCGATCGCTCGGGCAGACCCGAAATAGCCCGCCAGGCTCAAGCCACCGGCATAGATCTGTTGCGCCGCCGGGTAGCCCTGCAAGGCGAAAGTCCCTTCCTGCTCGGGCTGGTATTGCATCCCATGTCGACTATAGTTAATTATCTCAATGAATTAAGAGAAGCAGCAGAACAGTCCGAGGTGATTACCGCGCCCTCGGAATCACTGATCACGACGAAGTAATAGGGTTGATAGATTTAGTTGGTAGGTCAAAATATTAAACAATATCTAAGTATTGGACTTAGAGCCAAAAATGGGGTTACCATGCTTTATACCTTAACGGTGGAGACTTCGGCTCAGACTGAATTGATCGATATCACCCCCCGGGTCCAGGAGGTGGTCCAGCAGAGTGGCCTAACGGACGGCCTTGCTTACATCTTCGTCCCACACACCACTGCCGCGGTGACCATCAATGAAAATGCCGACCCCAGTGTTAAGTCGGACATTTTGATGGTCCTCAATAAACTGATCAGTCCCCAAGAACCCTATCGCCATCTGGAAGGCAACTCTCCGGCCCACATTAAGTCCAGTTTAGTCGGCGCGCTGGAGACCGTCTTTATCGACGCGGGCCGGCTGGTGCTGGGAACCTGGCAAGGCATATTTTTCTGTGAATTTGATGGGCCGCGCCGCCGCCAGTGTAAAGTTAAGTTGGTGGCCGGGTAGCATGGCCGGCAAGACGCATTTTTTTTCCGAGGTCCGGTTAGGGGAAGGTCTTACCTTGAAGGCCATCCGGCTGGGCGAAGCAGCCATCCGTGACCGCCATTTACTCAAGGACTATCTGGAATTTGTGCATATTAAAAAGGGCCTGTTAGAACCATATACGGCTGACTATCCCCTAATCGACGGCCGCGAGTTGTTACCCTCGTTTGAAATCAACTTTGCCGAATATAAGTTTTTGCCCAGCTTTAGCATGGTAGCTTTTAATCGGACGTTAGATTACCAGAATGAATGTTTCCAATTCGATCTGCTCCATAGTATTGCCGAAGTAGTAGCCGCCAAGGCAGAAGCCAAATCCAGCCGCAAGTTAGCCCTCACTAGAGAACGCCTGGCCCGGGAGAACCTTGAAAAAATCTATCCCCACCTGACCCTGGAGTTGCGCTCCCGGTTTAAGCAACGTTTTCTCTACCGTGATCTTAGTGAGTTGGCCAACTATGAAGAAATGCTGGGATATTTATTCCACATGGACCGGGCCCATGTAATTGCCCAGGATGATGTCGGCGAATTCCGGTTGCTGGGTAGTTATGCCTCTTTTCCCTCCGAACTGGATTATGAGCTTAAGACCTTCGGCAAGCGCATCGGAAAATTCAGGTCCAAAGAGAATACTCGCTATGAAGCCAATCGCTATTTTGTCTATCATTTTCTGATGGAACTCTATGGCTTCCCGATCGCTTCGGAACGCCGCACCTCGAGTGCCCTATTTGCCCGGAAGTTAAGCCGGCTCAAGGAGCAATACCTTATCAAAGTTTTAGGATGCTCGGATCGCGTCATTACCAGTCTGTGTGGCTTTGAGCAGAAGAGCTTTCCACTGGTGGAAAAAGTGGCTCTAGTCCCAGTGCCGCGCGGCATGGAGGAGGAACACAATCAACTTAAGAGCCGGGGATTTTACGTGGATGAGGATCGCCGAGTAGTAATTCTCAAAGTTACTTATATGCAACACAAATACAATAAGAATAATGTCCAGGAAGATCGAGCTCTGTCCGTAGTTAAGCAGGAAGTTATCCACCCGATCACTGGCGAAAAGCAGGATAGTTATAATATCCTCAAAGACTCACGCAGTTTCCTGATCACCTTAAACGACATCATCCGGGGGGAATTCAAGGGTAGTATTTCTTATAAGGGCTGGGGCCAGATTAATTCCACTAAAACTCATGATGAGCGCTTGAAATTCCTGTATGCCTGGCTCAGCAAGAATCAACGCCGGATTACCGGCTATAGCAAGGAATTCTTTGAGGATATCCGCAAGGTGCTGAATGGTTA
>Ga0164318_10000442_pt1 | contig 31489 bp, 28 predicted proteins | sample GuaBasSedimGuay9_FD_113734 | JGI IMG/M metagenome (GOLD analysis project Ga0164318, IMG submission 113734) | Subseafloor sediment microbial communities from Guaymas Basin, Gulf of California, Mexico - Guay9, Core 4571-4, 0-3 cm | ecosystem: Environmental > Aquatic > Marine > Hydrothermal vents...
AGTCAAGGATCCGGTACGACTGTACTAGATGTACATAAGATAATCTAGATCCGGTACCGGCTATACTAAACTAGCCGGCTAGACCGGTCAGATATAGCTAGTTAATCTAGATCCGGTACCAGGCTAAGTCATGTCATCAGTAAGACAATATCTCCACCTGTCATTTGAATTGGTCTCTCCAAGAGTACATCTAGTCTACTTGGTACACTAGACTATTAGACCATTTGTCCTCCTGTTCGTACATGCACACATGTACGAGAACCAAACCCATCTACCCATCCGCCTAGCTGCCCAGTAGCCAGATGAGGACGTTGAGCAATATGATCACCAGCAAAAACAGCGCCATACTGTAGAATACGAGGCGGAAAATGACCACTGCTAGACCTCTCAGGAGAGGGAGGATGGAGGAGTCGGGGTAGTAACCGCGGTTATTGCTGTTGTCATTGTTTTTCATCTTTAGTCTAGTCCTCCGTAGTTTCAAATGGCAAGATGGTCATCAAAGCATCACGAAGGAAGTCGTGCAGAGCGTTGCAGAGGTAGTCGACTACCTCGAAGTCTACCTTTGCGGGGTCGATGCCAAACGATTCTAACAGGTTGTGCGCTGCTTCAAGCTCGACGTCTTCCAGCGTTCTCCCACGGGCCGCCTTATCAAGGTCGAGTCGCACGCCATTTTTCTCGATGACCCCGCCGGCCGTGTATTCGACCGACGATGCTGTTAACTTGGGCTTCTCTCCCATTTTCTATCTTCTCCTCTCTCGTTACAGGTTACAGGTTACAGGTTACAGAATGGATACCACGTCTACAGGATGGAACGGATAGCGCTGTCCAGTACACGAACGAGCGCTTCCACTCCCTCCTCCTTCAATATGTCGTTAACGTCTTTATACTTCGTGTCCAATTTTAGAATCGCCACACGAACGTTATCCCTATTAAGCGATTTCCACAGCTTCCTTGCTCCCTCCATTCCCGCTCTATCGTTATCGAAGACAATGTAGATAATCTCATCCTTTAGCCAAGGCAGCTCTCTATTACACGTCCCACCAGTAGCAATCGGGAACGGCTTATCGCCGAGGGATAGCTCAGCTGCCTGGAACAGGGTGATTGCATCTATTGGGCTCTCACAGACAAATAGGAATGGACTTGGAGGTGGTGGGTAAACGGGAAAGTATGCGCTCCCTTTCCTCGGCCCTCTAGTGTAGACGCGCGCACCAGGAGCAATGGGCTTATACTCTAAGCTCTGGACATCTCCCTTCCCATCTCGGAATGGGAATACGATGTGATTTCCCTCTTTATCCTGCCGATATTCTACAGTATCGGAGATAATCGGATCAATTTTTCTCTCTTTCACCAGATATTGACGAGCTACGGTTGCATCGCCTTGCCTTAACTCCTCCCAGAGTTTCCGAACCGCTACTGTTCTGCGCTTGCTTGTTACGTGTCGCACTGATGCTGATGACGGCGGCGGCGGCTTACCTTCTAGGAACGCAATAAGATCGTCAATGTTATCGATGCCCTCTCGCCGCATTATGTAGCTCACGACACTTTCAGCATATGCGCAGTTATTCCGCCTGTTGCAAACTATCATTCGGAGTGGTTTCTTACCGAATGCGCGACGAAGTCTGCATTGCGGGCAGATCATTTCGTAATAGGTTCCTTTATCCTGAGGCTCCAACTCTCCGATGAGGTATCTTGGAGGTAACCTTTCAATAATGCGCGATAGCTCTTTATACCGTGTCATATTACTTCTATATTACTTCTATATTGCTTCGTACATCGCCATGTGTTCTTTCTTGAACTTCAATCGGACGACTTTCCCATCCCCACCGATGCGGCTACCAGCGATAAAAAGCCGCATTTCAGGGGGATTCCGCCTGCTTTCGTCTTTAGTCTGCGATAGGGTGAGGATCATATCTGCCAGCATCAGACTGCCTATGCCCCAGCGGCCGTCGCTGGCCGTTATCAGGCTCTTCTGAAGCCCCTCCTTGTTCGTGTGCTGGGCTGTCAGTATAGCCGTCTTATGCCTCATTCCAATCTGCCGCAGATCAGTTACGACTCGCTCTTGAACTACGACGGGGTTCTCGGACTGTTGAATCGGCTCTACCTGTGTGAGCATGTCTACTATTGTGATCGAGGGGGCCAGCCCGTGGGCTCGTAGCGAGAGGAGAGTGGCTTCTAGCGCTAGAGCTGAGCTCGACCCCCTCATTCTTTCCTGGATCGCAATTTTGTTTTTTCGCTCTTCTAGCCATTTTAGAACCCTTTCTCTCCTCTCTTCATCGTGTGCTGCGAGCTCATCTATGGGTAATGCGGCAATTCGAGCATCTAGTCGTTTTTCAATTTCTGCTCTTTTTATTTCCATCGTATAATATAGCACGTCATGTCCTGACATTACCGCCGCTAGTGCGGCATTCAGCAGGAATGACGACTTGCCAATTTTAGGAGGGCCTATGAGAACATAGAGGTAGCCGACAATCCAACCTCCGTTCAAGTAGGATGTAAGAGTATTCCACGGCGTCGTTATCCTTGGTGGTTCGGGCTCGGTCTCCTCCTTGAGGTGGTCGCCGTAGATTGCCCAATCTTCTCCTGACGCTTCCCCTATGGCCATTATGCGGGTCAGCTGTTCGAGCACCTCGTTCCCGCCGCCGGAGGCCCACCTATCAGCTGCCCCGCTTAGAATATACGTCCTGCCTAAATATCGTCTAGCTGCCTCTGCCGTCTGCCGTATCAGATTAATACGACTTTCAGTCGACATAGGCTCAAGTATTGATAACTGCTTCCTACTGAGATTCCATTGCTGCAGTATGGGGTCAGGGAGGAGATCGTGGCATTGTTTGTAGTGTTCTATCGCTGCCTTTACTATCTCCTGTTCTCGGAGGCCGAACATTGCCGCTGGAAGCCATTCCGCAACTTCAGACAGGAAACAGAGGTCTGTCAGTAATGCCACTACGGTCGGCGTCATCTATGCAACACTCAGCGTCATCTACTTGAACTTGGCCTTCCCGCAACAATATCGATTATGCCACATTCGTCAGTAGTAGTAGTAACTATGCATCTATCACTGCCACACTTTTTGCAGCCCTCAAATTTCTCCCCTGGCTTTATCGCGTCTCCATAACCACACTCTAAACAGACGTAATGCCGTTCGGTTACTGGCTTTCTTTTTCTCCACTTCAATACCATTTAGTATATTCCCATTGTTCGTAGCATTTTTCGCAGCTCTTTCACCTTCTCCTCAGCCCAGTCAAATTTGGGAATCTCGGCATCGGGATTCCGAGCTGCAATAAGTAAGTCCCTGAGAATTGCTGGGGCTCCGATACTTCCCGCTATTAGCCCAATTATGGCGTCTGGTATTGCCCACTCGGAATAGGACTTCATCGCCTCTCGCAACTTTGCCATAGCGTCGTCCACCTTTTCCTCCAGAGGGCGTATCTCGTAGCCGTCCGCTATTTGATACTTCAGATATTCTTGTGCGAGAACAATGTGCTTCTTCAGCTTCGGTTGGAAGATTCTGCTATTGCCAATAATGCAGTCAACTGCTGCTGGAATATCCCCGATCTTCTTCGCTACCTTTACCGTCTGCGCTAACATCTTGTTCCTGAACGTTTCGGCCATCTCAGGATGCTCTGCAAGCCTCGATTCCATATAGTAGGTAACCTTGGCCTCCAAGTCTGCCTCTGCGTCTGCTTGCGTCTTTGTCTTTTTCTTTCCCATCTGGTTCTCCTCTACGAGAATTGTTATTTTATCTGCTCTCTACCTCTAACTTAACTATAATCCCTCGTAGTGAATTTGTCAAGTCTTTTCTCACACCACCCTCGTTCCGGTCAGTCCGGCTGAAAGTAACACCACCCTCATTCCGGTTAGCCCGGCTAAAAGTGGCTCCATTTTTTTCTAAGGCTAAATAGCCGACGACCCGTCAAAAATGGCATCAAAAATCAGGTGATTTTGACATATAATGGAGAGACCAATAACAAATGACAGATGGAGATGTGAAATTTTGTGGCCCTATAGTGAAGCGTATGGATCAAATGTCTATAGAGCGAACCATAGAATGATCCATAGGTTATAGGTTATAGGTTGTGCTGCGTTAAACACAGAAATGCAAATTATCGTAGTTCAACTGCAAAGCCGAAAGAGCCAATTATTGTAGTCTGGCTTATACATAGAACCAAAAGAGCCACTTGTTATAGTTTGGCTTAAACATAGTGAAACTAAAAAAGAAGGATATTATAGTTCAGGCTGCTGAGGAATTCGGCGACGATCCTGTCCGTATAGCCACCATAACAGGTGAGAGCAAAGACACAACGCGGATGACACTCGCGCGGCTTAGGCTGGATGATGTGAAAGTCCCAGCGAGGATAGCGCAGGAGTTGGAAGATGTCCGCCAAAGGATTGTTGCCCTCTATGAGGAGGCAGATGATCCCAACAAAACAAAAATCGTAAAGGTCAAGACGGACATCCTAAAGGTTCACCTCCAATTTCTAGCAACGTTGGAGCGGATGTCCGCTGGCCTGCCCCAAGTAAATATGGGGAAGGATAGCGCAAAGCTGCTAGCGTCCCGGACGACGAAAGTGGAAAAGATATACGGAACTCCACCGGCCAACTGATGAGTGTAATAGCTGCACATCCCGACGGCGTATGTTTGAGTGAAGACGAGGAGCGCGACCTACTACGGTGTCAGCGCGATCCCGTGTTTTTCATTAACAATAGGCTTTCACTCCAGACGGCGCGCCTTAACCTCGGTGAATCTCAGTTTACACCATTTCGCCTATGGCCGTTTCAGGAGAAGTATGTCAGGATAGCAACAGGAGAAAGCGATAAGCCGGTAAAGATAATCATCAGGAAAACCCGCCAACTAGGAGCGACGTGGACGAGCTTGGCTATTATCCTTTACTATCTTCTATTCCATCCGGGTAGCGTCGCGGCGCTTTGCAGCCGTAAGGAAGAGCTAGCACTTCGACTAATGGATCGTTTGATCATCTTATACGACAGCCTGCGAATGTACCCGTGGCTGCGTATTCCCCGTAAGTTCCGAAGTGCTAATGTCCGTCGGAGATTGGTGTTGAAGAACGAGAGCGTTGCCCTGGCCTTAGCCACTACTAGCTCGACGGGAATTGGGGAAACTCCGACTATATTCTTCGCTGATGAGGCGGCGAGGAACGAGCTGTTCGGAGAGGTTCTAGGCGCCTTCCTGCCGAGCACGGCGCGTTGGGGGCGCGTGCTGATCGTCAGTTGCTCCCGCTGTTCGAGGAAGCACGCATACGCGCGATTATGGGATGATGCAGTGGCAGGCAGAAATGAGTTTATCCCACTCGAATGGTTTTGGTGGGAATATCCAGGGTATCACAATTCCGACGGAACCCCTAATGCGAGAGGGTTAGAATGGCTTGAGACTATGCGCCGCGAGCTGCCCACAGTAGAATTTCAAACGGAGATTCTTCACAATTGGATTGGAGCCGAATATCCGTTCTATGATGTTGAGGCACTCAGAACTAGGCTGGATGAGCTGCGTGAACTCGGCACCGTTGAAATAGATCGGAAGTATGGCGGGCACCTTAAGGTGTTCTCAAAGCCAAGCCCCGGCCACCGCTACGTTATAGGCGTCGATAGCAGCATGGGGATTGGAAAGGATTGGCAAGCTGCTCAAGTAATCGATTGTAACACGTTAGAACAGGTTGCAGTTTATCACTCTCAGGAGAAGCCAGACGTATATGCCAACGTTTTAGCTTCAATTCACCGCGAATACAATTTTGCCGATTTGGCGATAGAGAACCAGGGACCGGGCGGCATTGTTGCGACCACTCTCAATCAGCTTGGCCTCGGTCGTTTTATCTGTACTTTGGATCGTCCAATGATTGAGGTTCTGCGCCCTACGCGCGACCTTTATCCTGAGAATATCAATGAGAAGCAGCCGGGTATCGCAATGACGCGAAACCTGAAGCATAAGGCCCACCATTCTGTAGACGTAGCTTTACGCCGAGGCCAGCTGACTCTTTACGACGATGAGACAATCTTTGAATTGACTAGTATGACTGCAACGTCTAGTGGGATTATCGAAGCGGCAGGCGGCGGGCACGACGATTTGGCAGATGCGCTTGCCATAGGATATTACGTAGTTACTGAGAAGTTTGGGTATGGAAGAGAATCGGTAGCGTTAACAGCGAGTAGCATTAACAATATCTACGATGCTATCGATGATACAAGCACTGATGATATTCAATCTGTAAGGATTTACGAAGACAATGACATTCTGGAAATATCTCCCCTTTTGGAAGAGGAAAGAGCCGGACAAGGGTTCCTTACCTAAGAAAGCCTATATCTACGCCGAGAACGAGATAGAGCGCTTTCTGTCTGAAGAGGTCTTTGAAAATCCTGATGACCTCGTGAGACGATATGGCGATTACTCTGTTTACCAGGAGATGGTGAAGGATAGTGTTGTGGATGCCGCCGTGTCTCGCTTAGTTCTGACGGCCGTTCCTAAGAGGTGGCGCGTAACGACACCGGACGGAAAACAGAACAGAGTTACCCGATTCTGTGAGGATGCTCTCTCGGATATGGAGAGGTCTCTTGCAGATGCCGCCCGTGAGCTGGTTTTCTCTGCTGTTGTCTGTGGTGTGGGGTTTGCCGAAATAGGGATAGCACCACCCCTACGGGTGCTCGATTTGAAAGTTCTCGACCCAAAGAACGTTCGCTACGAACGGGATAAATATGGGGTTGTTACAAACCTACGGTTTAGAAATGCTGATGGCGAATGGACTCCTCTGAATCCTTACAAATTTTTAGTGATGGTAAGAAATAGAAGGTTCAATAACCTGTACGGAGTCAGCGATCTACGGTCAGCATATCTTCCTTATCGCGTTAAGGGCATTCTTCAGAAGGCAAGGGCTCTATATTTGGAGAAGTTTGCCCATCCCCCGCTGTTTGCCTATTTGCCTCCATCAATGAAGGCACAATCCAGCGAGGCTGGGCGAATTAGAACACTCCTTGAGAATCTACGAAAGCGACAAGTGCTAACTATTCCTGCTGATGTCAGGATAGGATTTATGGAGGTGGTGCGTGCAGAGCGAAACGAATTTGAGAGCGCAATGAACGCGTTGTCGAATGAAATTAGAACTGGAATTCTTACTGCCTTTCTAATGGCAGGGGAGGGCCTGTCTAGCACTAGCCGATCGGCAGCAGAACTCCATGAGGCTTCCGCGATGGTTAAAATCCTCACCGTCCGAGAGCAGATTGAGGATGTGCTATCGAGGCAGCTTCTATATCGCATAGCTGCTTATCGGTACGGGAAGCGAGAGGCCGAATCTGCCCGGCCCACCTTGGAATTCATTGCCCGGCCCACTGCTAATCCTCAAGAGCTAGCTAATACTATTTTAGCTCTGAAGGAGGCTGGCTATAAGACCGACGTTAAGTATCTATCCGATCGGTTTGGAATGCCATTGGAGGACGATGAGATTGATACGGGTGCGGACGTTGGCACCTACGATCCGAAACAACAGATAAAGGACAGACGCCGTTACATCCCCTGGTCTCAGAGAAAGGGAAGCCAAGAGGTAACTAGCGGCAAGGGGAAAGAGGCGCCAGTGGCTGAGGTCGTGCCCGTCTAGGCCATGAGGTAGTGAGGAACCGATGCCGGAGGAAACGAAAGATTACATACGGTTGCCTACTAAGCAGTCTCGTGGGTTCAAGCCGGTTAGATATAGATATGGAAAGCCATTTTCTAATGGTGTGCGACCGCTATTTGGTATCAATAGTGAGGGTAAGACAGTGATTGTTACGTTGCTATTTCCGAAGGATAAGTTCGATTGGGAATCTGCAAGAAAGTGGAAGGAGAGCCATAACTTCGCAGAAGCCGATATCGAACTTGTCGATTCAATAAATAGCGTCCAAATCCTCGAGCTTGACCATGCATCAGAGAGGTTTTCGGATAAGCCGTGGGATGCAAATGCCGTCCGTTGGAAATTAGGTAAGGACGGCTTCCTATGGGCAAAAGGCGATAATCGTTCCGACTGGAAATTCCCCTACAAGTTTCTGGATGGGACAATATCGACAAAAGCCGTTGCAGCTGCAAAGAGGATGTTACTGGGCGCGCGGTCGGGGAAGAATCTCGTTAATAAGTATCCCGGCGTACTGGAGCGCGTTAATGCTCTCTTGAAAGCAATTGCAAAATGGCGTGCTTCTCAGAATCACAGCGAGCGCATTGCATCTCCGCTGGAATACGCCGAATTCAAGGGAGAGAAAATCTTCCGAGAGGGAATCTTCACGTCCGCTGAGGGTATCACGCGCGAATGGACATCAGAGGATATCGACACCATTATAGCCAATCATGTCGCGTTTGGGATTGAACCTAATGTTACTACGGGAGATCATTCGCGAACTGGTAAAGGCAAAGTCGGTATTGCTACTAATCTGCGGAGAGACCCGGATGATCCGAGATGGATCGTAGCGGACATCTACGTTCCCGACGAGTACGCTAAATATGTCGGATGGGAGAAAGCGTTTTCTCGTCCGAGCGTTTCAATAGTCCCCGACCTGACAATCGATGGGGTCAGCTACGGCCCTGCAATCAAGTCGGTTACGCTATTGGGCGATCTCTGCCCGGCTATACCAGACATCCCACATATCGGGAAGGAAATAAGCTGGAATCCGCCTGAACAGAGGCCTGAGCTCCAAGCTTATTTCTCTGAGGACAAAAACAAAGACAAGAACTATAGTATGTCAGTTTCAGCATTTAACGTAGAGGACAAGAGGATGCCATCTAACACGGAAACAAACAAGTCAACTTCTGCTACGACAACCGAAGCGGCTAAGGCCAACCATGCAAGTGGAGACGAGAGTACTCCTGCCGTGGAGAAGCTTGAGCAACAGTTTGCTGAGGCAGTGCGTCAGAATGAGCAGCTCCAAGCGCTATTAAAGAAGCGCGAGGAGGAGATGAAGAAGCGGGATGCGCTGCTGATTCAGAATGCTCGCAAACTGGCGGAGATTGAAGTTGATACGTTCTGTGAAGACATGATAAACAAGGGCGTCGCTACGTGTATCGTTGAGGCAGCCCGCCCAATCCTTCTCGCTACCTCCTATCCTGACACTAATACCGTCAACTTTAGTGAGAAGGAGAAGGGCCTGTCTTTTGCAGATGCGTTCAAGAAATTCATCTCCGTTCTGATTGAGAACAAGGCCAATGCTTTCGTTGATTTCAGCGAGCAGGCCGATCAGAAGCAAGCGGGTTCCCCCGGTGAGGAGGCCGGCGCTGCTGCCGATTCTGGTGGAGCTAAGGCTTCCGCAGCCGACATAGAGGTAAGTCTCTCTGGGGCTGATAGAGAGCTGCTGGATGGTATTTCCGCAGCTACGGCGGGGGACGGTATTAAGATCACCGAAGAGGATATAAAGGCTTTGCAGAGCGGGAAGCTCGAAGCCTCGTTTGTGTCTAGCGTAAAATAGTAGGAGGAACAAATGCCTGATCCTGGAGAGCTCTTTGGCGCTGCGAATAGGACGTATTCGAGCCGAAGAAAGACTGGAGAGGTAATCACGTGTTCTGTTGCAGATGGGGAGACCATCTATAAGGGCACGCTGGTTTGTTATGAGTACGACGGTGGCCTCACCGGCTACGTCGTCCCGGCTTCTGACACCGCGGATTACAAGTTCGCCGGTGTCGCAATGGAGACCTGCGAAAACACCAGTTCCGCTCTCCATCGTCGAGATGAGATAAACCTGTGGCAAACGGGTGATTTTCTGTTCGAGATGGATGTTGGCCCGGACACTGGTGGCGCTTGGGCCGCCCTGTTGAAGACGGCGGTCTATATTGTGAATGACAAGACTGTCGATGTTGTTGCAAACACCACGAATGATATTCTGTGTGGTTACATAACGAAAGTGGAAGATGAGAACCACGTGTGGGTTCGCATCGATTCCGCTACGTATAAATAAGAAGGGAAGCTAGGAGGCGAATATGGGTTTTGGAACCGGCGATCTGCCGAAACTCACGGCCCCGGCACTGAACACCCTATTTATCAAGACGTTCAACAAGTTCGCTGATGCTACTAAGTGGAAGCAGTATTGTCAGGTTCTCCCGTCAAGTAGTCAGTATGAGGACTACGCCTGGTTTGCAGAGCAGATCGTAGTGCGGGAGTTCAAGGATTCCAGACAGCTCAGCGATTTTGGGGAGCTGAGATTCCAAGCCGAGAACATTAAGTTTGAGGCTACGATCCAGATTCCTCAAGACTTGATTGACGATGCTAAGTATGGTGTCATAGGTCAGTTGATCCGCCAGCTTGCTATCAAGATGGCGCGCGATCCTGACAAGAGGGCCACTAATCTTCTGAAGGCCGCGCATACCACTACTTGCTACGACGGGACTTACTGGTGCGGCACTGCCCACCCCGGCGTAGATGGCGGCCCAACCATCTCCAACTATACTACGTCCGGCTTTGGCCCCGATGCGCTGAAGGAGGCGCTGAAGAGGCTTACGACTTGGCCGGATAGGACCGGTGAGATTTACGACGTTAACCCTAACCTGTTGATCGTTGGCCGCGACGACGAGTTCACTGCTAGGCGGTGGCTTTCGTCCCAGACTATCGTTACTGGGAACACCGCGGAGATTCCATCGCAAAACATTTACTCCCAGCTTGGGATAAAGCTGCTGGTTCTCAACCAGCTGACAGCTGGGCAGTGGTTCCTGATGGATACCGGGTTTGGGATTATGCCGATTATCTTCCAACAGCGCCAGAAGATAACAACGGGATTCGTCCCCGGCCCCGGTCGAGCGGATGAGGGTGGCGACGCTTTCACGTTCATGCACGACTGCAAGATTTTTGGCGCTAAGTATCGTGGCGTTATGGTTCCCACTCACCCATACCTAATCTACATGGGCGAGCCGGGGGACTAATCTGAAAAAGAGAAACACTATGTATAACGTTGAGAGTAGAGGAAAAATGGATATGAGCAAGTTTGCAGTGCTGACCTCCATTGCGGGTCTAGTGCTCCTTCTGGTGTTGTCCTCTGCGTTTGCGGAGAATTTCACCGTATGGAAGGATGCCGTTGTCTGTGGTGCGGCTCACACTACGCTCAGTGAAGCCCTCGACTACACCGATACTGGTGCCACGTCAGTTGGTAGCGCGGATGTTCTCGCCGATTACGGATGGGTTATTATCGAAGAGGGCACTACCGACGCTACCTATAGGGTTGGGACGGAGATTGTCTATTACAACCGCAAGGATGATACCTCCGATCAGATATGGATCACCCGGCGCGGTGAGTTTGCCACCGCTGCGAATCGGCATAATATCGGTTCGTATGTCTATCAGGTGGCCGTTAGCGACATCTTCGTCAACGATAAGGGGACCGGGTTCTCCTTTTTCCTGGACATCTGTGGAGTTCAGGCTGACCATACGTCTACAGTTGCTAGCGTCTCCATACTGGCTTTCGCTGCAACCGTCTGGCCGCCGGACGACACTTTCCCGACTAGCCCAGCCCCTCAGACGTGGTTTAAGATAGATGATACTAGTGGAAAGTTTACAAATGGGGTTTATGCGTTCGATGTAGATAACTATACTGCATCGATCCCCTGCGATAGCATTTGGGCATATTTCAATACGCCTAATGCAAAGGCTTTCCGCTTTATCGCTATCCCAACTACTTGTCAGGAGAGTGGCTTTGCGCAGGACGCCGACCACTATATTGTCTTGAATGGCCAAGTTTGGCAGAAATAACAGAGGTTTGTAATGAGTATACAGATCAGCTACTCGTACTATCGAGCAAGTGATGACACGTTACAGACCAAGACGATATCCGTTGATCTCGTTGAGAAGGACTTACCGAGTTCCGGGACGCCTCAGAAAGAGTACGTTCTCAAAGGGACAGCTGGCGGAACGACTTCGTATGAGCGAAATGTAACCAACCTGATAACCGACGTCATCGAGGGCGGATGCTATCGCCCGCGGACGGTCGTAGCGGGCGGGGCGGTTGACAGTCAGATTGGCGCGGCAGATACTACCGTGAAAGTCAATGTTGACGTTACGCCTGTCGTTGGCGATGTGGTTGTGTTCGCTCATGACTTCAACTTCGATTCCAACAGCGCGGTAATCCTCCGCGAGATAACTAATGTATCCGGCTCGTCCAATCCGTTCACGCTCACTATTACCGCTACTGGTGTTCAATATGAGTGCGGAGAGCCAGTGTGGATCATACGAAAGGATGACCACTACGACATCCTGAAGCACTCTCTGAGCTACAACATGAGAACGCCTGGTATCGGTATCCAGCTGCAGCGCCCCAGTGCGCTCAGTGGGGTAACTTGGAACGACACGACTAAGAAGCTAGAATGGACGTTGTCAACCGATCCGCGTGTCGTCCAAAACGGAAGCATTTGGGTGTATGCATCGGATACGCCGTTTGGTAGTGTAGAGGATTGGAGCAAAATCGCGAACATAGAGCCCGATGGTTGGGCCGCTGGAAGCGATACGACAACGGCGGCTACCATCACGACTAAAGGCGGTAAGAATAAGGGCACGGCGTTAGGGACGGGGACGAGGTATTTCCTCGCCTTGGCTTGTCTGAATAAGACGCTGGCCGAGTCTGACTGTACCGCTAATGGCGATATGTTGAATCCAATCTTGGGAGCGTGGCACGCTAGCTATAGTGCTAATGTAACCTAAAGCGGAGCATTAGCAAATGTTTTCGTCGGCGGATGATGTAAGACAACGCGCGGAACAGCTTACATCTGCGGACGATTGGAGCGTATCGAAAATAGAGGAGAGGATTCAGCGGGCGGATGCTGAGATAAAGCAAGTTTTGGCCGCCCGCTTTTCCTCTTATTTTTCGTCGTGGGCGACACCTTCGACTACGCCCCCTAAGATAAAGAACATATCCGCAGACTGGGCCGCCGCACTTTGTCTTCTCGATGCATATGGGATAGATGCGCGCGCGTCAGATTATGCGCAGCTTTTAGAGGAACGGTGTAAAGCAGCACTGCAGCAGGTGCTGGATGATAATTTTCTCTACGGAGCTGATGGGACGGTAATCTATGGCGGCGATCCCAGAATAGGCGTGTCTGATTTCAACTATGATGATTTAGATATCGACGAAGATGATGTCGATGTCTTCAGTGGCATAGTAGAGTAACGTTGGGGGTGATGGGCACGACCGAGCAGGAAGGTTATTTACTGTTCAGCACTCCGGTTCAACTCCGGACACCTCCACGACAACTACACATCTACCGAGGTTAGTGGTTTGGTCTTTGTGCAGCGAGCGGCATCTAAGGTAACATTTCACGGTCGCTGGATGGAAATTGCGTTGAAGTGGGCTGAACGAACGCTGGATGGGCAGTTCAGCGTGGAGATAGGAAACGCGTATCGTGGCTATGTGAACAGGAGTTTCCAGAGGGAAGCAGCCCCAACGTCGCCTAGTGCGACCACTAGGACTAGATGGGCTCCTTTAATGGATTCTACTGTAAAGAAAAAGAAACGCCTTGGTGTTCGCGATCCTTCTCGTGTTCTGCATGAGACTGGCAAGCTGAAGAATAGCATTGTCATCCACCATCACAGGAAGACGATTACAATTGCCGCATCATGCCTAGACAGATATGGCAGAGAATATGCGGCAATTCCTCACACTGTTGGAGGGAGGGGTTTCCGCTCTCGCAAAGGTCAAATACAAAGACCATACCTGTACGTTCCGAGGGGATTCATAATAAACTTTCTGCTGAAAAAGCTTCAAGAAATGGGATGGACCGGGCTAACACTACATAGATACTGGTAGGCGAGATAGAACGTGCGAAATCTGGAAATACTAGAAGCTATTGTAAACGAGCTAATCGGAGATAGCCGCGTAAATGCGATCGTTGGAGATCGTGTCTACATGGTGTCTGATTTCCAAGTGATGCTGCGCGCAAAGCCAACAATACAGGTGATGCCAGATACAGTTAGTCGGGCGGACGAATACACCTGGCAGCATGTCTTTCGCATCGTAACCCATCTAGCCGATCCGACTAAAGTTCTGGAGGGCAGACAACTGAAGAAGATTCTCCAGCTGCGAGAGTCTATTATGAGCTGCCTCAAGCATTCAACCTTGAATAATCTCCTTACTGAGAAGGTTCAATTCTTGAGCGCAAGTGTTCAAAGTGTGGCGGCGGAGGACGTAAAACTCCAGCTGGACACGATGACCATTGCCTGTTTCGAGCCCTATAAGGACAATGACGATGATGTGGTGTTTACAAAGGAACAGGAGTTCTATATCGGTACCCCTAGCTACGGAACCGGGAACTATACAGACGTTACTGACTGGTCTCTGCTGAGTAAGCGAGTAGAGATGCAATTCAACTACGATGATTTCCCTCGTTATGAGGGTGGCCCGGGTGGCAATCTTCCTCTTCTGAAACAGCCCTTTACTAGACCTGGGCACACCGTTGCAGCTAAGGTATCGAAAGGAACCCTCGAGGTACTGGAAATGTTCCGTTGTATCGAGGATGACCAAGGGCAAGTGCGGCATTACATAACGCACCAGGAAAGCAGGGAAATTCCTACCGTTGCTGGCCTATATCTGGTTCGCCTATCGGATGGTACGTATTGGAAGTCATATTTCCCTGTAATGCAGCCACTTCCCGAGGAGGATTCAGGAATTAGTCCCGATTCACCCATATTACTTATCAACTTTTTATCTCTTGTGGACGAGAATCAAATAGATGGTTGGCAGTATGGGTATTCTGTAATCGAGGCTAGTTCAACACCAAAACCGTAAGATATAAAGTAGTGAGGTTAAAATGACAATTCCTAACCCCGACTATTGGAGCACAGATACGGGCTCGACTATTAACATTCGTCGTGATCCTGTTCTGATTTGGCAGCCTGATGGTCTCGGAGAAGTCCAGAGGATACAGTGCTTCACTAGGACACTCGACGAGACTGTCCCAATCACCAGTATGGGGGGAATTCACACTGGGACGGTGCAGACGATAGGTGCCCCGATAACGACGGTATCTATCACTCAGACCGAGCTCTATTTTGGGCCTCTACAGGTAACCGCTCTTGGGACGAATGCACCATCGGAAGTCGATCCGACAAAGCGTTTTACAAAGTATCTCCCTGTTTCTATAAGGGCATTAGAGGAAGTAATCACCGTAACGGGAACGGTCTCCGCTATTCGGAATGGTTCTAAACTCCCTGCCGATTGGCAGAAAGGCAACCAGGGTCAGAATATGACCGGTTCTTATGTGTTCAAACCGGCGGGTGGAGACGGTAGTATTACGATTACGATTGATGATACTTACGTTCTTACGGAGATTACTGAGGCAAGCGATCCCGGAGGGCTGACAACGTCCACCTGGACATTTAGACGAGTAACTCCCACGTCTGATGAAGTCAATATGGCAACACGGCTAATTGAACCGGTAACTGATTATTATATTATCGATATTGCTGAGTTCGGCGGCGGCCCACTCGTTGAAGGGGAAAGCGTGTATACGTGGACGCAGACTATCGATTTCAGTGCGGATGATGTGGTAACAGCTAGGCTTTCGATAGTCGTTTATCCCCATACGGATGCGTAATGACCAACATAATAGGAGAAACAGAGAGTAATGGTCAGTATTGACCGGCACAGGGAGAGGGGTGAGAAGTAATGGCCAGCATTGCAGGAGAAGTCTGGTCTGAGGCTCAATTTACTTCCATTCCTGCTGTATCTGCTACGATGACGGCAGATGCAAGTGATGAGGTTTATGTCGAAGACCACGGATACATATGGCGCGCTGTGTTTCGAGGATTCATGATTCCCAGCGGGAGTCTCAATCAGTGGAGGGACTATTTCGTCCGAGAGGGCGTTTGGACTGGAGCTACTCCGACCGGTGGAGACGGCGCATCTGCCACTTTCTCCCTCCCCTCAGGCGCTCCAACATCAGACAAGTTTGTATTCAAACGGTTAACCGTTACACCTGTTGATAGATCGGGAATTTTTGTAAACGCAACGCTAGTGTTTCAAGCGCTAAAGAAACCGTAACAATGGAGGAGAAGCAGTATGAGCGATCTCGACATCAAAACCATAGACGATCTATCTCCAGAGGAGCAGGAGGAGTACAAAGCTCTCATCCCCGGTAAGGCCAAGAAGTTCTACTTCTGGATTGGGGAGAACGGATATCCGTTTGATGCTAATATGATGCCAACTGGAGCACTAAGCTACGTAAACGACTACGTGCGAAAACACGCGCAGAAACAGCCAGATAGAATACTCGATTACTACGATCCTGAGTTTGTTGTTACGTTCCTGTGGAAAGCACTCTCCCCATACTACAAAGAATCTCTGGTCAGCCCCAACGAGATCAATAAGCGGATTACCACGCCTCAGGTGAAAGATGCGCTTAGACGGATTTTCCAACTCTGCTTTACTGCTGAAGACCTTCCGAAGGAGACCGAGGATTTTTTCTCCAAATTGACCCCTCTAGCTATCTTGGTAAACACTCCTTGGACACCAGAGGCATTGCTCATGATCCCTCAAATGTTGGAGGAGTACGGGGACAGACTAGTCGAGATAGTAGAGCGCATAGAAGTCTTGGAGAAGAAAACATCCTTGTTCGATGGAGCGACCTCCAAAGCTACCGATGGTACCTCGTCGCCTTCACAGCAATCACAAGGAGAGTCCCAGTAGAGCAGGCAAGATTTATGGTAAACGACTACGACATACAAGCCGCAACAGCCGTGTTAACCGTCCTGAGGAACCAGATAGCAGCTGGAATTGGAGAAGCTGCACAAGCTATGTTAGGGAAGGATACTAGGAGAGTGAAACCTACGCTGAAGAGACGTCAGCATGGATTCCCTCACAATATCAAGTATCCAGCCCCCGATGCTGGATTTATAGCGAGTAAAGCCAAGCTTACAGATCAAGTGCTTCAGAAGGTAGACCCCAAAACTGGGGTTGCGACACCTAAGCCAATATCTGAAGTTCCAGCAAGAGCTCTTGCAATTCTCTGGCCTCCTCGGAGAAAGATGATGTACAGGAAAGGGACGCCATATGAGAAGGCCATTGCATACCACGATGGGCTCTGGGCTTGGTACCTTCTCCATCCCGATGCATCTGAAGACGAAATAAAACGACAATATGAGGCTGGGAAGTATCGATTTACTAAGGAAGACCTTTCTAACCTACGAAAGATAGTCGAACACTTGTTTACTGTAACGGAATAGACAATGCCCGCAGAGCATAAAGAACAGATAAAAGTAACAATTCTCTTCGACGATAAGCAGACGCGGGATGCATTCAGACGCACCTACAAAGCGCTCAATCGCGATCTCCCTAGGGCAGCTGAGAAATTCGGCTTAGCTCTCAAGCGGACAGCTGTAAAGACCGGGGCTGCATTCAAACAGATGGCCTCCACACAGCTCATAGGTGCATTCCGCCAGACGAGCTACATGCTCATTCGTCTCACTACACGACTCACGTCGAGAATTCTCTACTCCTTCCAACGAATGTTCTTTATGCTCAGACTTGCTGTAGCTGGCTTTGTCGCCTACTTCACTAAGCAGTGGTTGGAAATGGGGAAAGCCGTCGAGCGATGGAGGGTCAGTCTCGCAACTGCCTTCAAGAAAACGGGTGGCGGCTTCGCTTGGGGAGCTGCGGAAAAATGGATGGATTGGGCGCGCAAGATCGCAATGACCATCCCGGCAACAATCGCAGAAGTTACTGAAACTGTTAAGTATCTTGGCATTGTCCACATGAATATAAAGAAGTGGATGCCAATCATTGCAGACATGCATGCGATGTTCCTGGGAATGGGAAGAACGCTAGAAGATGCTGCGAAGGCAGTAATGATGGCCAGAGGCGGCAGGTTCAGACGACTGCTCTACTACGGTGTGAAGCGTGAGGACATAGCCGCTTATGCCAGGGAAACTGGAATTGGAGAAATTTTCACCGGTGGCGTGTACGGCGCGATTGCCGACCGTGCTAAATTCGACCGCGCGCTCTACGGGTATCTCAGGAAGACGTTTGGTGGTGCCGCGCAGGAAATGATGAGAAGTGTTGTTGGGCTCGTGTCGAATATCAAAGACGTCTTCCTTAATATGCTTATTGAGGTGAACAAAGCATCGGGCAGCGCATACGACCTCCTGAGAGCCAGGCTCGACGATATTCTCCAGCGGTTGCACGAATGGCGAATGTCGGAAGGCTACACACGTGCTAAGGCGAGGATTCAAGCGGTAGGCAAATACGTTGTTGGCACCGGTTACGAGTACCTGATGAGAGGGACTAGATGGTTCACCTCCGAGTATGAGAAACAGCTAGGAGGCCGCGAAACCCCTAAAGCCTACTTGGAGGCATTCGCTGCAACGTCCGTAAAAGGGATGGGGAAAATAATTGAGGCGTTTCTATCCCAGCTCGATACGGCAATTACAGGAGGTAAGTTCGATTCTATCATCGCTAAGATTATAGATATATTCGTTGCCAGCCTGAAGAAAGCGATGCCTCATATCAGCAAAATCCTTGGCGAGCTAGCGAGTATAATGGGCCCGGTTGCTGGCAGATTCTACATGGAGATGATGCAATCTGTTGCAAAGGGCATCTGGCGATTTGTTGCCGAATCCATAAAGACGCCATCACGCTGGGGCGGGCTCCTCGCGCTATTAAGCATCTTTGCAATACGAGCGGGATTCGGACAGCTACTAGTCGGCCTTCTGAAGGGCGGTAAGGCAAGAGGCGGGCCAATCGATCCGCGCCATACTGGCCCTGAGCGGCTAATTTTAGCAGAGGCAGGAGAATACGTTGTTAATAAGCGCGCAGCTGCCAAATGGCGCCCTCTACTCGATGCTATAAACAGCTACCAATCTGGTGGTGAGGTATCTGTCAAGGGCCTTACACTATGGCGCGACCCAATTACCGGGCGCTTTGTAAAGCCGTATACTCCTGGGGCTGTTCCAGAGCTGGGCATTCGAGCAGGGAATAGATTTATCCCAGGATCAACATTCCCATCCAGTGAATTTCCTCTGACACCAGGCGAGGTTACAACGGGGCCAACTCATCTAGGTTGGAAATCGTTCACTGGTAGACCAATGACTACTATGGAATGGCTGAAGGATTTGAAATTCCAACTTGCTGAAAAATCTTCATCTTGGGGGAGATACGCCACGCGCGCTTGGAATTGGATGCGAACACGCGCTTGGAATTGGCTGCGGGGGAGCAAAGTAGGCAGATGGGCTGGTACATGGGCAGAAGGAATAAGGGCGGGATGGCCCCTCGTTTCAAAAATCACAACAGCACTCGCATTCCTACCAGAATTCTTTGCAGCTGGAGAACAAGCAGCAGAACAGGCTGGCTTGGCTGGCCCAGAGGCACTCGAACAGCGAATTTGGAGGAATTATCGTTTGAGTCAGATGGGATTAGGCGAGTGGATGGGGCCAAATTGGTGGGAAGCTTGGAACCGAAACCTTAGTCCATATGCTTGGGCGGAATATGGCACGGCAAAGCTATTTCCCCCATCTCAAGCTCAGCTAGTACAGACGTTCACAGGCTTACAACCTGGGGATAAAAACTACGCTCGCTTCATGCAGCAGTATCCGAAGACGGTGCGGCGGATGGAGGAAGAGCGACTGAAACGGCAAGCTGAGAAAGATTTGGATGCACTGGTGGGCGCTACGGCGATAAAACAAGCCCGCCTAGCGGCGGCAGCTGAGCAGAGTGGATTTACACTGCCGGCCCCCATAACCGCAGAAGAGGCAGCCGCACTTGCTACTCAGGCTGGATGGAAGCCCGGCACAGAGATGTACAAGCGGTTTGTTTCAGCATATACAGAGCCAGAGAGCTTGCTCGCTGATACGGTTGAGCCGGCTAAAACATCAGAAGGGCCACCTGAAGGATTCGATGCAATTCTCTGGGACGCTGGGTATCGGCCGCAGGAAACGATGACATCGGAGGAGGCTGGGGCAGTATCAAGTGGTACAGCTGCATCGAAACGTTGTCCTTCTCTCGGTTCCTTTGAAACTGGCAATACGCCAATCTGGTCTCCGGTGTAATGTCCGATGGCTGAGATAATCAACACAAATGTTAGAGTATCTGGAAAGCTGAGAACTGATGATGTTCTCGCTCTCGCAGTACAGTATAATCCTCAGCTAGCATTTGCCGACCAAATAACGCTCGATGTTGCTTATGATAAGGTAGACGACATTGACGTAGCCGATAGCGACGAAAACAAGAAAATCACAGTTCGCTTTCCATCCGCAGAGGAGTTGCACCTATTCATTGAGGACATGGAGCAAATTGTAGGAGCTCCTAACGAACGCTCTATTATGAGGATTACAGCTCATAGTGATGCAGCAAAAATTCTCCGTCAGTCGCTCAATATGAGAATAATGTTTGCGTCGTTCAAGCGGAGCGAGTACATAGCCTGGTTGAAAAATGTGAAAGGAACGACAGACTCGCTGGTAACCTACAAGGAAGGGGATAAGCTAGTCCGCTACAAGCCATTCATAAAAATAGTCGAGGATGAGGGTTACTGGCGCGCTCATGAGATTATGAGAAAAGTTGCCGATCTCTTCGGCATAAGTGTTTCGATTACTACCTACGATTACGAGGTCAAGCAGAATATCATTTATTTAGATTGGCAGGAGAACCTCACCTCCATAGTGCGAACGCTATGGCCGAAATACGTCAAGGTTGTTTACCAAGAGAAATCTGACACGCTCCATATATTCGACATGTTGGAGCCTTCTACTAATAGATTACACCTCGATTACAAGCCTAAGGTTGCCATCAATCACAACCACCCTATCCTTACTGAGGATGCCAGGTACCAGCTCGATGGAGGAGACGTAGACTTTAATACGGAGCGGTATCATCTGAGCAAACTTTGGACAGAACGCTGCGATCCACCTAGCATTTATTATTACACTGATTTGATGCGCCGAATTGCAAGCCAGGAAACAATGTTCCCTGATATTGCTGATTATATCACTAGATACGATTATCATTGGTTTGCTGAGGCTTATCATTTCTACTGCGATTACAAAAAGACAGTAGATATAAGTAGGGGTAAGTTTCAGAAGACGAGGACTACTAGATATTGGGGAAAGAATATATTCGGAGACGATTGGGTTCAGCTATTCACGACTGTGGAAACGTGGCGGCGCGACACTCCAGCACAATTCAAGAAGCGACTAGAGGAATATCCTGAGGAAGGTGTGGGGACGCTTGAGTTTGGTAGCTGGAACTGGCGGCTGTATCAGATAGACCAGACTATATTCTTCTACTATCCCATCTATATGATTTTGAAACAGCCGCGGCTAGCATACTCGATTACAGTAACTAGTAAAGCAATCCCCCAGTACGTATGGCGAGTAAATAGATATATAAATGGCACGGGGGGAATATCTAGTAGTCTCAGGAGTTATGGATCGAGAGCAAGAGACTTATACTTCAATGAAGAGTGTGTCGGTTCCGACTGTGATAAACGATTGATCTGGGTCTGGGAGCCATATGTGTCTGTTACTAAAAGGATTTTGAAATATGATAGATATGGCTACCAGACTGAGGAGATAACTGCACGGCATGCTATCACAGTCGAATTAGAACAAAGTCTAGGCCAGCGCAAGCAGAAGTCCTCTACGATTCCTCGGGTAGAAGATTTGGAAGAGCAGGAAGAGCTCGCTGAAGAGCTTGGTTATGACGAGTCCGTATCTCAAGGTGATGCTGAATCTCACATGAATACTACTGATAGCAGCCTGACGGAAAATGCAAGGGATTCTGAAAAACGACGCCAATACACGCGCGCGGCGATTATGTACTATACTCAAAAGTCTCTTTCTGCAGAGACCGCAGGAGCCATCGCTCGTGAAATTACTGAGTACCTGAAGACACTTACTACGGATGTCCATCGGTATGAACTCGGAAGAATAGAAACCGATGAGCAAGCAAAAGAGATATTGGACGGCGCTATTTACACTCACCACAGGCCATTTTCCTGGAATGTAATATCTCTTGACCCTGCTACACTCGTCCAGTTGACACATACGCGTTGGGTTCAGGTTACTGTGGATTCAGCTAGGATGGATGTAGAGGAATGGACGTTACAAGATGGGGTGCTGGTAAGGGACGTCTATTCCACACACAAAGCTTACAACCAAGTCCCCTATCACCCAGAAGAGCGATTCCAAATGACATGCAGATATGAGGTTAACTATCCAGGTCTGCAAGATCAGCTGGAGGTCAAAGACCTTGGAATTCACGAGAATATGGTCGGTGTTGACAGCTGGGATATTATCGACCGCTACGGAGAGGCAAGAGTAAAACACCTTACAGAGAGCCTAGACGGCTACCAGCTTGTTGACCTCCCCGGCTTTATCATACCGCCCATAAACACTGAAGTTGAATTCACCGTTGCAGAACGGAGAGCGCGCCGTGAGAGAATTTCAGAGGAGCGCATAGAGGCACAAATAGTAGGCTGGTCTCTTAGGCGAACAAATGTAGGGAAAGGGATAACAACCATTACAGCTAGAAAGAAGCTGGTGCTATAAAGCAAGCTTGGAGTTATGTCTGACAGGGACGCGCTAACAAGATTCGGATCAAGATTTATGGTAAGGAGAGATGGGACGCTTGTCCCTGTTGATCGCATTACCAAAGGCGCAGATGCCGGCTTAGGATGGCTGACTCCTCACGAAACGGTGAGGTATGAGGAGTATAGACGCCGGCATGAAGCTTTCCGAACTGTTACCACATACTATCACTATAAGAACAATGTAAAAATACATCCTTGGCGGCGAGATCGGAGCCCTCTTCCAATTCTGACTGATAAACGTGCTGTTAGTGCGTTCAAATTATGGCCTCGGGATAAGAATCTGCCACACTGGGAATCAGGTCTAAAATGGCGTTATCCTTTCACGTCCTATCTCTACTGGCCATATAACGATTATCTAGCGGAATTCAAGCCTCTTAGCTTGCAAGGAAAATTCGAATATGCATCGCACGCCTGGATTGGAATGGCTGCTACTTTCCTCGACTATGTAATTTATTTCTATCCGGCAATAGTAGGTGGAATCGATAACGTCTATCTCGATTGGCCTGATTTCACAGAAGACGACCTTCAGGAATGTGCGTACTTATGGAACCGATACGGCGATAGTGAAACGTTTCCACCTATTAGACATATTGTTGATTGGAACGATAACGTTGTCGTTGGCATTCAAGATGAAAATAAATCCAGGGTTACACTGGAAGTCAATGAACCAGTATATCAATATGGCAAGTATAGAGGTAGAAAGGGCCACTACGAAATAGCAGGCGAGAAAGAGATAATTTGGACGGCCGAATACCTGTGCCGTCCAGCCCCTCCGGCTATAGGGAAAGGCCCTAGGCCTCCTAGGTATGGATGCCATCCTGTTGGCACGAAACTATGGGGGCCTGATTATGGGCTTCCTGTCGTTCCTGGTGATGCCGACTACAACGCTAACTGGTGGACAGTTACCGGGCACGGAAATAAAACATACTCTTACCGAGGTTTTCCATACATAACAGAGTATGCGATGACTAAATTTACCGCGAAACTATACAAGTGGGTTTGGGAATCTGGAGATGCCCCCGTATATATCAAATGGGCTCGTGCTTTCGATTGGGAACAGAGAGCAGAAGGCACAATAATTCTAGCCGATAGAGGAACTGGAGACCAGCTTGCCACCATGCACGGCTACACAATGGTACAGTATGACAATCAGCACACCTCGCTCTTCGTCAGAAACAATCAAAAAGAAATCTTCTGGAGCAATGTGGGGGGAATAACAAGGGTTTACGATCTTCACGTTCCACTAGTACTAGATGACGACAAGATCATTACGATCAACTACCTCGAACGCTGGTTATGTCGTGGCATTCTCGACCAGTGTATAACCGCTGGCCTGTTTGATAAAATGGATGAAGAGTTAGACGATGGGAAGATGCTCGAAGATAGAACGGCATCCGAGCTGCTTCTATATCTGTTCAAACAGGGAACAGAGATAGAGAAAGAGAAAAAGGATGTCGAGGGTAAGTGGCTGGATGTGCTGGATTGGGCTCCGACTGGAATAGGGGGTAAAGGGCTCGTTAGCGCTATGTTATCAGAGCCAAACCCTTACCCGAAAGATAAGAAACTTCGTGCTCGTCTGCTTTCATTTTTAGACAGCTGGGATGAATCTACAGAAGGGGAAGTATACAGAGAGTATGCACGGGTTTCATTTAGCATATACAAATATAGTGAGAATGAGGATGGGGAAGGCAGTCTTGAGACTATAGGCCCTTTGAAATTCTCAGATATTTCTGATGAGAACGATGAGTTCAATTGGGAGCTATCGATAGGCTCAACAGATAGACGGCAAAGAAAAGTGGTGGACGAAAAGGGGAGAGCTTCAATCGAACCACTAGAAGATACAGAGAAATCGGTTTGGCTCTTCGACAGGTGCATCCTAAGTGCTTGGACAGCTGATCGTTATCTCTACCTTAGATATGTGGCGGGGAATCCAGCCATACTATCTTCAGACGTGTACGGCGGTCTTTTCCCGACTGCTCGATATCCCATCTCTATTGGCACGTATGCAGTTGACATTGAGGACGTAGAAGCTGGCCCGGAACAAATGGCAATTTCAGCTGCATTCAGTCAGACTGTCAATATCTTCAATGAGGATCGGTTTATTATTTACTCTAACTTGAAAAATATAAACAGGGCAACGGAACAACACTACACGGTCTATTTAGTCAAGGATACTGTTCTCCCCGCTGACTTCCTGATAGGATTTGTGAACGATAAGAATGTTAGGCTAAGGAGACGTGTATAATAAGTACCAGCACTAAGTGTTAGACTGAGGAGGCGCGTATAACAGATGGCAACGCAAAAGTGTATCGCTGTCTATAATTTACAGCTTCAGGAATATCTAAGGAGAATAGCACCATTCTCAGACGATTACGTGCCGGGGAAACGACATTTTGAAATGCATACAACTCCCATTTCTCCGCTGGGAAAGAAAATCGATATTGTGTTCCCACGAGGATATTCTATTACAAAGAAAATCGTATAAACAGCGATGGGCTACGTTCTCCACACGTATAACTGCTTCCCATACAAGAATAGGGCCAATCAGGTTGGGAACAGAGTTACCATCTGGTTTGAGGAATACGATACGCCAATTGAGCCTGGGCACGTGCCTAGAATCGACTGGGGCTCGATTACAATGCAGTGGAAATACGATGGGGAATCGAATTGGGAGGACATAATTACGGGCGGTCAAGTGGTGAACCGATACCTTCGGACTGCAACACTCGCACCGGTCAATCAGGGTGTTGGGAGCTTTGGAACTGGACAGGAGGAAACGGGGAATTGCTGGGCTCGTGGTGTTGCCCACTGGAAGGTTCGACCATCGTTTGCGCGTGGGGAAAAGGTCTGGATACATTTCGCTTTCGATGACATCTATGGCAATTCGTTCGATGAGACCTATTGGTTTCAGGTGGCGGCACGAACGACGGTACCTCTGCCAAAGTTTACGTATGAGGGAACACATATGTTAGGCCCAACACCGTCTGGGCGCGATACGACGCTAACAGCAACAATGTGGTGGTGTAAAGGAACGACAATATGGAACAATGCTTACGAAGTTTGGATTGATCCAATCTACGTTCCAGATGACATAACCGCGCACATTCAAATTGATGACGGAACCTGGAAACCTCTGTCATCTCTGATAGTCGATAAAAATTGGATGCAGAATACTGCACATACGCTGAAGTTTCGTATCAGTCCAGAGGTAGCAGAAACGCGATGGGATAGAATAGAAGTAACCTTCAGAGCGGTGGGTTATGCCCATACTGGCTGCTTCAGAACAAACCGTGAGGGAACAGGAGGATTGGCATTTATGGATACATACTATTTGACGCTCGCAGGTTACTTCATGAGCAGAGAAACAGTAAATTACTATAATAGTATAGGGGTATCAATAATATGAGCGAACCGACACTGGCACTAGATAGTCTTATCGATGCTACGGAAAGCTCGTCGCAGAAAATAGATGAAGCTCACTACTTTACCGTTACCGATCTGACGCAATCGCTCGATTACGCAATTGACCCAACAGCAAATGGCACTGCACCTCCAATCATAACGTGCACTGAGGGCTTGACTCCAATATACACAGGCACGCCCAATGTCGGAGAGTTTCTCTGTAATCTGCGCGCGAGCACTATCACACTTAACCCAGCCGAGCCTGGGCTACCGGGGACTTTTCATTTCACCTATTGGGGATTCGGCACGCCCAACAACGCCCACTTTCTGGGGCAGACGCACGAGCCTCTACAGGACACCTACGGGGCCGCTATGCGATGCTACGTTTCCCTGAATGAAGCAGATGCGACAAAGGTAGATGTTAAGGAAGGCAACTTCTCAATTGGTGGTGTACCGGTAACATATGGGGGAGGCACGTATGACGTTGACGCCAACGTTCCAATCCCCGGCGGAAAATGGACACAGGTCGAAATTTGGCTCCAGACCAATGGAACGCTTACCTGCACCTACTCCGATCCAGCAGACTCGAAGGGAGCAACGACATCACCTCCAGTCCTCACGGATGCTGCCCCTCTCGCTCGCATCTATTTCCATAAAGGCGCATCAATTGTCGAGACTGATATTGAGCCGCATGCATCCACGGCCTACGGGGGTAGTGGAGGGAACCCCGACGAAAGTGTTACATACGAGTGCGATAGCTCAGTAAGGACAGGGGCATCTGTCTGCATGCCCGATCCAGGGACGCCGTTAGTTGAAGCTAATGCATCAGAAGATAATCAGATGCCTGTATTCGGTTTCTGCTCTACAAAACCAACAGATACTACTTGTACTGTCGTCCGTTCAGGCCCGTTCGACTTTTCTGATAAGACCGTCAATGCATACTCATTTAACACATCGGCAAGAGGCACAGTATATCAAGCCAGATCGGATGGTACAATACAAGAGGGGACAGAAGGCCTTAAAGTCGATGGTGGTTGGCTGCAATCCCTTGGCCGCGTAATAGGCGAGAAGATGATATATGTCGAAATAGGCAATGCTACTCGCTATAAGGCAGGCGAGGGAGATGGAGATGACGGTGATGGCGATGGGGATGGAGACGGCGGCGGCAAGGATGTCGTCTTCTACTACGACCCTGCTGAAGATATTCAAGTAGGGGATTACGTGTATCCCGATGCATCTCTCTACGTGCATAAGGCGCAGACTAGCATAGGCCCCGATAACGCCGATGGTTCTAAATGCGCAAAGTATGTTGTAACTGCGCTAGATACTACAAACAATCAATGTACTTGTAGAAATCAATTCACTTGGCATTCTGACGACTATGACGGAGAGACGCCGGGACACTGTGGAACAGCTGGCGTAGAATATGACCAATGGTACTATTTGTCGACAGAAACCAACGGAGAAGCCACCGAGATAGGAATAGCGAAGCCAGACAACTGGGTTCAGAAGCTCCACCAGCTAAAGAATAGTGCCGAACCATCCTTCTATATCGATATAAAAGACCCCACGCTTCCAGACCCAACTCCACCTCCATACGACTACGACTGTGATAGCAGCGTGAGAGTGGGAGATGCGGTGTATCTCGATGGAGGCAAGGCTTACAGAACCGATCCGACCGACGATGACAAGTGCAATCCTGTGGGGATTGTTACTGCCGTTGATAACGAAAGCTCTCCTACGAGGTGCAGTATAGCTGGGAACGGAGAAAAGACAGATAAAGCTGTCCTTGCCTACCCTGGAGATAATTACCTATGGCCCCACAACACACCAGGAACCTACAGGTCAAACGTGGTATGGACGCCTGGCGTATGGCAAGTTAAAATCGGTACTGTTATTCCCGCTTCTACGTATACGCCCGGCTTCATGATTGTGGACATACAGAATAAGGGGAAGATAGTTGATCCTGACGAGGGAGGTGGAGGCATCGAAACACCCGGCGGGGATGACGGAGAAATCGGGACGGGCATTGCCTACTACAGGTCTACATCTGCAATTGCAGCCGGGAAAGCAGTAGAAAAAATTTCAGCACTCTATGTATCTGTTGCGAAAAGAAGCACTAAAAACCCACTAAGAGGTATTTCACTCGGCTCAACACACGTTACGGAAAATGGCTATTCTTATTATAGAGTAAAAGTGCGCTTCAGTGGAGTATATGATCCCGACGGCTCATATGAGGAGGCCGCTTACTACTACATTTCCGATGATAACGGCTCGTATTCTCCAATACAGTCCCCCGGATACTACTGCAAACAGATAGGAATAGGTTGGGTAGATGGGAAGGGGCTTTATGTGGCCATAGGCCCAGTAGGCCCCCGAAGCGTCCTGTGGACACCTTATGCCGGAGACCCAACCCCCGTGCTCGATTGGGCAAATACTGGAGATAATCCCGAGGTTAATCGCCACAACATCGATCATCACGATGGAACCACATCAGGAAGCAGGATAACACTCGCTTATACTAGCACGACGGAATGGCCCTGTTTTGGGGAGACGGTAGTTGCTTCCTACGATGTGGGATTGGAGAATTCTGGAGTAGCAGCATCGGGGACACCTTATATTGAGTTCGATCTGGTAGATGAGGCAGGAACATCCTTACTTTCTACTACGGGTAAGATTCCGCCTGCTTCGGGGGCAAGGCGAGATACACTCCCCGACTCGTCGAACAATACGGGAACGACTAGACCTGTAATTGATTCGAGCAAACTGCCTCTAGCTGCGGGTAAGACCATACGAGTTAAGTACACAATAAATACTACTGGCGGAACCTATTTAGGCGGGTCGGAACCGTATGGAGCTTGGTTCAGATTAGTTACGTACCAAGTGAAAGAATAGTGGAGGTAAACATGGCATACGGGAAACGTGATGGTTCAGGTCGAGGTGTAGGCCGGCTTGGTGGTGGACGACGTAACGCGAATAGAGGGCCTTGTAAGTTTGGCGGCCCTGGTTATGGAAGAGGAGGCGGTCGTGGTAAAGGAAAGGGACGAAGGTGATTTGAAGAATGCCCTGGTCGTATCAACCTGGCCCATATCATCTCAAGTTGCGAGGTTTTACGTCGGGCGATGCGGCGAGGCGATATGCAGAGAGGCAGCGTGAGAAGGAAATGAAGAGCAAGAATCGATTCCGCGAATCAGTAAGTTATCGGCGGACGGGAGACCCAAACATCATAGAACGGGTTCACGTGAGTTATATTGACGTGGGTCGGCTGAAACGTCGTATCGCCGAGATTGACAAAGAACTTAAGGCTTTGCCAAGGCCAAAGGAACCTCCAAGCCGAGAGGAGTTTGAGAAGGATTATCGGATACCGGGATGTAGTTACGATGAGTTTGTGGAGCTGACTATGATGCGAAATGAATACCTACAAAGTGCCGCGGAACGCCAGGCATTAGAAGAGGAAAAACAGCGTCTTGAGGCTAAGATAGACAAACTCAAGCAGATGGCGACAGAGCGAGAGTAGTAATGCCCTGTACTCTCAAATCGCTTGACAAACCATCAATAGATTCGCTGACTTTGCTCGAAGGTGGCGATTTAGAGCCAAATACAACTTATTATTATCGGATATGTTCAGTAAGCAAGGATTGGAGGAGTCCCGATTGCATTTATTCTCCCTGGTCTGACATCGTTAGTATAACCACCACAGCAACGCATCGGACGGTCAGAGTTGATTGGACGCCTGTGTCGGGTGAGTACAAGGCGATAGTGCTGCGGTCGCTTGATGGTAATGATTGGACAGTTAAAGATAAGAAAGCAATAGGGCCTTACTACCGGATTCTTCGGAGACCGCCGTTTGAAGATGATGGGACAGAGTCTATGTCTCGACTTTGGTATCGACCGGAGGGCGTTCGAGTTTTGTATTTTTGGGGCGATATACGCAACAACAATGACAGTATGGCGTGGCTTTATGAGCAGGACAAATTAAATGGGTGGAATTTAATCAAAAAGATTGAAGCACCTAATGATGTAGAGTGGGCGCCAGACTGGAGTGGAGTTTCGCCGCCCCGGAAGACTTTTGGTAATACCTATGTTATAGACGGCTCTGTAGTTGTAGGCGAGAACCCAGATGGTGCCACCACCGACACTTATTTTTCGCAGTATAATGCGACTATTTGGATACTGGGTGGGTTATCATTCGATGAGACCTATAACAAGTTGTTTCAATTAGGTAATCCTTACGGCCCGAGAGATGGATGTCAATTGTTGTTGGCCAGTAACAGCGACCTTGTGTTAAAGGGAGTGGTGAGGTTCTATGCTAGTTTGATTATGGATGCTGGCAGAACTCGGATGGTCGGGTATACTACGTATGAGGCGGGATTCAATTGGATAAGATTTTTCTCGGAGGCGGTGTCAGGTAGTGAGTTTAAGCACAACCGTTTTGCGAATTTCTGGTATGTTCACAACAAAGACCCGGATGCGGTATGGGCTAACAACTCGTATGAGCGTATGGACGCGGCTTGGCGAGGTGACGGTTTACTATATGAGAATCTGCTTGCCTATGCCTGTACAGAAGGCCCATCTATGCATGACTGTGATGGCTCGAATACTTTCCGTCGCTGTGTAACTACGCCGACCTGTGGCTATGATTTACGGTGGGGAAGCACTGGAAAATATGAGGGACGCCCTCAGTATCTTGATGATTGCACTTGGGGCAAGGCGAATCCTAACAACCCAAGAGACCCGAAGGGGATATGGTATGGTTACAGGTACATTAAGGATGGTGGGATGTTAGTGTTTCGGACTTACGGCCGTTTATGTGTGCGAGATAGTAATAATGAGCCGATTGTTGGGGCTCATGTTTGTGTTATAGATAGCACAGGGAAAATGGTTTATGATGAGGAGACTGATGCTGAAGGTTGTACGACAGCAAAGTGGGTTCCTTGGTGGATTATCACTCCTAATCCTGTTTATCGGTATTATTTGGGAACCCGGTATTTAAGTGAAGCAATTGCCTTAGGACATTATTTTGAAGACAATCGCTTGCCGTTTACAATCACAGTATCAAAGCCTGGCTACGAGACAGTAACAGTCAAGCGTGATGCTCTAAGCGAGATTATCAATCTTCAACCCCTTGAAGTCTATCCTACTATCACCAGCATCGACATAACCGGCGACAAGGACAACCTGCAGATAGGCCAAACCTATCCCGTGCAGGTAATCGTCGATGCAACGGGTTGCGACAAGACCTACTACGTCCGATGTTATGCTACCTGCCCACGTGGGCTTGGTGTTCAAGGCTTCCCATCGGATTGGGTTCAGATAGCACCTGGCGAAACTCACACGTTCGAAGGCACGATCACACCAGCAGAAGCGGGGGGGATAGACAATCTGGCATTTCGGATCTATGCAGCCGAGGAGATACCTGACGAACTACCCCAGATAGCCGACCAGATGGAGATAGATATAACGGTGGCTATTCCATCGCCATTAACAGGAGAACCGGTTATTTTCACAACTCAAGTCAATTCTTCCAATTTTTCCACAGACAATTCCCCAGCTGTATTCACAAACATATTGCAGAAA
>Ga0164318_10000443_pt1 | contig 31428 bp, 30 predicted proteins | sample GuaBasSedimGuay9_FD_113734 | JGI IMG/M metagenome (GOLD analysis project Ga0164318, IMG submission 113734) | Subseafloor sediment microbial communities from Guaymas Basin, Gulf of California, Mexico - Guay9, Core 4571-4, 0-3 cm | ecosystem: Environmental > Aquatic > Marine > Hydrothermal vents...
CTAAGAAGGGACAGGAAATTTCGCTTACCTCACCTATGTAGGAAAACACCACGCCTACCCCCCATACCTCCTTAATGTTGAGTGCCGGGCGGCCATTTGTCCTACTCTGGCATGCCCCGCTAAGTTATTAAAGAACAACTATCAAATCCATTATCGCAGAAGTCCAGGTTATTTAAATAATATAACCTTATTATACGCAAATTCAATATCAAGCCGGGTTATCACAAACTAGCATCACTTTTTTCTTCTGAGACCTCGCCTACAGCCTTCAGCCTTTCATCCTCGCCCCAATATATAATCCTTTGGCAGTTAGGGCAGCTCATCAGCGACTCACCCCTTATTAACTCATTAAACTTTTGAGGCGGGATACCCATATGGCAGGTCTGACAAACCCCCGATATCACTGGACTTACCGCCAGGCCACCTCTTCTTTCCTTCAACATATTATATCTACTCAGCAACTCCTGGTCTATTTGACTGGATAAATCCTCCCTTTCCCTGGAGAGACTAGACAGAACTGCATCTAGCTCCTTCATTTCCGCCTCAATGGCCTTTTTCTCCTTTTCCGTTTTCTTTTTCAGAATCTCAAGCTCCTTGATCAAGGTCTTCACCTGCCCTTCGGATCGTTCAACCTCCTCCATCAGCTCCAGGGCCTTGTCTTCTAAAAGACCTTTTGCCCTGTCCAGTTCCTCAATCTCCTTGAGAGCCGCGCGGTATTCTTTATTAGTTGCCACACTCGATAGCTTGGCCTGGCTCTTCTTTTTCTTAACCTCCAGATCTTCAATATCTCGCTCAACCTGCCTTCTTTCCTTTTTCAGGGACTCCAGTTTTTCCCTTGACTCATTTATGGAAAGTTCAGCCTTCCTCACCTCCTCATCTAACAAAGCCATCTTAGCCGGACATTGGTCCCTCTTTTTTCCCGCCTCTCTTATCCTGTTGTCACAGTCCTGAAGGGCAATCAAAAGCCTCATTTTCTCTCGCAATCCGATCACCTCACATAATTAATCTTTTTTTGCTCTAGATGTTACAGGGAAACCAGTGGGTCCTCCTCCCTCTCATTAAAGATAATGTTCACCTTCCAACCCCTATCCCGCACCTCGGCTTGCAATTGCTTGCCGAACACCCTGAATGCCACTCTTTCTGTGGCAAAATGACCTCCATCAACCACAACAAGCCCCAAGAATTCGGCCTCTCTTGCCTGGTGATAGGTCACGTCGCCTGTTATGAGCAAGTCTGCCCCTTTTTTCCAGGCCTCACTTATAAGGGATCCCCCTGATCCACCCACTACGGCAACACGCCGGACGGAACGGTCTTTCTTGTTTACGATTTTAACCGCTTTTAACCCCAGCAACCGTTTCACCCTGGAAATGAACTCAAGCAAGGGAACCGGAGAAGAAAGGGTTCCTATCCTACCGATACCGGCCTTGGTATTGGACCTTCCAGATGCATTGTCTGATCTGCTCCCGTCCTCTCCGCCGTGCTCACGCAAGGGTTCTACATCCTCCAAGGCCAGCAGCCCAGCCAATATCGTATTGATACCCTCATGGGCCGCGTCGAGATTTGTGTGCATAGCCACAATGGAAAGCCCCCCCTTAATGGCCTCATACACAACACTGCCAGGATATTCGCCATTTCTGATGCTTGATATCGGCTTGAATATCAGCGGGTGGTGGGTGACTAGTGCCTGCGCATCCTGAGAAAGAGCGTACCTGACCGCCTGGGTTGTGGGGTCAAGAGAAAGCACCACCTTATCAATCTTCTGGTCTAGAAATCCCACTTGTAGCCCTGGATTATCCCAGGATTCCGCCAGATTGGCTGGTGCTAATTCATTCAAAATATCCAACAGATCTTTCAACTTGGGGACCACCGCCTGCACCCTCTCATATCCTTAGGACACGTCAGAATACTAATCAGTTTCCACGGACAAAACTTAAGGGGCGCACCCGCCAAACCGGATGCGCCCCTGCTCTAAGATGCACTTCTCAAAAATCTATTCATGTTTTTTGATCTTTCAGCCATAAGAAGCTGGTGGGCCCACCTGGCCTCGAACCAGGGACCTACCGGTTATGAGCCGGTGGCTCTTCCAACTGAGCTATGGGCCCAACCTTATATTATAAAATTGCTCATTGAACTAAAATTTGTCAAGCAAAAATCCCTAGTCTGTTCCTACCCTCGTACCTCGCCATGGGACCTAATTTTCTATGAATCCCTTTAATTTCTTGCTCCTGCTGGGATGCCTGAGTTTTCTAAGGGCCTTGGCCTCAATCTGCCTTATCCTTTCGCGCGTCACATTGAAATCACGCCCCACTTCTTCGAGCGTGTGGTCGGCCTTTTCCCCTATTCCAAAACGCATCCGGAGAACCTTCTCTTCCCTAGGCGTTAGTGTTGCAAGCACCTTCCGTGTCTGCTCGGCAAGGTTGAAGTTAATGACAGCGTCAGCCGGCGATAACACTTTCTTGTCCTCGATAAAATCCCCCAGGTGGCTGTCCTCTTCCTCCCCGATGGGCGTCTCAAGGGAAATGGGCTCTTTGGCGATCTTCAAGACCTTCCGCACCTTTTCCAAAGGAAACTCCATTTTTTCAGCGATCTCTTCGGGCGTAGGCTCGCGGCCGTGTTCTTGCACCAGGTACCTGGATGTCCGTATCAATTTGTTGATGGTCTCAATCATATGCACAGGAATACGTATCGTCCTGGCCTGGTCTGCTATAGCTCTTGTAATTGCCTGCCTTATCCACCACGTTGCATATGTGCTGAACTTGTAACCACGCTGATATTCGAACTTGTCCACCGCCTTCATGAGCCCGATATTGCCTTCCTGGATCAGATCTAGAAACTGCAGGCCCCTGTTGGTGTACTTTTTCGCAATGCTCACTACTAGACGCAAATTAGCCTCTATTAATTCGCTTTTCGCCTTTTTCGCCTTATCTATACTTCTCTCCACCCTCTTGAGAGTCTCCTTGAGCTGGCGCGGCGTCATACCGGTCCTCTCCTTCATATTTTTGATTAGACCTTGGGCCCGCTCGACCCTCTCCTTGATTTCCGCCAGCTCCCTTTTCTTCAGCCCCAGGGGCTGTATCACATCATCGTCGTTTTGCACCTTGTTCAACTTGGGAACGTGTTTCTTTATGTACGATATGGGCTTACCCCCCGCTTTTAGCATGGAATCAGCAAGGTCTTTTTCGGCTTCTTCCAATTCCCTGACCGTATCCTGCAGCTTCTTGACCATCTTATCCAGCTGGCGCTTTTCAAGTCTGAAGGAATTGATCAGTTCTCTGATTTCGTCCTTTTTCTTTTTCAGATCAGCTTGGAGCTTCTTTTTTTTCTTCTCCCCGCAGCGCTCCCTGGTCATCTCACGGCGGATTTCCATGCACTGCTGGTGTAATTCGCTGATCTGATCGATCAAACTAATAAGAGACGCTTTTCTTTCACCTACCTGGCCATAATTATCCTCATCCTCCAAGTCGTTGATTACATCCTTAAGCTTGACCTCTCCTGTCTTCAACTGCTCTCCCAGTTCGATGATATGCTCCACCCCGATAGAACAATCCAGAAGGGCACCAAGGGCCTGCTTCTCACCCTTTTCAATTCTCTTGGCAATCTCAACTTCCCCCTCCCTTGTGAGAAGGGAGATGCAGCCCATCTCTTTCAGGTACATTTTTACCGGGTCCGAGACACGAGCTCCGGCGTCAGCGAGTTCAGGGCGAATCTGGGCCCTTTCCTCTGCCTTCATCTTTTTCTTCTTGAGCCTCTTGGATTTCTCTATTTCTTCCTTTGCGGACTCATCGATGACCATGATATCCAGCTCTTCAAACATCATCATCAGGTCATCGATGTCCTCCTCCGAGGACATAAACTCTTCCGGCAGATCATCATTGAGTTCCTCGTAGGTTATGTAACCCTTGTCCTTACCGATATCTATAAGCTTTTTCAGATTGACCATATCGGTATTCTTAGCCATTCCCCGACCTCCTTGCGGCCTCATTGGACCGTACCTTGATAAAGCTTTGCCCTGAGCTTCAGCAGGGCATTCAACTCCTCCATGTCGCCCCGCTCTTTCGCCTGACGAATGGAAGAGGTTATTTTCAATTCTTCAATCTTCTTCATTATTTCAGCGGCTGCCTTTTTGGCTGCCGTAAGATCGTAAAACGACGGCTGCATCAATGCCTCTCGCAGTTCGTTCCTTGCCTCTTCATCAGGCATTGCGTCCACCATTTCCCCTGGTTCAAACCCTCCTTCCTCTGCAAGTCTGCTAAAGAAGGTATCTATAATCTTTCTGATGTTTTCATCTTCCACGAGCAACTGCCAGTGACATTCTGCAATTTTCTGCGCCACGTCCGGGTGATGAATTAAGAGATTCAGCAAGTGCACATCCCGCGTAAACTTTTTCACACTCCGGTGGCCAACCTTGCTGTTGTCCGCCTGGGAACCGCCCTGTGAACCCCGGCCCTTTACAATCTTGTCAAGCTCACTCCATATGACGCTTTCCTTTATTCCCACTCGATCTGCTACCTTCCTTACATAACCGGCCCTCACCATGGGGTCCTTCAGCTCACATACAGAGGGCAAGAGCTCACGCACTATGCCAACCTTCCGCTCCACATCGAGGCCCTTGTAAGAAAGACTTTGCTCCAAAAAAAAGTCCAACAACCCCGGTGCATTGTCTACCAAATCCAGAAATCGCTCCGCACCCTCGTTCCTCAAGAAACTGTCTGGATCATGTCCCTCGGGCAATAATACGACCTTTGCCCGCGCGCCTTCGTTCACAAAGATTGGAAGACCCCTTAATGCCGCTTTTCTGCCAGCTTCGTCGGAATCAAATATCACTACTATCTCGTCAGCATAACCCTTGAGTCTCCTCACTTGAACAGGAGTGAGCGCGGTGCCTAATGTTGCGGCACTGTTCGTTATCCCAAAATTCCACATGGCCAAAAAGTCCATGTATCCTTCCACAATCAGAGCCCTTCTGGTCTTTCTCATATGGGCGTAAGAAGCCTGCAGCCCGTACAGAACGGACCCCTTGCGGAAAACCAGTGTTTCCGGGGTATTCAAGTACTTAGGGTGACTGTCGTCTAATACCCTTCCACCGAATCCAACTGCTCGACCCTTAAGGTCAAAAATAGGGAAAATTATTCTTTTTCTAATCCGGTCATAATACCGGCCTTTACTTTTTAAGATAATTAATCCTGCAGACTCGGCAACCCCTGGCCCTACCTTTTCCCTTCTCAGGAAGCTCACCAGTCCTTCCCATCGATCAGGAGCAAAGCCGAGTTTAAAGTCCCTGATTATCTCTTTCTGTATCCCTCTTGCCTCAAGGTATTCCCTGGCTTCCCGCGCTCCAGCGTCATTTAGCAGCGTATCATGAAAGTATCTTAATGCCGCCTCATTGGCCCTCAGTATTGCATCCGTCAGTTCCTTTTTTCTCTTTTCTTCTGCGGTCATGGGCCTGTGCTGAGGTAATGGCACGTTATACCTTTCTGCAAGATCTCTCAACGCCTCTGGGAATGAGCAGTGATGATACGCCATCCAGAAAGCGAAAATATCTCCCCCTTTCTTACATCCAAAGCAATGAAACATTTGCCTCTCCCGGTTGACGGTAAAAGAGGGCTCTTTTTCCGAATGAAAGGGGCACAAGCCAATGTAGTTTTTCCCTGCCTTTCGTAGTTGGACAAAGTTTCCCACTAGGTCCACGATATCGGCGGACCGCTTGATCTCCTCTTTTACTGATTGGTAGGATGTGTTGTCCATTAACCCCTCACCTTTCCCAAGTCCATTGGCGGGAAAGGGTAATGGATCCAGTAGAAGGCCAAAAAACAATTATTGACCTTTCTGGACAGTGAATTGAAAACATTGCAGATAATTGAAGGCTGCCGACCTTAATCTTACAGCAAAAAGTTCATCCCACACTGGTCTTGGCAGCCCTGTGATTTTGCCCCGCTCAGCTACCTAGGAGGCGTTTAGCAATCCCGCTTACCACTTTGCCGTCAGCCTTGCCGGCCACCTTTGACATTGCAGCCTTCATAACGCGCCCCATATCCTTTGGACTGGATGCATTGACCTCCAAAATGATTTCGCGAAGGACAGATTCAATTTCCTCTTCACTTAGTTGCTCGGGCAAATACCGAGAAAAAACTTCCACTTCTTTTTCTTCTTTCTCGGCCAAATCTTGCCTGCCGCCTTTCAAAAACTCTGCAGCGGCTTCCCTCCCCTTGCGTACCAAAGAAGATATGACTGATTGAATTTCTTCGTCCTTGAGCTCTCTGCCCTTCTCTACCTGTTTGTTCTTTATGGCTGTTTTGAGCATCCGAAGGCAGGATAGACGCAATTCATCCTTGGCCCGCAAAGCTTCCTTAAAGTCCTGGGTAATTTGATCAGCTAAAGACATGCCCCTGGCCCCCTATGCAGACATAAACTTTTAGTATACTCTATTTTTCTTCTATGTCAAGAAAAAGTTTTCGGCGGCAAGGGCATACGTGACTTGCAAAGGGAAATCGCCTCATCCAGACGCAGGGTACCGTCATAAAGGGCCCTGCCCGTTATCATGCCCATCACTCCATACTTCTCAAGTGGTAACAACTTCTCGACGTCCATGAGGTCCGAAATTCCCCCTGAGGCAATAACGGGCACCGAAGTGGACCGCGCCAGCTCGGCCGTTGCCTCCACATTGGGACCGGTTTTCATCCCGTCACGCAGTATGTCTGTGTATACAATCGCCGAGATCCCTGCAAGAGCAAAGCGATCCGCAACCTGCCAGGGAGACACCTCCACCTCTTCGGTCCAACCCTCAACTGCTACCTTGCCGTCCCTGGCATCAATCCCCAATATGATCCTATCCGGGTACTTCTCTATAGCTTCATATATAAGATCAGGGTTCTTTATAGCGGCAGTCCCTATAATGACCCACCTAATACCTTGATCCAAGTACCTTTTTACAGTTTTTACGTCCCTGATCCCACCTCCAAGTTGTATAGGAATGGGCACAGCTTGCGTCATCTTTTGTATCACATCACTATTAACCGGCGTGCCTTCATGGGCACCGTTAAGGTCAACGACATGAATCCTTTCAGCACCCAAGTCGTACCACTTCCTAGCTACATCCTCGGGATGCTCGGAAAATACGGTTTCGTCCCGCATGCGGCCCTGGCGAAGCCGCACGCATCTGCCGTCTTTTAGGTCAATAGCAGGAATAACGAGCATCTTGCACTTAGTACCCCCCTACTCATTAAACGGGGCCTTTTTCCATATTGTTTCAAGCCCATAAACTGCTAGTTCCCGGGCCGTCATCCACCTACCTTTTCCCTTAAAAAACATGCGCACATCCAGGAGGTTTTCAGACAAAGAATGTTGGGTTCTGTCAAATTTGGCTGCCCATAGAACCCTTCCATCTCTGACGGATATAAGGTTCACTGAGAAGGCCACGGAGGCAGCCTGCGTGACCCCATAAGCCTCTCCCTGCCGCTCCCGCCATCGATAGAGGTACCCTGCTAGCACCATGTCCGCCCCAACCTTTTGCCCCACTTCCTTGAAGAATTGAAGCGGAGTATCTTGAAGCTCGGGCTTGGTAATCTCCAAATCCATCAACGCTCCCCGCGCTCGGCCCAGGGGGATCAGTCGGTACCTTTTTTGTTTCAGCACCAGCTGATAAAGCGCAACCGACAGATCATGTGCTTGTTCGGAAGGGATAGGCTCGGCCATGAATACGGATCCAGTAATTGGATCAATCACTGCTTTTGCGTTCTGGCCTGGTCTAAGGGCTGGGATAAACCCGAGGACAGCGAGGGTTCCGCGTTTCGGCAATTCCTTTTTTATGGGCTCAGTGGGCTCTTGAAAGAATGAGCAGGAAAACAACAGGGAAGAAAAAACAAGTATGAAGCCCGCCCTTGTAAATATCGGCAACGATAAAAATCGCCTCACAGCACACCCTTGGTGGAAGGGACCATGCCCATACGCCTTTCATCTAATGAAGATGCCATGTCCAAGGCCCTTGCAAATGCCTTGAATATCGCCTCTGATATGTGGTGCGGATCCTCTCCCCTTATTAGATCAATATGAAGGTTCATGCCCGAATGTATGCAGATCGCCCGGAAAAATTCCTTAAGTAATCCAATATCAAAGGTGCCTGTTGAGCAGCGTTTGGCATCAACATTATATGAAAGGTAGGGACGATTAGAAAGATCCAACACCACCCGTGCAAGGGCTTCATCCATAGGGACCATGGCCTCGCCGAACCGCCTCAGCCCCACTCTTTTTGCCAATGCCTTGTTTAAAGCAGAGCCAAAACAAATACCGAGATCTTCAACAGTGTGGTGATAATCCACGTCAATGTCACCCGAGGCTTTCAGGTCTAAATCTATAAACCCATGGGCTGCAAGAAGGGTAAACATGTGATCAAGAAAAGCAATGCCCGTGCTCACAGAGGCCTTGCCTTGACCACCCAGTGTTAACGCTACCCGGATCTCCGTTTCTTTGGTCTTACGTTCCAAATGAGCTGTCCGCTCTGGTGCACCTTGATCCGTTTTACCGGGCATGGGATATTGCCTCGCGCTGCGTTCGAGCTGATAAAGGTCCAAGAAAAAAAATGGTGGAGATGAGGGGAGTCGAACCCCTGACCTGTACGTTGCGAACGTACCGCTCTCCCACCTGAGCTACATCCCCACTGCCAATATGGCCACCTGCATGTTTATGGGTTACCATCATTACTCGGATGATTTACTTAAAGAATAAGTGTTTTGTTGAGATAAATCAATCTAAAATTGTTTGACTTCAAGCCAGCTTTTGGTAAAAATAAAGATTGTGCCCCCGTAGCTCAGGTGGATAGAGCACCAGATTCCTAATCTGGGTGCCGCATGTTCGAGTCATGCCGGGGGCACCATTTTTTTAGAATACCCTTTTGACATTGGGCATCTTCCCGATTGGGATTAGGCTGGTGTTCTTTTCGGCGTATCGGTAGGTCTGATTTTTATTGACCCTTAAGCCCTAATAGGCTATAAATATTAGATTTCAGGATAGGAGCTGTGGTTATGTATGCTGTTATTCAAACCGGTGGCAAGCAATACAGGGTGGAACCCGGAGACCAAATCCACATAGAAAAGATCCCGGGTCAATCTGGCCAAGAAGTTACCTTCGATAAGGTGTTATTGGCCTCGGACGGCAACGAAGTCAAAGTGGGACGACCTTACGTAGAAGGTACCAAAGTCGTGGGCCGGATAATAAGACAGGATAAGGGACGGAAGATTATTGTTTTCAAATACAAAAGAAGAAAGAATTACAAGAGAAAAAAGGGCCATAGACAACATATCAGCCTGGTAAAAATAGAGAGAATCGAGGCTTAGGTTTTTGGAGGCCCAGGACTCCGGTCCTAAGAAATAACTGGAATAGCAGGAGTAAGAAACAATGGCTCACAAAAAGGCAGGCGGCAGTTCCCGTAACGGGCGGGACAGCGCCGGTAAACGTTACGGAGTAAAGAGGTTTGCTGGTCAGAAGGTAAAAGCCGGCAGCATCATAGTAAGGCAAAAGGGCACCCACATTCATCCGGGCGAAAATGTCGGCCTTGGGAAGGATTACACGCTCTTTGCCAAGATTGACGGTGTAGTAGCCTTTGAACGCCTCGGAAAATACCGCAAAAAGGTAAGTGTTTACGCTGCTTAGAAAAATATCCCCCCTTAACCCCGCTGCTCGGTCATATCATGGCATTTGTTGATGAAGTGGTTCTCACGGTTCGCTCCGGTGATGGCGGAAAGGGGTGTGTTAGTTTCCGTCGTGAAAAATTCGTGCCCAAGGGAGGACCGGACGGGGGAGATGGTGGAGACGGGGGAGATGTGGTTTTCCGGGCAACCACAAGAATTTTCACTCTTAATGATTACATTTACAAGACCAATTTGAGTGCCGGCAACGGGCGCCCGGGCCGGGGGAAAAATCAAACGGGCAAGAAGGGTAAAGACCTTTTGCTCGAAGTCCCGGTTGGCACCGTAATTCTAGACGAAGAAACGGGTGACGTACTGGCGGATCTTGTTCAAGACGGCCAATCCGTTATAGTGCTTCAGGGGGGAAAAGGGGGCAAGGGTAACAAGCATTTTGCCACGGCAACACACCGCACACCCAGGTTTGCTCAGCCAGGCCAACCTGGTCAAGAGAAAAGATTGCGGCTTTCCCTGAAATTCCTGGCCCACGTGGGATTGGTAGGATTGCCCAATGCCGGAAAGTCTACCTTGTTAGCCAGCCTCACCCACGCCAAACCTCGAATAGCACAATATCCGTTTACCACACTTGTTCCTAACCTGGGTGTGGTTGAACTTGAAAGCGGAAAAAATTTGATAATAGCGGACATTCCCGGGCTGATAGAAGGCGCAAGTCAGGGAAAGGGCCTGGGTATACGTTTCCTTAAGCATATTGAGCGGACCCAACTGTTGCTTCATGTTCTGGATGCAACCTATAAACCTTCAGGGGATATATTGGAAGACCTCCACATGATTCGAAAAGAGATGGCTGAGTACAGCGCTCCGCTGACCCAGAAACCATATATGGTGCTTATAAACAAAATAGATCTATCTGAACAAATCTCGAGGAATCTAGAGAAATTAGAGCTCATTTTAGAGCAGCAGCACATTCCTAGTCTTCGAATCTCAGCCCTTACGGGCGAGGGTATAGATGCACTTCTGTCAGAATTGAGGGGCTATTTTGAAGAAAATATAGAAAATTGTGCATTTCCCAAAAGCTGCTGAACAAAGCCATGGAACTCGAGACTTACCGGCGTCGGCGAGGTTACGGGGCAAGCCTTATGGCCCGTTGGACCTTGAGGAGCTTAGAACCACAAGGCCCGTGGCCATTAGAAACGGCCAAGTCAAGAACTAAAAAGAGGTAAACGTGAAGTACGGGATTTTCGGCGGGACCTTCGACCCCATTCATATGGGGCACCTGCGTACTGCAGTGGAAATCGTTTACAAATTGGAACTGACCAAGCTTTTTCTGGTTCCGGCAGCCACTCCTCCTCACAAGCGTATCGCATTTGTATCGGAATTCCAGCACAGGTTTAACATGGCCAGAATGGCTGTGGGACGATCAAGCACCTTGGAAGTGCTGGACCTCGAGGCGAAAAGAAAAGGCCCGTCTTATTCCATAGACACTTTGAGGGAATTGAGTTCTTCACTGGGGCCTGGAAATGATTTATACTTTATTTTGGGATTGGAGGCCTTTTTTGAAATTCACACATGGAAAGAATATCACCGGCTCTTCGAACTGAGCCATTTTGTGGTAGTGGATAGAAAAGGCTATAATTTTGAAGAAGTGGTACCTTATCTTAAGAAACTAGGGATTGACGCTACTTCTGGACCGGGGTCCGATACCCTAATATTGGCTTCTGGGAGAAGTTTAATCCACCAGAAGCCTACCCAAATGGACATATCCTCGACTCAAATAAGGGCCTTGGTCAAGAAGGGTTGGTCCATAAGGTTTTTAGTGCCAGACCAAGTTATGGACTACATCTTGGAAAATGGGCTTTACGCATAAAATGAACACCCTCGATAAGGCCAAGCTCTGCATGAAGATCATACTGGAGAGAAAGGCCATAGATCCCGTGCTGTTTGAGGTGGGAAAACTTACCTCAATAGCTGATTACTTTTTGATCGCAAGCGGTAGTTCCAGCAGGCAGGTGCAGGCCATGGCCAGCCATTTGTTGCGAAAAATGAAAGACGCGGGATTCCGAGCTTACGGCCTTGAAGGCGAAGAGGAAGGCCACTGGATCTTGGTTGACTACGGAGACATTGTTATCCATCTATTTTACCAGCCCTTCCGAGAATTCTATGACCTAGAAGGTTTGTGGATAGATGCACCCAAGATCTCTCTCACCGAATTTGAAAACGCGGAGACGTAAACGCTTGAACCTCCCTTTACCAAGTCATAATCGCCGCCTAGCATGGTTATCAATAGCCTTTTTCACCCTCTTGGCACTTACAGGATGGTATGGATCAGCCAGAGCCCTTTCCATTGAAAAAGAGAGAGAATTGGGGCAGGAGTTTGCGGCCAACATTAAGGCCCACTTTCCACTTCTCCACGATGAATTCTGTCAAACCTATATTGAAACCTTAGGGCATCTCATTTGTAAACAACTAAGGGTTCAACCATTTCCTTTCCACTTTTATATCATCAAACAAAACGAGCTTAACGCCTTTGCCGGGCCGGGGGGCCATGTTTTCTTTTACACTGGATTGATATGCTCCATGGATAATGTGGATGAGTTAGCAGGGGTGCTGGCTCATGAAATGGGGCACGTTGCTGCCAGGCACATCTCCAAAAGAATCGAGCAAGGCAAGAAACTAAGTATTGCGACAATGGCCGCGGTACTGGCTGGTATACTTGTTGGAGGACAGGCAGGGGCTGCTCTGAGCACGGGCTCAGTAGCCGCCGGCATTCAGGCTCAACTCCACTACAGCCGCCAGGATGAACGCCAGGCAGACCAGCTGGGATTCAAATATGCCAGCAACGCGGGGTTCAGGCCTACAGGACTAATAGATGCGCTCAAAATTATCCAGAAAAACTCATGGATGCGCTCAAACAGCGTGCCGCCTTATATGCTGACCCATCCCACTGGTCCGGAACGAATAGCCAACCTTGAAAGTATGGCCAAAAGCTTCATTCCCCGGCGCAATGACGTAGTGGAGGCCCTTCGGCGGGATTTCCCCGTCTTCAAGACTATTGTACAGGCCAAGTCCCAAGATCCAGATGAACTGGTGCAATTGTACAAGCAAGAACTCAGGGCCGGCAAAGAAGTCGCCTTAGCCCACCTAGGGTTAGGTATTGCCTATAAAAGAAAATCCGAGTATTCCCTATCAGCCAGGCATTTGGAAGCGGCTCTAAAGGACATGCCGGTTTCACTCCCTATTTGGCTAGAGCTAGGCGAAGATTATCAGCTGATAGGAGAAAATCGCAAAGCCATAGCCCTTTTTGAAAAAGTTTTGGAAAAAAGACCCGGCGATGCTCGTGCAGCATTGCTGTTGGCCAACTCTTACGAGAATATTGGTGAGTATGAGAAAGCAATATCCTTGCTCAAGAGGCTCACATTTTCAACCAAGGCAACGCCTCAGGTGTACTATCAATTGGGAATGTCTTACGGTCGTCTTAAAAAACTGGCACAAGCTCACTATTACTTTGGAATGTACTTTAAGAAACTCGGAAGGCTTCAAAAGGCCAGATTTCACTTTATTGAGGCCAAACGCCTTTCAAAAGGCGACACAGCACTGCAACGTAAGATAGCACGCGAGTCAAAAGGAATCCTGTAGGACCCCTTCATCGGAGATTTACCTAACCCCCGGCCCCTACCACAAATCAGATTCTCATCGGGCATAGGACCATAGGCAGAAACCGAGATGCGGTTTTCCGTGGGCATTGTAAGATTATTGCCGAGGGTTAAGTTTGGAGATATTCATCTCTTGGCGGCGAAAAAACCTCAATCACAATTGAGTCTTCAATGACCTCGGCGCTGTGGGGTGTACCACCCGGTATGCACCAACTATCACCTTGCCTTACCTCTATTTCACTGTCTTGAACCGTGAATTTCATCCTTCCCTTTACCAAATACCCGGTTTGCTCATGGGGATGCTCGTGGGTAGGAATGCTTTTCCCTTCTTTGATTCTAAACTCACACAGCATGGTCTTTTCCCCATGAACAAGGACTTTCATCTGGACACCGTCCATGGGCGATGTATATCCTGCGTCAGATCTTTTACAAAACATTTCATGCTCTCCATGATTTTCTGTTGCTTACTCTTTCACCCAAAATTATGTTTATTATCTCTGCATCAGGGGGAGGAAACAGGTATTTTCCAAGGTCTCCCGCTTTCACCCAGCGAACCTCCTGTGACTCCTTTGCCACCACCCGCCCCTTTGCGATATGGCAATTGTACGAATACAGTGTCACCACCTTGTCTTCGTATTCATGGTTCACGGTTACAATGGGCTCTCTGACCTCCACCTCCAATCCAAGCTCCTCATAAAGTTCCCTTTCTAGGCACTGCTCAAGGGTCTCCCCCCCTTCCCTCTTTCCACCCGGAAACTCCCAATACCCTTCCATGTGGGAACCGGGTGGCCGCCTGGTTATGAGCACCCGCTCCCCCTTCCATATTACGCCTGCGGTCACCTCCAAGTGAGGTTTACTGAGTCCTTTTTTCTTCAAATCCCTGCAACCTCAGTTTTAGGTAGGCATCAGCCGCTTGATCATTATCAGGCTCAAGCTCAATTACCTTTTTGTAAGCAGCCATTGCCTCGCCGTATTTCTTGTTTTTTTCCTTGAGCCTTGCTAGATGCATCCACAACTCGACGTTTTTGGGCTCGAGTTTCAATATTTTTTCCATCTCGGCCATCGCTAAGGATTCTTTTTGGTTCTGGAGGTATGCAAAAAGCAAATACTTCCTGAGCTGTGTGTTTCTTGGATCTCTCCTGACAGCCGCCTCCATTACAGACTCAAGTCTCTTAAAATCCCCTTTCGCTTTAAGAGTCTTAAAGATAAATGCATAAATGTCCTGGTCGCGAGTCCCAAGCTCAATGAGTCTCTCTGCTTCCTTGAGGGCTTTATCTATTTTATTCCTCTGCTTGTAAATATCCAGTAGCAGGGCATGGGCCGGTTTATCCTTGGGCCTCATGGCCACGTATTTTTCTAGATATCCAGAAGCGGCCTGCAGTCTTCCATCCTCATATTCCAAGGCACCAAGATTGTACAATACTGTAGCGTTCTTGGGCTGAAGTTTTAAGATCTTCCTATAAGTATCTTTCAGGAGAGGTTTGTTACCAGTCTTTTCTGCCACCTGGGCCATGAGAACCAAGGCGTTCAGATGCCTGGGTCTCCTCTTAAGCACTTCACTCAGGACCTTCCCTGCCTTCTTATATTTTCCTTGTTGTATCCAACGCTCGGCCAACTTCATACGACCTTCAATGTCTGAACTTTTCAGCCTAACAGCCTTTTCAAGGTAATAGTCGGCCTTCTTCTTGTTTCCCAATTTGTCATAAAGGTAAGAAAGGTTGTAATAGAGGTTTTCGTCCCTCTTGTGAAGCTCCGAAGCCTTCTCATAATACTGAATAGCTTCCCGTACCTTACCTGCTTTTGCACTCAAATATCCCAGCTGTACATAGAGGTCGAATTTCTCCTGAGGGGAGGCCAGTTTCACAAGTGCCTTGTACTGTGCAACAGCCTTTGAAATCCTTCCCTTTTTTTCCAACAATCTTGCAAGGGCGTACCTGGATTCTTTGTCTGCGGGATCGAGTTCTATAAGCCTTTGGAGAGTAAAAATAATCCCCTTTGTGTCGCCGACCTTGTTGTATATGTCGAGAAGCTGGGCAAGTGTGCTTTTTGAAGGGGCTTTTGCCACCTTTTTCTCAAGGATATCGGCAGCCTTTTTGAGAAAACCTGCTTCCAAGTATTCCTTGAGCAACCTCTCCTGTATTTCCCCGCTACCAGGGACCTTTTTCAGGGCCTCCTCCAGGACCGCAATCCGCTTTTTTCTGTCAATGATCCTGGAAGCCTTTTCCAGCCAGTCACCCACAAATGGGCGCACAATGAAAGTTACATGCCCTGCCTCCTGGTTGTAATATTTTATTTGAACAGTCAGGGTAGGATTGCTGAACGCGGTTTGTTCGCCCAAAAGGTCCACCACTTTGTACTCATCGTACAGAAGGCTCTGGGCATCGAACATCTTGCAATAGAGGCGGATTCCAATGTTGAAGGGCACATTGGTAGATATCTTGATGATCTTTAGCCTGTCCTTAGGATGTACAACCAGCTTTTCGCCGGAAAGGAGGCTATGGGGATGATCGTTCACATTGATTATTATGGAGTAAAGGACAGGCTCAACCGTGTGCATGCCCATCCATACCCGCCATCCCAATGCTGCCAGAGCAAGGATCAACAGCAAGAGAATCCACAGTGAGATTCTGCTCCTCCGCTTCTTTGGCCTCCTCCTCGTTCTGTAGGTTTGGGTAGTCACCTAGATTTTAAAATCACTTGCGGGTTGTCTTCTTGTCCCCAGCCCTTTCCCATATCAGCAGTATCGGGCTGGCTACATAAATGGAAGAATAAGTTCCCACTATGATACCTACGAGCATTGCAAAGGCAAAGTCATGGATCACTCCTCCCCCGAGCACAAAAAGTGCCAAAACCACAAAAAGGGTAGTGGAAGAAGTGAGAACCGTGCGGCTTAAGGTCTCATTAATACTTTGGTTCATCACCTCCACAAAGGCGCGTTTTCGATAACGCTTTAGGTTTTCTCTGATTCTGTCAAACACAATTATGGTGTCATTCAAAGAATAACCGACAATTGTGAGGAAAGCCGCGATTATAGCCAGAGATATCTCCCTGTCCGTGAGGGCAAAGGCACCCACGGTTATGGTTACATCATGAATCAGCGCAAATATAGCTCCCAGCGCATAACGCAACTTTAGGGCCCAGCAAAGGCCAAGAGTAACGGCAAGAGCAATTACGATGAGCCAGGTAACCTTTACTCCAAACGAAGAGGCAAAGTAAACCACCACTGAGAGGGACACCGCCATAATAATGCTCATCAGCCATTTCAATTCGAACCTTCCGGAAATATAGATCGCAATAAACAGGATAGCGTAGAATATGGCAAAAAGGGCTTTCTGCCTAAGGTCCTTGCCTACCTTTGGCCCAACCATCTCTACCCGCCTGATCTCGACCCCGCCTCCAAACGCTGACTTCATGGCGGCTTTCACCTTGTCGCCAAGACCTGTCAGTTGAATATCCGTTTTTCTAACCCTTATAAGGTACTCCGCATTTCCCTTTTCTCCAAACTCCTGGATGATGCTATCCTGCAGCCCAATGGGCACAAGGGCCTTACGGATCTCATCAAGGGAATGGCTCTTGTCAAATTTTACCTGTATGAGCACTCCCCCGGTAAAATCCACCCCATAGTTGGGGCCTCCCCGCCATATGAGCAAAAAAATAGTGGCAACAATAAGGGCTCCTGAAACAAAAAACGCTATATAACGCTTTCCTACGAAATCAATATTGATACCAGGCTTGATAAACTCCATAGAATGTCCCCCGCACTCACACTACTAAATACTCAGCTTCTTCATTCGCCTTTGCAAATAAAGGTAATCAAAAATGACCCTGGTAACGAAAATCGCTGTAAACAAGCTGCTTATGATACCAATGGTTAGGGTAACCGCAAATCCCCTGACCGGCCCGGTTCCGAATTGAAACAGAACCAGCGCGGCGATCAATGTCGTTATATTGGCATCCAATATAGTAACAAGGGCCTTGGAATAGCCTGCATCTATGGCAGCCCTAGGCGTCTTTCCAAGCCGAGCTTCCTCCCTTATCCTCTCAAAAATCAGAACATTGGCATCCACCGACATGCCGATTGTGAGGATTATACCTGCTATTCCAGGAAGGGTAAGAGTAGCTCCAAAGAAGGCCAATCCCGCCATGATGAACAATATATTGAGCATTAAAGCAAGGTCCGCAATAAGTCCCGATAGCGCGTAGTATATTGCCATGAACACTATCACCACAACTCCGCCCACTATCATTGAGACCAGACCTTTGTGAATTGAATCACGTCCCAGAGACGGTCCAACAGTCCTTTCTTCCAATATCTTCACTGGTGCCGGCAATGCACCTGCTCTCAACACAATAGCTAGGTCCCGAGCTTCCTCCATTGTAAATCGACCCGTGATCTGGGCCCTACCACCCGAAATCTTGTCCTGAATAACTGGAGCAGAATTGACTTTATTGTCCAGAACGATCGCAAGGCGTCTACCGATGTTATCCCCGGTGATCTTCTCAAACAGCCTGGCACCCTTTCTATCAAAAGCGAGAGTTACATATGGTTCATTATACTGGGTGTCTATCTGCACCCTTGCATCAGTGATATACTGCCCAGTCAAGAGCGCTCGTTTTTTGAGAAGAAAAGGTATCTTCTGAACCCTGCCGGTCTTGGGATCATAGGCTACCTTGTAAAGGATCTCGTCCCCAGCTGGAATATTACCCTTGAGAGCCTCCTCAACACTGTGATCCTCGTCCACCAACTTGAACTCCAGCAGCGCAGTCTTACCAATGAGTTTTTTGGCCCTTTCAGGTTCTTTTATGCCCGGCAATTGCACCAGTATCCGGTTCCTACCCTGAGGTCTTATATCAGGTTCACTGACACCAAACTGGTCCACCCTGTTGCGAATTGTTTCCAGGGCCTGCTCTACGGCCATCTTCATGATATGATCCTTGGCCTTTGGCCGCAGTACCAGTTCAAAGATCGGCCTGCCGACCTGCCCCGGCAGTTCTTTCACCTCAAAGTCAGGGTAGTTTGCCTCGAAGATCTCCCTGAAAGGCTTACGGTCCTCATCCCTGAGCAGGGTCAGAGATATCTTGTCTGTATCCACCCTTTTCAGATCTTGATACCTTAACTTGCTCTTACGTAAATCATGCTTCAACTCTTCCACGATACGCTCGACATCACTTTCTACTGCCTTTATGGCCTCGACCTCCAGGACCAAGTGCATACCTCCCTGCAGATCCAAACCCAGGTGTATCTTTTCAGTGGGCATAATCTTTGACCACCAGGGAGGAAGACTCGGGCTTATTGAGGGGACGAGGTAGATAAAGGCAGCAAAAACACTTAGAGCAATTACAACCACACGCCACGTCAGTTTGCTAGACACCTTTCACTCCTCAATCAGTAGCACAGTATAAAAGTTGTACGTCTTACGAACTTTCTCTCCCAATTCTTCCCGCTATGGAGCTGCGCGACACCTTGACCCTCACCTTTGGAGCAATCTCCATGGTCACTACGTCGTCACTGATACCCGTGATTACGCCATGCAGCCCGCCGGTACTCACAACCCTGTCGCCCTTTTTCAAGGAAGCTATCATTTCGCGGTGCTGCTTGCTCTTCTTCTGTTGTGGCCGTATGAGCAAGAAATAAAAAATAGCGAACATGAGGATAAGGGGTATAAAGGCCCCAAAGGCCCCGCCTTGTCCGCCTCCAGAGGCTCCTCCGCCTCCCATAGCATACGCCAAAAAGTTCATCTTTTACCTCCCTTTTGGTTTTTTCTCATTACTAAGCTATAGAGCTCGCATTTCTTCTTCTAATAACCCTGTCTGTCATAAAAGTTTTTTCTGTAGCTGTCCAGATTTTCTTCTTTAATGGCCTGTTTCAATTCTCTCATCACATCCATATAGTAAGTGATATTATGAATAGTGTTCAATCTGTAAGCCAGAAGTTCCCTCGCCATGAACAGGTGTCTGAGGTAAGCCCTTGTATAATTTCTGCAAGTGTAACAAGAGCATTTTTCATCAAGGGGCCTTTCATCGTCCACGTATCTGGCATTCTTGATGGAAATCTTTCCTTCGCGGGTAAAAAGCGTCCCGTTGCGTGCATTGCGTGTGGGCATCACACAATCAAACATATCGACCCCTAGGCACACTGCCTCAACAATATCCTCAGGAGCACCCACGCCCATTAGGTATACGGGTTTTTCTTCGGGAAGGATCTCCTTTACAATCTGTATCATCTCCTTCCTGACCTCTGCCTCCTCACCCACAGAAAGGCCCCCAATGGCATAACCTGCAAAATCAAGTTCCAACAAAGACTGGGTACTCCATCTCCTGAGCTCTGGATAAGTACTGCCTTGAACAATCCCGAAGATCGTCCCTTTTCCGGCTCCCCTGTATGTATTGCAAATACGAGCCCATGAAGTGGTCAACTCTACCGATCTTTTTGCATAGCTGTATTCACAGGGGTAGGGAACGCACTCGTCCAGGACCATCATAATATCAGAGCCAAGAGCGAGCTGGATTTCCATTGCTTTCTCTGGTCCGAGAAAGTGCCTTGAGCCATCAAGATGAGACTGGAAAATAACTCCCTCCTCAGTCACCTTCCGCAGCCTTGCAAGACTGTAAACCTGGAAGCCTCCGCTGTCGGTGAGGATTGGATGCGGCCAATTCATAAACCTGTGAAGACCGCCCAGCTTTCTCACCACTTCATGACCAGGCCTGAGATATAGGTGGTAAGTGTTGGCCAGAATAATTTGCACGCCGGCTGTCTCCAGCTCCTCTCTGCTCACCGCTTTTACGCTAGCCTGGGTGCCCACGGGCATAAAAACCGGGGTATCCACCACCCCATGGGGTGTTATAATTCTACCTGTCCTGGCGGCAGTCTGGCCCGAGCGGGAACTTATTTCAAAATAACTTTCTGTCAAAGATCAACCTCTAAAACAACGTTATGCAATGCCCCGTTAAAGAATCAACATTGCATCCCCATAACTGTAAAATCTGTATTCCTCATCAATGGCGTGGGCGTAAGCTTTCTTTACAAGATCCAGCCCAGCGAAGGCAACCACCAAAAAGAGCAGCGAACTCTTGGGCAAATGAAAATTGGTAATCAGGGCGTCTATTAGTTTGAACCTGAACCCCGGAGTTATCAACAAATCTGTTTTCTCTTCCACGGCTGATAGCTTCCCCTGGGAGGACACGGCACTCTCTAGGGCCCTTACCACCGTGGTACCGACAGCTACCACCCGTCCACCGTTTTTCTTGCACGCGTTTATCATCTCTGCCGTGCTCGGTGAAACATTAAAGTACTCTGCTTCAAGCCTATGCTTCCTTATATCTTTAGTCCTCACCGGCTGAAATGTTCCATACCCCACGTGCAATGTGAGCGAGGCGATCCGGACTCCCGATTCTTTCAATTTCTCCAGCAGGCGTTCAGTGAAATGGAGACCTGCAGTGGGGGCAGCCACTGCTCCGTTCCGCTTAGAAAACACCGTTTGGTATCGTTCCCTGTCAACTTCAGAGCGCGCCTCTCGCCGAATATACGGTGGTAAAGGAACATGACCCCATTTTTCCAGTATCTCCCTGACACAAACAGCACCGCTAAACCGAACCCTGATAAACCCCTCTTTGCCCAGTTCCACTATTTCAGCATAAACCGAGGGCGCGATAAAGAGCTTCATGCCCACTCTAGCCCTCTTGGAAGCGCGGTAGAGGCACCAGCTCTCCACGCATTCCTCCTCGCCCTCCCTTATGCCCTCCAGCACAAAAAGCTCAACCCTGCCGCCAGTTTCTTTAACAGCCAGTAAACGTGCCGGAACCACCCTCGTATCATTCAGCACCAGAACGTCCCCTCTCTTCAAAAAGCCAGGCAGGTCACCGAAGTGCTGATCCCTTAACTGCCCGCTGGTGCGTTCCACCACCAAAAGCCTGGATTTATCCCTTTCTGGTGCTGGATATTGGGCAATCAGGTGGGGCGGGAGGTCGTAGTCGTACGTCTCTATATCAAACATTGAGGCCAACCGATTGTTCAAATCGGATACGTTAAACAAGATCAACCCCAAAGTCAAATGATTTCAGCCCGGGGATGGAAAGTAGCCCCGAGAAGAATTCAGCCGAGCAAAAAACGATAAAAGAAAAATGTAAGGGGGGCCTAAACCTTGAATTAGCTCTCTAGAGCCAATCAATCATTCAATCGCTTCTGCAACTAGCTCCGTAATATCCTTAACCACCAGAGGGATTTTTCTTCTCCTAGCCCTGCCGGCGATGGTTCTGAGACATTGCTGACACGAGGATACTACCATGTCGGCACCTGTGGCCTGAATCTCTGAAATCTTCATGTCGGCAACCTTGCCTGAGAGCTCCGGATCCACCATCTCCAGATTCCCTCCTCCACCACAGCAGGTTGTAAATTGTCTGTTTTTCTCCATTTCCATAAGTGAAACACCGGGAAGCGACTTAAGAACTTCCCTCGGAGGTTCGTACACGCCCGTGTTCCTGCCTAGGTCACAGGGATCATGATAGGTAACCTTGACATCGAGTGATTTAAGCTGGATATCGCTATTCTTGATAAGATCAACTAGAAACTCTGCTGCAGAGAGATATTCGGGGCCGGAAGGATAAAAATGCTTCCAGGTATGATAACATGAAGGACAAGTAAAGACCACTTTACTTGCACCTTTTTGCTCTATAACTTCCATGTTGTGTTTTATAAGGGCCTCCATTTTATTGGGCATGCCTGCACCTATCAGCGGGTAGCCGCAACACCATTCCTCTCCTCCGAGAACAGTGAAGTCTACGCCCGCCTTTTGCATTATGGTCGCCATGCTCACAGGAATCTTCTGGGCGAGGGGGAAAAAAGAAGACACACAACCTACAAAGTATATCACCTCAGCCTTCTCTTTTTCGAAATAATGCTCGGGGATACCCTTTATCAGCTCCTGCCATTCGCCCCGTTCCTCGTTGTCCTCATTGGAGATATTTCCTTCTTCCAAGATATATTGGGCCAAGCGATCTGCTATTTTAGGATAAAGGCCTACATCTACCAAGCACTCTCTATCCCTAAAAACGATATCCCTAGTCTTTATGGCAGGGAAACAGTTGGCGGTGCAGGCTCCACAGCCCAAGCAACTAAATATACTCTTCTTCACCTGTTCACTCCATTGGAGCCTCCCCTCTATAACCGCCCGGGTTATAGCATTTCTACCCCTTGGCGTAGCTGATTCAACTCCCTTCACCAAATATATTGGACAACTGGGTAAACAAAAGCCGCAGCGATTACATCTCGTTACTTCATCGTATGTTAGTTTCCTCAGTTTAACTATATTCATTTCCTCGTCTTCCTGGACATATTCTTTTTTGGTTAACTGGCAAAACTATTATTTCAGAAGCCCTAATCTTAAACCTTTTTCCTCATATCCCCCCTATATACCGCCCTGGCGAAAATATCCTCTTTGGATCGACCTGCTCTTTTATTCTTCTAATGATATCCTGCTCAGGCCTTGCAACACCCCATATGGGCAGTTCCGTCTTCCATTCATATTCCGCTCTCTCCACAACAAAGTTCCCCCCTATAGATATACATGACTCCAGTAACCGACCAATCCACTTGAGAACTCCGTCTTTTTGAGGCCTATCTCTAACTACCACTCTACCTACGCCAGAGCCCGCGTGGGCTAAGACACCTGTGTCAAATCCCAATTCCCTTGCCTCTCCTATGGCCTTTGTAAGTAGATCTTTTAACTGCGATATGGGCGAGCTAAGCTTGAGCACCAACAAGGGAGATAGATCATCTGTGGCTCGGTTGGTTGTTGCCCCATAGCTATTCCAAAATGAAAGGTGCGCCTCATTTTCTAGGTCCAACTGGGCCGTACTTCCCGCCTCAGTTCCCATGGATATGGTGTCTGAACGTATGCGCTCCACTTCTTCGGTTGCACCTTCTGCAAGTACTGCGACAAAGTACCGTGCGTTTTCGGCAATATCCTGCAACAAGTCACTCGATAATATAGCGCTTTGAGTGTCAAACAATTCCACTGCAGCAGGGGTCAACTTACTTGCCAAGATAGATTGGACAAGGGAAAATGCTTTATCCATCGAGGCGAAAGCGATCACGGTTGTAGCCGACCTTTCAGGAAGAGGCAGGAGCCGAAAGGTCATTTCACATAGTACTCCCAGGGTGCCCATGGATCCAATCATCAGCTTGCTGACATCATACCCCGACACATTCTTTACTGTCTTACCTCCCATCCCTATGACCTTGCCCTCGGGATTCACATATCTTACCCCAAGGAGCATATCCCTCACGGTTCCATATAAAAGCCGCCTCGGCCCTGACGAATTGGCTGCAACGATGCCTCCCAGTGTAGCTGTGTCCCCAAATGGAGGATCAAGAGGGACAAAGCATCCCATGTGTTCCCTTTCCGAACACACCTCATGCTCCTTTTGGCCATTGGAGGACACAGGGAGGTAACACCTGTTCTCTTCTCCCCTCAAGGCGCTCTGCAAATCGGCGAATCGTACACCTGCCTGGGCAGTAACAGTAAGATTGGCTGTATCCATATCTATGACTTTGTCAAGCCTTAGCGTAGACAGCACAATATCCATCCTCTCCGGCCTATGCCCAATCCCTATTTTTGTACCCCCGCCCCATACCACTGTCGCTAAGTTATCTTCTGCGACAGCTCTTACCACATGGGCCATTTCTTGCACCGATCCAGGCGCCACCACAGCATCTGGAGCTATTCCATCAACTGAATGTCTCGACAATAATCGGGTCTCAGTTATAAGATTATCTCCACCAACTATCTCTTCCAGCCTTTTTAATATAGCGTCCTTCATACTATTGCCTTCAGCTATCACTCATTACCTTAATACTCATTTGGATGCCCTATTACCCCGTGGCTTCCACCCTTTCCTGCTCAGGTATTACCTTGCCCGGGTTCAAAATCTCTTTAGGGTCCAATGCCCTCTTTATTTGCCGCATTGCCTCTAGATCATCTTCGGTGAATATAAAATTCATCTCCTTCAATTTTTCCAAGCCTATTCCGTGCTCGCCACTTATGGTTCCCCCGGCGTCAGCGCAAATCTTGAGAATCTCAGATGCTGCCTTCACCGCTGTCTTCTTCTCCTGCTCATCCCTTTCATCAAACAGAATCAAGGGATGGAGATTTCCATCACCAGCGTGAAACACATTGCCGATCAACAAGCCATATTTTTCGCCCACCTTTAGAACCTGGTTGAGGACCTCGGGAAGCTTTGTCCTGGGTACCGTGCCATCACAAACCATATAACACGGCCTCAACCGCGTAACCGCACCAAAGGCCCCTTTTCTACCTGCCCACAGCTTGTTTCTCTCTGCTTCATCCTTGGCAAGCTGTACCTCCCTGACGTTATGTCGTTTACATATCTCAAGAATCTTAGCGGCTTGCCTGTCCAAACCATCCTTTAGCCCATCCAGCTCAATGATAAGAACTGCAGCAGCATCCAATGGATAGCCTGCCTGTACGGACTTCTCAACCGCCTCCATCACCACCTGGTCCATCATCTCCAGGGTGGCAGGCACAATCCCTTCAGCTATTATTGCAGAGACCGTATTACCTGCGTCCTCTATGGAGTCATATATTGCCAGCATTGTCTTGATGGCCTCGGGAGCCCGGATTATCTTTAGGATGATCTTGGTTGCTATGGCGAGGGTCCCTTCGCTCCCCACTATCAGGCCCATGAGATCATACCCTGGATTATCAGGATTCTTCCCTCCAACCCATGTCACCCTTCCGTCATAGAGGACCAATTCCGCACCCAGCACGTGATTCGTGGTAACCCCGTACTTCAAGCAATGAGGCCCCCCTGAATTCTCACCTACGTTGCCGCCCAAAGTTGAAACCTTCTGACTGGCAGGATCAGGTGCATAAAGAAACCCTTGCTTTAGCAGCTGGGTCTGGAGATCAAGGGTAATTACGCCTGGCTCCACGATTACAGCCCTATTCGGAATGTCCACCTCCAGGACCCTGTTCATCCTGGAGAAGTGAAGCACAATCCCTCCACGGGCCGCAACGGTCCCCCCACTGAGGTTTGTGCCAGAGCCCCGTGCAATAATTGGCACACCTTCCTGGTATGCCAGTCGTACCACTGAAGATACCTCTTCAGTGTTGCCAGGAAGCACCACAGCATGGGGTCTTCCTTTTTCTAGCGAAGCATCATACCCATAAAGGGTTAAATCAACCTCTGAAAACAGAACATTTTCTGCTCCCACAATCTCCTTCAGTCTTTCCACAAGACCTTCTTTATCCATATCATTGCTCTCCAGACCTTTAATGTTATCTTCAGCCAGTACTAAAATCTATGGAGGCCAAAAACAGCAAACCATGAAAGCCGGTTGCTGTGGCTCGCAGTAACTAGGCCTGGCTGTAAATTTGAGAGGCTGCATCTAATGCGCCTGGATTTACCTTTACCCCCTCAGCGCGTAATATGGTCTCAAGGGCCGATAGGAACAGGAACACGTTTCTAGGCCTTGCAGCATGCCCCATTAGCCCCACGCGCCATACCTTCCCGGCCAAGTCTCCCAGACCGCCACCTATCTCGAGCCCAAAATCTTTTAACAATGCCTTACGGACCTTTGCATCATCTACGCCGTCTGGAATCTTAATTGCATTCAGCATAGGGAGTCTCTCGGCCTCGGGCACCAACATTTCAAGACCCATTGTCTCGATACCTGCCACAAGCGCTCTGTGATTTAACTTGTGTCTTGCCCATCGGTTCTCTAAGCCTTCTTCAGCTATTATGCGCAGGGCCTCTCTCAAGGCATATATCATGTTTATCGGTGCAGTATGATGATACTTTCTCTCAGCTCCCCAGTAGCTCCCCACCATGCTCATATCAAGGTACCAACTTGCCACCGGCCCCTTTCTGTTTTTGAGGGCCTCCATTGCCCGGTCGCTGAACGAAATGGGAGATAGGCCCGGTGGGCACGATATGCACTTTTGTGTTCCACTGTAAGCTGCGTCAATCCCCCACCTGTCGATCGCAACCTCCATACCCCCCAAGGAAGTCACCATGTCCACGAGAAAAAGCGCCCCGACTTCCTTTGCTATTGAAGAGAGATCCTCAAGAGAGGTACAGGCCCCAGTGGATGTCTCCGCATGGACTACCGCAAGCACCTTGGGATTTTTCCCTTTGACAGCGTCTCTCACCTTATCCGGGTCAATTGCTCTTCCCCACTGCTCATCTATACGAATCAGTTTTCCGCCTAGCCGATTGACAATATCGCTCATCCGCGTGCCAAAAACGCCGTTGACGCACACAGCCACTTCATCCCCGGGCTCCACAAGGTTCACAAAGCACGTCTCCATCCCCGCGCTCCCCGTCCCCGAGACAGGTATAGTCAAGGCGTTATCAGTCTGAAACAGATACCTCAAAAGTTGCTGGGTTTCATTCATCGTTTCCAGAAAATAGGGGTCTAAGTGCCCAATACATGGTGCCGACATGGCCTGCAGCACCCTTGGTGGCACATCGCTTGGCCCTGGTCCCATAAGCACCCTTTGTCCCGGATCAATGTCTTTAAACTTGCTCGCGTCAAAAGCCATCTGAATCCTCCTCTTGGTTTTTTATTATTCCCGTGCAAGTAAGTAGCCTTATAGCAAAAGGCCAGGAGGTAAGCAATCTTTTTGGAAAGGGGGTTGTTGACTTTTGCATAGAATCCTATACTGTCTGTCACCTTGGTGCCGGAGGATCACATAATGGCTCGGCGAACTTCTAGGAAGGTCTTGTTGCTTACAAACTTTTGGAAATAGGTGAGTCCCATTCTTCAAACGAGGGTTTAATCTATGGTAAACGATACAAATATCTCAAACCCGAAAAAACCTGTTCTCCTGGTTGCACTTGGAGGCAATGCCTTAATTAGAAAAGGTCAAGGAGGGACAATAGAAGAGCAGTTTGAAAACTTGAGAATCCCCGTTCGGCAAATTGCTAAGCTTTCTTTGGATTACACGGTTATTATTACGCACGGCAATGGACCTCAGGTAGGTAATCTTTTGATGCAACAAGAATGCTGTGATGCTGTTCCTAAGCTTCCTCTTGAGATCTTGGTGGCACAAACTGAGGGACACCTGGGCTACATGATTGAATCAACATTAGACGAGGAATTGATGGCCTTGGGAATCGAGTTCAGGCCACTGGTGACCTTAATAACTTATGTAGTAGTGGACAAAAACGATCCTGCATTCCAGCACCCCACAAAGCCAATAGGGCCAACCTTCACTATGGAAGAAGCCGCCAAATTACCATATCCCACCATCAAAACCTCAAGGGGTTATCGGCGCGTAGTTGCCTCTCCCAGACCCATAACAATTATCGAAAAGCGGGAGATCAAGAAATTGATTGAAATGGACTTTATAGTCATATGCTGCGGGGGCGGTGGAATTCCGGTTATCAGGGAGGGTCGAGGGTTTACAGGAGTGGATGCCGTGGTCGACAAGGACTTCGCAAGCTCAATCCTGGCGAAAGAGGTGGGAGTTGATATTTTCATCATTGCTACTGATGTCCAAGGTGCAATGCTAAATTTTGGTACAACGAGGCAAACACTGCTCCGCAAAATCACCCTAGGGCAGGTCTCTGATTATATTAAGCAAGGCCATTTTCAAAGTGGATCAATGCTGCCGAAGGTTGAAGCGGCTGCCCAATTTATAAGTGAGGGTGGAAAGCGAGCGGCTATAACTTCCATAGAAGGCATAGAAAAGGCCGTTGAAGGGGAAGGCGGTACACAATTTGTCAAATAAATACGAAAGGAGCAAATGCAATGCAGACCAGCGAATACATCCATCTGGAAAACCATTACGGTGCCCAAAATTACAAACCTCTTGACGTGGTTTTGACCCGTGGCAAGGGGGTATGGGTATGGGACGTAGAGGGAAGAAAATATTTGGACTGTCTTTCAGCATACTCAGCTGTAAATCAAGGCCACTGCCATCCGAAGATAATGGAGGCCATGTTTGAGCAGGCAAAGAAACTGACCCTCACATCTCGTGCCTTTCGAAATGATCAACTTGGGCTTTTTTACAAAGACCTTTGTGAGCTCACCCGGTCTCATAAGGTATTACCAATGAATAGCGGGGCGGAGGCTGTTGAGACAGCTATCAAAGTGGTTCGGAAATGGGGGTATAAAGTTAAAGGTGTCCCGGAAGATAAAGCGGAAATCATCGTGTGCGAGAACAATTTTCACGGCCGCACCATAACTATTGTCGGCTTTAGCACGGATGAGAACTCCAGGGCTGGATTCGGCCCCTTCACACCTGGATTCAAGATCATCCCCTTTGGCGATGCAGAGGCCCTGGAAGCGGCCATCACCCCAAACACGGTCGGTTTTCTAGTGGAGCCCATTCAAGGGGAAGCAGGTGTAATAGTCCCGCCTCCCGGGTATCTGAAAAAGGTTAGATCCATTTGTGACAAGGAAAACGTGGTCTTGGTGCTTGACGAAATACAGACCGGGCTAGGCAGAACCGGCAAACTTCTGGCAGAGGAACATGACGGAATAGAGGCTGACTTGACACTAGTGGGCAAGGCCCTTTCAGGAGGTTTTTACCCAATCTCCGCTGTGTTGTCCAATACTGAGGTAATGGGAGTCCTTCAACCAGGAGAACACGGCAGCACCTTTGGCGGCAATCCCTTGGCCTGCGCCATTGCCCGCACAGCTCTAAAGGTGCTGATCGAGGAAGGAATGATTGAAAACGCGGAGAAAATGGGGGCCTATTTTCTGGAGGGGCTTAAGAAAATCAAGAATCCCTTGATCAAAGAGGCACGCGGAAAGGGCTTGCTGATAGCAGTCGAATTTTACCCTGAGGCAGGGGGCGCCCGGGCCTATTGCGAAAAGTTAAAGGATAAGGGGATACTCTGTAAAGAAACTCATGACAACATAATACGTTTTGCGCCCCCGCTTGTTATTACAAAAGATGAGGTGGATTGGGCTCTGGAAATTGTTGACTCCATACTTGGGCAGTCGTGATTAGATGTCACTTTTGATCTGGTTCTTCCCTGCCGCCATGCCTGGCCTTGAGCTCGAATACTCGGCAGGGATACTGACCAGTAGGGGCGACTCGGCTTGTGTCTATACTGAAACCCCTTTAAATCAGTAGAAAAATAGGGTATAGTTAGTGGAAGTTCGTGGAAAATAGTTAATACCGGGCCGGCTGTTTTGTGTTATGCTTTAACCCTATTTTGTGGAGGGAGCTCATGATCATAGCCATTACTAATGCAAAGGGTGGCGTAGGAAAAACAACAACGGCTGTAAACCTGGCAGCAGCTTTTGCTAACCGGAACAAGAAAACGCTTCTCGTGGATCTGGATCCACAGGCCCATTCTACCAGGTGCTATTTCCACTCTGAGCCTGAACGGGACATTAGCGACTTTATCATGGACAGGCCCTCCCAGGCCCATAGGGCGGTATTTTCGACTGATTATCCAAATGTGGATATAGTACCGGCAACGGAAAGGCTCGGTGAGACGGCTGAACTCCTTTCCACACGCATCCGGAGAGAAGAGCGGCTTCACAGGGCCCTAGTGGGGCTTCCTGAGGATTACAAGGCAATACTAATTGACTGCCCTCCTTCCCTTGGCATCTTAACTTATAATGCCATAAACGCCGCAGACCTTATCCTAGTTCCTGTACAGCCCGGCGTCGGGGCAGTAGTGGGACTCGAGGCCCTGATTGAGACGGCTCGTGAACTCAGAGATGAGGACAATGTGCCATACAGAATACTGGTTACCATGCTAGATCTGAGGACTACCCACACGAATGCTATCTTTGAAGAGCTTATTGAAGAACATAGAAAGCGTGTCTTGAGGACTGTTATTCACAAGAGCGAGGCCCTGAATCAGGCCAACTTGGCAGGAAAGCCAATTTATAGTTTCAGCCGAAGCTCCAGGGGTGCTGAGGACTATGACGCCCTTTGCGAGGAACTGCTAAGGCTCAGATTACCTTCTTTTTGAGCTCACAGCCTTTTCATCTTTTGAACAATAAAATGGCATGCCTGGAGCACCAGCCGGGTGCCAAGTTCAGCAACCGCCTCCACATTGCTCTGAGTTTCCCCTTCGGTGCTACCTTTGTTCCTGGTGCCACCTTGATGCGCCAGGAGGGTTTCATATGCAGCATTTATTTCTTTTAGCTTTTTCTCGGCCTTTTTTTTCAAGCGAGGATTGCTGGCAAAGCGGTCTGGATGCCACACCGCTACAGCATCCCTATATGCTGCCTTTATTTCTTCAATATCAGCACCCGGCTTAATCTCAAGGATTTCGAAACACCTCTCCAGTTGCATAAGCCTCAACAGTCTCCTTTTTTATTTATGTCACGAAATTCAATATTTTTCAATCCCATGCCTTTGTGCGCAACAGGCACCTAGGTTTAAGTGTGCGAGGCAATCTGACGATATTAAGTTATATTGAACCTGACCTGAAGCCGTAAAGCCTAAGGTTCTTTGGGTATTGTCTGATAGTTTTAACTTGGTTGAATTAAAATTATATGATGCGTCTTGACCAAAGTATAGGGAGGAGATCATGGATATCGTATGTCCTACTTGTAATCAAAAATACCGTGTTTCCTCTGCCAACCTTCCCAAAGACAAGAAAATAGTAGCCAGGTGTAAGCATTGCGGTGGCAAAATTATTGTTCAAGCTCCCCGCCCCTTAGTAGATGAAAATGCAAAGACCTTGGCCATAGAGAGGCATAAAACACAACAGCCTCCTGATGATAGGAGATCTGAGACCTGGGGGACGGGCCAGTTTGAGTTTGTCCCCAGCACTCAAGGCTTTTCCGGATATGCCGGCTTCTGGAAACGGGCTGCCGCCGCCGTCATCGACATGGTGACCCTTGCCATCGTAGGTGCCTTTGTCGGCGGTTTCGTGGGCGGTCTTTATGGAGCCCTTACCGGAACGACCGCAGGCTCCCATGTCCTGGGAAGAGCGGTTGGAATTCTAGTGGGATGGATGTACTACGCTATTATGGAAAGTTCCCAAACACAGGCAACACTAGGTAAAATGGCCGTGGGAATAAAGGTGACCGACGCATCAGGGGAATCTGTCTCCTTTGCCAGGGCCACTGCCAGGCATTTTGCAAAGATCCTGTCTGTCATTCCCCTGGCAATGGGATATATCGCTGTAGCCTTTACAAAGAA
>Ga0164318_10000444_pt1 | contig 31416 bp, 31 predicted proteins | sample GuaBasSedimGuay9_FD_113734 | JGI IMG/M metagenome (GOLD analysis project Ga0164318, IMG submission 113734) | Subseafloor sediment microbial communities from Guaymas Basin, Gulf of California, Mexico - Guay9, Core 4571-4, 0-3 cm | ecosystem: Environmental > Aquatic > Marine > Hydrothermal vents...
TGGAGAGAGAGGGCTACATTAAGGGATACCAGATTGTTGTTGATCCTGTTAAATTAGGTTTCAGGGCTGTCGCATACATAGGTGTGAACATAGATTCGGATAAGATTATTGAGGTCGCTCAGAAGCTTGCATCATGGGACGATGTGGTTTACGTGGCCGTCACTTCAGGCGACCACGACGTGATGGCTGAGGTCTGGGCAAAGAGCAGCAACGAAATGCATGAGAAGCTTGAGAAGATCAGGCAGCTTGAGGGCGTAAGGAATGTGTACCCCGCCATAGTTCTCGACGTTATTAAGAGCAGGGAAGCATTCCCTATAAACGTAATGCTTAAGGAGGTTTGAGGACGCCTTTAACAGGGCTGGTGAGAGCAGACGCGGGTCGAGCTAATAGGTTTCGACTCCCTAGGAGTTAGGTCGATGGCAACCTTTGTCGAGACCGAGGATTTAGTGGTATTTATAGACCCCGCAGTTTCTTTAGCACCGAGAAGGTTCTCCCTACCGCCTCACGAGGTAGAGTTGAGGAGGCTTAGGGAGGTTGCTGAAGAGATAACGAGGAGGGCCTCGGAGGCCGACGTAATTGTTGTTACGCACTACCACTACGACCACCACGACAGAGGTAAGCATGTACCCATAGATATCTATGCGGGTAAGGTCCTCATAGTGAAGGACCCTAGGAGAAAGATCAATGTGTCGCAGAGGATAAGGGCTTCAAAGTTCCTTAAGCTAGTGAGAGGTATTGCCAAGGAGATCCTCATAGGCGACTCCTCGAGCTACACCTTCGGCAGGACACAGCTGACATTCTCTCAGCCTGTTCCACACGGCACTACCCCTAAGCTGGGGTACGTGGTCGAGGTTCTCGTTAAGGATTCCTCAGGTTCAATGCTCCACACCTCAGATATTGAAGGCGGCACAACGAAGGAGTCTGTGGACTTCATAATTAACTCGTCTCCTGACCTATTGATTATGGATGGACCTCCGACATATCTCTTAGGGTACGGAATAAGTGAAGGGGAGCTTAACACCTCCATACAGAACCTGAGGGCTGTGGTAGGATCCCTCCAGGGAACCAGGTTCGTAATAGATCACCACCTCCTGAGAGACCTTAACTACAGGGACTTCTACTCCGCTATCACTGAAGACGTTGATGGGGCCTCAGTGTTGACGGCCGCTGAATTCATGGGTACGGAGCCCCTGCTTCTGGAAGCGAGGAGGAAGGAGCTGTACGGGAAGGGTTAATTCATGTATGACCCTCTCAAGGTTGCCGAGGCTGTCAGACCTAAGGTCACTAGGATAGTTAGCGGTGTTGAGGAGAGGAAGTACTACCGTTTCAGGGGCGGTAGGTGGTACGGAGGCATAGCTTCAGCGGACGTGATAGGGTGTAACATGGACTGCAAGTTCTGCTGGGCGTGGCGCTTCAAAAATAACTACAGCTTAGGCGAGTTCCTCCCGCCTTCCAAGGCATACAAGAGGCTGAGGAGGATAGCGGTTAAGGGAGGCTACGGAATGATGAGGCTGACTGGAGGGGAACCCACGCTTTCGAGGAGACATCTCCTCGACCTCATATCTCTCGCTGAGAAGGACGGGTACTTATTCATAGTGGAGACTAACGGGATCCTGATAGGTGATGACCCGACCTACGCCATGGATCTTGCTAGGCATAGAAACGTATTCGTGAGGGTTTCCTTCAAAGGGGTTTCGGAGGAGGAGTTCGTTAAGCTCACGGGGGCCGTCCCGGAGGCCTTCAATCTTCAGTTCAGGGCGCTCCAGAACCTTGTTTCTGCAGGACTCATGCCTGGGAGGCAGGTGATGGCGGCAGCAATGATTTCCTTCAGTAGCGAGAGGGATATAGCTGAGTTCCTTATGAGGCTGTCAGACATAGATCCTGGGCTCGTCGACAATGTTGATTGGGAGGTCGTGATTATGTATCCGCATGTGAGGAAGCTTCTGAAGAAGTATGGGCTGAAGCCGAGGAGGTTCGTGAATCCGTGAGTTATTAACCTGCGTACCCAATACTTTAAGGTGTTTGGCGGTGAGGCTCGAGGAATTCGAGGAGGCAATGCTGGAGTCCCTCGGGGACCTAACGGATGAGTGTAAGGACATATGTGGTGAGGAAGGGGCCCGCCCCATGCTTAGGCTTGTTGAGGGGGTTGTTTATGAGGGGTGTGACAGATGCGTCATTAGGGCCCTCGTCGATAAGTTAGGGATCCAGTCATTCTCCATCACCTACAGTGACGGCAGGTACGGGGAGTACGCATACCTCGAGACGCACGTCATAGAGATCACCGACGAAAACGCCCAGATAATACCTATTGAGGAGTTCGGTGAGTATCTGGATGAGCTGGTTGAGTTCGGCCTTCTATCAGAGGAGACTGCCGGCCTGATAAGGGAGTGGATTAATTCCCTCCGTAGGGAGGAAGGGAGAGGTATTAATAACTGACCCCATTTTTAAAAGGGTTAAAGAATGGGGACGAAATTCTACATCGCTAGGGAGGAGGACATACTCGCAGGCAAGATAACGGACGTGTATTTCGACAGAACTAAGGAAATAATTAGGGCTAAAGGTCTTGAGGACGTTAAGGTACGTCTAGAGATCCATACGGGAGGCCTTCCCTCAGGTTATGAGTGGGCGGTTTACGCCGGTCTTGAGGAAGCCCTTCACCTGCTTAAGGGAAGGAACGTCACGGTTTATTCGCTTCCAGAAGGCACGCTGATTAAGGAGAACTTCCCTGTCATGGTTATTGAGGGGCGCTACATAGATGTGTGCGAGCTTGAGACACCTCTCCTAGGGATTCTGAGGCATTACACTTCAGTAGCCACTAAGGCGGCGAGGTTCAGGAAGCTTGCAGGCTCTAAGACAGTTCTCTATTTCGGTTTAAGGGGCGCTCATCCAGCCATATCACCGATGCTTGATAGGGCCGCATACGTAGGTGGCGTCGACGGCGTTTCAGGCTCATTTAATAAGGAAACAATAGGCGTTACCCCTAAGGGGACGATGCCGCACGCACTAATACTTGTTTTCGGTGATGAGGTTGAGGCGTGGAAGGCGTATGATGAGGTTGTTGATGAGTCTGTTCCGAGGATCGCGTTAATAGATACGTTCAATGATGAGAGGTTCGCCACTATGGCTGCTGTGGAGGCTCTTGGTGACAGGCTGCATGGTGTGAGGCTTGACACCCCTAAGAGCAGGAGGGGAAGCATGAAGTCAATTATTGAGGAGATTAGGTGGACCCTTAAGCTTTCTGGGAAGCAGCATGTGAAGATATATGTTAGCGGCGGCCTCAGCGAAAAGGCCCTTTACGAACTGAGGGATGTTGCCGACGGCTTCGGTGTCGGAACATCTATCACATATCCACCGTCTGTCGACATGAGTATGGATATCGTGGAGAAGTTTGTTGACGGGTCCTGGATACCGTACTCTAAGAGAGGGAAGTTCCCAGGAGCTAAAGCCGTGTATAGATGCGGCGTTCTTGACTATGAAATAGTGAGGCTCGAGACATTACCCACTAGGTGTAGGGAGGGGCTGATGGTGAAATGGATTGAGGGAGGAGAAATAGTCAGGGAGCCGCCGACCGTTGAGGATGTTAGGGACTATGTGCTGAAGCAGCTGAAGGAGGTTCCGGAACCGACACCTACCTAAGCCATAATGACTGGGGCAGACATTAGGCCAGCTACAGTTTCCTGATACTCGCTCAACACTTTTCTCCCTGTGTAGGACTTCCCTGTAATAACTATGTCTACCTCTCCAGAAAGCTTAACCATCTCAGCCAGCCCTTCAGGGAAGGGAGGGAGGCTTAGGCGAGTAACTTTCACCCCTCTTTCTTCAAGCACCTTCTCCACATCCCTCCTCAACTTGCCCTCCTCCTTACTCATGACTAAAGCTTCCTCAACTCCCCGAACAGCCAAACGCTTGACGGCGTCCATGAATCTGGAGGGATTAGTCACTAATTCATCCACTGGAACAATGAGTGCCTTACTTAACCCCCCCTCAAACTTCTTGGCTGACGGCGGATAGATGAGGAGAGGATTAGGTAGCGAAGCGATTAGTTCTCTGCTCACAGCCCCCACTAGGCGTGGAGGAGACTCCTCAGTAACTCCAGATGTGAGAACAACTAAATCTATGTTCCTCTGCTTGACGTAGTTAACAATTTCTTTAGAAGGATCCCCCCTCAGAACAATTTTCTTGATTGCTAGGACACGGTACTGGCTTAGAACCATCTCGGAGCAGAGGAGGGCCTCACGAGATATCTTATCTATAGTTTCTCTGTATAGGTTTGTGAACATAACCCTTCCTTTTATCTGAGGAGATACAGCTATAAGATGATATATCGCGTAGGGAAATAGGTAGGCTGAAAGCCCAGAGGCCCACATAAGCCTCTCGCTCTTCACTACCGCGACAGCTACCTGGTTGAAAGGCGTATCACCACCCCCTAAATTATGCCGTACCTTAAAATTAAGTATGCGGAGGCTACGGAAACTGTGGCAATGGTTACCATCATTCCGTACTTCATAAACTCCGTGAACGATAGAGGCACTCCATACCTCTCCGCTATCCCTGCAACTACAACGTTGGCGCTCGCGCCAACTAAGGTTCCATTACCTCCGAAGCATCCTCCAAGGCTGAGGGACCAGTAGAGAGGTGCGGGGTCTATGTGGCTCATTGAAGCTATGGATGCAATTACCGGGATCATGGACATCACGAACGGTATGTTATCTACGAAAGCCGACACTATGGCTGAAACCCACACTATTAGAAGCATGAGTACGTCAAGCCCTCCACCTGTGGCTAGAAGTCCTTGAGCAATGAAGTTCATCACTCCAAGCTCCTCAATACCTTTAATCACTATGAACATACCCATGAAGAAAACTAGGGTTGTCCAGTCAACACTCCTTAATGCGTCCTCTATCGTTAACTCGTTCCTAACGAGGAAGAGGAGTATCCCCGAACCTATTAATGGAGGTATAGCGGGCGGGTAGTGAAGCAGGTCCTCTAGCGTGAAGAGAACTACCACAGCTGCAAGAACGCTCAATACCTTCACGAGCAGAGACCTATTTATGGTGTACTCTCCCTTGAAACTTATTTCAACCTCCTCCGGCCTCCTAAGCATGCGGGAGAACATTAACCACACCAATCCCGCAAAGACTGCGTAGCTCAGGAGCACTGCAGGGCCCAGATTATATATGAAGTCCATGAACCCTAGGTCGGCCGCCGAACCTATGAGAATATTGGGAGGGTCCCCGATAAGTGTGGCTGTACCCCCTATGTTTGAGGCGAACACTATGGCTAGGAGGGGTGGTCTTGGGTCTATACGTATCTTCCTCGCCGCCTCAATAACTATAGGGCTCAGTATAAGCACGGTAGTTACGTTATCTATGAAGGCAGATATTAATGCCGTGATTCCTGATAGAACCATTACGAGTATGAATGGGCTTGCATGGGTTTTCTCCACTATTTTCGCAGCTATGTAGCTGAAAACCCCTGTCCTCGACATTATTCCTACTAGGATCATCATGCACATGAGGAGCAGTATCGTGTCGAGGTCTATAGCTGTTATGAAGTTTCCGAACTCTGTGTACCTGAGGAAGAAGTTTAGGGCTACTACGATGGCGGCGAAGAATAGGGCGACGACAGTTCTGTGAGCGACCTCCCTAATGATTGCGGCGTATAGAAGGACTAGCAGAGCCAGACCTATCGCGACATTCAGCGTTAGCTCAACCGTCAACTCAGTTCCCCTGCCGCCACTGAATCATGGATATGAGAATGAGGTTTTAACTGTAGTTTCCATGTATGCATCAATAAAACTAACGGGGGAGGGGCGGGATTTTATCATTTCTGCGGGCCGGTATGGGTGGTGGACCGGCCGGGATTTGAACCCGGGGCCTCCGCCGTGCGAGGGCGGCGCTCTTCCAGCTGAGCTACCGGCCCATCATCAACTATTTTCTAGGTGGTTTTTAAGTGTTGGCGGGTGATGAATAACCTTACCTGTGTCCGGAAGCTTCAAGTACCCGCTGAACCTCTTCAGGACGTTTCCGAACTCACCGCTCCTCAAAAGTTCTATGAGTGCCTTTACCGGGGGCTTCGTTAAGGATACAGCACTTACAGCTATGTCGTAAATCTCCTGTCCAAGCTTAATGAAGTCGAGGCCGTGGAGGTCGGCAGCATACTTTATCGCGACCCCTACATCGGCCCTGCCCTGAGCCACCGCAGCAGCCACCCCCGTATGTGTCCTTACCTCATTCCAGTATCCCCTAACCCTATCCACAACCTCTTGGAAGCTGAGGCCCTCCTCCTCCGCAACCCTCCTCAGCCCTATATCTATGTACGTCCTTGTCCCAGAACCCTGGTTCCTGTTGATGAAGAGTATATCATCCCTCAGAAGATCTTTGAATGACCTGACCCCTTTCGGGTTTCCTTTAGGCACAACAAAGCCTATCTCCCTTCCCCAGCCCCGTATAAGCACTACGGAGTCCTCTACACCTAGGGAGCTGAGGTAAGGGAGGTTGTACTCATTTGTTTCGGGGTGGAGCAGGTGGGTCCCGCCCATGTCGGCCTCCCCCCTACCAACTGCTTGAAGGCCTCGTGTTGACCCAACATTAATTAGCTTCACTGCCGAGGCCTCCGCCACTCTGCCGACGAGAGCCTCCATCACGTAGTCATGGCTCCCTATAACCACGAGCTCGGCAGGACTCCAGCCCCTCCTAAGGAGCTCCACCTCAACCTCCTTCCCTTCCTCCATAACCCACCCCTCCTCAGGTATCTTAACGAATCCATCTATGTAGGTGAGGAGGTGGACGGATCCTGAATGTGTCCTCACAGGGAATGCCTTCAGATACCCTCCCTTTTCTATGAGTGCTACCGGAACCATGACGACCTTACCCCTGCTGCCTATGATCCTTGACGCCAGCCTTGCCCTAACCCTACCGGCAGCTAAGGATTCGGGGCCTAGGCCGCTTAACGCAGCGATAATCGGTGCCGCAACAACCCTGAAAGCCATTAGGGCAGAGAGAGGGAATCCAGGGAGCCCTATGAGGAGCTTTCCGTCAGCAACAGCAATAACTGTGGGCTTACCTGGCTTCATCTTCAACCCATGCACCACTACCCCGGGGCTTCCCAACGAATCCATAATTCTGTAGGTTAAGTCACCCACACCCGCTGATGTGCCTCCTGAAGTAATTACTACGTCGGCTGAAGCAATGGCCTTCGCGAAAGCCTCCCTCAAGAAAGGCTCGCTGTCTGGATATATGCCTAGGAACTTCACTTCAGCACCCAGCTCCTTAAGGGCTGCAGCTATCGAGTAGGAGTTAACGTCGAAGACTTGGGCAATACCCAGCTCCTTACCTGGCTGCACGAGTTCATTACCTATCGAAAGAACCGCAACGACAGGCCTGCGGTAAACCCTGACCTCACCGACACCTACGGCGGCAAGTGAAGCTATCTCCCCCGGCCCTAGAACACTTCCCTTACGCAGAACAACCTCCCCCTTAACAATATCGCTTCCTGTCCTCGCAACGTTCTCACCCGTCGAGACAGCCCTATACACATAGAGATAATCACCGGAGCGCTTCGTATACTCCACCATAACAACTGCGTCAGCACCCCTCGGAAGCACTGCCCCAGTATCTATCTCCACAGCCTCCCCAACACCCACCTCAACGGAAGGTACCTCACCGATCACCACACGACCCGTCACCTTAAGCCTAACAGGGTTATCCTCCTCAGCACCCACAACAGACTTCGAAACAACGGCGTAACCATCAACCTCAGACCTGTCGAAGGGAGGGGCGTCCCACGCAGCCACAACATCCTCAGCCAGAACCCTGCCTAGGGCCTCATCAATAGAAACAGTCTCAACACCTAAAGGGGCCAAGGGAAAGAACCTTGAAACAACATCAAGAACCTCGTCAGGATGAATCAGCTCATGGAAAAGCCTCCTCTCCAACGAGTCCACCACATAATAATCCGTCAACACTTATTAGTTACTGATCTCGATTTTCACAATGGGCGGGGGTGCCCGAGCAAGGTCAAAGGGGTCGGGCTTAGGCCCCGATGGCGTAGGCCTGCGTGGGTTCGAATCCCACCCCCCGCACCAGAAATCTACTAAAAATCAATTTTCAGAAACAAAGCGCTTACAAACAATATGCCTCTGAGTAGGTTAAACACAATGTACTCGAAGCATTAATCTGCAGGAAGTGCTTCTACGAAGAGGAAATTAAAAAAGATTAGTCAGCTGTTTCTAGGGTCATATAAAGTATTGTGTGAAAGTCCCAGTTCTCTGAGGACGAAACTATTTCAAGGCATAGGGTAACTGTGAAGGTCTTAGGGATATTAGTTACCAGAGCTATAGCGGAGATCTCTGGATTATCGGAGTTTCCTTAAGTTAGTTTTATTTAAATGTATGAGTTTTTTGATCGGTGTTTGTATGATCACGGTAACACTGGCCGCGATCATTATCGGGATCACCATATTCTTAGGCGTCCTCCTCCTGCTTGTAGGGTTAGTTCTCGCTTACACAGGAAGAAAATCCTCCGGTAAGGTCCCGAAAGAAGGGGTTGCATTAATCGTTATAGGGGCCCTCATTATCGCTATAGCCCTCATTCTTTACTCCTACTACACCACCAGTTATGCCGTTCCTCTACCTTCATCATGACGCTCGCTTAATGCCCAAGCTCGGTAAAAGGGGTCGGGCTTAGGCCCCGATGGCGTAGGCCTGCGTGGGTTCATGGCCATATGTTGCTAATGTATTAATTGTCAGTAATGGTGATTAATGTCGCAGACCAGTGTAGAGGAAAAGATTCTGTGTGTTGGGCTCTTTATCCGTAGGTAAGCTCCCCTTCTAGTGGGATCACCACCTGGGCGCTTCCGTAGACCTCATCTGTAGCTTGAACCTCTATCTGAACTTCTATCGTGGTTGGGTCGCTACCTCCCGGTATGTTGATAAGGACTACTTTTTCAGGGTTGCTTGATGTTATTTGGTCGCTTCCTCCGGGATAGGTTAATGTAACTGTCCATGACTGTAGAAACGTGTCCTGCAGGGCACTCGTGTTTATCATCACATGCAGAATTGAGTTCGTTTCTGAGGTTACGGTGAAGCTATCTGTCCCTGTAGCGATTTGCCCCGGCTTGATGGTACCTAGATCAATGTGGAACGTTGTCACGGACGCTGTGAATTGTTCTACAGTTCCCTCCCCTTCCCCTAGGCTTCCATACCACAGCAATATGTATGCATAGACCCCTATTACAGCGCCTATCACCATACCTAGGAGGAGAGCGAAGAGGATGGTTTTCTGCATTAGAGACCAACAGTTTTAATATTGTAAAAATATTATATAAAATTAGCGTTATCACTGAATTCTAGACTGCTGTTAAGGCTCAGTTATTTGTTATTATTGCTGTGTGCCATATAGTTTCCCGGGGTTTTTCGTTGAGGTTGAGTCTTAATGAGTCTCCGTTTCCTCCTGAGGAGGAGTCCCTCTCGCTGCTGGCGAGGTATGGTAGTAGAGCTAATCTCTACATTATTGAGGAGCTTCATAGGGATTTCATGGAGGCTCTCTCTAGGTATGTTGGGATTGATGAGGAATTTCTTGATGTTTATCCGGGATCTTCCTACCTTATTGTTTTGATGCTTATTTACGCTAAGGTGAGAGGGCTTCCTTTAGTTATGCCTTACCCAAGTTTCCACCCCATCTACCGGCTGGCTGGAGAGTTCGGTGTTGAGGTTGTTAACGTCCCTTTAGGGAATGGCGACTTCTCCCTCGATCCATCCCTGCTGCTTGAGGCTGGGCGTGGGAAGATCGTTTATTTCAGTAACCCTAATAACCCTACCTCAAACCTTCTGGTTAGTGATGTAGGCCTAGTTAGGGAGCTTTCTGAAGAGGCGGACTCTGTCTTCATTGATGAGGCCTACTACGAGTTCAGCGGGGTAACACTTAAGGATCTTGTGAGGGAGTTAGGGAATCTAGTTATTGTGAGGACTTTCTCTAAGGCCTTCAGCCTTGCAGGCATAAGGCTGGGGTACGGGATACTCGGGGATGTGATTCGGCGTAGGCTTAAACGCCTCAGGATAGGTTATGAAGTCTCTGTGCTTTCGGAGGCCATGGGTTTAGGTGCCTTAAGGTCTGTGGAAAGAATGAGGGAGAGGGTTAAGGAAATCTGTAGGGTTAGGGATTCATCGATTAGTCAGCTGAGGATGCTTGGGGTGAGGGTTGCTGAGAGCAGGACGAACTTCCTCTTTATTGACGTGGGCACTGACTGCAGGTATGTGAGGGACGAGCTTAAGGCTAGGGGGATTGAGGTGCTGTGCTTCAGGGATGTTGAGGTTTTGGGGAAGGACTTCCCCACATTCATTAGGGTTACTGTAGGGTCTGAGAAGGATATGAGGTACTTCACCGCCTCCCTTGAAGAAATCCTGTCAAGGGTTTCGAGGTAGGTTCCTTCCCTGCCTCGATTTCCTTCATGTATGCGTAGGTAGAGCCGTCGCAGTATATTCCAGGTATGTGGAGTTGGGGGAACCCCTCCCTACATGTTGCGAAGGCCATTCCTTGGGCTAGCGCCTCCTTCCTCACAAGCATTAAGTACCTTAACCTCACTTCTTTAGGGAGGTAGAAGTATCCGCCTACCTTAACACCTTTAGAGACGTAGGCCTCGTAGAGTCGCTTCCTCAGCTCGGGGAATTCTTGGGTGAGGCGCTTAAGCGAGTCCCACCTTGCCTTATAGGTGGAGGTCGTTACCTGTGCAGCGCCGGCCTCCGCAACCCTCCTCACCAGGTTCTTTATGTCCTGCGATGAGTCATTAACCCATGGAATTATGGGGTCTATCCTTACAGTTACAGGAATTCCTGTGTCGCTGAGTTCCTCAACCGCCCTAATTCTCCTGCTGGGTGGGGGAGCTCCCGGCTCTATTTTTCTGGCAAGGTTATCGTTAAGTGTGGTTATCGTTATCGATACTGCGGCGGCAGCGTTCCTAAGTAGGTCTATATCCCTCCTCACTAGGTCGGACTTCGTTAGGATGAGGAGCCTCATGCCTGCATCTAGAATCATTCTGATGGCTTTCCTCGTTAGCTCGAGAACCTTCTCTGGAGGTGTGTAGGGGTCGCTGGACTCGCTCATCGAGATGAGCATTCCTGCAGGTATTTTCCTGAGGTCTTTTCCCAGCCTTTGAAGCAGGTCTTTCTTGGGTCTAGGCCTGTCGAAGCTCGGTATGTAGGACCTTGCGTAGCAGTAGAGGCATTTATGCCCGCAGCCTGTGTAGGGGTTGAGCGTGAATTTGTGGGGACATGTGCATAGCGGGGAGCTCCAAGGATCGAATTCCCTGATCACTGATAATCCTCTGATCCTCATGTGATGCCCCCACGTGATGTGTGGCGCCGGGGGCGGGATTCGAACCCGCGTGCCCCGTAGGGGGCAGTGGGTCTCCCACGACTAAGCCGGAAAGACTCGAGCCCACCCCCTTGGGCCGCTCGGGCACCCCGGCCCCAGTAATTACGGATTTGGGGGAGTATTAACGTTTGTTTCCCCGCGTAATTTAGAAAGGTGGAGGGCTAACTATCTTAGGAACTTCCTCCAACGCCTGCTTAAGCCTCTCCTGATGCTCCCTCAGAAAGTTCTTCAGTCTTTCCGCAGTCTCCCTCTTACATTTCCCACACAGCAGCCTCCCGGATCTGCAGGCTTCATAGACCTCTGCAAGCTCCTTATCGTCCTGTATGAGGTGGTAGGCATTCATTTCATATACGGGGCATTTCTCAGGCTCCCCGCCCAGCCTCCGCTGCTCCTCGGCAGTTATTCTCCCCCCGGTTAAGGCCTTCATAAGCTTCCTAGCTGCCTCCTCAGGAGGGTCTGTGAGGGCTATGTAGGATTCCGGGTTGGATGAACTCATCTTACCTCCCTGCAGCCCGCTCATGAATCTGTGGTAGGTTGAGGCAGGCCTCGTCAGCCCCAACTCCGCCCCATACCTATCTGCAATATCCCTAGTCAGCCTGAGGTGGGGATCCTGATCAGCACCTACAGGGACAAGCACAAGTTCATACCCCCCGAACTCCGGGAGTTGCGGGTGGAGAATGTCTGCAGCCTGCGTTAAGGCTGAAACAATCTTAGATGTTTCAAGGTCTTCACCATATATTGCCTTAAGCTCTGCCAGCGTGACCTTCCTAGAGAAGATCTGTATTAGGCGGTAGTAAGGGACCTCATTATTTGACTGGAAATATATCCTCGTTTTCTCTGGGTCCAGCCCTAAAGCTATGTAGTTAGGTATGTATTCCTTCATAGCTATCTCCACTACCTCCTTCCTGCTCTTCTTCCTGACTGCGTAGGCCTCGATGTCGGCAACAGCCACAATAATGTCTATGCCTAGACGCTGGTAGTAGACAAGCTGGTCAATAACCATTTTATGGCCTAGATGCATCCTGCCTGAAGGCATGAGCCCTGTTAAGATAGCCACCCTCTTCCCCTTCTTAAGCGCGTCAATAACTAGGTCGAAGTCCCTATGCCCGAAAACTATGCCTCTACGCATTAGCGGGTGGGGCTCAGCGATCTCCTCAAGCTTGGGGAGAACCTCCTTGAAGGGCTTGATGCCGAAGTACGTGAACAGCTTCCCGTACTCCTTAATTGATTCATTACTCCAGGGATCTATTCGGAAGGCCACAATAGGCAACACCTTCCTTTCTAGGGATTTCCAAGATTTAAGCTTTCCTCACGTATTAAACCGTTGAAGAAGGGAATTAATAGGGGCGGGATTGCCGGACATTATTAAGGTATCTACCGGCGTCAGGAAGCTTGACGAGGCTTTAGGGGGAGGAGTGCCTAAAGGCTCATGGGTCGCCATAACTGGCGAGCCCGGGACTGGGAAATCAATACTCTGCATGCATTACGCATGGGCCGGTCTACAGGAAGGCGATCCCGTCATCTACGTAACTACAGAGGCAGAGTTCAGGGACGTGTTGAGGCAGGCGCAGCAGTTCGGCATGTACTTCAACGACTACGAGATCCACTACCTCGGAGGAAGGCCCTCATTCAGAAAGCCCCAGCTGGTGGTCATAGACATATTCAGCCTACTGAAGACTGCTAGACAACTCAACGCGGAGATGGCGGAGATCGAGTCAGGCAGGAAGTACGCGGCCCTAGAAATCGATGTGCTTGTCGCAGCAATCAACGAAGCCTACAGAGTACTCGGAGTCCTCGAAGAAGGAAGGAAAAGCCCATACAGACACGTAAGACTCATAATAGACTCCATGTCAGCTTTCTGGGCAGATAAACCCGCCATGGCCAGAAGATACTCCTACGACCTCAAAATATCCACCCACAGAGAAAACGTTACAGCCTACCTAGTCTCACAATATGCAATGACGACCAAAAGCTTGGACTATGAGGAGCCTATCGCTATCCTAAAAGAAGGAGATGTAAAAGTACTGAAGATAGGTGAGTTAGTAGACAAGTACTTCTCCGAAGATTCGGATGGAGTTCGGCTTCTAAATGAACCAGTATACACCCTATCAATGGATCCACACACCCTTAAGGTTCAATGGAAACGTGTGAAGGCCGTAATAAGGCATAGAGAGACAAGGAAATTACTAAGAATTAAGCTTGAGAACGGACAGTCCATAACTATAACACCCGATCATAGCTTGTATGCTTTAAGGCGTTATGGAGTCGCTCCAGTAAAGGGCTCAGAAATCCGCACAGGAGACCTCATACCTACCATTACTGCAATACCTTCCCCAAGAGGTAGACGGCCTGAAAAACACGATTTAGCAAAAGAATTTCGGGATAAGAAGAACATGAACATCTATCGGAAGAACCTACCTGACAGCATTAATGCTAATGCAGATCTTCGTGCTACCGTAAGTGCAACCTATAGAATAACTCATGATTTGGGAGGATATATCCAGAATAGAGTTGTTTATGGTTCTATTTCCTCTTCGAAGGGAGGAACTTTGTCTCAATTAAACATGTCTCTTAATGCGGAACTTGAGCTCCTCCGTAACTTTACCTATAGTGACATAGGTTTTCTTGAAGTTAGAGATATAGATGTGGTGGATCCAAGTTCAGAGTATGTTTACGACTTGTCTGTGGAGGATAATGAAAACTTCTTTGCGGGCTTCGGTTGGGTGCTTGCACATAACAGCTCCTTCGGTTTTGGCCTAGAGCATATAGCAGACGGCGTCATACATCTGTGGATGGATGATGTGGAGATAGCTAAGGAGGTTAGGAGATACTTAATAATAAAGAAGATGAGGATGACCGAGCATTACGAGGGGGCTTTCAGACTCCTGATACTTTCGGGGAAGGGAATTGAGTTGAGGGAGATTTAGGAAACGCTTCTCGCTAGTCCTCCTCACTACATACATAGATCTCGACCTCACCAACAATTCTGCCGTTGAGCTCTGCGATAAGTGGGTACTGACCATTTGTGAGGAGATTATTGAGATGTATGGCGCATGTTTCAACACTCATCCATGGATCGCTATGGCGGAAGCGTTCGGCAACACTGAGATCATCATAGTCAACCTCCACGGCTCCAGCGTTGGTATGTCTGACCCATCTATCGATGCCTGAACAGTGTACTTGGACAATTCCCTCAACATCGTCAATAGAGGCGACACGGATATTGATTTTCATATCATTATTATTTTTGAGGCTGAAGTAAAAACCGTTTTAAAGATTAGGGCTCAGGGTAGGAAACAGTATGAAAGACTCCAAGCAATCCCCACATTGATTCTACCTGGTGGAAACTGTTGGTTAACTCGATGTAGGAACGTAGGAGGTATTGGCTTTGGGGTGGTGCGGCGGCCGGGATTTGAACCCGGGATCTCCGGCGTTCCGCGCTTGCGGACCACTGCTTGGCAGGCCGGCGTCCTAGACCAGGCTAGACGACCGCCGCCCAAATCATGAGGGTAGAAATCGTTATTTAAGTTTTCTTTTTGCTTTCCTCCTTAACGTTGTGTTTGTATGCAAGTATGAAGACCGCTATCGCGATAATTAAAGCTAACCAGAATGGGGCCATAGCTAGGAGTCCGTAGTACACCAGCAACGACCCCACTAAAGCGATTCCTGCTGAGGCAACCCATCTGAAGATTACGTAGATTATGAGTGATAGTATCAGCCCTAGAATAAGGTACAGTGCGTTAGCTGTCAGTGAAGTATTCATTAATGGGGTTGCAGTAGCTCCAGTTAGCTGCGGAACCACTTCATATATGTTGAAGTGGCTCGTAATGATTTCCGCAAGGAAGAACCCTCCGAACAGGCTTATAATGAGTCTATGAAGCATCATACCTAAAACAAAAATCACTACGAAAGCAATCGCGCCACCAATAAATCCCCAAACACCGCCAATAAGCGCCGAAACAGCCGCCCCTAAAGCGAAACCGAACCAAATGCCTGCAAGAAGGCCGGTGGCGAGCTTAATGAACTTCAGCCCGAAAAACCCCACAAGAAGGCCTCCAAGAATAAGGATCAGACCCAGAAACCAGCCCATCATAAACACCTAACCAAATAACCGCAACCAACACAAAAAAGCCTTAACCAGCAAACCTTAAAATAAGTAGACACAAAAGGTTTTCCGGGGCCCGTAGCTCAGCCAGGTAGAGCGCCCGGCTGATAACCGGGAGGTTTCGGGGGTTCAAATCCCCCCGGGCCCACCAATTCCCCAGTAATTCCCATTTTCTTTATAACTAACCATGATGAGGTGGAGAGGGCCTTAATCTGGCCTAGTTCCCACTTCTAGTTGTCATTTATTTTTATGGTTCCTTCCCGGGCAACCTTCACCTGTATATTCTTTAGGCTCTCCCGACTTCAGCTCCTTTATAGCGTCTTCTAGGAATTCCCCGTGCGTCTCGACCACTTTTATTCCTTGCTTCTTCATTATCTCTAAAGCCTTCACGCCGATGCCACCTTTAACAACTACATATTCGATTCCACTCACCACTGCATACTCCCCTGGTGTATAACCTAAACGCTTGGGGTTCTCAATAAAATCAACTTTAACTTCACTTCCGCGTATTTCTATAATTGCGAAGAAAGGAGCCCTACCGAAATGTTCAGATATGCGCGATTTAAGTCCTTCTTCTGCTTCAATGGGCAACATAGCCTTCGTGAAAATCACCATATATTTTAAGGAAGGTTAATATTTAAGGTTCTTTTTCATCACTTTCCGTAATGTTTTATAGGTGTGTGAGCATCGGTTTTATGGTGCCGCGGTAGTATAGCCCGGCCAAGTATGCGGGCCTTTCGAGCGATCCGGCTCTGCGTGGAGAGCCCGTGACCCGGGTTCAAATCCCGGCCGCGGCACCACTTCGGAATTGTTTTTGTTGTTTTCCGCGTATTATTATATTAGGTATTGGTGTTGATGAGGGGTCTTCTCCGCCCTCGCTGTGTTTTGGTTGCTGTGTTGGTTTTGGTTTTATTAGGTTCTTTCATTTATGTTTCTGCTTCCTCCCCCAGTGTTTCAATTTCTTCGGTTTTTGAGGTGGAGGTTGAGGATGCTGTTTCCGCTGTGTATGTTGGGCGGAGCAGCGAACTGTTTGTTTTGTTGGGGAATGGTTCCTTACTGATTTATTCTGGGGGCGGTGGTGTGTTTTCTGTGAACCTTTCAGGTCCTTCTATGAGTGGGGTGCCGCTGGCTTATGCGGGAATCACAGATCTGGGGGATGTTGTCGCCGTTTCTTTGGGTTCGAGTGTCTATACCTTCCCTCGCGGGGGTGTGTTGGATGGTTTCGATGTTGGCGGGAGCTACGTAGTTGCCGGGGTCGCGGAGGTTGAGGATGGGTATGCGTTGATTGTCATCGATTCTGCAGCTAACCCACCTTTCGATACCTACATTGTTCTTGTGAGTCGTGATGGGTATGTGGAAAGCGTTACATATCTCGGGCAGTCTATACCGAGCGGCGTTTTGCCTCGAGGCGGAGTAGGTTTCGGCGGTGTTGATGGTTCCTGCTTAACGCTTCTGGTGGCTGGAGGGATTAGATACGTGTGTATGGGTAGAGGCCCCTACATTTCTAAGGATATCCCAGGAATAACAACAGGCGACTTCTTTAGAGAGGGGTTGATTGCAGGCACGTTTGACGGGAGAATCATAGCAGTTAATTCCACGGGTTTTAGGGAGGTAGCATACCTTGGCGGCAATATCATAAAGATTATGGATACAGGTGAGGGATTCGTCGTAGCAGTCAATAATGAAGGTAAAGTCGCGGTCTTGGATGAGGACCTGAACGTCGTGTTCTGTGGAAGGATCGCTGAGCGTGTAAGATCAGCATCGGTTGACAGCTCAGGGAGATTCCTCACCATTATCGAACCCACAGGGCTCCCAATAGTTAAAGGAGGGAGACTCATTTTCCGGACAAAGGTCACTGTATTCAGGGTTGAGGGCAGCGGGGAGAACTCGGATGAAGGACTTAAGGCTGCCGGCATATCCCTCCCCCTATTGACACTCCCACTTCTCGCAGCCAGCTACTCCAGTAATGTAGGTGAGGAGAGGAGGGGGAGGAGACGATACCTAGCGGCAGCTCTGCTACTCCTGCTTCTCATCGGCTCCTTAGCCTACGTCCTCACAATGCCTTGGGGCGGTCCCGGTGGGAGCAAACCATCCACCTCAACAACCCCAACAACAATACCGACCCACACTCCTGAAGAGGTCCACCTTAGTGATGTGAACCTAACACTTGAGTTGAATGGGAGGGAACTCGCGGAAGAGTTCCTCACATACCTAGCGGAAGATGAGGTATTCGCTCTGCAGGAATGGGTACTCACCCTCAAGAACCATAATCAATCCGTCCTCTTCCCAATAAGCGGAGTGGGCAGGGTCCTGAAGGATGCAGGCCTCGCAACTAAAGTGCATCAACCGTTGATGGGGAGCTGTGTGTTCAAGGTTGAGGCTCCTCAGCAGATAAACTTCACTGGGACACTTTACATTAATCTCGGAAACTGTAACGTAACCTACGGCGAAGCAGATCCTCAAACCTTAAGAAACTTCTTAATAAGGTTGAGAAGCCTTCTCCAAACCTATCAGGGCGTTCTCGATGAGGAGAGATACTGCTATAACAACTCCATATTCTCAGAGGTTCTGGAAACAGTATCGAATGCCTCCGGACTTAATCTGAGCATGCGCTACCTGAGCTATGAGGAATATCTCCGCACCTATCGAGAGTTCCTGCCTAAACTCACAAAGCTCCTCCATGAAGGTGGTGAGGTATGGGTAAACATAACACTCACAGACAACTATGCGGAGGGGAGGTTCAGGAGAATAAATCTCGCGGTAGGCATACCTGAGGTACTGATCAGGATATATAACGAAACAGTGCCAGCGAGGTACCCACTCATAACCCCTAAGGATCCTGTCATCATGCATATGGTTAATGCGTTGAAGACCCTCATCTGGAGCGATCCATATCCATACAAAGAATGGAGGCTGGCGAGCCTACTCACCCAGATACCTCAGCAACTCACCTACGTTGAGGAAGTTCCGTCATGGCCCCTACTAACACTGGTTAAGGGCGGGGGCCTATGCGCGGCAAGAACCTATCTAGGGATAACGCTTCTCGAGGCTGCAGGAATCCCTTCCGGGGAAATCGTGAGGAAGGGGACCCCTAACCACTCCTACCTAGCTGTCTCGGTCGAGCTACCGCCATGGGTTAATGGAGGAGAGTACCTCACACAGGTGAAGATTTCCGGAGGCAACGAACTCAACACGAGCAGGAGGTACTATCCTGTGGAGCTGGTTGTGGAGGGCGAAAACCGGCTTATTGGAGAATGGGGGTTGTATGAATCAACAGAACCCTACGTTATTATCTACCCATACACGAAGCCTGACCCTATGCATGTATGGGAAACTCTCCAGCATATGGGTTAAGAATTCAATAATTCATGGTTAAGAATGAAAGGTTATTAAGAATGTAAACGAACTATACTGGTGCTACATATGGCAAACATTAAAGTAAATATAGAAGCGGAAGTAAGTGATGAAGTTCTCGCAAAACTCTTCGAAGGATTCAAGGTTCTAGGGGAGGAGACCGCGAAAACAAAGGTCGAGATCCCCCGCGTCATCCAGGTAGAGATGTCTGATGTTCAGGGAAAGCTAACCGCCAGAATACTTAAGGAAGAGAAAAAGGAGTAACCCGAAACCAAAACTTTTTCCTCATTAAGAGGCTGACCTAATGATCAAAACCGAAGCAAAGATTTCTTACGGCGGGGAAACCTACATCCTTCGAATAACGGAACTATCAATCACCGGGAAATGGAGGATGAACTCAATAGAAGGAACCTTCCACCTAACCAAGGAAAAACTAGTGATTAGGCTCACCGCTGGAGCCATCATCCACGCAGCCCTAGAAATGATGAAGCATAGGCGAATGGAATACGTTAACATCATGAAGCAGCTGTCCCGAGAACTGGGAATAGCTGTAGAGATTCAGGGCCCGTTAGGAGTAAGGATTATGAAGGCTTGAGCAGGCCGAAGGAAGAAAATATGGGAGGGCATGTGGCGGGCCCGGGGGGATTTGAACCCCCGACATCCGGCTTCCCCGGAGGGGAACCGCCAGCGTGTTAGGACCCCCGAGCCTTTAGGAGGCCGGCGCTCTATCCTAGCTGAGCTACGGGCCCTCCCAACATCTAAGGGGGATAATGGGTTTTAAGGATTTCCGGAGGGAAAGAGAAATTGTTAACCCTAAACAGGAACATTCAAGGGCGTGAGCGAGGGTGCCCGAGCTCGGTCAAAGGGGACGGGCTTAAGACCCGTTGGTCCTTATATCAGAAATTTTTATTTAAGATTAAACCTAATTCGCATGATGTTATTAAAACAGTCATTATTGCACGTTATGCCTAAGCGTATATTGATGGCATCTTTTATAGTTGGTGACAGCGGTTCTCCTCTGTATCAAATATTGAGTAGTGGAGATGAAGCATTACTATTCGGGCATTTTATCGCTTATGTCCGTGAAAGCCCATATACCTATGCTGCTTCTTTTACAGGGAGGGAGAACTACTTAGGTGTTACTCCTGTAACAGGAGAATGATGAGAGTGAAGGTTTTCAGTTTAATTACTCTTTCGTTTTTGTTGCTATACTTGCTTTTTGCACTGTTTAATTTAGGAATACTAAGTGCATCCAGCGATAGACACATGCTGAGGATCAGTGTCAGTGTTATTGATGGTGTGAGGGTTTATCTCGTTAGCCTAGACCCGTCTGGTTTTGATTATGTGTACGGGAACTTCTATGTTTTCGTTGAAGATGTGCATATCAACAAATCGTTGGCTTGGATTATTGAAAAAGACTGGAAGAAATTCCAGAGACTTGTAGGTAATTTCTCCCAACACCTTTCACCCGGTATTGCCTCATTGCTTGAAGACGATTACGGGATTAAGGCTAAGTCTGCATTACCTGTAAACTCCACTACGCTCTTTGCATATGTTTACAGAGATTCAGCTGGATTTCTTAACGATACCTCCATTATCCCTGCTTTGAAGGAAGGGCTTAAGAAGGATTTAGGTATGGAATTAAAGAGTTTGGTGGTCTTCATATATCCATTATCTAAGGCTCAAGAATCCCTCTACAACTTATTCGTTCAGAGAATGAATGAGAGCAAGGATGAACTGCTCGAGAAGTATGGAGTGGTCGGTTTCGGGGTTGACATCATGACTGCCCTGCCAGTTATACGTGTAGATTCGAACAGGATGGCGGAGAAGGGGGTTACTCAGGAAGCAGTTTTAAAAGGTATAAACACTGTGCTTGGAAACCTCAGCATGCCTATAGAGGTGATCTTCTCAAACTCCGTAATCCTACCTGCAATAAGCACGCACTATCCTTCTGAAATAGTTCAGCAAAAAACTCCATATATAGACTTATCCGTAGCTCTTGCCTTAATAACCGTAATTATTATCGCATCGATAATCTTCATCTGGAGTAGCAAACACGTCCCACACAATTAAATCAAGAGAATACCAATTTGTTTTTATTAGAATTACGGTGGGTTGAGGTTGTTAATGGAAGTCTTTCTCTGTAATAGCACAGTCATTCCCCACCTAGCTACTGTGGCTCCTCAGAAAGCTCCATTAATTGAGCCATTTAGAAGGCTGAACAGCGTGGTTCCACTGAAAAGCTACATAAAAAGCCTGAAAAATATGAGAATCAAGGCAACGCATGTGAGCCAACTGTTCCAAAAGGAAGATGCTAATTAAACCACCTTAATGCTCTATATATTGAGAAAAATAAAATTGGTATGCTGGGAGTAAAGGGAAGAAACATAAACCCTCAATAAAACCAATAATGGTTTAGGCGGGGGTGCCCGAGCTCGGTCAAAGGGGACGGGCTTAAGACCCGTTGGCGTAGGCCTGCGTGGGTTCGAATCCCACCCCCCGCACCAACTTAATGCTGATGCCTCATATGCATCCAGTGAAATATGGAAACTGGGGAGGAAGGGCTTTCTTTCAATTATTTATCACTTCCCACATCTACATTATATAAGGAGGCACCTATGCGGGTGGCCTTCCAGATAATGCTCGGGTTTTTAGGAGGTTTGCTTGGCTACTTTATCGGAAGCTTCCTCGGCCTATACACCTTTCTCGGGGCTCCTTACGCAATCTTCTTCAGTGCCTGCACTTTGCCCTTGGAGGTGCCTATGGCTATTATTCTGTATATTGCTTTAAGGAAGCGTGCATACATAACTCTCCTCATGTCCCTCATCCCTGTGGTTGTGGGTTACTTAACTTGCGGATGGCTCATATACGCATTCGCAGTGTGGCTAGCATCGGAGATCTAACGGTTGTGGAGGCGTTATTAATTAATGAATTCTATTGATTTAGCCTCTTCTATATAGATAGATTTTAATTCTTTGATATGCCTAAAAGCATTTTATTCAATCAATTAAATTATTTTGAAATTTTAAATATATTATCTCCCTATTTTTAATGAAAAATCGTCAACTATATTATCTAAGCATCCTCTGTATGGATAGGTGTAAGTATGGGGGTTAGAATAATCGACACGACTTTCAGGGACGCTCATCAGTCCCTCATAGCTACAAGGCTGAGAACCGAGGACATGCTTCCTGTTGCGGAGGTCATGGACTCCATAGGTTTCTACTCTATGGAGGTTTGGGGAGGTGCCACCTTCGATGTCTGCATCAGGTATTTGAGGGAGGATCCGTGGGTAAGGCTTAAGGAGCTTAGGTCGCGGATCAGGAGAACTAAGCTGCAGATGCTTCTTCGAGGCCAGAACCTCGTGGGTTACCAGCACTATCCTGACGACGTTGTCGAGGCCTTCGTGGGTAAGGCGTATGAGGCAGGTATCGATATTTTCCGTGTTTTCGACGCCCTTAACGACGTCAGGAATATGGAGGTCTCGATAAGGAAGGCTAAGAAGGCAGGCGCTCTTGTTCAGGGTGCGATAAGCTACACTGTCTCCCCCGTGCATACGCTGGAGCACTACATGAGGATTGTGGAGGAGCTTCTCGCCTTAGATGTTGATGTGATAACGATTAAGGATATGGCTGGAATAATAACGCCTCATAACGCGAGGGAGCTTATACATGAGATCAAGTCCAGGTTTAAGGTGCCTGTAAACCTCCACACCCACTCAACAGGAGGGATGTCTACAGCTGCATACGTCTGCGCCGTTGAGAGCGGTGTGGACTTCATAGACACCTCCATAAGCCCTCTCGCCTTCGGCACTGCGCAGCCCGGGATTCAGTCAGTGTACCATGCTCTCAAGCCCGAGTTAAGGCCTGACGTAGATATGGGCCTCGTTAAGAGGGTTTCTAAGTATCTGAGCGATGTGTTGGAGAAAAAGTATAGCCACCTACTGAACCCCAAGGTCCTTCTGCCCAACCCCAATGTAGTGATTCATCAGATTCCTGGAGGCATGCTCTCCAATCTCATCTCCCAGCTGAAGCAGGAGAACGCGCTGGACAAGCTGGACGAGGTCCTTGAGGAGGTTCCGAGGGTTAGGAAGGATCTGGGATACCCTCCTCTCGTAACGCCGCTCTCCCAGATCGTTGGGACTCAGGCAGTCATGAACGTTTTGGCAGGAAGGTATAAGATAATCACTAAGGAGGTAGTTAAATATGTTAAGGGCCTTTACGGGCGGCCCCCAGCACCCTTCAGTAAGGAGATAGTTGATGTGGTTCTTAAGGGGGAGAAGCCTTTCGAAGGTAGGCCTGCAGACCTTCTGGAGCCCAGGCTCAATAAGTGTAGGGAGGAGGTGAGGAAGCTGGGTGTTGAAGCAACGGATGAGAATGTTCTGACCTACTGCCTATTCCCAGATACTGCGACCGAGTTCTTTAGGGGTGCACCCCCACCCCCAGAGGAGAAGCCGAAGCCGCAGCGCAGCGGCGGGCAGAGGAGTTACAGGGTCGTGGTTGACGGGAAATCCTTCACTGTTGTGGTGCGTCACCTCGAGAAATAGCGGATTTTCCCTTCCCTACACGCTTCCTCTTAAGCTCCACTCCACAGTAGGGGCACTTACCCGGCCTGTCGAACACCCTCCCGCAGCTGGGGCAGACATACACATACTTCCTGGGGCTCCTAAGCTCGGGCCTCTTAATCCCCACGACCTTCGCTCCCAACTCAAGCGCGACGTTCTGCACAGACCTGTCATCACTCAACACAATAACTTCCTTACACTTCTTGAGGAGGGCATGCGTTAACGCAAGTATCTTTATGTCTGTCTCCGAGAGCCTTCCAAGCTCTCCGAGCCTTTCTGCAGCTGCCTTAACGGCCTCAACATCCTCCCTTCCATACCTCTCCAGAACAATCTTCCCTGCAGAAATACCCATCTCGAGGGCTCTCCTGCTGGCCCTATCCTTAACCTCCTTGAGCACATCCATCACTGTGTATACTTTATCAAGAATGGTGAGTTGGAGGCCTGCGAAGAATCCTGCAGCATCCATCACGTAGGCAGCATCACATACATCTTTCGAAGAGGCGGACATAGTAGTCACCCATGTAGAGCCTTATGAAGTAGGCAGGCGTCGGCGCCTTCCTAACAGTTATAGTGTCCCTAGGCTTCAGCTTCACAGTGAAGGCTCCGTCAGCTATGAGGAGCATGTTCGGCGAGTCCTTAGCTATGCTCACCACCACCTGCGATGAGGGTTGGAGGACGACAGGCCTTGAGCAGAAGGTTATCGGGTTTAGAGGGGTTACGATAATTGCCTCCATTTCAGGATCCACCACTGGGCCTCCGGCAGCTAGGCTGTAGGCGGTTGATCCGACAGGGGGTGCAATAATTACGCCGTCGCCGACCAGGTAGAAGAGTTCGTCACCATCCCTCTTAACGCTGACCCTCGCCACCTTAGCCCGGGCCTCACCGGAGGTCACTATAGCGAATTCGTTGAGGGCGTAAGGAATCTTCAGTTCCTCGTAAATTGCCTGAAGCCTCATATACCTGGACACCCTGTAGTTGCCTTCCAGTAGTCTGTCGATCAGGGTTCCGTACTCGAATGGCGGCACGTCGCAGAGGAATCCCCTCCTACCATACCTTATGGTCGCTATCGGTGTAGTGTCCTCCCCCAGAAGGTGGAGGGTGTTCAGAACCGTCCCGTCGCCACCCACCACAATAATGGCGTCCACCTTATCAGTGCCTACGGAGAATATCCTGTCCCACTCAATAACCTTCCTAGCCCTCTTATCCAGGTAGACCTCAGCACCCTTACTGTCAGCGTACTCAAGAATCTTCTTCGCAAGCGCTAACGCTTCAGGGCTGCTGAACTTCGGCACAACGCCTATCCTCAATAAGTAAGCACCAAAGAATATTGAGGAGATAGGCTATAATCTTTCAGGTGGCTGGATGGTAACATCGCTATGTGTGGAGGTACCTAAGAAGGAGGCTGAGGATGCGCTTAGGCTGCTGAGGAACGCCGGATGTTTGAGGAGGGGGCTGAGGCCGCGTAGTGTTGGGGAATATTTGAGGGTTCCTGTTGAGGAATGCCCTCAACTCAGCGAAATAGTTTCTTCTAGAGGCTGGGCAATCTGCCGGGATGAGTTCCAGGAATCGATGCTTGGGAAGACCTTCAAAGACCTGCTTAAGGGTGCAGTACCGGACGAGGTTCTTGAGGAGGTTCCACGCTCCTACCAGCTTGTGGGGGATATTGCCCTCATACACCTGCCTCCGGAGGCGGAGGAGTACGGTAGGATCATCGGTGAAGCCATAATGAAGGTGTCTAAGGGTGTGCGAGCTGTTTATTCAGCAGGCCCTGTGAAGGGGGAGTACAGGGTCAGGAGCCTCCGCCTAATCGCTGGAGAGCCGAAGACCTCAACCATACATAGGGAGTACGGGGTAAGCATATGTGTGGACGTGGAGAAAACTTACTTCAACCCCTCCCTGTCGGAGGAGCATGTTAGGGTTGCTAGGATGGTTAGGGATGGTGAGGCCGTGGCGGACTTATTCTGCGGGGTGGGTCCCTTCACCCTGCAGATAGCGGCGTTGAGGAGGGAGGTAGTTATCTATGCAGTTGATATAAATCCCCACGCGATAACGTGCCTTTTGAGATCCCTGCAGATCAATCGAGGACTCCGCGGTAAGGTTCAGGCCGTATGCGGGGATGCCTCCGTATTCCTTGAAGCCGTTAAGGACGGGTTCTTCCATAGGATAATCATGAATCTGCCTCACGGAGCAATCAACTTTCTGGGTAAGGCCTCCCGTAAACTCAGGTGTGGGGGAGTGATCCATCTCTACACAGTTGCCGGAAGTGCGGAGGAGGCGGTGAGTTTAGTGCAGGATGCTGCTGGGGATGTGCGGGGGCTGCGGGTGAGGGAAGTTCTGAGGGTTCTGGACTACGCCCCCCACAAATACGTTTACAGGGTTGATGTGTATAAGGAGTGCTGATCAGGGGGATTCGTACTCATCACTTATCAGGAAGGATGCGTCACATCACACCACATCTTTATACGTTGAGGGGTTATATAGATGCGGAGGAGCCATGGCGAAGCTGCTGAGGCCTACTGAGGAAGGGCTTCGGGAGGCTGTCGAGATCCTTGCAGAAGGGGGCCTGGTTGCTTTCCCTACGGAAACTGTTTACGGGTTGGGTGCAGACGCATCAAACCCGGTAGCCGTTTCCAGGGTGTATGAAGTTAAGGGGAGGCCGAGGAATCAGCCTCTCATACTTCACGTCTCCGGGATGGAGATGTTTCTTAAGTGTGTTCATGAGGTTCCTGAGGATGCGTACAGGCTTGCGGAAGTTTTCTGGCCTGGTCCCCTCACCATAGTTCTCCCTAAGGCCGGGTGGGTACCTAAGGAAGTGACTGGTGGAGGGGGGAAGGTTGGGGTTAGGTGGCCGGCCCATAGGGTGGCTGAGACAATAATCTCGATGCTTGACCGCCCTGTGGTGGCCCCCTCAGCCAATAGGTCGGGTAGGCCCTCACCCACACTACCGAGCCATGTAATGGATGACTTAGGTCAACTAATAGATGCGGTGGTTGACGGGGGAGAAACATTAATAGGGATAGAGTCAACCGTGCTTGACCTCACCACGGATCCACCGCGTGTTCTCCGGCCGGGCGCCGTACCGGTTGAGGAGATAGTTAAGGTTCTGGGGAGGGAGGTAGTTATTTCCGCGGCACCTAGGAGTGAGGCCCCTAGGTACAGGCCGGGTAAACCTCTCGCAGTTATTGAGTGCTGGGAAGGTAGGGACGTCTGCGAAGTCCTTAAGGAGGCCTGCGGAGAGCTCGGCTTCACAGATCCCGTCGTTCTAGTGGTTGATGAGGTGATGGGGGCGGTTAAGGAGTGCTTCACTCAGGTCATTTCCTTGGGAAGTAGGGAGGAACCGCTTGAGGTGGGTAGGAGGCTTTTCAGAGTGTTGAGGGAGGCTGAAGGTTTAAGAGGCGACGGAATTATCGCTCTCTCCCTACCTTCTGAGGGAGGGCTGTGGGTGGCCATATCCCATAGGCTCAGGGAGGCTGCCTCCACAGTGTTTAATATATGCAGCCATTACTCCCCGAGCTAACACTCCTCTGCCCCCTCATAATACACGCTCCTTAACGCAACTACTTCGAGGTAGTTAGGTGGGAGGACAGGTTCCCCTCCCTCGTAGGGGAAAGCGTAGGGAAGCTCAATAACTAGTTCAGCCCCGCCCAGCCTTAAAGTGTATGTGAGGCCTTCCCTAATCTCTAGCTCATTAAGCTTCCTTCCCTCCATAATCTTCTTGAGTACGTAGGCAGCCCCCGCAATAGTAAGCTGCTTCTTCCCCAGGTTCCTAGGTATTCCGCGAGGGAGGCGGCTCGTTATCATTGTCTTGGTTCTCTCCTTAGGCGGGTAGTCACCCATAATCCCGCCAATAACTACGGCGTCAGCATCCCTCAGGTCCTGATGCGTCAGCTCCTCCCCTGCGGAAGGATCGAGAATGATGACTTTCCTTAGGCTTAAGCCGTCGGCCAGAATGTCGAAGCCTATCTCATGCACCCTCCCCAACCCTTCCAGGGCTTTCCTCATTTTCCCCTTAACATTCGTGAAAATTACTTCATTGTTGAACAGATCGGCCACATACCTGTACTCACTCATGAGCCAGGGCGACGGACACTCCTCCAGATTCTCAATAATCACCAGCATCTGTACCATGAAATACTTAATTTACTGGGGTGATTAGTCTTTACGGTGCTTGAGGTGGCTAAGACGTCGACGGTGAGGGCAGGATGGGTAGTGCTGTTCGCCATCATAGTTATTTCGCTTATTCCTGCGAACGCGGCTGCGTCATCAACACCCCTCAGCGGCGGTGTCACGCGGAAAATGCATATACTTGCCGTCGGTGAGGCAGGAGGGAAGTACTTCGGTGTGGCCACAGAGCTTGAGGTCACGGTAACTAACGGCAGCGGGATGGTTTACATCTCTACGGAACCTCTCTCCGAGGTGGATATGCAGGCTTCGGCCCGCCTCGCAGCCCTCGTAGCGTGTTACGTGGCGGGGAAGGATTACTACTCATACAACTACTTCATTAGTGTGAGATCTAACTCAACCATTGTCGGAGGCCCTTCAGCAGGCGCAGCCATGACTGTCGCGATAGTTGCTGCCCTACTGAATAAGCCCCTTAACGACTCCGTTGTTGAGACAGGCATGATAATGCCTGACACAACAATCGGGCCTGTCGGAGGGATTCCTGAGAAGCTTCAGGCCGCCGCCGACGTAGGCGCTAAAGTCATGCTTATTCCTGCAGGTCAGAGGATTTCCTACAGCCTTGCTGAGAGGAGGAACGTGGACGTTGTTAAGCTGGGTGAGGAGAAAGGTATTAAGGTTGTTGAGGTTTCAACCATTTACGACGCCTTGGCATGGTTCGGAATAAATATTTCTAGGGCGCCTAAGGCAGAGGCCCGCCTCAGCCCTGAAGCCCTCAACGTCGTTAAGGGATGGATAAACAGCACTAGGGAAAGCTACCTTGAGATGAAGGTTAAGGCGGAGTCTGAAGCCCTTAAAGCTCCGGAGGTTTCGGTATTAGTGACTGCCTACCTGAGGGGGGCTAGGACTCACTACATAAGGAGCTCCTCAGACATAAGTTCCGGGAAGTACTACTCTGCAGCCTCAGATCTTTTCGCCGCCTTAATCAACGCAACAACAGCATACTGGATAGCGGCGATAGCTGCCGGCGACCTGAAGTACTCCGACATACTTCAGAATGTGAGCGCGGAGGTTGATGAGGCATTAAGAACCTATTCCGAGGTTAGGGAGGACGTGATGCAGAACACTGATGTGGCGAAGCTAAGCATAGCGGTCGAGATAGCTATGAGGGCGTTGGAAGCAAATGAATCCCTGCACGAGCTCCCTGAGCAGGTACTGAATGCGGGAACAGTATACAGCGCGGCCTACACCTACTACAGGGCCAGAACAGTTATGGATTGGAGGGAGATGTATGAGGCTGTGCCTCCCTCTGGTATTGTTGTCGGTTCATCAAGGCTGGATAAGTACGCTTCACTGCTCGCATACTTCTCTAAAACCTCGGCCTCATACATAGAGTCCCTTGTCGGAAGCTCCTACACATCCTCAACCGTTAGGGACATTCTGGAGATGAGTGAGGAGGCTTCCCTACTAGTACATAAGGACCCCGTAGCAGCCCTTGCCTATGCTTTAAGGGCTTCAGCACTTTCCTCAGCACTCCTCAACATGGTGTTCACTACCGACCTAGGCAACGTTGCTGACAGGCTTAGGGAGGTGGCCCTCACCGCAGCAGGTGAAGCAATATCCTCTGGGTTTATGCCTACAGCAGCACTCTCCTATATCGAGAGGGCCGACTCGCTGAGGGGTGTGGATGACGGGACAGCGATCTATTATTATGACCTAGCACTTACCAACACCCTCTGGTACATGGTGATCTCAGGCGGGAAGAAGGCTGTGGTCACGACTCAGACCCCGACATCTACGACGACAACGACCCCCACACAAACGACTGGAGGTTCAGGAAGTGAGTTCCCAAGCATAGGTAACTGGCTTACTCAGGGATGGTTGTCAGACATCATAGTGGTTGTGGGGGTAGTGGTTATAGCTGCCGTCGCAGGCATCCTTCTCGGCTTACTCGGCGCGAAGTCACGGAGCTAGTCAGGCAGCTCAACAGGTTCGAAGCCCTCCAGAATTCTTGACGCCTCCTCCCTGACACTCTCGTCAACCCTTACCACACCTATGCCCTTTCCAGGCATCCCGTAAACTATGCAGTACCCTTCCGGCGCGTTAATTACTGTCGGTATTACTAGGAGGTCCTCCTCCCCACTAATGATTAAGGCAGGGAAATTCCCTTGCTCCATAAGCCTCAAAAGCTCCTTAACCGCGGCCCATGCCTCACTCGTTATGTGAGACCGCGGGTTCCTAGCCCTGAGAATTGGGAATGCATGTGGAGGGGTTTCCACACCCACCTCCTTCCTAAGGGTTCTCCCATCAATAATGCACCCAACCCGCCCCACATGCTTATGCAGTGACGCACACACCACGTCACCTACAGCGATAACGCCTCTACACCCCCTGAGAATGTCCTTAGCCCTGCTCAGAACCTTCTCATCCTCACCCTCAATAATCATTCCGAAGCCGGCCGCCAGCCTCGGCCTAAGCCGTTCCGGCATCCTGTACGCAAGCATTAACCCAGCACCTACTTAAGGATATCACCCGAAGAAGCCACCACGGCCCCCGCCTTAACAAGCTCCCTCAAAACCTTCTCCCCTTCAGCAGGATCTACGGCAGCTACAGCATCCCTCAGAATAACCACCTCATAACCCAGCTCGAGAGCGTCCTTCGCGGTGTGCTTAACGCAGTAATCCGTCGCTACACCGCATACAAAAACCCTCCTAACACCCGCCTTCGTCAGTATGTAGTGGAGTTCCGTGTTATCGAAGGCTGAATAAGCCTCCTTCTCAGGCGTGTCAGCCTTCGAAATAATGACCGCGTCGGGAGGCAGCCTCAACTCAGGATGGAACTCCGCCCCCTCACTCCCCTGCACGCAGTGGGGAGGCCATGGACCGCCGAACTCCTTGAACGAGGAATGGTTCGGAGGGTGCCAGTCCCTACTAGCAATCACTAACCTACCTAAACCCCTGAAGATATCTATGTAACTATTAATCACAGGCACTAGGGAGGAGCAACCCTTAACGGGGAGAGCTCCTCCCTCACAGAAATCCCTCTGCATATCAACAACTATTAAGGCAGACCTATCCGTAATCCCGATCATCACCTGAACCACCGTTATCTAGAATGCATCATCCTTAACGTGTTTTCGGATATCCATGCTTTATACAAAATATTGATTTTCCTTTATACAAAAAGAGGTAATACTCAGAAACTACACCCGGTAAATACTCTGTTAAGTAAGGCTCGACCGACCTAAGAACTTATAAGTAGTTTGTAGTAAGGATTAAACTGGCGCTCGCAGTAACAATATATGCCGCGGTCTCTGGCGGCGGCTGGGTCGGACGCGGGGCATAGCCCCGGGAGTGAAGAACCGCCCTCCGACCGCGGCGACATTGATTGAGCGCTTACAGTTACAGAGGTCGTGATGGGGGTCCGAATAAGCTGGGGCTCTAACCCCAGCACATTCGGATCTGACAGGGGTCGCTTCGGGCCACGTATTAAGCAGGCTCCCTACGCTCCGCGGCCTGCGGCCGCGATTCCGGTTGATCCTGCCGGACCCGATCGCTATCGGGGTGGGGCTAAGCCATGGGAGTCGCACGCCCCGGTAACCGGGGCGTGGCGAACGGCTGAGTAACACGTGGCTAACCTACCCTCGGGACGGGGATAGTCCCGGGAAACTGGGAGCAATCCCCGATAGGTGGAGATTCCTGGAAGGGTTCTCCACCGAAAGGGTGTTGCGGGGATGTCCGCAACGCCGCCCGAGGATGGGGCCACGGCCCATCAGGTTGTTGGCGGGGTAAGGGCCCGCCAAGCCTATAACGGGTAGGGGCCGTGAGAGCGGGAGCCCCCAGATGGGCCCTGAGACAAGGGCCCAGGCCCTACGGGGTGCACCAGGCGCGAAAACTCCGCAA
>Ga0164318_10000447_pt1 | contig 31372 bp, 23 predicted proteins | sample GuaBasSedimGuay9_FD_113734 | JGI IMG/M metagenome (GOLD analysis project Ga0164318, IMG submission 113734) | Subseafloor sediment microbial communities from Guaymas Basin, Gulf of California, Mexico - Guay9, Core 4571-4, 0-3 cm | ecosystem: Environmental > Aquatic > Marine > Hydrothermal vents...
AATTCTATTATAGGCAGCTTCTTTGAACATATTACAGGCCCATACTCTTATGGATAAGGATTTTTTAATATTTAAAAATTAGCAATACTTTAATTTATTTTCTTATAGTTATGATTAGGAATACCAATCTTATTATTAAATGTATACTCCCCTATTAATTTCTTCAATAGCTGAAACTTTGTATTCTATATAACAATTTTATAAACATTTACTTTTTTTGAAAAGTGAAATTATCCTGATAAATATCTTGATTTTCATATGGTTGAAGTATATTATAATTGACCGATATTTAATATTGGATAATGTAATTCAAATAATAGAAAGTTAAATTTCTATTATAAGAGAAGGCTTACCTTTTCTTAATAGACAACACAAAACGATGAATAACACTATATTAATAGCTATCTTTCAAGAACATTGCGATAAATGCTGGTACAGGGATATACTTAAACTGATAAAAGATGAAAAAAACTGTAAATTTTGCTATCAGGTTAATAGGGATATATCCATACTCCTATCAAGGATTGAAGGAGCCAGAAGAAGCATAGACATAGGTATTTCCCTCCCAAATTCATCAAAATTGAACGAGTACCTTCCCTATGAAAAAGCAGGTTTTATACTTTTTACCCATACAGGTAATGATTTAAACAAGAGAATACTGACAATTCTTGATAAGGCCTTTGAATCAAATTATGAAAATGTTATACTAATATCACATAGCACACCTGATTTGCCTCCTCTATATATTAAAAAAGCTATTGAAAAATTACACAATGGTAAAAAGCTTGTTTTCGGCCCTTTAAGCAACGGAGGATTATACCTTGTTGGTATGAATAAAAGCTTTTACTTTAACAACAGAAGAAAAAATATTTTTAGAATCATTAATTTTAAAACCAGAAAATTGGCTATAATCATATCGATGTTCTTAAGAAAACATTATTTATCCTTCTTCTTTCTCCCAAAATGGCATCAACTTAAGAGAATACCGGATTTTAAAAGATTATCCCATAAATTATACAGAGAAAACATTGCCTGGAACGCAACCTGGACAAGGCAAATAATAAACAAGTATATAGGTCTTAAATAACAGATCTCTTTAAACTTCAAATTATACTACTTAATTTATTTCCTTTGTAAGATATTTTTATTATATTTCTAACAATCAGAATATAAGATTTTCTGAATAAACAGAAATATATACTATTTGCGGAGGGTTAAATGTACGACACAATCATTATCGGTGGAGGACCAGCAGGAATAACGGCCGGCATTTATGCTAAAAGGGCGGGTGTGAATGCAGTAATTTTTGAAAAAATGGGAGCAGGTGGTCAGATAATGCTTACTGATACCGTAGAGAATTACCCGGGCTTTATATCAATATCAGGTCCGGAATTGGGACAGAAGTTTGAAGAACATGCAGAAGCTGTAGGTGTTGAAATAAAGTACGAGGAAGTACAAAAAGTCGTTACAGAGGGAAAGATACACAGGGTAATATCTGATGGTGATGAGTATGAAACCATAGCAGTAATTGTTGCAACAGGTTCTCAACCTAGAAAGCTTCAGGTTGAAGGTGAAGATAAGTTTACCGGCAGAGGGGTATCATATTGCGCTGTATGTGACGGAGCATTTTTCAGAGACAAGGTAGTAGCTGTTATCGGAGGTGGGGACTCTGCTATTAAAGAAGCGCTTTATCTTGCAAGTCTTGTGAGAAAGGTCATAGTAATACATCGACGCGATAAACTTAGAGCCGAAAAAATACTACAAGAGCAGGCATTTAATAATCCTAAGATAGAGTTTGTATGGGATAGTGTAGTAGAAAAAATACTTGGGGATGATAAGTTTGAAGGTTTGTTGATAAAAAATGTGAAGAATCCTGATGAAAAAGAGGAATTAAAAGTAGATGGTGTATTTATCTATGTTGGAAATATCCCAAATACAAAGTTTGTGGATGTTGAAAAAACTTCATCGGGGCAGATTATAACTAACTCAGTGATGGCAACAAATGTCCCTGGAATTTATGCTGCTGGTGACTGCAGAAATACACCATTAAAACAGATAACAACCTGTGTTGGTGACGGAGCTCTTGCTGCTTACACCGCTGCAGAGTATGTAGAAAAGTTTAAGGGCGGGTTTATTTAAATCAACTGCCATTTTCCAAATAAAAAGCCCGCTTTAAACATGCGGGCTTTTTCTACAGTCTCCTTATTTATATCACTTCATTACGGCATCAACCGTGGCATTAATCACTGGATAAGCAACAGGTGATGATGTTAATAATGGATGTATTCCTATTTGCATTGCATCTATCTCCATATCGATCGTCCAGTTCTGAATTATAACTGAATACATATTTATCATTTATTCAACTCAAGTATAAGCTCAACTTCCCCACGGCTCATTTTAGTAACCCTGCATATTTCCGGGATGGTCCATTTTTGCTCAAAAAGGGTTAATACAGTCTTTACCTTACTCTCCGCTTCCTTCGAGAGAACCTTAGATTTTTCCGAACCCTTCTGGATCATTAATGCTCCCATCCCCCCAGATCCAGACTTTTCTAAAATATCCTTAAGCTCATCCAGAAGTTTCTGTGCATTAGATGAAAGATTTGTTAATCTCGATTCTGTTCTTGCAAGCCATTCTCTGGCATTTTGCAACTGTTTTGTTCGAGACTCAATATCCGCAACAAGCATATCCATTTCTTTAAATCTTGTCAAGACCTCTTCAATTTTTCTCTCATTTCCCATCAAACTTGAAGTTTTAACATCTATATCTGATAGTTTGGCCTTCAAATCTTCCTCTATGGATTTTATCTCTTTAAAACTATCCCTAAGGATCTCTGTTCGTTTTTCAAGACTATCGATAAACTCCTTTGTCTTAGCTATTGCATCTATAGAAACCTCTATATCTTTTTCCTTCTCAGAAAGTTCTTCTGCTTTCCCTTCTATGGATTTAAACCTCTCTTCAATCTGCTTCAGACTGCTGTCAATTCTATCGAGATATTCCCTCTGTTGATCAATCACTTCAAGTTTTTCTTCTACAACTGATACAAGCCCCATAGCTTTTTCAGCATTCTTTGCAATATCATGAATTAATTTTTTATCCGCTTTTAACTGCCTTACCTTAATCGATATATCACCTTCATCCTTTTTCAGATTTTGCAATACCTTTTTCAGGGAAAGAATATCCTTTTTGTCCTCTTTTAACTGCCCCATCATCTCGGAGAATTCTTCTATACTCTTTTCGATTTTATCCCTGAACTTCTCAGCCTTTTTAATAATTGATGTTTCCTTTTCAAACTCATTAATCCTGTTTTCAATATCCCTCATACGATTTTCTATCTCTCTTCTCTCTGCGTCTATACCTGTCTCAAACTTTCTTACCAGTTCCTCCGCCTCATTCTTTGTCTTTTGTATTTCATTTCCCATATCATCAATCAAATTTTGAATAGCATCAACCGCTTCTCTCTGTTTTGTTCCCAATCTTCTCTCAGTTTCCTTGACACCAAGCTCAAACTTCTCTCTTACATTGTCAACTATACCCTTTAACTCATCCTCAAAACTCCCCCTAACCGATTCAGCAAGCTTCCTAAGCTGTTCTATTTCTTCCCTTGTTTCTTCGACTTCAGACATAACTCTATCAAGAGCACTTTCTCCAGTTTTTAAATAGTTAGTCTCTGTCTCTTTCAAGCTATCCATAACCTTCTCCAGGGCAGCTTCTACCCTGCTTTCGATCTCTTTTTCAATTCCCGAAATATCCAACTTTATTTCAGCTATTTTGGAAGAAATGTCTGAAATATCATTTTTAAACCTCGAAAGTTCATTTGCCCTTTGCTCATTAAAAAGTGATTTCAATGTTTCAAGCTCTCTAATCAACTCTTCACGTGCATTTATTTTTACCTCTTCAAGATCTTTTATGAGATTGTTCTCCTTTAATTCACTCTCCTTCTTCTCATTTTCGATCCTATGGCTAAAACTTTCTATCAGTTCAACAATCTCCTTCTCTTTTTTGTGTAGCTCTTCATTGCTCTTTGTAATTATAGAATCAATATAGTTTTTAATCTCATCATTTTTTCTGGTAAAAATCTTATCCACTTCTGATTCAAGTTGTGATAATTTACTTTCAATATCAGGTTTATAAGATTCAAAAACCTTTTCTATTCTATCCTCAATCATCTTCTGACCGGCATCAGCAATGTTTTTTAAATCACCAATCCTTCCCTCTAATTTTGATATTTTTTCATCGAATGCCTTTATCCTCTCTGCATACTCTTCCCCAATCTCCAATGCTGCTCGATCCACACTCTCTTTTAGTCTCGCTTTTATTTCCGTAAACTCGTTCTCCATTTCACGGATTTTTACTTCCAGAATTCCAAAGATCTCATTTTTCCTCTCATTAGTTTCATTCCTAAAAGAGTTAATTACATTATCAAAGTAAGCTTTCTGGCTTTCAATACTTTTCTTTATCTCTTCAGAGAGTTCATTAAAATCCTTTTTATACCTCATTAATTTTTCATTTACTTCGGCAACAAGGGGCTTTATCGTAAGAAGATTGCGGTTAGCCTCCTCATTGATCTCAGTGATAACCTGGTTTTTAATTGTCTCTATCTCAGTTTGATGCGCCTTTGCTTTAAGCCCTAACATCTCTGTATACTTTTCTACTTCAGATTTAACATCATTCAGAAGGGAGTTCACCCTTCCTTCAAGCCTTGTAACATAGGTAGAAACATCCTTCGCCCTGTCCTCAACCTCTTTAAAAATCTCTTCTCGAAAATTATCTTTTACAGATTCAAGGGATTTTAAATAGCTTTTATAATCATCTTCTGCACGCCTTAAAAAATTATCAACTGATTCTCTTTCAAGATCATTCAATTTTGCCCTTATGCTATCTATGGCTTCATTAATATCATCAATTGTATCCCTGATAATGGATATATCCCGGGTTTCAATTGTTGAGAGCCTGGTTTTAAAACTTCGAATGGTTTGATTAATATCCCCTGCCTTTTTTTCAATATCAGAAAAAATTGACTCTGATTTCCTTCGAAACTTATCAAGCTCTTCGATGTGGCTTGCTTTAAGGAGGGAGAGCCCTTCTCTGTACTCATTAATCAAAGGAGCGAATAAACGTTTTGCTTCTTCAAGAATACCATTTCTCGTTGCCTCAATAGCCCTATCAGCCTTCTCTGTAATACTTTTTTCAATTTTTGGTATTATTAACTCTGCTTCTTTCAGGGCTTTTTCATTTTTTACTATATCAAATCCTATCTTTTTTACTCTCTGAGACAGCTTTTTTATAGAAGGAGCAGATTTCTCAATTATTTCAATCTCAGAGGTTATCTCCTTTTTAATTTCACTGAGATGTTTTAGCTCATTCCTTATCTCTATAACCTCCTTTTTTTCCTGTGTAACTTCATTATAAGAAGTTGTAAGATTCTTTCTTTCTTCCTCTATTTTTGCGAGGAGCTTTGAGGCACTTTCTATAGTATGTTCCAGTTCCTTCATTAAATGTGAAAGTTCATCTTTTTTATAAGAAAGAAACTCAGCAAAATCATCTGAAAGCTTCTGTGCATACTTTTTAAATTTATTGAAGTTTATTGTACGTTTATCTATTCTTCTAAAAAATAAAATTAATATGAGGGATCCAAATAAGGTAATAATTGGCCACAAATTCATCCTTCCCTCCCAGCTACCTTCTATATAGTATATTATATACTATAGCTTCTAGTAATTTATTCAAAAAATCTTAAAATTTAAATATTTATCTTTATAAAATACTCTATATTATAGATTATCAATTGTCAATTCATTTTTAAAGAGGGTTAATATACAATGAAACATAGTAACCATCTGGGAATGTTGTGAAGTATCCAGGATCGAGAGCTTGCTCTCACAATGGTATTTATGCACACAACATGTTTATTAAAAAAGGCGGCCAATATGGCCGCCCTATATTACATATAAAATGCTTAATATTCAAGTTCGGATAGCTGTTTAAAGTATTTATAGTTGGCTTTAATATTTTCTCTTGCCACTTCAATGTACTTTCCTGCAAGCTCAGGATGATTTTTCTTAAGGGTTCTAAACCTTATCTCACTGTTCATATACTCTTCAACATCAATGGTTGGTTCTCTGGAATCGAGCTTCAAAGGATTTTTACCCTGTTTTAGAAGTTCTGGATTATATCTAAATAGAATCCAGGCACCTGATTCAACAGCTTTTTTCTGCTCTTCAAGCCCCCTTGACATATCAATACCATGAGCAATACAGTGTGAATAGGCAATGATTATCGATGGTCCCCTGTATGCATCAGCTTCATTAAATGCGCGCACAGTCTGCACCTTATTTGCTCCCATAGCTACCCTTGCAACATACACGTTTCTATAACTCATGGCCATAAGCCCAAGGTCTTTTTTGGGGAGAGGTTTACCAGCTTCAGCAAACTTCGCAACTGCACCAAGAGGAGTTGCTTTTGACATCTGTCCGCCAGTATTTGAATAAACTTCTGTGTCAAGAACAAGAGCATTAACATCCTTGCCTGATGCAAGTACGTGGTCAAGCCCTCCATATCCAATATCATAAGCCCATCCATCACCACCGAATATCCAAACAGAACGTCTAATAAGGTAATCAGCCAGACTATATAGAAGCTTCAACTCCTCCTCACTCCTATTTTTTATAGCATCCTTAAGTTTACCAACTCTAGTCCTCTGGGCCTCAATTCCATCAGGTGTGGACTGATCAGCCTCCATAACTTCTCTGATTAAAGACTCATCAATTCCCATCCCTCCCTTATTCTTGATCGTTTCAAGAATTTCCATAGCATGTGCAAAATGCTTATCAGCAGTAAGTCTCATACCAAATCCAAACTCTGCAGCATCCTCAAATAGCGAATTTGACCATGCTGGACCTCTGCCATCCTTCCTCTTTGTATATGGAGTAGTTGGTAAATTACCTCCATAGATCGATGAACAACCTGTAGCATTGGCAATCACAGCCCTATCGCCAAAGAGCTGGGTTACAAGTTTAACATACGGAGTTTCCCCGCATCCTGCACAAGCCCCTGAAAACTCAAACATAGGAGGCAGTATCTGGGACCCTAAAATAGATGTCCTTGGCATCAAATTTGGGTTTGGATCAGGTAGGTCTAAAAAGTAATCCCAGTTTTTAGCTTCTTGCTCACGAAGAGGTATTTGAGGCTCCATCCTAAGAGCTTTTCTTTCGGTTTTCTGCCCGTTTATTCTCTCAAATCCAGGGCAGTTATTCACACATTGTCCACATCCAGTACAATCCTCGGGAGCTATCTGTACTGTATACTTCATACCTTTAAATTTCTTAATCTTTGCATCTATCGACTTAAAGGTTTCAGGTGCATTTTCAAGATACTTGGGATCATAAAACTTAACTCTAATTGCAGCATGAGGACAAACAAGGGAACATTCACCGCACTGAATACAGAGTTCCGGCTCCCATACAGGAATCTCATCCGCTATGTTTCTCTTCTCGTACTTAGTTGTTCCTGATGGATAGGTTCCATCATCCGGTAAGAGTGATGCAGGTATTTTATCACCCCGTCCTGCTATGATTTCTCCTGTAACCTTTTTAACAAACTCTGGAGCATCATCAGGAACAGGAGGCTTCATATGGAGCTTACTTGTAACCTTTTCAGGATACTTAACTTCCTCGATGCTATTTATCGCAGCTTCTACCGCTTTGAGGTTCATATCAACAATATCCTGCCCTTTCTTTCCATAGGTTTTTACAATGGATTCTTTTATTAGTTTTATCGCTTCATCCTCTGGAAGAACTCCTGATATCAGGAAAAAGGCAGTTTGCATTATAGTATTAATTCTTACACCCAACCCAACTTCATGGGCAATCTTTACTGCGTTAATTACATAAAATCGAGCCTTCTTTTTGATTATCTGCTCCTGTACCTCTGCAGGGAGATTATCCCAGACTTCATCCTTATTAAAAGGGGCGTTTAAAAGAAAAACACCTCCATCCTCAAGCTTTGATAGCATATCATACTTTTCAAGGAAGCTAAACTTATGGCATGCAAGAAAACTTGCTTTTGAAATTAAATATGTGCTTTTAATTTTTTCTTTCCCAAATCTCAAGTGTGATACAGTAACCGCACCTGCCTTCTTGGAATCGTAGACGAAATATCCCTGAGCGTAGTTATCCGTGGAATCCCCAATTATTTTAATCGAATTTTTGTTTGCTCCGACAGTACCATCGGAACCAAGGCCATAAAAGAGTGCTCTATGTACACCCTCAGGTTCTGATGAAAAGTTATCATCCCACGGTAGGTTGCTGTTGGTTATATCTTCATATATACCCACTGTAAAGTGATCCTTTGGATTATTTTCTTTCAGGTTATCGAGTACTGACTTCGCCATACCTGCATTAAACTCTGCAGAACCGAGACCGTACCTTCCTCCAACAATGATCGGATATTCGTTGAATGGAGCGTACCCTTCACCCATGGCTTTCCCTACTGCAGTTCTTATATCTTCATATAAGGGTTCTCCAATAGAGCCAGGTTCTTTTGTCCTGTCAAGAGCAGCAATAGCCTTCACTGTTTTAGGCAGTGCATTTATAAAATCTTTTGTACTAAAAGGTCTGTAAAGACGTACCTTGATAAGACCTACTTTTTCACCTTTCTTTGCCAGGTATTCAACAACCTCCTCCATTGCTTCAGCACCGGAGCCCATCATAACAACGACCCTTTCCGCATCGGGTGCACCAAAATAATCAAAGAGGTGGTAAGACCTACCTGTAAGTTTTGCAAACCTGTCCATATACTCCTGTACAATCGCAGGAGCAGCTAAGTAGTATTTGTTTACTGTTTCTCTTGCTGTAAAAAATACATCAGGATTCTGAGAAGTTCCTCGTATAAAAGGGTTTTCAGGGTTAAGAGCCCTCATTCTATGGGCAATTACATACTCATTATCAATCATTGCCTTCATATCGTCATAGCCAAGCTGCTCAATTTTCTGGATCTCATGCGAAGTTCTAAATCCATCAAAAAAATGTAAAAAGGGAACCCTTGATTTTAAAGTTGATGCCTGAGCAATCAAAGCAAAATCCATAACTTCCTGGATAGAGCCAGAGGGCATCATGGCAAATCCTGTAGCTCTTACGGTCATAACATCACTATGATCACCAAAAATTGATAATGCCTGACATGCAACAGATCTTGCTGAAACATGAAAAACCGTTGGTGTAAGTTCACCGGCGATCTTGTACATGTTAGGAATCATCAATAGCAAACCCTGTGAAGCTGTAAATGTTGTAGTTAGTGCTCCGGTTGTTAAAGCACCGTGAACAGCTCCTGAAGCCCCTCCTTCTGACTGCATCTCCGTAACAGAAGGGACTGTACCCCAGATATTTTTACGTCCCTGGGCCGACCATGCATCCGACAACTCCCCCATTGGTGAAGATGGAGTTATAGGATAAATAGCTATAACTTCATTTGTTGCATGTGCGACATAAGCCGCTGCTGTGTTACCATCCATTGGTACCATTTTTCGTTTCATCTCTATTACCCCTTTTCATTTAAGGTTTTTTTCGTAAAAATTATGGGTATATTCTCCATAACCTGCTGTATTAATATTTAAAAATTAATAAACCTTTTAATATAAATAGAAACATAAGGCTTATACAGCCACCCTCCTGTCAGGTAAATATAATGACCCACCAGGGAACTAATAACTATATTAATATTATAGAGGATCAATATCAAGAAATAAACCAATCATTTGAAACTATAATTATAATTAAAAAGTAAACAGATTATTCTAAATTTCTGACAATTTATGATCATATTGGTTGAGTTGAGCTGGTTAAATTAATCGATATTAAAAAATTTCTGAATATTTTATTCTTCGCAGTTTTTACTTCCTTAAAAGAAAAAGGTAGGTTGTAAATCACAAAAAAATTAAAATCAGTAAGTGATGAAATGTAAATAAAATTAAACTATTCATTATTCAGATACTTAACTAAAGTAAGCCTGTTAATCCTGTTATCAATATACTCATAATGGATCTCATCCATCATCTCTCTCATTATGTAAATACCAAGGCCCCTCTCTTTTGATTCAGAAAAATGGGAATCCAGATTAACCTCCTCCTGTTCAATGGGATTAAATCTCTCTCCATCATGTTCATATATAATAAAAAGTTTTCCATCCTTATAGTCAACCTCTATAGAAAAACCCTTGTCTACACCTTCACCAAGTGCATGCTCAATAATGTTGGCACTCCATTCATCACAGGAAATCTCTATCTTTGTAATATCAGACTCCGAGGCCCCATATTCTCTTGCTTTTTGCGAGATAAACTCCCTTGCTTTTGCAAGATTCATTAAATTGGACTTCAAATATATCTTATCTCCCATCAAATACTCCATTCAAGGTTTTATTCATTTTAATTAAACAGGATTTACTTTGCCATCATCAGAAACGGTAAAAATACCCCCACAACCAGAGCATTTGAACTTTCCGGGCTTTGATGTTTTAAGTTTTTTTCCACAATAGGGACATTGGAAAATCAATGGGAACATATCTGTCTTTTCAGAAGTTTTCCCTTGCTGTTTTTCCTCTGTCTTTTCACCGGTCAGCATCTCTGTTGCTTCATCAAAATCTGATGCTATTTTAAAGAATTTCGTAAATCCCAGCAGTTCAAAAACCTCCATGACTTTGCTCTGAAGCCCAAATAAAACCATGTCCCCTTTTTTCTGCTTTAGCTGTTTCAAAAATGATGTGAAAGCACCTATACCTGTACTGCTTATATACGTTAGACCGTTGCAGTTAAAAATAAGATAGCGTACACCGGATTCAATCATCGAGTTTATATGAGACTGGAATTCAGGAGAATTATAAGTATCAAGATACCCATTTAAAATAAGTTGAACTTTGCTACTATCCCCTCCAATCTGCATTGGTGTTATCTTAAGAGAATCTTTTATAACTATTTCTTCCATTAATACATCCTATCTAACTATAGTATGTTTAAATAAATTATATGACACACAAGTCCAATTTTCAAAATAATTTGCAATTTACTAAAACTTTTTTACGCAATTAAAATGATATTGCCCTTTTAATATAAAATTATTTTATCTTTAAAACAAGAAGAGTCATATCATCGTACTGCTCAGCATTACCAACAAATTTCATCACATCCTCAATTATTGCATTCGCTATACTTAATGCATTATTTTCTGATACCCTGGGAATTATCTCTGCAAGTCTATCCATGCCATACTCTTCTTCTTTTTCATTTCTTGCCTCATGGATACCATCAGTAAAGAGGATAAGTGCATCTCCTCTGTCCAATTTTATCGGATTTTCCTCTATATAGGTTACATCTGGCATGACACCAATCGGAATAGAACTCTTTTTAGGTTCCACCAATGAACACTTATTTTCACTCTTTTTAAAAAGCATAATCGGACCGTAACCAGCATTTGTATATTGGAACAGCATTTTTTTATGGTCATAAATCCCGAATAGGAGTGTAGCAAATCTATCCGAAGCAATATCCGAAATTAATGTATTGTTGATAAGCGTAACTATTCTAGGAGGATATATAACTCCTGAGTTTATCAAAGATCTAAAAACAGTTCTTATCATTGTCATCATTAGTGAAGCTGGAACTCCCTTCCCTGCAACATCGCTTATAATAAGACCATATTTTTCATTTTTCATAATGAAATCATAGTAGTCACCGCCAACCCCTGTTGCAGCTTTGTAGAACCCCCCTATACTAACAAAATCATTATCTATTCCACCACCAGGAATAAGGTTTTGTTGAATACTTCTCGCTATCTCTATCTGCTCATCAAGCTTTGCTTTTTTCTCCATCTCTTTCTGATATTGAGCAAGCCTTTCTGTCATCCTATTAAATTCATCTGCAAGAATCCCAATTTCATCTTTAGCTTTTACATGTATCTTATAATCAAGGTTTCCGCTACCAATAATGTATGCCCCTTTAGCCAGTATCTTTATGGGTTTAATGGTGAATGTTGCCATTAAAACTGCACTGATTATTCCAATAATAATGGTGATGATAGTAACTATGATTGTACTGTAAATACTATCCTTTCTACTTTCCTCCAGGGCTTTAAAAATACTTTCTGTTGAATAACCAAGCCTAACAGTACCTATACGTTTATTTGCAAAAAACACAGGTGAAGCAAAATCATAGAGTTTTGCAAGATTATCCGGATTGAATGCCGGTTCAATCAAGATGTGATCCGTCTTTGACGCCTTTAGTGTAACCTCATCGTTGAGGATCCTCCCCTTCTGCTTTATATCAGAATGAGCAATTACCCTGTTGTTGTTGTCAAGGATAATAGTATATTTAATATCCTTATTCTCCATAGTCTTAGCTATAACAGATACTAAAAGAAGCTCATCATTGCTCAGTATGCCCTCTCTAGCAACGTTAGTTATGTTCTCCAGTGTAATCTTGGCCTTATCAATCATCTGGGTGGCTAAATGTTTTTTTTCTTTATTTATTGTTACATAGCTTAAAACGGTGCTAATTCCTACAGTTATCACCAGAATTAAGGATACTATCAACAGGCTAAACTTGAATCTGAGGCCCAATCTCTTTTTTCTAACCTGCATAAATGCCGCTACTTCTTCCATTTTACCAACCCTTCTTTTTGAAATTTCTCTAAACAATAGCCAGCTTGAAATCATAACGAATGTAAATAATAACCCAAGTACCAGATATAGTAGAATACTTATAATTGGTGAATAGCTAAAGGTCTCCTTACTGATAATCCATGGGACCCATACCGCTTTTTCTTCCTTTTTCTTTTCTTTGAGAACCTTATTAGAAGGTAATAGTTTCAATTTAAATTTATAATGTACTGTTTCAGATATATTCCCGGCTCTATCAATAGAAGCTATATTAAAATACCATATTCCACCTTTCAAATTATTCAATATAATTCTATTGGACTTTGTCCTGATCCTCGTTTTTGTCAATTTAGACGGATATTTTGTTATGCTATAATTATATCCTACAACATCTTTTGAGACACATCCCCATCTAAAATCCACCCTGTTATTTTTGAAATATCCATTTTCATCCAGGCCTGAAGGGGTTAATTTGGGAGGTTGAGGAGCAGTAACATCCACTTCAAACTTTAAATTAACTACTGTTGATAAATTACCGGCCACATCTTTACTTCTTATTTTGAAGTAATATTCTCCATCTTTGTCACCTATTACTCGCAACCTATTTATTTCCGGCGGTAGATTTACTATTTCAGGTTCCACCACTTTATCTTCTGTAAACAGATAGCAGTAACCAAGAAGACCCGATGAATCCTCCGGTCTTCTCCATTTAATTTCTATACCCTTCTTACCTATAATCCTCTTTTTCGGGGCCAAAACCATGGGAGGAAGTGCTGTTTTATCAGGCCCTATCCAGCCTATCCCAATTTTATTCTGATAAAATACAGCGAGAGCTCCATTATCCGCAGTTACAGTATACTTGAAAATCGGATTATCACTGGTTTTTAATTGGTACTCATAATTTTCTCCCGGGTTAAATACCCGATAGTATATCTTATACACACCCTCCCTCTCATCCAGATAAAAAACATAGAGAGTATCATCTCGGATAAAAAACCTGTAATTACTTATATTCGCAATTGAGCCATTTAATTTTTCATCTTTCCCATTGGGAATACCCTCAATACTGTAAAACCTTCTATAAATACCCAATGTTCCATCCTTATCACTGCTATAAAAAAGCTCTATGTTTCTATCCTTTATAATGGCCTGAGGGAATTTTTTCTCTCCAGATAAATCACCTGTAAGATTTATGGGAGGACTCCAATTATCCCCATCACTTGAAATGGATAGATAAATATCAAAAACCGGAGTTTTTTTCTCAGCGAAGGGTCTACTCTGCCAGAAACAGTAATATTTTCCCATTCTATAAACCATAAAAGGGAAAAAAGATCCGGCAAACTCATCAGCTATCCTTTTTGACTGCCCAAAACGATTAAGGCCCTGGTCACTTTTAACAATAAAAAAATCTATTCTTCTCCCTATTGATTCTGTATGATAGGTAATAAATACCTGACCATTAAGGATAAAAATATTGGGAGCAAAGGAAAATGCTCTACCAGTTTCGATAACTTTAGGTTTGGACCAATCAGCATCAGAGGGTTTTATGGAAAACTTTAGAGAACCATCAATATTATCCCAGATTAAATAAATTTTATTATTATAAGTAACCACATCATACTGAGGGATAAAACCTGAAATAGCCCTAACATCAATCCCTGTAGATATAGGCCCATCAAAATTCATCAAATCAGAAGATGTGAAATATTTAATTGAATAATTTAAGCCTGCACTTTCCACCTTCTCTACATAAAATATAAAATATTTTCCATCTGATAAAACCACCTTTGGGTTACTATTATAGCTATTTTTCGAGTTTTTAACTAAATATTTAGGGAAATCCCAGTAATCCTTCGAATAAGCTGAAATCCACAGAAACAAAAAAAGGATTAAAAAAATTAAAAACTTTTTCCGCATTATAACCTTTAGCCCCTCATTTCAAGCCTTTGTTCTGCCCTCTTAATATTCTGGTATATTCTCTTTTTAAAACTCTCATCTTCAGGGTTTAGCTTTAAAAGCTCTTTCCACTCCGATATAGCTTCCTTATAGAGACCACTCATATAATAGTTTAATCCATCTATATAATGCCTTTTAATCGCAATTGATATTGATTCACTTTCTGCCTGTCCCTTCCCGGCTTCTATCAGTTTCAGATTTCTGAGCTTAGTCTCTGCTTTTGCCAGAGAAATCCTTGCCTCAACAAAATCTGGATATATTGAAATTGCTTCTTTCCATTTAGATATTGCATCTTTTAGATCCTCTTTTTTGTAAAACTCTACTCCCTGATTATACAACTGTTTTGCCCTGTTTATCATATCCCGGGTAACAATCTTTTTTGAGGCCTCCATCTCGGATTTAAGTTTTCTGTAGAGTAACCCAGCTTTTTTGTTATTTGGATCCACATCTAGAACAGTTTTAAGTTTTTCCAGAGATTCTCTTTTTTTGCCCTTACACAAAAGATCCTCTGCTTCCTTTATCATATTGCTTAGTATATCTGAAGCAAGCTCAGGATCAGTTTTTTTCAATACCTTTGTTAAATTCAACTTCGCATACTCATTAAATGGAAAGATTAAAAGAATTTCTTCATAGTACTTAATTGCATCAGTATAATTTCCTTTCTCATATGCATTCTTTGCCAGCCTCTTCAAATTCTCGACAAGAGGGTAAAAAGGCGAGGTCATGGGAACTCGCTTTTCTTCCTGGCGTTTCAGTGCAATAGAAACTATAACTATATACTCCTTTACCTGCGTGTTATCCGGGTCAAGTTTCAGCCCATCATTAAGAACCTTTAATGCTTCTCTAAATTTGTTCAGATTGTAGAGCTTAATACCTTCCTTCAGGTATTTTGCAATTTTCTCTACCCTATCCTCATTCTTCTTTTTCTCTATTTCAAAGAGCTTTTCCTTTATGCTATCTATATACTTCTGTGAAGCCTCTATTTGGTAACCCACAGCTATTGAATTTTCGAATTGATCCATAGCTTCATTGTATCTTCCCTGTTTATATAGATTAACTCCAGTGTCAAAATAGCTCTTACCAAGCGCAAGTATTCTTTCTTTTTCCTTTTCCTTAAAATTAATCTTTGAAATATAAAGCATCGCTTCTTCATCACCTGGCTTTAAACTTAAAACCTCCTCCCATCTGGCCTTTGACTCCTGAAATTTATTTTGATCAAATAGCTCCCTTGCTCTTGATTTTAACTGGGCAATTCTCTCTTCTTTTTTAATTTCCTCTTTTATTTTTTCTATTTTCTGAAATCTTTTCGCAAGCCTTTCATCCGTTGGAAATAGCTTTTGAGCCTCATTAAATGTTTCTTCAGCAAGATCTATTTCCTTTTTGTTTAAATAACTATCCCCTTTTTTTAGAAGATTCTCAAACTCCTTCTTTTTTTCAGCTTCTTTAAGAAGGGTTATTCCCTTTACAAGCAACTCATAATTTTTTTTATCCTCAGGATTAATCTCTTTAGAAAGTTTATCAAATATCTTCTTCGCTTTGTCTAACTCGTTATTATCAAGATAGTTAAACCCTCTGTTCAGCTCATCAGAGAAATTACTTATCTTTTTTAAAACATCATCAATAAGATTTTTAACTTCACTGTTCCAGGGATCTATCTTCAATGCCTCCGTCCATTTTTCAAGGGCACCTTGATAGTTTCCCTTTTCATAGAGAGCTTTACCTTCTTCAATATACTGCTCCAATTTCTGACGTTCCTTCTTCTGATAAGATGTTTTCCCGGCATTTACAGAAGAAAAAGGTAGGTTTAGTAGAAAAATAGATAAAAAAATTATAATTGGTATTTGATGTTTTCGTTCCATTATAATATTCTTATAGATCGTATCCTTTGTGATTAAAGACTATCTATTTTTTATGAAAATATATAAAAAAAAATCATAAAAACCATTATCTATATCGACATAAATTCAAAAAGACTCCACCTGTGAAAGTCACCTAAAATATGTATATTTTTCTCTTCATCCTATCTTATATACGAGATTGTCAAAAGCTACAATATCAATCATAGCTATTTGGTACGCAGTATCTTTATAATTTCCATATTTTTAAGTTTTGTATTAAATTTCTTAAGGTTATCAATACAATAAACCATACTTAAAAATAAGAATCTATAGGTTTTATTATCTTCCTATATAATCAATCAGGAGCTATTTATTATGGCGTATAAACTACTGGCGCTCGATCTTGATGGTACATTACTTAATGATTCTGGTCTTATAAGTGAAAAAAATCTGTTATTCATTCAGAAAGCCAGAGAAAAAGATGTAAAAATAATATTAACAACGGGTAGAAGCTATCCCTCTGCATTACCACATATAAAAACTCTTAACCTTGATGAGCCTGCAATAACATACAATGGAGCATTAATTCAGAAAGGAGATAAAATTCTAAAAAAAATAGCCATAGATAAAAGAGTTATACGAGATCTTCTATCTTTCCTGAAAGGACTGGATTTCGCACCAATTGTTTATCCAGATGACAACCTCAAATACTATGAAACCCTGGGGAATTTTAGCAATGATTTTTATGACAATTTAAAATCCTTTGAAAGAGAGTTAATAAAGGTACCAGATCTTTTAGAGATCGACTGGAAAAATGTTTTGAGAATAAGCGTTATTGCAGAGAAGCCCGATATTGATTTTTTACACAGTGAGTTAAAGAGAGAATTCGGAGGAAAGATAAGAACCGTTGATACCTACTTTTCTATATGGGGATTCTGGATATTCGAGATTCTTGCCTCTGAATCATCTAAGGCAAATGCCTTAGATTATATATGTAATTTTTATGGTATAAATCGAAATGAAGCAATAGCTGTTGGGGACAACAATAACGACCTGGATATGATAAATTGGGCAGGGCTAGGTGTAGCTATGAGAAACGGTCTGAGTAACATATTTAGAGAGGCAGATTATGTAACAGAAAAAAGTAACAATGAAGATGGGATTGCTGAGGTAATTGAAAAATTTATCCTAGAAAAGTAAAAAATGGTAAAGTAAAAAATGGTTCATTGATAATGAATCTATCTGAGAAAGGCACGATAAAACTTTTCGAGTAGTTCTATCTTTGCCTCTGCATATGTTAATAAAGGACTATCAGGAAAGGTCTTTAAAAACATCTCATAACCATTTAAGGACCTTTTTAAAAGCTCCATAATCGATTTTTTCGGCACAGCTTCCTTCTGAGAAAAAAAACTGTACATAAATCTTTCCGATACATAAACTGCATCCTCATACATCCTCAGTGAAGAGGCAGAAACATCCTTAGGATAAGGTAGTACAGTAACAGCATCAAATATAAAACTATTTAGAAATTCATACAGATATTTTGACTTTGTACTATAAAGGTGAGATTTAAACTCACCTGCAAGCTTTTTACTTTTTTCAAGTAAAAGCTCGTATCTTTCCATAAACTCATCAAAGATAGATTTCATATAAGGTCTTTCTCTGAACCTCTGATTATGGAGGTTGTTTCTGAAAAATCCCTCCATCGTGTTCATCGTATGTTTTAGAAGGATCTCATATTTCTTTCTATCTTCCTTTTCAAGGAACTGCTCTTTTGCCAGTCTTTCAAAAAACTCTCTAAAAGCCTTCTCCTCACGTCTTCTTTTTTCAATCTCTCTTCGCCTTCTTTCTTCCCTCTCCCTTCTCTCCCTTTCAAACTTCTCAATCCATTTCCATAGGGCATTGTTACTATATCGATATCCATACTCTTCTTCAGTTCCCCGGCTCTCTCTATAGTAATTATCTTCATTCCTACTTTCAAATGATGCACCAGACTCCAGGTATTTCTTTACAATTGAATACGCCTCATTTATCTTAACCATCATTTTATGTGCATAATCAACATTTTCTTGATGTGAATCAGGATGGTACTTCTTTGCAAGCCTTCTATATGCTTTTGTAATTTCTACTATACTTGCCCCTTCCTTTATTCCAAGAATATTAAAGGCTTTTATAATTTGCTGACGCTGCATTTTATGCTAATTTCTCCAATTTTATATTTAAAGCAAATATCTACTACCGAATTGAGATTAAAAATCTTTATTTTAAGTTTGGGAAACTAAAACATACAAACATTTTTGAAAATTATTAAAAGTAATAATTCGGCTTCTTTAATATCTATTTCTTTCAGTGCTAAACCTGTAAAGATCCCCAAACCCCGCAAAATGTTCCGCAGCAAGTAGATATCTACCTGCTCCTTTTTTCAGGATAAAATCATTTAAGACCCTTCCACTCTTTGTTTTATGTATATGGGGATGTAAGAGATTCATTTTAATCTCTGCTATTCCTCTCGAACCATAATGGATAATAATAATCGTTCTGTCCGAAAGTACATCATCAACAATACCTATATGTGAAACTCTATTTGGCATCGATGGAACGGTCCCTTTAAAAAACACTACATCAGCTTTTTTTGGTACTCCTGTTGTATATAAGTAGCCATATTTTCTAAGGTTTACAAACAACAACTGTGAAAGAGTGAATCTTCTTGAAGCTACCGGATAATCAAGCTTAATTTTGTAACCCAGGATTCTATAAAGCCCAATTACAAATCCAGAGCAATCATTTCTATATACAGAATCGATTTTTTTTAAATCCCTTATACCTATCAGCTCCTCAGCGTGTTTAACTATATTCAATCTTTCAACTTCTTCATTGTACCATCTTTCTCTGTGTGTTGTGGTGGTTGTAGCACACGAAGTAATCAGTAAAAGTAAAACTGTAAGTGATACTGCCAGAACAATTATGGTTTTCAAAGCTCCTCCAATTCATCCTACCTAAACTATTATAACATCATAACCAAACTTTGACAAAGCCTGAGCAGCAGTATTTGCCTCACGTTTTTCAGAAAAACCAAGCCTTAAAATGCCCCCTTCTCCTTCCCTTATGTTTATTATCTCAATATCCTTTATGTTAACCCCCTGGTAGTAGATAATATTTGTAATCTTTGCAAGTTCTCCCGGTTTGTCCCTAACAGTTACTCTTACATCTACCAAAGGTTTTAAAAAGCCCTTGCTGTATCTGGGTATTGTTTTTCTCTCCTCTGCAGCTTTCTCAAACTCAGATTTGATAAATTCCAGGTCATGCATGCTGTTTATCATCTTTTCCAATCTTCTTTTATACTCCTCCATTGCAGAGAATATTTCATCCCGATTGGTTTCAATTATACCCTTCCAGATAGAAAAATCAGATGATGCTATCCTTGTCATATCCCTGAATCCTCCAGCAGCAAGGTTTCTGTATAAATCGTTATTTTTATCTGCAAGTTGATTTGTTAAAAGTACCGCTAAAAACTGCGGAAGATGGCTTATATTTGCTGCTATTTTATCGTGGAGTTCTGGGGTTAAAATCATTATTTTTGCACCCACCATTGATATTAAATTAGAAATCGATTTAACAACCCTTTTGGGTGTGCCTTTCAATGGAGTAATTACCCAAACGGCATCATAAAAGAGGTATGGATTTGCATTATCTATTCCTCTTTTCTCACTTCCAGCCATAGGATGCCCACCAACAAAATAAACACCCCTCTTCTTATTCCTCTCAGCTAAACTACATATTGTTGATTTTGTACTACCTACATCCGATATAATACAGTTCTTTTTTGAGTTTTCTATAACAAGAGGCAAAATCCTGCCTATCTCTAAAAGGGGAGTACAGATAAAAACAAAATCAGCCTCTTTCACAGCTTCACCTATTCCATCATAGGAATAACCACGATCAATAATTTTAAGGTCTTCTGCTTTTTTTATGGTATCCTGGCTGCTTACTCCTATGGTGTTTAATCCTTCCTTTTTAAAAGCATGGCAAAGTGATCCTCCAATAAGCCCAACACCAATAACTGTTACAGTATAATTCATGATAAACCCTTTTAACATATAGAATAATGATTTAATTCAATATTTATCCTATAAACCTGTCGACAGCCTTTGCTATTATTTTTAATTCCCTCGTCATTTCATCAAACTGGTCTGGATATAGGGATTGTGCTCCATCCGATAAAGCATGTTCAGGATCATGATGAACTTCCACAATAATACCATCAGCACCAGCAGCTATACTTGCCCTTGCCATAGGAATTACCTTATTTCTTATGCCTGTTCCATGCGAAGGATCTGTAAAAACAGGCAAATGGCTGAGTTTCTTAACCACAGGGACTGCACTAATATCCAATGTATTTCTAGTGTAGTTTTCAAAGGTCCTGATTCCCCTTTCACAGAGAATAACCTCCCTATTACCTCCGGAAAGTATATACTCAGACGCCATTAACCATTCTTCTATTGTTGCTGACATGCCCCTTTTCAACATAACCGGTTTGTGCACCTTTCCAAGTTCTCTTAAAAGTGTGAAGTTCTGCATGTTTCTTGCACCCACTTGAAATATATCGGTATACTGACCTACGAGTTCAACCTGTCCAGATTCTATAACCTCGGTTATAACATATAGCCCAAACTTATCAGCAGCCTCCCTCAAATACTGCAAGGCCTTTTCTCCTAGGCCTTGAAAGCTGTATGGAGAAGTCCTCGGCTTAAACGCGCCACCTCTTAACAGTTTAGCCCCGCTTTTTTTTACAGCCTCAGCAATTGTCATAAGTTGTTCACGGGATTCAACAGCGCAGGGCCCTGCTGCAATTATAACCTCTTTTCCACCAATTTCAACATCACCAACACGAATAATCGTGTCCTCTGGTTTAAAAAGCCTGGATGCAAGTTTATAGGGAGTTGATATTCTTACAACCTCGTGGACACCTTCCATTACCTCAAGCTGCCTTATATCAATACCCCTCTTATCTCCCACAGCTCCAAGAATCGTATGATTAACTCCATCAGAACGATGGATGTCAAATCCCAATTCTTTAAGGCGTTCCATTACCTTTTGAATTTTTTTCTCCTCAACATGAGGTTTCATTACTATGACCATTTCTTTACCTCCTAAAAAAAGTTATAAATACTTAATAATAAAAAAAGACTGCAGAAACCTGCAGTCTTTAAGCATATATAGTGCTACTGCAGGTTATGTAATAAACTTTAAATAATAGTAATAACCAATAAAGTTCATTTCTAACCCTCCTATAATTTCCCCTTTTCTGTTCCTTCAGAAATTAATAAAACACAAAAAAAGAAAAAAATCAAGCAGCATCCATCATACTGTACCTTGCAGAAATATCCTTTAAAGAATTGCTTAAGAAGGAAAATATCCCGGCTACACCCGGGAATATTCCTGCAGTTATAAGAGATAAAACAGCAAAAATTCCCACAAACAAAAGAACATCCATCGTATATTCAAAATTATCAAAGGATAAAAACAATGATTTCCTCATTAATCTCCATATAGATTCATTGCTATTAATCACCATAAAAGGGAATATCCATAATAGTATAAACATAAAAAAGACAAGCATCCAGAGGTTTAAAGCAGCAACAAAAACTGAAACATCATTACTAAATAAAAATATATATAAATAGATATTTGCTACAACAATACTGAAAATAATAAACAAAAATATACTGATAACCAGAGATTTAACAAAATGCTTCCAAATTGCTCTAAAAACATATGTAAACTTCCTTACCTCATGATAGATCATTCTCTGTGCATACTCCGAAATTCCACCAAGCATACCACCAAATAAAATCAACCCCACAAGGAAAAGAACAGTGTACTGAGAAAAACTCATCTGATTCCACTCTCGTCTTTTACGATAGTTCATAACCTCAATTGTCCCCTTACCTACTTTACTGAGCCAGACTGTTGCAATAGGATTTCCTTCCTTATCTTTAACTGTGATTGACTCATCAAAAAAGGTAACCACAGCAGTACCAATGGCCTTTTCACCCAGGAATTCCGCTTTATCCTTATTATAGGGTGGAATAAAAAAGTATCTTCTTAATGAATTAAAATCTTCGGGCTCAAACATATAAAGATCTGTAATATTATCCGATTTGCTATCATCCCTTGCAATAGCTATAAACACAGCCTTTTCATAACTGGGGTCTACCTCAAGTATTGCCATATTCATCGAATTGAAATAATCTATGATGGAAGGAAGAGTGTTATACAATCCAAATGCCATCATACCTAATGGTATCATAGTAATTAGATTTAAAAGTACCAACCGTGAAAAATTATACCTGAAAAAATAGAAATATTTAACAAGAGTCATTCTAGTCATTACATCTTTCATATCTAAAAATTACCCTCTTTTTAAATCATATTTAATTTAATAGCATTAGACAGATGCTAAAATTATTATGGTGTATTTAAATATAACTTGTAGTATCCATTAAAGTATAATAATTTAGAATATATTTTTTATAGGTATTAATCATGGGAAAGGATACAATTCTTGTTGATATTGAGGGATATGGAAAAGTCGAAGTTGAAAGAGGTGTTTCCATTCTATCGGTAATTCAAAAAATTGGAATAAAAAAAGAGGATAATAATTTAATTGTAGGGGCTCTCTATAACAACAGAATAATTGGCCTTGAATACCTCATAAAAAGGAGCTGTCGAATAAAGTTTTTAACCCTCGAAACTGAAAATGGAATGGAAATTTACAGAAGAAGTCTGGTTCTGCTTCTTCATGCAGCATTTAAAAAGAAGTTTAATTCACTCTACAAACTGAAAATAGAGCATTCTTTAAATAAGGGATATTACTTTTCCATCGAAAAAATCGAAAACAATTCTGCCGAAAGGAGTAGCATCAAAGAAAAAGATAAAGAAAAGATTAAAAAAAGAGGATTAGAGGAGATTTCAAAGGAAGATGTAAACAACATAGTATTAGAGATGAAAAGGCTTGTTAACGAAAAAAGGCCATTTATAAAGCAGGAGATGGAGGTTGAGGATGCCCTTGATATATTTGAAAATCAGGGTTTGTGGGATAGATACTGGCTTTTAAGATACCAGGATCATCCACGGGCAACTCTATATACACTTGAAGGTTGTACAATATTAGCCCAGGGTCCTATTGTTCCACATACGGGTTATCTTAAAATCTTCTCGGTTACCAAAAAAAATCATGGTTTAATCCTTAATTTCCCGCTACCGGAATCCCCTCTTGAACTGCCCAAATCAATTAAACAGGAGAAACTGTTTCAAATATTTTCCGAACATAGAGAATGGACACGCATACTTGATGTAGATTCAGTGGGCAAGCTAAACAAACTAATAATTGAGGGTGGTATTGATAGCCTTATATGGGTATCCGAAGGGTTACACGAAAAAAAGATTGCTCAAATAGCAGATATCATCCGTAGAAATGTAAGAAGCAAAAGAATAATCCTTATGGCTGGTCCCTCCTCATCTGGCAAGACAACCTTTGCAAAAAGACTAACCATTCAACTTCTTGCCAATGGAATCAAGCCTGAAGTAATCTCTCTGGATAATTACTACCTTCCGAGAAAACAGATACCCAGGGATGAGAATGGGAAATTAGATTTTGAAAGTCTGTATGCATTAGATCTTGAATTAATCCAGATACATTTAAAGATGTTACTAGAAGGAAAACCCGTAACAGTACCTAAATATGATTTTAAAACTGGACAGAGAAAGAAGGAGGGGATTTCAATTAGAATTGATAAGAATCAGATAGTAATTATTGAAGGAATCCATGCTATGAACGAAAAACTAACCAGTAACATATCAAAGGATGAGAAGTTTAAAATATATATTAGTGCACTCACACAGCTTAACCTCGACTATGTAAACCGAATACCTACCTCCACAGTAAGATTAATAAGGCGAATCGTCAGGGATAATCAATTCAGGGCATACAGTGCAAAACAAACAATTACCCAATGGCCTAGCGTGAGAGCTGGAGAGGAAAAACATATATTCCCTTTTCAGGAAGAGGCTGATATAATGTTTAACTCTTCGCTCGTATATGAACTGGCCGTTTTAAGAGGCTTCCTTGAACCTCTTCTCAAACAAATAGAGGACAGCGAGGAGACATATACCGAAGCAAAAAAGCTCCTCCACTTCATATCTAATTTTGTATATATCTCTCCGGATCACGTTCCTCTAACATCAATTTTAAGAGAATTCATAGGAGGAAGCGGATTCAGATATTAACCATCCTATACAAAAGACAAAAAAGATAAGTGAATCTAAATAAATCTACTTCATTTAATGCTTCTTTATTTGATGCTTTTTTCGCCAATACCATGGATTTTCAAAAGGTAAATCTCGATGCAGCTTGGCTGCATTCAATATTTTTTCAGCTATATCAGGGAAGCCATTATCACCAAATGAAGAAACAGTCTCATAACCATAGCCAGCTTCAACTATCTTTAAAGACAGGGGATATCCATCAACAAATAGATGAGCCAGAGTCCTTCCATATCTATCAACTCCAGTCGGAATGAAGGTAACGGTTTTTGCTTTCATAATCTCCCTTCTCGTAAACTCCTCGGCCTCTCTGCCATAAGGCTGATCCTCATAGATTCCAACATCGGGATTTCGAATCTCAGGAGTATCAACACCAAGGAACCTTATATAATCACCCCTGTAAACCACAGTATCTCCGTCTTCAATTTCCAGGTACAGCTTATTTATTAAAATCTCACCTCTATGAATAAAAACATTTTTATTCTGATCCGCATTAAGGATTATTAGGGTTGCTACCATTAGCATTGATAATGTCAGTGGAATGAATAATAAATACTTTTTCTTTTCCATAAATCATCCTTTTTAATAATCATAGTATAGTAACTTCAATGATTGTAAGATGTTAAATATCGATTATGGTTTATTCCACGGTAAATTGATTTTCAAGAGGATCATATCCAAGCTTTTTCCCCGGAGGAACAATAACAAAATTAGCATCGTCCCATTCACCATTTACTAACTTCTGAAGCAGATCCGGTTTCCCTTTCAGCTCTCCATACTCAAGATTAAATCCAAGATGGTTATTTAAATAATCCAGACATTTAAGTGTGTATTCTCTTCCTAATCTATATATTTTTTCACCCAGTTCTTCCCAGTATACAAATGTTAAACGCTGATAGTTCACAATCAACATACGCTCTATCGTTTCTCTCTGTTTCTCTGTAATCTTCATGTTATAAAACTCACTATACTTCTGTACATAATCAGAGCCTCCCGGCATTGGAAATCCCTCTATCCATCCATAAGAGTACCAGAAAGTAGCAGGTTTCTCCTTAAGATAATTCATATACAACTCGTAATCACCCACAAGCAGAGGTATACAATCCTGCTTTTTGTTAATGACAATTGGAAGCCATGGATGTCCGATACCAGCTGTACCCTTACCGCAGAGCCCGTAGTTTATCAGAAGAAAGTCGTACTCATCTCTTTTTACTCCAGCTACTGCCTCGCCAAGTATTTTATTCAGTTTCTTAGGAAACTCATGGAGCCCCTGGTATAAAAACTCCACATCAACTCTATTTGAAGTTCTTGAAATTGAGTAACACAACTCTCTTTTCATTACATTACAGGATATGATTTTTAGCTTCATCCCTTTTACCCCAACAATCTATGATAATCCTCAATATAATTAAAAATCACAAGATATTAAAAAAATACTTAAATATTATCACCTATTCTCACAAGAAAACTCATTTTTACTATTTAATCCCGGCTAAATTTTGTATTTTAACTTAAAATAATTCAACGGAGATTGTAATGGATCTGGAAAAACTAATAAATTCAGGATTAAAGGGAATTAAACCCTATATTCCAGGGACCCCAATAATAGAGGTTCTAAAAAAATATGGCATTAAAAATCCCATAAAAATGAACTCCAATGAAAATCCCATCGGAATCTCAAAAAAGGCATTGGGTAAGGCTAAAAAGCTACTTCATAGCGCAAATATCTATCCCGATCCGTCAAACAGAAAACTCGTCAATACGATAGCTACAATCTATAATCTTTCTCCAGACTGTGTAGCTGTTGGTAGTGGTGCTGACGAGCTTATCTACTATTTAGCAATGGTATTTATAAATAATGGTGATAATGCAGTAATACCAGAAATAACCTTTCCAATATACGAGACTGCTGTAAGGATTATGAGAGGTAATATTAAAAAAAGTAAAATGAAAGGGTACAAAATCGATACCGAGGCTATATTAAATACCATCGATCAGCATTCAAAAATGATATTTTTTTGCAACCCTAATAACCCTACAGGTGATGCAATTGGCCATAAGGATTTCTATGATTTTCTTAAAAAGTTACCCCAGGATATAATTTTGGTAGTTGATGAAGCTTATGGTGATTTTGCTGAAATAGAGGATTTTCCTGAAACAGTAGAATTGATGAAATCGGAATTCAAAAATCTTGTTATAATAAAGACAATGTCAAAATCTCATGGCTTTGCAGGGCTCAGGGTTGGATACTGCATGGCTAACAGTAGCATAATCGAACTTATTAATAGAATTAGGCTTCCTTTCAACCTAAATTACATATCTCAAGAAGCTGCTACTGAAGCATTATTGGACATTTCATTCTACAATAAAACTATTAAAACAATCAAAGAAGGTAAAAAGATGCTTTATAGGTTTTTCGATGAACTTGGGCTGAATTATATCCCTTCCAATACCAACTACATTCTCGTTGATACAGGATTTCCGGCAGAAAAGATTACAGAAAGATTGATGGAAAAGGGAATACTAGTAAGAAATGCTACCCCCTACGGTTTTCCAACTTTCATCAGGGTGTCAATAGGTACAAAAAGGCAGAATCGAATATTCATGAAGAATTTTAAAGAGATATATTTAAGAATAAGAGGAAATACATGAACAAATCAAAATATTTAATTCTATTTGATGTTGATTATACATTGGTAAAAGGTTCAAAAATCCATAAGGAATCAATTGTTGAAGGTATAAAAAAGATTTTCGGGGTAGATCCCCCGATAGAAAAACTAAAACTCCACGGAATGACTGATCAACAAATAGTTACTGACCTTTTGAAGATTTGTGGAGTAGATAAAAAGATCATAGAAAGTAAAATGAAAGAATGCCTAACTGCTATTGCCCAATTGTACAATATTAATAAATCAACCGATAAAGTTACCCTTATGGAGGGGGTAAGATCCTTGCTGGAGGAAATTTCAAAAGATAATGATTTTATCCCTGGCTTGGTCACGGGTAATATAGAGTCAATTGCCTATGGGAAGCTTTCATTAGTTGGCATCTCCCAATACTTTTCAATTGGCGGGTTTGGAAGCGACCATATAGAGAGGCACAAACTTGTAGAAATAGCAGTAGAAAGAGCAAAAGCTAAATTAGGTATTGATAGGTTCAAAACCTTCGTTGTAGGCGATACACCAAAGGATATTAATGCAGCAAAAAAAGCGGGGGTTTACAGCATAGGCATAGCCAGTGGAAGCTTTAGCAGGGAGGAGCTTGAAAAATATGGGGCGGATCTCATATTAGAAAGCCTTTTAGATAAAGATAAACTCATTGAATTCATAAAATCAAAATAATCTTAAAATTTATTTAAGGAGTTTCCGCCCCTTTTATAGATCACGACCTTTTACAGATGGGCTTACATAAAATCTGCACGGGTTCAGCTAAAACCTAAAAAGATTGCAAAACAGTTCTTGCACCATCTCCATAATCAACTAGTTCAGATGTAAGATTTGTCTTACCCTCCCTATCTTTAATGACATACTTTACAATTCCACCAGGTACACTGTCATTCAACCAGAATTCAAGTTTCCCCTCTCCCATTGCCATATAAACAACATGGTCAGCTTTGAATGTACCGGCAGGTGTTTTAACCTTTTCTGTACCTACAGTCGCACCCTTTAAGCTTTCTTCGGTCAGCTTTTGAGAGTTCTCATATACAGAACCCTGAGAACCTTCAGTTACTGGGATCTCTCCCTCATTTCCATCTGCATCCCTTCCCCTGAGTCTCAAAAGCTTACCATCCTCTGGAGATATAAGAGCTTCGTAAACCCATTCATCCTCTTTATCCTTCAATGATACTCGCCACCATTCATTTCCATCTGGGAGTCTCTTTAAAAAGGCCTTTTCAATTATGATTTTGTCCCCATCATCTGTAATAATCTGAAACTTCGTCCACTCCCCTTCTTTATAGTTATCAGTCCCAAACCAGTATCCACCTGCTGAAAAGCTGTATGAAAATATAACATAGGCTTGAGAAGCCATGTACTGGTTCCAGCTCGAAGTCTGGGGTGGAGGAAGTGTTTCTTTTGGTGCGGTTTTTTTGTACACAGATTGTTCAACGCTCTCCGAAATTGCCCTGCCCAATCCTGATTCCGCACCGCCTATTATTGAAGAAGTAATCGTTGAACAGGAAGTAATAACTATCATTAATATAAAGGATAAAATTAGAAGAAACAGGATTACTAAAGAGAACCTCCATCCTAATCTTTGCCTTACTATATGCATTTTCATCAAACACCTCCTATAAAGGTTTTAAAAAATGGGTAAGTAGATTTTATATAATGATAAATAATTCTACTTTGCCTATTCTTCTTATATCTATAAAAATTAGGTTTAAGTATCCATAGATATTTTATAGATATTTTTTAATTAAATACAAAATACCGTTATTAAAGACAACAAAAAATGCTGGCATAAAAGAGAAAGATATAGATTACCTACACTATGATTTTTATAAATAAAACCTTAAATCCTCATAAAAAAGACCCTATATTATAAAAATCGAATTACCCATAGTAAATATAATACTAATAATTGATATAATTGCATATAATTTTTTATCCTATTTACTATAAAAATCAATATTTAAAATTATTTGTATTTCACAGAAATAACTTTGGAGGTTATACTATAACTTGTAAGTCATAAACAACAGAGAAAGACGTATAGAGGAGAAAACGAATGGAGAGCAACAAAAATAACAATGCGTTTGTAATAGTAGATGTACAAAATGATTTTTGCCCTGGGGGTAAACTTGCTGTAAGTGAAGGGGATAAAATAGTTCCAATAATTAACAATCTTTCCAGCATTTTTTTTAAGGTTGTAGCAACACAGGACTGGCATCCTTCAAACCACGTATCATTTGCAAAGAGCCACCCAGGTAAAAATGAGTTTGAAACTATAGAACTTGAAGATAATGTTCAAATACTGTGGCCGGAACACTGTGTACAGGGTACAGAAGGAGCCGATTTTCATCCAGATCTTGATCTCCGGCCTGTTGATTTAATTATAAGAAAGGGAACAAACCCGAATCTCGACTCATATTCTGCATTTTTTGAAAACGACCATAAAACAGCTACTGGCCTAGGATATTACCTGAAGGGTTTTGGAATAAAGAAGGTTTTTCTATGTGGCCTTGCTACTGATGTATGTGTTTTTTACTCCGCAATGGATTCAGCCTATCTAGGATTTGAAACCTACGTCATAGAGGATGCATCAAGAGGTGTGGATGTACCAGAAGGAAATCTTAAGAATAGCCTTGACAAAATGATCCAATCAGGTATAAAAATCATAAAATCAGATGAAGTAAAAATATACCTGTAAAAATAGGGATAAAAAACCTATGAAAGACTATCATTTTTTTAAAGAAACCATGGATAGGTTTAATAAAGCGATGAAAGGTATTCCTGATAGGGTGCCTGTTTATGCTCAGATTCATGAGTTTGCGATGAATGAAATGGGCTATAGCCCTGATGAGTTTTATACAGATCCAGAAAAGTTGGTTACATCTGTACTGGAAGTGTATACAAGATATGGACTTGACGCACCATACGTTGATTTTGATGTTTACAATATAGAAGCCTCAGGTATTGGCCAGAGAATAAAGTTCAGTAAAGACTCAATGCCAGATGTTGATCGATCCGATCTGCTTATCAAGGATAAATCCGATATAAAAAAAATCAAAACTCCTGATTTCGGATCGTCTGGTCGATTTCCCTTTGTCATAGAGGCTAACAGAATATTTTACGAACTTACCGGCATCCCGGTAACCATAAACTTTACGGCTCCATTCAGCCTTGCCGCAAATATCAGGGGTATAGAAAATCTCATATTCGATATTATCGATGATCCCGAGTTTGCAAAAGAACTGTTTACCCGCCTGACGGAAGAATTGATAATCCCATGGATTTTATACCAGAAGGAAAAAGTACCTGAAGTTTACTCGATAGTTGGTTCAGATGCTACAGCTTCACTTCCAATACTCAGTATAGAAATGCTAAATGAATGGGTAGTTCCTTACATCATTGAAATAAGAAATGCTGTAGGTAATGATACTTATGTGTCCAACTGGATAGGTGAAAGATATCTTGACAATCCGGAAAAGATGTTTGATGCAAAACTTAAGGTCTCCCCTACATTTCTCGAAGGTCAGGACCCTGATGTAGAGGAGCTCGGGCCGGAAATTTATAAGAAATACACGAACCAGCATGACGTTTCACTTATTCTTGGTGTTGGAACATCATTTTTAGCCCAGGCAAAACCTGAGGATATAGAAAAGAGGATAGAATATTACATCAGAGTTGGTGGAAAAGGCGGAAGGTTCGGATTATACCTCTGCAACATCGGGAGGACTACACCCCCAGAAAACCTTAAGGCCGCCGTTGATGCAGCCTATAAATATGGTAAATACTGAGAATGCTTTAAAGATTATACTTTTCCTTCATCCAGTCTCCATACATAATCTCGGGCATCGCAAATCCCTGTATCTCTATTCTATACCCCTTTTCTTCAGCAATTTGAATAAATTCATAAAACTCCTTTACTTCTGAAGAAATATA